>Ga0066710_100001497_pt1 | contig 17546 bp, 15 predicted proteins | sample GraSoiAngelo_159_FD_79666 | JGI IMG/M metagenome (GOLD analysis project Ga0066710, IMG submission 79666) | Grasslands soil microbial communities from the Angelo Coastal Reserve, California, USA - 14_1009_16_40cm | ecosystem: Environmental > Terrestrial > Soil > Grasslands | place: USA... | reverse complement strand
CGAATTTCGATAAAAGATATTTTAAAACTTTCAGGCATCGGTTTCCTTGCGGCTTTGCATTGGGTCAGTTTTTATGGTTCGATCAAATACGCTAATGTTTCTGTAGCGTTGGTTTGTTTTTCAGCAGTTGGTTTTTTTACGGCTCTATTCGAACCCTTGTTCTACCGAAAAAAAATAAACGTGGTCGAGGTCTTCCTTGGGCTGGTTGTGATTGCAGGCATTTATATTATTTTTCATTTCGATCCTAAATACAAAACGGGGATAATTCTTGGTGTGATCTGTGCTGTTTTGCTGGCTATTGTTATGATCATCATTCGCCAGTTTGTCCAAAGAATAAATCCGCAGACCCTGCTGACTTATCAACTTAGCGGGGGATTAATCACTTTAACTTTTTTCATGCCGTTTTATTTAAAGAAATTTCCGACTTCTTACATCATTCCTGATTTTGTCGACTGGATGTGGCTGCTCGTTCTTGCGTGGTTTTGTTCAGTGCTTGCTTTCCAGTTTTCCGTCAATGCCTTAAAAAAGCTTACTGCCTTCACAGTGAACCTTTCTTTTAATCTGGAACCTGTGTATGGGATCATACTTGCGTTTGCCATTTATCATGAAAATAAAGAGTTGGGCTGGAGCTTTTTTACAGGCTTGTCACTAATTGTTCTGGCGCTATGTCTTCAGATGTGGAGAGTGCGGCGGCAATCGAGATTGTCAGCAGTGAGAGCCGTCTCGTAACGCTTTTATTCGGATCAAAAACGGAGTATGACCCGGCATTACAAATTATCAAGCCGCTTGCTGGGAAATGTACTTTACCAGGCTTCTTTTTGCAATAGGTAATAGAGTTTCATTAACCGGAAAATTGAGATCTATCTCAACAGCATAGACGGCTGGGTTAGGTAACTCGACTCTATGCCGTATTAGATCGGCCTTTATAGTTTCATAAGTATTGCTCATACTGCGGCAAAGGTTGTCGATATAGGAGGTCTTTATGCTGCGATATTTTTCATCACGCTTTTCAAAAAACGAAAGCCTGTAGTAATAAACTCTCGTGTTCTTTTTTCCACTACTCAAAAAGAAATAACCTTCGTTTATATCGAGAGGCATAAGTCCGACCGGCATGATCACCAGTTTGTCCTCAATAAATTCATATATCTCAGTACCGTTGTTAATAGTTTCTTTTATGGTCGAGGTAGAATAATTGATGATCTCCTCCAATTCCTTCATCAATTCGTCGTCGCCGACCATTTGTTCATACAGAAACTGAAGTTTTTCCAACTGAATGCCTGTGAGTTTTTTTGGGAAATGCTCCTGCAAAAATTTTTTGTTCTCCCTGAACCCAACCAGATTATTGTAGTGAAAGATCACATCCGCGAGTTGGGGATAAAGTTTATTTTCATTAAAGTATCTGTTTACCTGTTGCAGATAAGCGAGCAGGGTATATTTTTTTAGTTCAAAATCAATATACCCTTCAGCAAACCAGGTTTCGGACAAATTTTTCATAGTGTGCTTGTTTTACGTCTTACTAATTTAAAAAAAAGACTTCACTAATGGAATAGGAGTTTATCTTTAAACTGTTAATATCCCTAAACGATGCCAACTGACCAGCTAATCGCCAAGCCCCGTAATTCCACGCATATGAGCAAGGTTTTTTTATTTTCAATTGTTTGCCTATCACTTCTTGCGTGTTCCCGCTCGGTGTATGTTGTCCGGCATGCAGAAAAAATTGCACCAACGGACAGCGTGGCTAAGATGATGACAAATGATCCCCCTCTGTCAGAAGCAGGGAAAGTAAGGGCCATAGTATTAAAAGATGAATTGGATAGCAAGCATATCCGGCATATCTATTCAACGAGTACGATACGTAGCAGGGCCACTGCCGAACCACTCAGCCAGGCAATACACGTTGATATGGAATCATACAGCAATGTTGATTCCCTGGTCAATCTAATCAAATCAATCAGAGGTAATGTATTGGTGGTCGGCCATTCAAACACGGTGGATGACATCGTAAATAAACTGTGTGGACAAACCAGGATTGCCGCAGATCTTAAGGACAATGAGTATGATAATTTGTTTGTTGTAAAGTTCAGGAGCAAGAAAAAAATATTTAGCAGGCGCAAATATGGTTATCCTTCCAATCCGTAAACGCTGATTACGCGGATTGGCCCGACCGGGGTCTTCAATTTAGAGACTTTTAAGTACTCTGATTGACGCGGTGAATATGGAAGTGGGTTGTATGTACGCTGATTCCTGTGATCAACCCCGGGCAAACGGTCTTCAAGGTAGAATCTTGTACATGCATATCATTTAAATCAAAGTAATCAGCGGTTAAAAGTCTCTGTCGGCATTGAAGTTTTCTAACTCGTTTGCCACTGAAGTTAAGAAAGTAGCGCCCAGGCTTCCATCAATGATCCGATGATCATAGCTCAGGCTGAGATACATCATCTGACGAATAGCGATGCTGTCACCATGCGGTGTTTCAATTACCACCGGTCTCTTTTTTATCACACCCACTGCCAGAATAGCCACCTGGGGTTGGTTGATGATAGGCGTTCCCATCAAGCTCCCAAAGGATCCTACGTTTGTTAATGTAAAAGTCCCACCCTGGGTATCATCGGCTCTTAGCTTTCCATTTCTTGCGCTATCAGCAAGTGTGTTGACTTGCTTTGCCAAACCAACCAGGTTCAACTGGTCGGCATTTTTGATAATGGGAACAATCAGGTTTCCATTGGGCAGGGCAGTGGCCATGCCAATATTGATATCCTTCTTTACAAGGATCCTGTCCCCGTCGACAGAACTGTTGATTAACGGAAATTTTTTTATGCAGCGAACAATGGCTTCGATAAAAAGTGGCGTGAATGTGATCTTTGTTCCCTCTCTTTTTTCAAATTCTTTCTTTATTTTCTCCCGCCACATCACAATATTCGTTACGTCAGCTTCGCTAAAACTTGTCACGTGTGCACTGGTATGTTTGCTTCTTACCATATGCTCGGCGATCAATTTCCGCATTCGGTCCATTTCGATAATCTCGACATTTCCTGTGTAAGTCGTCAACGCTGACTCACGGCTAGTAAGCTGAGAAGGTTCTTCGATTATTGCTACTTCCTTCTGAATCCTGCCTTCGGGCCTCCAGCTTTTTGTCTTTTTTTGACTCACATACTGAAGAATATCTTTTTTGGTTACACGCCCTTCGTTGCCCGTGCCGGCAATATTTTCAAGCTCCGACATGCTGACCCCCTCGCTTGCAGCTATATTTAAGACGAGAGGTGAATAAAAACGACCGTTGTTCGAATTCTGTCCGGCAGATTCCTGGTGGTAAGGCTTGTCCGACCGACTACCTGTGGACAAGTTTGATGTGGAGGAGGCGCGGGAGGTCGCCTCGTGTTCTACAACATAATTTTGCTCCTGATGGCTTGTTGCATGCGATTCTTCCACATTCGTTTTGATTTTTGCAATCACACTTCCTACAGGCACTACATCGTTAACATTGTATAAGATTTCTTCGACCACACCTTCTGTCGTGCTCGGCACTTCGGTGTCGACCTTATCGGTAGCAATTTCGAGAACTGTCTCATCCATTTTCACATGATCTCCGGGCTGTTTATGCCACTTCAAAATGGTAGCTTCCATAATGCTTTCGCCCATCTTAGGCATTACCAGGTCAACAATAGCCATTTTTCGTTTTTTGAATTAGAATTTTATGTTCCTGCGACAGACTGCGTCGGCCACCAAATATCAACTGTTCCGACCGACATCCGGGATTTATCTTCCAGCAGTCGTTGCGACAAAAGTAACCGTTTTCCCTCTAATCGGTCAAGCACTCGAATCGTGATTCTCGATAAATTTTCTCAACATGTTCAATGCCGTGTGAGCGGTCTGTTCAATATTGCGGACTCTGTCGAACCTAAAATTGAATCGTTGTGCCTCAATTTTTCTGTTGTTGCCGACGGCTATCCATACGGTGCCAACGGGTTTGTCTTCCGTGCCTCCATCAGGTCCCATAATCCCGGAAGTAGCCACGGCATAGTCTGTCTTTAATTTTTCAAGGGCTCCCTTCAACATTTCTTTCACTGTTTCCTCACTCACAGCACCAGCAGAATTAATCGTTTGAGCCGATACATTCAAAATATCTTCTTTCACTTTATTATCATATGCAACCACTGTTCCCTTAAAATTGCTTGATGCTCCAGGGTCTATGGTCAGCAAGTGAGCGATATAGCCACCAGTGCAGCTCTCTGCAGTTCCAACAGTTTGTTTTCGTTCTTTTAAAATTTTAGCTACTACCTGCTGAATGGTCATATCGTCATCAATGACAAGCCAGTCCCGGATTAATGGTTTCAAATTCTTTGATTGTTCCTCCAATTCTTTTTCCAGTTTGTTTTTGTCGTCACTAATGCCGGTTAATCTAAGGCGAACATTTCCATAATGGGGTAGGTAGGCGAGCTTAATGTGCCCGGGCAATTGTTCTTCCCAATCTTTTATTTTTTCAGCCAAAAAAGATTCCCCCATGCCATACGTCAGGAGAGTTTGATGAAGTATGAACGGCATTTTGAACCGCCGTTGAAGCCTCGTCAACACTTCTTTTTTCATTAGTCCTTTCATCTCATGCGGCACACCCGGCAATGAAACAAAGACTTTTTTTTCTTTTTCAAACCACATTCCCGGCGCGGTACCTCTTTCATTCATCAACACTGTGCAAACATCCGGCACCTCTGCTTGTTTCAAATTTCTTTCTAAAATCGGCCCGGGTCGTCGAAATACTTTTTCAAATAAATATTTTACATGACGAAGTACCTGCTCATTGACAATTAAGTTGCCTCCAAAATATTTACAAAGGAGAGGCTTTGTAATATCATCGGCTGTTGGACCAAGCCCGCCGGTTATCAAAATGATATCAGCTATCTTACTTTCTTCATCAAGAGCATTCCAGATATCATCCCAAACATCACCCACCGCCACACGACGTTTTACCCACACGCCAATTTTATTCAACTCCTCTGCCATCCAGGCGCTGTTGGTATCAATCGTCTGGCCGATCAGCAATTCATCGCCAATGGTAATTATTGATGCTACCACCATAATAAAATTTCGATTAAACAGATTATCGCATGCAAAGTTATATCCCATCAATGTATTTCATCAAGGGCTATGGACATTTGATGTAACTCACTTTCACTTGTCTGAAATCCCACTTATTTTAGTCGCCTGATTGTAAATTCAATTGTATGTTCAAGAACTATTTTTCGATAATCATGCTGATAAAGATCACCTCGGTGTTTGCTCAGCATCCGTTCAAACATTGGACGGATGCAGTTGAAATACGTTACGATAGGAGACAGCCCGTGATCAGCTATACCCTTACCGTTGATTCCACAGACACTTCTGGTTACGAAGTTGAAATGCAGATCCGGAATATTCCCGAAAGTTTTCATCTTGCGATGGCGGCTCATCCTGAGTATGATGACCGCTATTGGAGATTCGTGGAAGATCTCCACGCAGATTCAAATGATGGTGTGACAAGTATTTTAAGAGTAGACAGTGCTCTATGGAGTGTTGAGACGAATGGAAGCAGGATCGTCCTACACTATCGCATTCATCTCCCTGCGTTAAAAGACGCGTTCCGTTCATCGTGGAAAGCATTTCTTACATCAACGGGGGGCCTTGTAGGCGGACCTCATTCATTCATGTTCGTAGTTGGCGCTACATTGGCACCATCGTATGTTACACTAAAAATTCCATCATCGTGGCAGGCTATAACTGGATTGCAAACCACCTCGCAGCCAGGTACATATTTTGCTCCATCAGTGAATATATTGATCGATGACCCGATTTTTATAGGCAAATTCAAAACCTGGTCTTTTGATGTAGACCATGTACCGCATCGCGTGATATATTGGCCACTTTCTGCCGCGAGCAATTTTGATTCAAGCAAATTTGTTTTCGGCATTCAAAAAATAGTTGAAAGGGCATCTCAACTCTTCGGAAGATTGCCATATAGAGAATATTTTTTCATGTTACAGGATGGAGCAGGCGGATCATTAGAACATAATAATAGTGTTACTGTAGGTGCTCCTGCCTCACAGTTGGCGCATAATATAACCAGCACCCTTGCCGAAATCGCACATGAATATTTTCATACATGGAACTTAATGCGAATTCACCCCGTCGAGTATGGCGATGTTGATTACAAAACGCCACCACTTTCAAAAGGCCTTTGGTTTAGTGAAGGACTTACTATGTTTTACGCAGACCTTTTGATGCGGAGAGCAGGTTTGCCGGTTTTTGATTCTACAAGAATTAAGCATCTTGAAACTTTGACAAGAAGATATTTATCAACCTCAGCGTACTCAAAATTTTCTGCAGAGAAGGTCAGCCTCGCTTCTTATGGACCAATCGGCATGCTAGGAGATTACACGGGGAGCACGCATTTGCAGGGAGAACTGTTAGGAGCTATAATGGATTTGGTAATTCGTGACGCGTCTGATGGGAAACAATCAATGGACGACGTAATGATAAAAATGATGGAGAATTTCAGCGGTGAAAAAGGGTTTACATCGAACGACATAGAAGAAATCGTGCGTCGGTTGTGTAAGTGTGATGTCCATCAATTTTTTCTCGATTACGTTTATGGCAACCGACCAATTGATTTCAACAAATACTTAAGGTTAATAGGTCTTGAGGTCAATACGGAGTGGAAAAATGTTTTATCTGCCGAGGGCCAACTTGCGCCCGATCTAAGAGTTTACTCATGGCAGCCGCTGAATGAAACCAGTATCCGCCTGGGCATCACAAATCCCGTCAACTGTTGGACAAAGGCTGGCTTACACACGGGCGATATGATCAAATCAATAAATGGCACGGCAATAAGATCTACGGGAGATTTTCGCCGGGTCATAAGAGACATTAAGTTTGGTGATATCGTTGTTGTCGAGGTGCAAAGGCCTGCTGGAATATTAAAAGCAAATGTTTTAATTGAGGGTTATCAGCTGCCTGAGGTGCACGTTACTGAATCCAAGCGATCTTCGGAAAAACAAAAAAAGCTGTTTGCTCAATGGGCAAATGTTGAGTAGAAAAAAAATTATCTAAATATTTTTGCAAAAAAATCCTTCATATCGCTCCATGATGCCGTGTCTGCGGCCCCATTATACGCAATGGAGATTTTAAATTTTTGCCCTACCGCTGTTGCATTAGGATTGGTAAATGCATGGCTCGCATTCGGGTATTGTTTGAACGAATAATCGGCACCGATAGAATCCATTTGTTTTTTAAACCTTGCCACTTCCTCCGGCTTTACGAATTGGTCCGCGGCGCCATGGCAGACTAATATTTTTGCCTTCAACAAATTCTTATCAGCTGGTGTACCGACAAGACTTCCATGAAAGCTTACAACGCCATTCAGATTTTCACCCAGCCTTGCCATATTCAATACTATTCCACCCCCAAAACAATAACCAATGGCAGCTAGATTATTCGTGTCAACCTGGCTATAACTCTTGAATTTATTCAGTGCAGCATCAAATCTTGCTTTGGCCATCTGGGGATCCTGATAAAAAGGACCGGCCATTTTTCCGGCATCATCGGGATTGTCGGCTGTTTTTCCATTGCCGTACATATCAACGGCCATAGCGATATAACCCAGTTCAGCCAGTTTTCTTGCCCGCATTTTTGGATAGTCATTTAGTCCCCACCATTCATGCACCACGAGTACTCCCGGCCTTTTTCCCTCTTTCGTTGCATCGTACACAACATAGCCATTCATCGTTACACCCCTGGCTGTATAGGTTACCGTTTCTTCTTTTAAGTTTGGTTCCTTTGCGGTTTCTTTTATGGTGGAATCTGCGGTTGTTGTAGAAGAAGAATTTGACCGGTTATTGCAAGCGATAAAAACAATTGCTGCAATGAGCACCGAATAGATTTGCCTTTGTCTCATGGTCAAGAGTTTTGTAATACTAAGTTCACAAAAACTTTGACCCGTGTCAAAATTTATTGTAACTGGTGTTCAGCCTGATAATAGGGGGATATAACGCAGGGTCGGTTTCTTGCATGCAAACTTCGGCAATTCAATAAATAAGTGTTGAGATAAGGACGTTGAGGATTTGAGAGGGCCACCGGGACACCACCTCTTAGGGTTTCTAAGAGGCGGGTCGGATTTTGTTAACTTCTTTCAAGGGATTTGGACTACGGCGGCTGGTAAAGCAATTCTTGGCGTTGACCTAAATTGTTTTCCACGGGATTGGATGTTCTAAGGACGTTGGATCTTAACGACGGTTTTCAAGGATCTGTGGTTTGGTCTCTTTCGGTCAGGGCTGGGTTTCTATAACCAGTTTTCTTAGGATGGTTGGTTTTGGTTTACTTAGGATGTCGGTTTTTCTGGTTTTCATTTCCTAAAAAGGAAGAAGTTGATCGATACTGGATTTTACTTTTCGGTTTTTCAGGGTTTGGATAATTTCTTAGGACGGTTTTTCGGACACTGGACAGATTGATGCTATATCAATCAACTTCTGGGTCAAAAGTATACATGGAATGTTAAATTGTATAGAGCATTATTGCCCTATTTTAGTGTATCAGTAATTACCACATGGTGCGTAATTGACCGAAATAATTATCAGAAAAATCCCGACAATCATTTTGGTAGAATTACGTTTTTACGCTTAAGAAAGCTGGCTTGATTCTTCAGAAAATCAATTGAGACGTTTGCACCGGAGGTCGCCTGAAAAATTGCGGAACGAGCAACTATTTTCCGAGAGCCTGGATCACATCATATTTTGTGACAATGTGGTAGCTGCCTGATTCATCCCGGGCCAGCACGGCCCCGTTTTCTTTATTGATGAGAGAGCTTAATTTTTCCACGGGTGTGTCAAAATCGACAATAGGATACGAAGGTTCAAGCACAGACTCGACTCGTGAATTTTTTATCTCTGGGTTGTCAAAAATTTTCTGAAATAAACCTCCTTCGCTGATTGCACCAACAGGTCCGCTGCCATTCATCACGGGAATGTGTTCGATATCATACTTCTTCATTAACTCGACAGCCTCAGACACAGTCTGCCCTGCCTCAATAGTCACCAGCTTTTGAGTACCTCTTGCACTAATGATGTCTTTGAATGTTTTTACATCCAGGAAACCTCTTTCGATCATCCATTGATCATTGTAGATCTTAGCAACATACCTGCTTCCATGATCATGAAAAATGCAAACAACAAGATCATCTTTTTTCAATTTATCCTTCAATTGCATTAATCCCTGTAAGCAGCTTCCGGCGCTATAACCGCAAAATATACCTTCTTCCTTCGCAAGCTTCCTTGCCATGATAGCTCCGGCTTTATCCGTCACTTGTTCAAAGTGATCTATTACACTCATGTCATAGTTCTGCGGCACGAAGTCTTCTCCAAAACCTTCGCTGATGTAAGGATGCACTTCACCCATATCTATTTGACCGGTCCGAAAATATTTGGTAAGCAATGACCCATACACATCAATGGCCCAGATCTTAATCTTTGGATTTTTTTCCTTTAAATATTTCGCTACACCAGTAATTGTCCCTCCCGTACCTGCGGTGCAAACGAGATGCGTGATCCTGCCATCAGTTTGTCTCCATATTTCCGGGCCCGTTGTTTCATAATGGGCCAGACGATTTGCCAGGTTATCATATTGATTGCAGAAATATGAATTAGGAATTTCTTTTGCCAGGCGTCGTGCAACGGAGTAATAACTTCTTGGATCTTCAGGCTCTACATTCGTGGGGCATACAATTACCTCGGCGCCTAATGCCTTTAACATGTCAGCCTTCTCTTTTGATTGTTTATCGGTAGTTGTAAAAATGCATTTGTAACCTTTTACACAGGCTGCTATAGCGAGTCCCATTCCCGTGTTTCCGGAGGTACATTCAATAATAGTCCCGCCCGGTTTTAGACTACCTTCCTTTTCTGCCACTTCGATCATCTTTACTGCCATGCGATCTTTAATTGAATTCCCCGGATTAAAATAATCAACTTTGGCCAGCACCATGCATGGAAAATCTTTCGTGATCTTATTGAGTCTGATCAGCGGCGTATTACCAATTGTTTCAAGAATATTATTCTTAATATCCATCATTGTGATTTGTGAGGTAAAGTTAAGAATTTGGCAGCCAGCTTCCCACTCCCTTTCAACGGCCCTGGCGTCGTCGAAGGAGACTTCGGGCACTCATTTAGAATTTTAGATCGCTTATTTAGGTGATTATTCTGATCGATATCTCCATTGTGGGTGACAATAAAAAGCCCTCTCGTGCGAGAGGGCTTACCGGACCTGATGTTGTAAAACCATCAAGCTTTTTCATGAATATTTTTCTTCCTCTTTGATGCCAGGAATCTATCCAGCAGCATCAGCCCAAGCACGACATTGATCATCATAAAAACGTTTACATAGGTGTTGCTGAAGAATTTACTGAAATCGACTTTACTTATATCAACTTTGCTGATGTCAACCGGTAAACTATTATTTGTCGAAGAATTCCAATCCACTTGTCCAAAACCATATACTAGAAATCCAATGATCAGCGTCACTAAGAAGATCCCAATTCCCCAAACAATTTTGTTATTGATGTAAGTTTTTGTGGCGGGTGCAATTTGATACTTTGCAATTTCCTCCATCACATTTTTTGTAAATCGAAGCGATGGTTCGTCCATCGTAGAAGATTGTACCAACTGGTGCAGCTCCATCAATTCATTGTATTTCTCTCTCCATTGTTGATTAGCCTCCAGCAACTTTTCAATAGTTGATTTTTCCTCATTGGAGCTCAATCCATCAATATACTCCCACAATCTGCTATCAATATTGTTTTTATTATCTTCCATATTCCATGGGTTTTATAAAGTTTCAGTTGAGATCTTTTACTTCTTCAGCAAAATATTTTTCCATTTTTTCCTTCAGTCTTGCCCTCGCTCTATGTAGTCTAACCTTTGCCGTGTTCACTTCAAGACCAAGTATCTGCCCAATCTCCTCTAAACTTTGTTCGTTTTTATAAAACAAAGTTATGATCTCGGCGTCATCGGGATTTAGCATTGCAATAGCCCGGTTTACCATAGTCAATCTTGACTTTTGTTCAACCTGGTTTGCCCCGAATCCCGAATCCTGGCTGTCTGCCACTTCAAATGTTCTCTCATCATCCAAAGAACTAACTTGTAATCGCTTCTTTCTTAAAAACGTTATGCACGTCGTATTTACAATAGTATAAAGCCACGTGCTGAATTTTGCCGTTCCTTTAAAATCGGCCAAAGAGCGATAGGCCTTAACAAATATATCCTGGGCCACTTCCTCGGCATCCTCCCGGTTCTTGGTAAAGCGGAGCGTAAGTGTAAAAACATACGATTTATAACGCTCAACCAGTAACGCATAAGCATTATGATCACCTTTCAGCACCAGGCTGATGATTTCACTATCTGAAGGTCCGGTTGCCATCCTTTATCTATGACTACTGAATAAAACTTGTGGTTACATGCAAGTTACTGGTTGTTTATTACTTGTTTATCTGGTCTTAGAGGCAATTTTACCCGGTCTGCGCTATTAATATGGTAACTCCCCCTGAACTTTTCAAAGACTAATGTCGGATCCAGGACGCCAGACTGTAACCTGATTAAACAAGCTGTAGTCATAATTATCGTAAACGGATTCGATAAAGTTCTTTAAGGCTGTAACCTGTTTAAAAAGGAAGGAGTCAAAGAATAAAACAAACAAAATTCACTAACAAAAAAAATTTATTTTATGCACGGCGAATTTTTAATTCCTATTGTAATGTTTGCAGGTGGCTTTGCAATGGTATTTGGAATTGTATACCTGAAAACGCGGCAGAATCTTGCCATGATCGAAAAAGGCATGAATCCCAAAGAATTTGCAAATAGGCCCGTGCCTTTCCGCAATCTCAAATGGGGTTTGCTACTGATTGGAGCCGGAATAGGATTGCTGCTGGCTTTTTTAATTGACACTTTGGCAATTCCACGCGAGGTTGAGCCAGTTGCCATTTATTTCGCTCTAATTGCCATCGGTGGTGGAATCGGACTCGTAGCTTCCTATAGGATCGAGAAAAAAGAGTTACTCGACAGGGAACCTAATCAATAATTGTAACGGTTGTGGAAGCATTGATGAAAAATGATCAGCACAGTATGGACGGAGTCAGTCTCATCCTTGCTCCTTTGCTGTTGGCGATTTCAAGCTTCCTTTGGATCGATGGCGAATACGGTGTAACAGGCGGAACTGTTCTGGTGTTATCAATAGTTTTTTGGATGCCCACTCTCATTTGCCTGTTTGGAATTGTGAAAGATAAAATGCCCTGCGTGGGGTTTATTAATTTCCATCTTTGGATTTATGACTGGTTCGAATTTCGCCTTTGTTGGCATCATGTCAGAAATTTTCAATATCTCACATCAATCATACATTGAAGGATTTTCAAAATACCCGGTTAGCTCGAATTTATTGCTCTTTCAATCCGGGCCACTGGCACCGCTAAGCTTAATTGTCCTTGGGATCGTATTACTAAGAACACGATCAGTACAGAGCTCCATCGCTATTTTAGTCATGCTTGGCGGAATCACTTTTCTTCTTGGACTTATTTTTCGCACACCGTGGGTTGCCCATATAACCGATGCGCTGCCTATCGTTTTGCTCGCAATTTTAGGCCTGCGAATTCTCACAGGTAAACGAATTAGTTAGAAATAACTTCGAGTGCTTCTTTCATGACGGCGTCGTTCATGTTCAACACTTCATAAAAACCTTCATTTCTCCACTTGTAACGCGCCAGGTAGGCCTTTAACCTTTGCCTGATTCCTTGCTGATCCTGGGACGGAAGATTCTTCAGGAAAATTGTATCCTTCATCGCGTAATTGACCAGCTTGTTCCATGCATCGTTAATGCCGGTGAATCTTTGAGCGAAATCTGTGGCTGACTTATACTGGTTAAATATCGAAAGATTATGAACGTAGTAGTTGTAAATAAAATTACTAAACGTGGTCTCCAGGTACAATTGGGTTACGTTCCTTTGTATATAGTTAGTGTCAATCGGCACAAACACATCAGGCATGATTCCACCACCACCGTAAACGGGTCTTTTCAAAATAAACGTGTTATAGATCTGTCCTTTGTTTATTTTATTTGAATCTGCATGTAACAACTCCCCGTCACGATAACGCTGCCATATGTCCTCCATGTAAACTTTCCTGCCCTGGTCGTAAGATCGTTGAATGCTCCGACCTACCGGCGTGTAGTAACGTGCAACTGTTAACCGAATCGCTGAACCGTCGCTCAATTCATACTGCTCTTGCACCAGGCCTTTGCCAAAGGTCCTTCGTCCTACCACGGTGGCCCGATCCCAATCTTGCAAAGCGCCGGAAAGAATTTCGCTGGCACTCGCCGACAGCTCATCGACTAATACCACCAACTTGCCGGTCTCAAAAATACCATGGCGACGTGACCTGTATTCCCGTTTCTCAGTATTTGCACCCTGGGTGTACACGATCAACTTATTATCATCGAGAAACTCGTCAGCAAGTTCAACGGCTTCATTCATCAGGCCACCACCATTTCCCCGCAGATCAAGAACAAGTTTTTTTAACCCCTGCTTTTCCAGGTTTTCCATCGCCTGCATAAATTCCACATAAGTATTTTCGGAAAACTTATTCAGTTTAATGTAGCCCGTGGTTTTATCGATCATGTAGGCAGCATCCAATGAAGGAACAGGAATTGTTCCCCTGATGACGGGAACATTCATTTCCTGGTTGTTCCGCAGGATCGTCAGGTCAACCTTTGTATTTCCCGGCCCGCGTATCAATTTCTTCACTTCGTCCGTGGTCATTTTCTTTCCTACGATGGCTTCATTGTTGACCTTCAAAATACGATCTGCTACTTTCAATCCTGCTCTGTCACTTGGGCCGCCAGGCAGTACGTATAACACGTGCACAGTATCAGAAAAAATATTAAACTCAACGCCGATGCCTTCAAAATTGCCGGCAATGTCATCGTTGACATCCTTTAAGGCGCTGGCTGGAATGTAAACTGAGTGAGGATCGAGTCCATTCATCATTTGCTGAATAGCTCCCTCCTCCAGGGTATCTAAATGAACGGAATCAACATATCTTAATTTGATCAGGTCCATGGCTTCCTCAAGTGAATTCCGTTTGTTTACCGCGAAAAATCCTTTATTGTTTCCTGTTTGTTTATGCAGATTAAAACCGAAAAACATCCCGGCGATCATCACCATTGAAAATACCAGAGGCAACCAAACCTGTAATTTTTTATTAGCCATCTCTTTCTCTTTCTTTGTAATTTGTTTGCAAAATACTGGATTTGCCTTTAACGATTTAAGGCAGGAACTTATTACAACAAAACTTTTACCGTTCTTGTTCCGACAGCATGGCCGTAACTACATTAATCGCCGATAGTGGTGCTACAAAAGCCGAATGGTGCCTTCTTGATGGCAGTCGAAAAAAAATAGTTTTTACACAAGGGATCAGCCCCTACTTTCTAAATTCAGAACAAATTCAGAGCCTTCTATTGAAAGAATTGTGCCCCTTTTTAAAAAAAGCACGGGTAGATGAAGTGTATTATTATGGAACTGGCTGTGCAAACCCTGCCAATGCAAGAATTGTAAGAGAAGCCATTGAAAAAACTTTTCCGGGCTCCGCAGTGCATGTTACTCATGATTTAATGGGAGCCGCAAGATCACTGTGCGGAAATCAAAAAGGTATTGCCTGCATCTTGGGAACAGGTTCAAATTCTTGTTTCTATAATGGCAAAAAAATTGTCAGGAATAGCCCAGGTTTAGGTTATATACTGGGGGATGAGGGTAGTGGAGCATACTTGGGTAAGAAGATTTTACAATATTATCTGTATAAGGCTTTCGATGACGAATTAAAATTGAGGTTCGATGCAAAATTTCACACGGACATGGTGGAAATATTGGAAAGTGTATATAAAAAACCATTGCCCAACCGCTATCTTGCAGGCTTTACGATTTTTTTAGCTGAGAATCGTGGACACTACATGATTGAAAATATAATTGAAGACGGGCTAAATGATTTTTTCTTTAATCATTTAATGAAATACAAGGAAACGTCGTCCTTGCCTGTTAGTTTTGTGGGGGGAGTTGCCCATGGATTTAGGGATGTTTTGCAACAACTTTGTACAACTTATGAAATGAGGTTGGGAAAAGTGCTAAAGAATCCAATGGAGGGCTTGATTGAATATCATGGCTGAGATAATAACAAATATGAACGAATTTGTACGAGTTACAGAGCAGCTTTCTTTTTATCATCACCTGGAGAAAATGAGTGTGCTTGAACTCTTGACTCATATCAACCAGGAAGATCAAACTGTGCCTCATGCCGTTGCCAGGGCCATCCCGCAAATTGAAGCATTGGTCCAGGCGATCTCTGATAAAATGTTGATGGGGGGCCGCTTATTTTATGTCGGCGCTGGCACGAGTGGCAGGTTAGCGGTCGTAGATGCAAGTGAATGTCCCCCGACCTATGGAGTACCCCCAGGACTCGTGGTTGCGATAATTGCAGGTGGTGATAAGGCAATAACAACAGCTATAGAATTTGCGGAGGATGACAGGGAGCAAGGGTGGAAGGACCTGGAGACACACGCGGTTTCTGGTAAAGATGTGGTCATAGGAATTGCGGCTAGTGGGACCACACCTTACGTGATCGGTGCGCTTGAAGAATGTCGGAAAAGGGAAATTGTGACGGGAAGCATCGCCTGCAATCCAAATTCACCAGTAAGTGCGGCCGCGGATTACCCGATTGAAGTGATCGTTGGACCAGAGTTCGTCACGGGTAGTACCAGGATGAAAAGCGGGACCGCTCAAAAGTTGGTATTAAATATGATTTCAACAACAGTGATGATACAATTAGGCAGGGTAGAGGACAATAAAATGGTAAATATGAAGTTGACAAACGAGAAGTTAATTGACAGGGGAACGAAAATGGTGATGGAAAGAACGGGCATGAAGGATTACAGAAAAGCAAAGGAAATTTTATTGAGATTTGGCAGTGTGAAAAAAGCAGTCGAGAATTTGTCCCGATAATTATCGACGAATAGGTTTTAATTTTAAAATGCCGTGTCTTGATCCCATTTTAAATTTTCATCTGGCATGTTGCGGATTTAAATTGACATTATGCACGACATCGAACCTTTTTATAATTGGCGGCATATTTATGTAAGCGAAGAGGATGAGAGGTCTCCCTTCTATGGAAGGGATTATTCTGAATTTGAGTATTCACAAACGATTTACAACTATTACATCCATCCGCAATGGGATGACTTTGGATCGCGAACTCTTTACCTGAAAGTGTTAATCGCCGATTACGAAGAAAAATATGCTGTAATTGAACTAATGGGAGAATGGAACGATGCGATTGAAAATGACATCATGGAACTAAAGCGGGAAGTGATCGACGTATTCGAGAGCGAAGGGATTTTTAAATTTGTTTTGATAGCCGAAAATGTTCTGAACTTTCATAGTGACGGAAAAGAATATTACCAGGAGTGGTATGAAGAAGTAACCGATGAAAATGGCTGGATCGTAGTGCTTGCTATGCCTGAAGCAACGCAACATGATTTTAAAAAAGCAAAACTCAATCAGTATGTCGAGCTGTATGACCTGGCCAACTGGAGAACCTACAAACCTTTTCACTTATACAAAAAAATTGACAACGAGCTGATGGCAAGACTGAAGATGTGATTTGTCGCTCTTTGCTTTGCTCATACTTGTCACCAGGAATCTGGTTAGCGCCAGCGAATGACAACTCCACAATCAGAAACTTTTCCCTTTCATTTGGCATTCCGATGCTATTTTTGCAAAAATTTTTTTTAGCCACGTTTTGACTTATGAAATGGTCTGAATTCTTCACTTCGTCGGTCGGGAAAAAGTTTGTGATGGCTGTAACGGGTTTGTCCCTCATCTTATTTTTAATTGTTCACGTGACTGTAAATGCCTGTATGTGGGCCGTGGTTTTTGTGCCCGGCGATAATGGCGAAGTGTTCAATAAAGCCGCGCACTGGCTCGGCCAAACATTGGTTCCCCGGATTTTGGAAATAGGCTTGTTTGTATTTTTTATCATTCACATTGTGCAAGGTTATGTGTTGGAGGTACAGAACCGGAGAAGAAGGGGCATTGGGTATGCAGTAAAAATGGGTTCAAGAGGAAGTACATGGTATCGCAAATCAATGGGCTTGCTTGGCACGTTGATTTTTTTATTTCTCATTGTTCATATTGCTGATTTTTGGATTCCTTCAAGGTTTGGAGGATTGAATGAAGTAACGTATGACGATACGCCAGGAAAAATATACTATGAACTTTATGGAAAAATGATGATCGTTTTTCAAAACCCGTGGATAGTAGGTTTGTATTTGGTTGGATGTATTTCGCTTGCATGGCATTTGATCCATGGATTTCAGAGTTCTTTCAGGACCTTGGGCGTATCGAACAAAAGATATCTCGCCATGCTGGACGGAACAGGTTGGGCTTTTTCAATTATTGTTTGCCTGCTGTTTGCCTTGATGCCAGTGAGTGTGTATTT
>Ga0066710_100001495_pt1 | contig 17549 bp, 11 predicted proteins | sample GraSoiAngelo_159_FD_79666 | JGI IMG/M metagenome (GOLD analysis project Ga0066710, IMG submission 79666) | Grasslands soil microbial communities from the Angelo Coastal Reserve, California, USA - 14_1009_16_40cm | ecosystem: Environmental > Terrestrial > Soil > Grasslands | place: USA... | reverse complement strand
CTGACCCTGACCCCGATGATGTGCGCGCGCCTCCTGCGCCACAAGAAGCCGGAGGAGCAGGGCCGCTTCTACCGGGCCTCGGAGCGGGCTTTCGAGAGGGTGATCGCCTTCTACGGCCGCACGCTCACGTGGGTGCTGGGGCATCAGCCGGCGACGCTGGTGGTAGCGGCGGTGACCCTGCTCGCCACCGTCCTCCTCTACGTGGTCATCCCCAAGGGCTTCTTCCCCGTGCAGGACACCGGCGTCATCCTGGGCATCTCGGAGGCGTCCCAGACCGTGTCCTTCCCCGCCATGGCCGACCGCCAGCAGGCGCTGGCCCGGGTGATCCTGCAGGACCCTGCGGTGGAGAGCCTCTCCTCGTTCATCGGGATCGACGGGACGAACACCACCATGAACAGCGGGCGGATCCAGATCAACCTGAAGCCCCTCGAGGAGCGCAAGGCCGCCGCCGGCGACATCATCCGCCGCCTGCAGCCGGAGCTGGCGAAGGCGGCCGGGATCACGCTGTTCCTCCAGCCGGTGCAGGACCTGACCGTGGAGGACCGCGTCAGCCGGACGCAGTACCAGTACAGCCTCGAAGATCCCGACCCGCGGGAGCTGGGCATCTGGGTGCCCCGCTTCGTGGGCCGCCTCCAGTCGCTGCCCGAGCTGCGCGACGTAGCCAGCGACCAGCAGAACGCCGGGGTCGAGGCGCACCTCGTGCTCGACCGCACCACGGCCTCACGCCTGGGGATCACCCCCCAGATGCTCGACGACACGCTCTACGACTCGTTCGGCCAGCGCCAGGTCTCCACGATGTTCACCCAGCTCAACCAGTACCGGGTGGTCCTGGAGGCCCACCCCTCCTTCCAGGCCGCCCCCGACGACCTGAACAAGGTCTACCTCCGCGCCGCGGGCGGGGGCACGGTCCCCCTGGGCGCCTTCACCGACGTCCGCCTCCAGAGCGCGCCGCTCGCCGTGAACCACCAGGGACAGTTCCCGGTGGCGACGGTCTCCTTCAACCTGGCCCCGAGCGCCTCGCTCGGCGACGCCGTGCGCGCGATCGAGAAGGCCCAGGCCGAGGTGGGACTGCCCCCGGCGATCCAGGGCGAGTTCCAGGGAACTGCGCGCGCTTTCCAGGCCTCGCTCACCAACCAGCCCCTGCTCATCCTGGCCGCGGTGGTGACGGTCTACATCCTGCTCGGCGTCCTCTACGAGAGCTACATCCACCCGATCACGATCCTCTCCACGCTGCCCTCGGCCGGGGTGGGGGCGCTCGTCTCGCTGATGCTGTGCCGGACCGACTTCTCCGTGATCGCCCTCATCGGGATCATCCTGCTCATCGGGATCGTCGAGAAGAACGCGATCATGATGATCGACTTCGCCCTCGACGCCGAGCGCAAGGAGGGCAAGGCGCCGGAGGACGCGATCTTCCAGGCCGCCCAGCTCCGCTTCCGCCCGATCCTGATGACGACGATGGCCGCCCTGTTCGCGGGTGTTCCCCTCGCGCTGGGCTCGGGGATCGGGTCCGAGCTGCGCCGCCCCCTCGGCATCGCGATCGTGGGCGGGCTGATCTTCAGCCAGATGCTGACCCTCTATACGACGCCCGTGATCTACCTCGCCTTCGACCGCTTGGCCCGCCGGCTGGTGAAGAAGGGCCGGCGCGCGGGAGCGCCGGGGGACCTGCAGGCGGCGGAGGGGGTGTGAGCCTCTCGACGCCCTTCATCCACCGGCCGATCGCCACGACCCTGCTCACGGTGGCGATCGCGCTGGCGGGGGCGATCGCCTACACGCTCCTGCCGGTATCGCCCCTGCCCCAGGTGGAGTTCCCCACCATCAACGTGGGGGCCGGGCTGCCGGGGGCGAGCCCGGAGACGATGGCCTCCTCGGTGGCCACCCCGCTCGAGCGCCAGTTCGGCCGCATCGCGGGCGTGACCGAGATGACCTCGTCGAGCGGGCTCGGCTCGACGAACATCACCCTGCAGTTCGACCTCGGCCGGAACATCGACGCCGCCGCCCGCGACGTGCAGGCGGCGATCAACGCCGCCCGGGGCCAGCTTCCGGCCAACCTCCCCAACAACCCGTCCTACCGGAAGGTCAACCCCGCCGACGCGCCGATCATGCTCCTCTCGCTGACCTCGGACGTCGTCGAGCGCGCGCGGATGTACGACATGGCCTCCACGATCCTGCAGCAGAGGCTGGCCCAGGTCGACGGCGTGGGGCAGGTGGTGGTGGGGGGCGGTGCGCTGCCGGCGGTTCGGGTCGACGTGAACCCGATGGCGCTCAACAACAACGGCCTGTCGCTCGAGGACGTGCGGGTCGCCCTCGCCGCCGCCAACGCGAATCGGCCCAAGGGCGCCCTGGGGGGGCCGGCCCGCGGCTGGTCGATCTCCACCACCGACCAGCTCCTGAAAGCGGCCGACTACCAGCCGCTCGTGATCCGCTACCAGAACGGCGCGGCGCTGAAGCTGGGCGACGTGGCCCGGGTGACCGACTCGGTCGAGGACATCCGGGCGGGCGGCCTGTCCAACGGCAAGCCGGCGATCATCATCATCATCTTCCGCCAGCCGGGCGCGAACATCATCGAGACCGTCGACCGGGTGCGCGCGCTGCTCCCCCAGTTCCAGGCCTCGATCCCCCCCACGGTCAAGCTGTCCGTGGTCATCGACGCCACCCGGACCATCCGGGCCTCGGTCCGGGACGTGCAGATCACCCTCTGCGTCTCCATCCTCCTCGTCATCCTGGTGGTCTTCGTCTTCCTGCGCAGCGGGCGCTCGACGCTCATCCCCAGCGTCGCGGTGCCGATCTCGCTCATCGGCACGTTCGGCGTGATGTACCTGCTCGGCTACAGCCTGGACAACCTGTCCCTGATGGCCCTGACCGTCGCCACCGGGTTCGTGGTCGACGACGCGATCGTCGTCGTGGAGAACGTCACCCGCCACCTGGAAGAAGGCCTGCCGCCCTTCGCGGCCGCGCTCAAGGGGGCGCAGGAGATCGGCTTCACCGTGATGTCGATCAGCATCTCGCTGGTGGCGGTCTTCATCCCGATCCTCCTCATGGGCGGCATCGTGGGCCGCCTCTTCCGGGAGTTCGCGGTCACCCTCTCGGTCGCCATCGCCGTCTCGCTGCTCGTCTCGCTCACCACCACCCCGATGATGTGCGCGCGCCTGCTGAAGGAGAAGGGCCGGGAGTCCCACGGACGGCTGTACCGGGCCAGCGAGAGGGCATTCGACGCCATCCTCCACGCCTACGAGCGCACCCTGGGCTGGGTCTTGAAGCACCAGCCGGTCACGCTCGTCGCGACCCTCGCCACGATGGCCGCGACGGTCTTCCTGTACGCGAAGGTCCCCAAGGGCTTCTTCCCCCAGCAGGACACGGGACGCCTGAACGGCTCGATCCAGGCCGACCAGGACACGTCCTTCCAGGCCATGCAGAAGAAGCTGGCCGCCTTCGTGGGGACGGTCATGCAGGACCCGGCGGTGGAAGGCGCCACCGGCTTCATCGGCGGGACCTCCAACTCGGGCCGGATGTTCGTGGCCTTGAAGCCGGGCGGGGACCGCGACGTGACCGCGGACCAGGTCATCGCCCGCCTGCGCGGCAAGCTCGCCCACGTGCCGGGGGCCGCCCTGTACCTCCAGCCCGTGCAGGACGTACGGGTGGGCGGCCGCATGGGGGGCGCCCAGTACCAGTACACGCTCCAGGCCGACGACGCGAAGGAGCTTTTCGCCTGGTCGCCCCGGGTCCTGCGGACGCTCCGGCAGCTCAAGGAGCTGGCCGACGTGAACAGCGACCAGCAGAACCGCGGGCTGCAGGCCTCGCTCGTCATCGATCGCCCAACGGCGGCCCGGCTCGGGATCACGCCCCAGGTGATCGACGCCACGCTCTACGACGCTTTCGGCCAGCGGCCGGTGACCACGATGTACACCCAGCTCAACCAGTACCACGTGGTGATGGAGGTCGCGCCGGAGTTCTGGCAGAACCCCGGCGGACTGGGCTATGTCTACGTGAAGGCCAACGACGGCAAGCTCGTCCCGCTCTCCGCCTTCACCCGCTACGAGACGTCCACCGCGCCCCTGACCGTCAACCACTCCGGGCAGTTCCCCTCCGTCACGATCTCGTTCAACCTGCCGCCGGGGGTGGCGCTGGGCCAGGCGGTCGACGCCATCCGGACCGCGGAGAGCGGCATAGGCCTGCCGGCCACGATTCGGGGCAGCTTCTCGGGGACCGCGCAGGCGTTCCAGGAGTCGCTCGCCAACGAGCCCGTCCTGATCGCCGCCGCGCTCCTCACCGTCTACATCGTCCTCGGCATGCTCTACGAGAGCCTCATCCACCCCGTGACGATCCTCTCCACGCTGCCGTCGGCGGGCGTGGGAGCGCTGCTCGCCCTCCTCCTGACCGGCAACGACCTCTCGATCATGTCCCTCATCGGGATCATCCTCCTCATCGGCATCGTCAAGAAGAACGCGATCCTGATGATCGACTTCGCGATCGACGCCGAGCGGAACCAGGGGAAGGGTCCGGAGGAGGCGATCTTCCAGGCCTGCCTGCTCCGCTTCCGCCCGATCACGATGACGACGATGTCCGCGCTGCTCGGTGGCCTGCCCCTCGCCATCGGCCTCGGCACCGGCTCCGAGCTGCGCCGCCCGCTCGGGATCGCCATCGTGGGCGGCCTCGTCTTCAGCCAGATGCTCACGCTCTACACGACGCCCGTCGTCTACCTCTACCTCGACCGCCTCCAGCTGCGGTGGGCGCGGCTCCGCGGGCGCGAGCGGGCGGCGGTGCCCGCCGCCGGGAGGGCCTGATGAGGACGGGGGCGATCGTCCCCGCCGGCCTCCTGGTGCTCTGCGGCTGCGCGGTGGGGCCGAACTACGCCCGCCCCTCCGCCCCCGTCCCGCCCGCGTTCAAGGAGCCCCCGCCGCCCGGCCAGCGGCCGGAGGACTGGAAGGCCGCCGAGCCCGGCGACCACGCGGCGCGCGGGAAGTGGTGGGAGATCTTCGGCGACCCGGACCTCGACGCGCTCGAGCAGCAGGTGGAGGAGGCGAACCAGGACCTGGCCCGGGCGGAGGCGGCCTACCGGGCGGCGCGCGCGGTCGCCCGGGGGGCGCGGGCGGACCTGTTCCCCACCGTCACCGGCAGCGTTGCGGTGACGAGGGCGCACGGGAGCGGCCGGGCCAGCGCGGCCAGCCCGGCGAGCGGGGGCACCGGCCAGTCGGCCACGACCACCGTCTACCAGGTGCCGTTCGACCTCTCCTGGGAAGCCGACGTCTTCGGGCGTATCCGCCGGAACCTCGAGGCCAACGTCGCCGGCGCGCAGGCGAGCGCGGCCGACCTCGAGGCGGTGCGCCTGAGCCTCCACGCCGAGCTGGCCGCCGACTGGTTCCAGCTCCACGGGCTCGACGCCGAGAAGCAGCTCCTCGACACCGAGGTGGCCGGCGACACGCGGGCGCTCCAGCTCACGCGCAACCGGCACGACCAGGGCGTCGTGTCGGGCGTGGACGTGGCCCAGGCCGAGACTCAGCTCGAGACGACGCGCGTGCAAGCGACCGACGCTCAGATCGCGCGCGCCCAGCTCGAGCACGCCATCGCGATCCTGGTCGGCCAGCCGCCCGCCGGGCTGTCGATCCCGCCGGCGCCGATCGGGCACACGCCGCCGGCGATCCCCCTCGAGCTGCCCTCCGAGCTGCTCGAGCGGCGTCCCGACGTGGCGGCCGCCGAGCGGCAGGTGGCCGCCGCCAACGCGCAGGTGGGAGTGGCCACGGCGGCGTTCTTCCCGCGCTTCCTCCTGAGCGCCTCCGCCGGCTTCCAGAGCGGGACCCTGGCCGGCCTGTTCTCGCTCCCCAACCGCTTCTGGTCCATCGGGCCCTCGATCGTGGAGACGCTCTTCACCGGCGGCAAGCGGCGCGCCGCCGTCGAGCAGGCGCGGGCGTCGTACGATGTAGCGGTGGCCGAGTACCGCCAGGGCGTCCTGGGGGCCTTCCAGGAGGTGGAGGACGGGCTGGCCGCGACGCGCATCCTCGCCGAGGAGGCGGACCAGGAGGCGGTGGCGGTGGCGGCGGCCGAGCGGCTCCTGGCCCTCGCCCGCAACCGCTACCAGGGCGGGATCACGACCTACCTGGAGGTCGTCACCGCGCAGAACGCCGCCCTCGCGAACGAGCGCGCGGCGGTGGACCTCTTGACCCGCCGGATGACCGCGAGCGTCGGCCTCGTCAAGGCGCTCGGCGGGGGATGGGATGCATCCACGCTGCCGGCGCCGGGCGCGGTGCTCTCGCGCGGCGGGGCCAGGACCGCGGCCCACGGCCCGGACGACGAGCGGTGATGAAGCCCGGCGCGCCCTGTTGACGCGCACGCCGAACGGGGCGATCTCCTTCGATCGGGCCGAAACCTACTCGCAGCGCAGCGCCTCGGCCGGATCGACTGCCGCCGCGCGCCATGCGGGCAGAAAGCAAGCGGCGACCGCGACCGCGAACAGAAAGGCCGGTGCCGCGGAGAACGACACGGCGTCGAACGGCGTCACGCCGAAGAGCAGCCCCTCGAGCATCCGGGTGAGCGTGGCCGCGAGGGCGACGCCGAGCAGCAGGCCGAGGCCCGTGACCGCGAGGCCCTGGCGCAGCACGAGGCCGAGGATGTCGCCGCGGCTGGCGCCGAGCGCCGCGCGCACGCCCAGCTCGCGGCGCCGCTGCGACACGTTGTAGGAGAGCACGCCGTAAAGGCCGATCGCGGCGAGTGCCAGGGCCAAGATCGCGAGCGCGGCCAGCAACGACGCGGCGAAGCGCGGCTGCCCCACCGAGGCCGACACACGGCTCTCCAGGGTCGCGACGTCCAGGACGGCCATCGGCTCGAGCTGGGCGACCTGGGCGCGCAGCGCCGGCGCGAGCTTCATCGGGTCGCCGCGGGCGCGGATCGCGATGCTGAGCTCGCTCGGCAGGCTGTAGCCCTGGCCCGGCAGCAGGTAGATCTCGCTCTGGGGCTTGGCGTCGAGGCCGTTCTTGAGCACGTTGCCCACGACGCCGACGATCTCCGAGGTCACGCCGGTCGCGCCGTAGAGGCCCTGGTAGCGCCGGCCCACGATCGGCCTGGCATCGTTCAGGTAGCTCCGCGCGAACTCTTCGTTGACGAGCATGTTGCGGATGCCGGATGCGCGGTCGGCGCTCTGCAGCAGCCGTCCCTGGCGCAGCCGCAGCGACAAGGCCTCCGCGTAGCCGGGCGTGACCGCGTAGGTCACCGCGCGGGCCAGGACCCGTTCGCCTCCCGGACCGGGCTCGGGCAGCGTGAACTGGGTCAGCGCGGTCATGCCCACGAACGGAGCCATGTTTCCGGCGCCCGCGGCCTCTACGCCCGGCGTGGCCCGCAGCCGCTCGAGCACCGCATCCACGAACGCGCGAGTCCGCTCCGGCGCGCGATTCGTCCCCGGCAGGTACGCCCGCGCCAGCAGCACGTTCGCGGCGTCGTAGCCGGGATCGACCGCCACCAGCCGGAAGAAGCTGCGCGCCAGCAGCGAGGCGCCCACGAGCAGGACGACGGCGAGGGTCGCTTCGGCCACCATCAGGCCGCCGCCCAGCCGGAGCGTGCGGGAGCCCGCCGAGGCGCCCACGCCGTCGCGCAAGGCCGGCAGCAATTCGATGCGCGCCGAGCGGAGCGCCGGCAGCAGGCCCGCCAGCAGCCCCGCGGAGAGCGAGGCGAGGGCCGCGAACGCGAGCACCCGAGCGTCCATCCGCACGTCAGCCAGCCGCGGCAGGTTGGCCGGCGCGAGCGTCGGAAGAGCGCGAAGCAGCGCCGCCGCCAGCGCCAGGCCCAGCGCGCCTCCCACGCCCGACAAGAGCAGGCTCTCGGTCACGAGCTGCCGGGTCAGCCGGCCGCTGCTGGCGCCGATCGCCGCGCGCACGGCCAGCTCGCGTTGCCGCGCGACACCCCGCGACAGCAGCAGGTTCGCCACGTTCGCGCAGCAGATGAGCAGGACGCAGCCGACGCCTCCCATCAACACGAGCAGCGCCGGACGGACCTGCGCGGTGATGGCGTCGAGGAGGATCTCCGCGCGCACCTCCACCGGGCCGCCCTCGCCGAAGATCGTTTCGGCCAGCGGCGGCCGCGTCACGCTGCGCGCGGCGCCGGTTCCCTCGGCGGAGGCCTGGGCCACCGTCGCTCCTGGGCGCAGCCGTCCCAGCGCCGAGAAGACCTCGATCGACTGCCTCGCCGGGTCGGCGGATCCGCGCGGGACGCTCAGCGGCGTCCACAGCCGCGCCTCGCGGGAGGGGAAATAGAACTCGGCCGGCGCGACGCCGACGATGGTGCGCGGCCGGCCGTCGAGCGTGAGCGAGCGGCCGATCGCGGACGCCTCTCCGCCGAAGCGCTCGCGCCAGAGGCTGTCCGACAGCACCACGACGGCCTCCGCGCCCGGAGCGGCGTCCTCGGGGAGCAGCAGCCGACCCGCCGCGGGGCGCGCGCCGACGAGCGCGAAAAGCGACGGCGAGACCGCGACGCCCGCGATGCGCGCCGCCTCGCGGCCGCTCGTCTCGAGAAGGGTGCCCCCCCGGTAGGCCGCCAGCCCGTCGAGCGTGCGCGGCGCGCTGTCGCTCCAGGCATGGAAGGTGAGGTTGCTGAGCAGCGTCCTCACCGGCGCGTTCGCGCCGGGGTGGTGCTCCGAGAGGCGCACCAGCCGGTCGGTGTCGGCATACGGCAGCGGGCGCAGCAGCACGCCGTAGGTCACCGAGAAGAGCGCCGTATTGGCGCCGATGCCCAGCGCCAACGACACGAGCGCCGCGACCGTGAACCCCCTCTGCCGCGCCATCGCGCGCAGCGCCTGCCGGACGTCTCGTGCGAGGTCGTTCATGTCCCGCCTGGAGAGGCGGCCTCACAAGGGAAAGAGGAGCCTGCAATCCGATTCTACGTTGAAGGAGACAGTACCGGCAGAGCGCGGAGGGCGTCCAGCTTCGAAACCGAGGCGGTCGAGGCCCGCTTCGTGGTCTACTGAGGTCGGAGGGCGGACCCGGAAATGAGGCCCACCGACCTGAGGGGCATCCTTCGCTACGTGCCGCAGTTCCGCGAGAGGACCTTCGTCATCGCGGCCGACGGCGCCATCGTCAGCGACGACAACTTCGGCAACATCCTCATGGACGCGGCCGTCCTCCGGTCGCTCAACATCCGCATCGTCCTCGTCCACGGGGCCTCGGCCCAGATCCAGGCCCTCGCCGACGAGAAGGTGGCCGAGCCCTCCGACCTCGAGGGGTCGGGCGTCACCGACGCCGCCACGCTGCAGCTGGCGCTGACCGCCGCGAACCGGCTGACCCACGAGATCCTCCAGGGGCTGAGCGCGGCCGACCTCCGCGGGGCGGCCACCAACGCGGTGATCGCCCACCCGCTGGGGATCCTGCGCGGCGTCGACCACCTCTTCACCGGCCGCGTCGAGCGCATCGACGTGGAGCTGCTGCAGACGCTGCTCTCCAGCGGCATCGTTCCGGTCCTGCCCCCGCTCGGGATGGACGGCGACGGCCGCACCTACCGGGTCAACTCCGACGCGGTCGCCCTCGAGGTGGCGAAGGCCCTCGGCGCGGTGAAGCTCGTGTACATGACCACCGCCGACGGCCTCACGGTGGGCGGCGTCCTCGCCCGCCAGGTCTCCGTCGACGAGCTGGCGGGGGCGGTGGAGAGAGGCCAGGTCGCGCCTGGCCAGGCGTCCAAGGCGCGCCACGCGGTGGCCGCCTGCCGGTTCGGCGTGCCGCGCGTGCACGTGATCAACGGGACGGTCGACGAAGGCTTGCTGGCCGAGGTCTTCTCGAACGAGGGCATCGGGACCCTCGTCTACGCCAACGAGTACCGGCAGATCCGCCGCGCGCGGAGGCGCGACGTCCGCCAGATCCACCAGCTCATCCGGACCTCGGTCGAGAGCGAGGAGCTCCTGCCGCGGTCGCCCGGCGCGATCGAGGCCCAGCTCGACGACTATTACATCTACGAGGTGGACCGCAACCCGGTCGCCTGCGTCGCCCTCCACGTCTCCGCGGACGGGAAGAAGGGCGAGGTCGCGTGCCTGCGCGTGCGGCCCTCCCACGAGCACCAGGGCATCGGCCGCCGGATGACGCAGTTCGTCGAGGACCGCGCGCGGGAGATGGGCCTGGAGATGCTGCTCGCCCTCTCCACCCAGGCCTTCAATTTCTTCCAGTCGAAGGCCAGCTTCGCGGAGGGCACGCCGGAGGACCTTCCGCCCGCGCGCCGCGACAAGTACGAGCAGAGCGGCCGGCGCTCGAAGATCCTCGTCAAGCGGCTCTGACGGCCCTTGACAGATGTGGCCTCATGTAGCTACATTAGCGGTATGAAGGCTGTCGGTGTGCGTGAGCTGAAGAATCGCCTCAGCGAGTATCTCCGCCTGGTTCGAAATGGGGAAGAGATTCTGGTCACGGACCGTGGCGAAGTCGTGGCCGAGTTGCGCCAGCCCAGCCCGCGCATCGCGCTGCCCTACCCGGCCCTGCTCGAGGCCGTCCGGCAGGGGCGGGCCCGGCTGGGATTGCCCAACCGCCCCGACCTCTATCCGGCTCTGGGGTCCGTGACGCCGCCCGGCTCCGCGGCAAAGCTCCTCGATGAGGAGCGAGGCGAGCGCTGAACGTCTACGCGGAGTCGAGCGCAATCCTGGGCTGGCTCCTCGATGAGGCGAGGGCGCCCGCAGTTCGAGAGTCGCTCAGCGCGGCGGAGCTGGTCCTCGCCTCCTGCCTCACGCTGATCGAGTGCGATCGAGCTCTCATCCGCGGCATGAGCACGAACGTGCTACCCCAGCCAGTCGCGGCTGAACGACGAGCAGTGCTCGCGGGCACGGCCGAACACTGGGTGATCTTCGACCTCGACACCGAGACGGTGGCTCGTGCCCGGCAACCGTTCCCGGCGGAGCCGATCCGGACGCTCGACGCCATCCATCTCGCCACTGCCACACTCGCGCGGGCGCTCGTTCCGGACCTGGCCCTGCTCTCGCTCGACGGCCGCGTCCGGCGTTCAGCGGAACACATGGGCTTCCCGCTCCTTCCCCGAGACGAGGCCTGAGCACGGCGCGCGGCCGGGCCGTCGATCGACGGCAGTTCTTGCGGCGCGTGGGCGCGCTGGCCGGGTACGCCACGGCACGACCGCTTGGCCGCGGCCTTCCCGGCCCCGCGTCCAGTGGCGGCGGGCCGCGCGCGGCGGCCGGCGTGGCGGTCGTCTGCAGTCGGTCCGACCCGATCGCCTCCGCCGGTCCGGCGCAGTGGGCGGCGGGGCACCTGCGGGAGACGTGCGCGGCGCGCGGCCTGGCCGCCCGCATCTGCGGAAGGCTCGAGGAGGCGAAGCCCGACGAGCTGTGCATCGTCGGCACGGGCAGCGCGACGGCGATCGCCCGCGAGCTGCTCGGTCCAACCCGGGTCGGCGCCCTCGACATGCCGGAGTCGCTCGCCATGGTGCCGGTCCGGCACGGCGGCCGCCTGATCCTGGTCGCCGCCGCGCCGGATCCGCCGGGCCTGGTCTACGCGCTGACGGAGCTGGCCGATCGCGTCCATTGCTCGGCCGACCCGGCCCAGGCCCTGCGATCGTCGGCGGAGACCGTGGAGCGGCCCGCCTGCCGCGTCCGCAGCGCGATGAGGCTCTTCGCCAGCGACGTCGAGGACAAGGGCTGGTTCCATGACCGGTCCTTCTGGCCGGCCTACCTGACGATGCTCGTCACCCACCGCTTCAACCGGATCAACCTCGCCCTCGGCCTGGGCTACGACTTCGCGCGGCAGCTCCGCGACACGTATTTCTACTTTCCCTATCCTTTCTTCGTTTCCGTTCCCGGCTACCGCGTCCGCGCCGTCGGGCTCGACGAAGCGGAGCGCGACCGCAACATGGAGACGCTCCGCTTCATAGGCGAAGAAGCCGCCCGGCGCGGCCTGCACTTCCAGCTCGGCCTGTGGACCCACGCCTTCGAGTGGACGGACAGCCCCGACGCCAACTACACCATCGACGGCCTGACGAAGGAGGGTCATGCGGCGTATTGCCGAGATGCCTTGCGCACGCTGCTCGAGGCCTGTCCGGCGATCAAGGGCCTGACGTTCCGCACCCACGGCGAGAGCGGCATCCCCGAGGGCGACCCGGGACGATACGACTTCTGGAAGACGGTCTTCAGCGCCGCCTCCCGCGCGGGCCGCCCCGTCGAGATCGACCTCCACGCCAAGGGCGTCGACCCGAAGATGATCGACCTCGCCCTCGCCACCGGCCTTCCCGTCCGCGTCTCGCCGAAGTTTTGGGCCGAGCACATGGGGCTGCCCTACCTCCAGTCGTCCATCCGCGACCTGGAGCTGCCGAAGGCCGAGCCCGGCCGCGACCGCCTCATGGCCCTCAGCACCGGGACGCGCAGCCACATGCGCTACAGCTACGGCGATCTCTTCGTGACGGGCCGCCGCTACGGCATCCTGCACCGCGTCTGGCCGGGCACGCAGCGGCTGCTGCTCTGGGGAGACCCGGCCTACGCCGCCCAACTCGGACGCACGTTCGGCGCGCTCGGTGCCGACGGCGTGGAGTTCATGGAGCCGTTGTCGTTCAAGGGCCGCAAGGGCTCGGGCCGGCCCGGCGGGCGCGACGCGTACGCCGACCCGTCGCTGCGGCCGGCGGGCGGGGACTGGCGCAAATACGAGTACACGTATCGCCTCTGGGGGCGGCTCGCCTACTCTCCCGACGCCGATCCGGACGTCGGGCGGCGGCAGCTCCGGCACGAGTTCGGCCCGGCCGCCGAAGCGATCGAGTCCGGCCTGGCGAAGTCGAGCCGCATCCTGCCCCTCGTCACCAGCGCTCATTGCCCTTCGGCCGCCAACAACAACTACTGGCCGGAGATCTACAGCAACATGTCGATCTTCGACCCGTCGCGGCCGGGCTCGTACTCGGACACCCCGGCGCCGAGGGTGTTCGACGCGGTGAGCAGCCTCGATCCGCAGCTGTTCGCCACCGTCGACGAGCACGCGGAGTCGCTGCTGGCGGGCCGGGCGCTCGCGAAGGTCTCCCCGCTCGCGGTGGCGGCCCAGCTCGATCAGTGGTCCGAGTCCTCGGCCGCCGATCTGGCGAGGTCGGACGCCCTGGTCGCTGACCGCAACGATGCCGCCTATCGCCGCCTCACCATCGACTGCGCCATCGCGGCCGGGATCGGCCGGTTCTTCGCCCGGAAGCTCCGGGCCGCCGTCCTCTTCGCCCTCTTCGACCGCACCGCCGATCGCCGAGCGCGGGACGAGGCCGTCGGCCAATACCGGCAGGCCCGGCAGGCCTGGGACTTCGCCGCCCGCGCCGCGGCGGCCTACGTCCGAGACATCACGTTCGGCTCCGACCCGCAATTGCGCGGCCACTGGCAGGACCGCCTGGCCGCGATCGACCGGGACATCGCCGCGATGGAGGAGCGCGCGGCAGCGCGCCGAGGCGACCCGGCCGCCCCGGAGACTGTCGCCGCCGCCCTCGCCGCCGTTCTCACGCCGGCGCCGCCGCCCGCCATGCCGATCGAGCACACGCCCCCCGCGTCATTTCGGCCGGGCCGGCCTCTGCCCATCGAGGCTGGCGCGCCCCGGGAAGCGGCTTCCATCATCCTCCAGTATCGCCGCCTCAATCAGGCGGAGCGGTACCGTTCACGGCCGATGGAGCGGGAGAGCGCCGCCTGGCGCGCGGAGGTGCCGGCCGAATACACGGACTCGGCCTATCCACTCCAGTACTACTTCGAAGCGCGCTCCGGCGCCGGGGTCACGCTGTGGCCGGGGTTCAAGAGCGATTTCCTGGGACAGCCCTACTTCGTGGTTCAACCGCAGGGCGCCTTGGGCCTCGCCCTCCAGGCCGCGCGCGGCGACGTCGACCCAGTAGTGGCGGACGTCCAGCTCCCAGCCGTGAAGACCTCGCTTCTCTGAGACGTCGGCGGCCGTCATTGCCGGATCTGCCCGGTTCACGGCTGCCGCGCCTTCTTCAACAACGAGATCTGCCCGGCGTGATAGAGGTCGTGGTTCACGATCCCCACCAGCTCGTACCAGTACGAGTGGTCTTTGCCGGGAATGTTCTCGTGCAGCCGCGCCTCGGGCAGCTTCGACACCGCGTCGCGCAGGGCGCGCTGGGCCGCCTTCAGCTCGTCGACCGCGGCACGCCATGCCGGCTCGCCAGCGCCGGTGCGGGGGGGCCAGTCCGCCTCATCGGTGGCGGGCTCGCCGGTGACGCGCCTCCGCACCAGCTCGTCGGTCAGGCGCACGTGATGGACGATCTCCCAGATGCAGTGGGCGGAAGCGATCGGGCGCAGGGCCGCTCCGGCCGCGCTCACCCCCTCGAGCGCCTCGCCCACCGAGGGTCCGTGCCATGCCTCGCCGTCGTGGGCCTGCCTCAATTGCTCGACGATCCGCGCGATCTCGCTCATTCTCGTGTCCTTCCTGCGGGATGCCGAAGACCGGCTCCCGGTCCCATCCGGCATCAGAGGAATCTACAGCGGGGGCCGTCCGGCGGCTTGAAGAATGTTGCGCCGGGACGGCGGCCATGTCCGCTAGAATCGGACCCCCGTGAGCTTCCCCCGGTCGCGTCGCGCCTTCGTCGGCCAGTCGCTGGCGGGCCTGGCCGGCCTCGGCGCCGAGGCCGACACTCCACCGGCGCCCTCCGTCTCGGCCGCCCGCGCGTGGAACGTGATCTGCGTGGGGGCGCATCCGGACGACCCGGAGACCGGATGCGGGGGGACGCTGGCCGCCTACGCGGAGCTGGGCCATCGGGCCACGATCATCTACCTGACGCGGGGCGAGCGTGGCATCGCCGGCAAGTCGCTCGAGGAAGCGGCGGCCATCCGGACCGCGGAGGCCGAGCAGGCCTGCCGCATCCTGGGCGTCCGGCCGGTATTCGCCGGACAGATCGACGGCGCGACGGAGCTGAGCGGCCCCCGGGCCACGCAGTTCGCGGCGCTGCTGGAGGCCGAGAAGCCGGACGTGGTGTTCGCGCAATGGCCCCTCGACACGCACCCTGACCACCAGGTGGCGGCCCAGCTCGTGCTGCGCGCCTGGCTGGCCGCTCACCGGCGCTTCCCGCTCTACTTCTTCGAGGTCAACACCGGCCACCAGTCGCTGGGCTTCGCGCCCACCGACTACGTGGACGTCACGAGCCGGCGCGAGAAGAAGAAGGCCGCCCTGCTGGCCCACCGCAGCCAGCACGGCGACGAGATCGTCCGCCAGCACGTTCAGCTGATGGAAGACTTCCGCGGCCGCGAGGTCGGGGTGGCCGCGGCCGAGGCCTTCTCCGCGCTCGGGCATCGCCTTCCTCCAGCGGGCGGAGCGCCGCCGGGCTAGTCCCTGGTGAGCGAGCCTCGCTCCTGCACGCCCTTCATCGCGCCCAGGATCAGGTTGTAGGCAGCCTGGCGAGAGCGCCCGTCGCGGTCCTGGTCGCCCGACGGCGTGGACGCCACCCCGAACGCCGCCGCCTTCGCGTGCCGGAACATCTCGGTGAGGGCGGCGGCCAGCTCCCGGCTCGTCGGGCCGCCCGGAACGGCGAGGGGATGGCCGGAGACCTCGGGCGGATCGAGCACGTCCATGTCGACGTGGACGTAGATGACGTCGGTAAGGCCCTCCAGCCTCTTCATCTGGCCCTCGACGCTCGCCGATCGGGTCTTGATGTCCTCGACGGAGAGACGTTCGACGGCCGAGCGATCGAGGAGGTCCTGCTCGAGGGGGTCCAGGTCGCGCGCGCCGGCCAGCACGATGTGGCGCTCGGGTAGCGCCGGGTCGAGTCCCGACTTGAGCCGCAGCCGGGTCAGGCACAGGCCGGCCGAGATGGCCACCGGCATCCCGCCCAGCATGCCGCTCAGCGTGGTCTCCGGAGTGTTGAAATCGCCGTGGGCGTCGATGAACACGAGGCCGACGCGCAGGGGCCGCGACGAGGGCCCGGACCGCTGCAGCCCGCCGAGCATGCCCATAAGCGCGCTGCAGTTGGCGAGGAGCCCGACCGGGAAACCGCCCTCCTTGACCTCGGCGGCGACGATCCGCGCCAGGTGGGCGTTGGCCAGGCCCAGCCGGTTCCACTCGCCGTAGGCGTTTCGCTCTTCCGGCGCCAGGGCGACGCTCGCAATCGGCCGGAGCCGGCACCCCTGCCCTTCGAGGAGCTTGGCGAGACCTCCCGATTCGACGTAGTCCGGAGACCCGGAGAGGTCGGGCAGGTTGCGCTCGCCCCGATAGGGCATCTTGATGAGGGATACCGAAAGACCGCGATCCTCTCCCCGCCCGATCTTCGCGGGTGCGATCGCCCCCAGCCCGATGAGCCCCCAGAGAGCGAGTCGGGGTCCTGGACTCATGACGTCCCTCCCATCTCTAGCGCATGCCTTCGAACAGGGCACGGTGGCCCGCCATGATCCGGCGGCGCGCCTCTTCGTTCACGTCCAGGCTCCAGACGTCGTGCTCGAAGGTGCCCCCGAGCAGGATCCCGTCGCGGCGCGGGAACATGTAGAGACCGTCGCCGATGACGATGTAGTCCACCTCGGCCTGGGGCAGCAGGAACGTGAGCTGGCCCTTGACGGGTCGCAGCTCCTCGTCCGCGAAGAGGGCCTTGGCCCCGAGGCCCGTGCAGTTGACGACCACGGGCTCGGGAAGCTCCTGCACCTGCTCTCGGCGGCTCAGCTCCCGCACCACGATCCGCGCGCCGGCCAGGCGCACGTCGCGCAGCATCGCGCTGAGATAGATGGGAGGCTCGATGAGCATCGTGGTGAAGCGGCGGGCGTAGCGGGCGGGGAAAGGGTGCTCGTGCCGTCGCAGCTCCCGGGACTCGGGATAGAGGTCGCGGACGAGGCTCTGCTCCCACCACTCCTGGAGCGGCTCGTCGGACAGGACGTAGTTCTCGAGCCAGCGGATGCCGAACTCGGCGGCGGGAAGCTGCTGGAAGGAGCGGTGGGACAGCCGGGCCGCGCGCGCGAGCAGCGCGTCGGACTCGGCCGTACGCCGGTCGCCGTCCATGACCGAGGTGGGAGACCACTGGCCCCCCGCGATGTTCGACGTCGTGCGGGGCGGGAGGTCCTTCGCGTAGATCGTGACCTCTCCCCCGCGCTGCTGGAGGAGGCGCGCGCTGGCCAGCCCCACGGCGCCGCAGCCGAGGACGGCGAAGCGCCTCTGCCCGGTCTTCCAGGCCTCCTCGACCGCGAGCTCCGAGGTGCCCCAGGAGAGCGTGATCCCGCCGCCACCGTGGCCGTAGTTGTGGACGACGGTCGTGTCGCCGATCTTCTCGGTGCGGACGACGAAACCCGACGGCCGGAAAGGACGCAGGCCGACGACCGTCCGGATGATGCGGTCCTCCGACACGTGCACGCGCGCCAAGCGGCGGGGGGGCTCGGGCCAGACGAGCGACCCGGGTCGCCGGCTGGCGCAGGCGGGAAGGCCGGCGCCCAGGGCGGCCAGGCCGGCCGCCTTGAGGATGGCCCGCCGCGGCATCGGCCTGGCGATCATCGGGGAGTGGAGATTCTAACGGCAACGCGGTAAGTTCCGTCTCTCTGAGGCTGCGAGCGGAGCGGGATTCACTCCCGCGAAGCGAGTGGGGGTCTGGGGGGTGCGCCGCTAGCACCCCCCAGCTCAAAAGGAGGAGCGAATGGCGGGCATCAACGTCGGACG
>Ga0066710_100001494_pt1 | contig 17551 bp, 20 predicted proteins | sample GraSoiAngelo_159_FD_79666 | JGI IMG/M metagenome (GOLD analysis project Ga0066710, IMG submission 79666) | Grasslands soil microbial communities from the Angelo Coastal Reserve, California, USA - 14_1009_16_40cm | ecosystem: Environmental > Terrestrial > Soil > Grasslands | place: USA... | reverse complement strand
GCGAGTCATCCGACGATTCCTGCCACGAGGCGCTCGAGGTCGTCGTCGCTCGTCCACCAGCCAACCGACGCTCGCACGAGCCCCCGGCCCGGCAGGTCCCGCACGACGACGCCGGCGGCAGCGAGCCGCTCGACCAGGGCGACAGGATCTTCGCCGCGTGGCGGCCGGAACGAGACGAGCGTGGCCCGCTCGCGGGGCTCGGTCAGCTCGACCTGTCCCGCGAGGAGCTCGCGCAGGCGCTCCGCCTGCGCCGTCGCCCGCTCGTACGCCCAGTCGGGCGTTTCGCCGAGGGCGGTCGTCAGCCCGGCCAGCGATGCCACCGGGAGCCAGTTGGGCTGGAATCGCTCGGCGCCCGGGCGGGGCTCGAAGGCGCCGTCGGGATCGAACCGCAGCTGTGCGAAGGTGCTCGGCCGCGCGATCCGCAGCCGCTCGTGGTCGGCGACGATGAGCCCACCCGTGTTGTCGGGGCCCCGGAGCCATTTCTGACCCGAGACGGTGTAGAAGTCGAGGCCGGTCGCGTCGACGGGGATCACGCCGGCGGCCTGGGCGCCGTCGACGAGGATCGGCAGCCGCGAGCGCTCCCGCAATTCCCGCACGGGCATGATCTGCCCCGTCGTCCAGAGGACGTGCGAGATCGCCAGCAGTCGCGTCCGCGGTGTCACCGCCGCGACGATCGCGTCGGGGTCGGGCGGCGCGACGACGATCCGCGCGCGGGATGCGTGAAGCGGTCCCAGGAGGCCGAAGTGCTCGTCGGTGGTCGTGACGATCTCGTCCTCAGGCTGGAGATCGAGACCGGCGAGGACGATGTTGCACCCGTCCGTGGTCGACGAGGTCAGGGCGACCTGCTCGGGCTCCACTCCGAGGAGCGACGCGAGCTGCGCCGCGAGCTCCTTGCGCATGGCGGTCGCCCGGTCCCAGTACGCCTGGCCGGAGCGACCTTCCTCGAGGTCCCGTGCGAGCTCGGTTCGCACGGCGTCCAGCGTCCCGCGTGAGAGCGGCCCGAACGTGCCGGCGTTGAGATAGGCGATCCGGTCGAGGACCGGAAAGAGCGCTCGCGCCTGCTCGAACGTCATCGGACCAGGAGCTCCACCGGGGCATGGTCCGACAGCACGAGGCCATTCTGCCGCCGGCGCTCCTGCGGCCAGACGACCAGTTGGGAGGCCGTCGCGCCGCGGACGAGCACGTGGTCGATCCCGGGACCCGGGTGCGAGAACCCGGCAAGCACGACGCCACGCAGGTTGAAGTCGCCGGCCAGGACGACCGCCGTCCCCGGGTCCGCGTGAGACTCCGCGAACGCGAGCGCCCGCTCGAGCTCGAGTCGTTGCCGGTCGCCGGCGCTGCTCAGGTGCGTGTTGGCGACGATGGTGGCACCGTTGACCTTGACGACCTGGCACACACGGCGCTCGGCGCCCGGATCGCTCACCTGGCTGCTTCCCAGGCTCACGCACGCGTGGTCGGACCTGACGAGAATCGCGTTCGCCTGACCGGCGACAGCGGAGCGCAGCAGCCCGTTGTGCAGGCGCGTGACCCAGCCGGCGAGCTGGGCCGGGCGCAGGCCGCGCCGTGCGATCGCCGGAAACGCCTGCATCCCGCTCCACGTGACGAGTCGTGCAAGCCCCCACATCGGGACCTCCTGGAGGCAGACGACGTCCGGCTCGTCGCGCGTGACGAGCTCGACCATCGCGCGCAGGTACGAGCGGCGCCGCGGCGGGCTCGCATTGCCGTGGAAGAGGTTCCAGCTGCGGACGAGGAGCGCCACGAGCGGCACTACTCTAGGCGGCACCATGAAGGTCGTCGTCGTCGACCCGCCGGCCTACACGCCGCCGTACGATCGCGCGCTCGCGGCTGCGCTCGCGCGGGCGGGCGCGGAGGTGGAGCTGGCAACGTCGCGGTTTCGCTACGGGCCGGTCGCCACACCTCGGGGGTATCGCGCGCGAGAGCTCTTCTACCCGCTCTCGTCGCGCCTTGCAAACGGCCGGGTCAGGCTCGCGGTGAAGGCATTCGAGCACCCGATCGGCCTCCTCCGGCTCGCAGCGGCAAAGCCGGACATCATCCATCTCCAGTGGGTAGGGGCACCGGAGGTCGATGCCGCGCTGCTGCGCACGAGGGCGCCTCTCGTCTTCACTGCGCACGACCTGCTGCCGCGACGAACGGGTCATCGCACGGCCCTCTGGCGCCGCCTGTTCGCGCGGTTCGCACGGGTCGTCGTCCACAGCGAGAACGGCAGGCGAGAGCTGGCTGCATTCGGGGTCCCTGCGGAGAAGCTCCGCGTCATCCCACACCCCGTATTCCCCGGCACGGTCGACCGGCGGGACGACGGCCGGACAGTGCTCGCGCTCGGCTCGATCAAGCCCTACAAGGGGCTGGGCGACGCGATCGCCGCCGTACACGGCACCGGCGGCGCCCGGCTCGTGGTCGCGGGCGATGCCCGCGAGCCGCTCGACGGCTACCGGGCAACCGGCCGGGACGCTGTCGAGTGGAGGCTCGGCTGGCTGACGCCCCCCGAGATCGCCGAGATACTTGCCGAGACCACCGTGGCCGTCTTCCCGTATCGCCCGGAGATCGACCAGAGCGGCGCGCTGCTCCAGGCGCTGGGGGCCGGCGTTCCCGCAGTCGTGTACGACGTCGGCGGGCTCGGCGAGGTCGTGCGTACGTACGGGGCGGGGCGCGCTGTCCAACCCGGTGACATCGAGGCTCTCACAGAGGCTCTCCGCGAGCTGCTCGACGACGCGGTCGCCCTCGCTGCGGCGCGCGCCGGCGCCGAGGAGGCGCGCCGCGAGCTGACCTGGGATGCTGCCGCGGCCGCGCACATCGCCGTCTACGAGGAGCTCGTGTGATCCGCTTTCGCAAAGGACGGTTCGCCGACCTCGTCGACCGGCAGCTCGCCCTCTTCGAGGCGGACGAGGCTTCCCTGCTCCTGGAGGCGCGGAGCGCCGAGGACGCGTGGAAAAGAGCGGGCCGCGACGAGGCGGAGGAGGCGTTCGGCGACTGGCAGCTGATCGTCGACGCCGTCGGCGAGCGGCTGCTCGACCTGCGCGAAGCGTATGCGGCGACCCTGGACGACGATGCCGGCGACAGCTACCGGCAGGCGTTCAACCGCGGGGCCGGTTCGCGGTTCCGAGACTTCACGGAGCTCTTGCGGTGACGATGCGGATCGAGGACTACGGCATGGTCGGCGACCTGCAGACGGTGGCGCTGATCAGCCGCGAGGGCACGGTCGACTGGCTCTGCTTCCCGCATTTCGACTCCGGTGCGTGCTTCGCCGCGCTCCTGGGCGACGAGCGCAACGGCCGCTGGCTGCTGCAACCGCAAGGAGAGTTCCGCGCGGCGCGGCGGCGCTACCGCCCCGACACGTTGATCCTCGAGACCGAGCTCGAGACGGACGACGGCACGGTGCGCCTGATCGACTTCATGCCGCTGCGGGACGAGGCACCCGACCTCGTGCGGATCGTCGAGGGGGTCGAGGGCCGGGTCGCGATGAAGACGGATCTGACGATCCGCTTCGACTACGGCGCCGTCGTACCTTGGCTGCGCCGCGTCGACGGTGCCAGAATCGCGGTGGCAGGTCCCGACGGGGTCGTGCTGCGCACACCGGTCGATCTGGTGGGCCGGAACTTCCACACCGTGGGCGAGTTCACGGTGAGCAAGGGCGACCGCGTCCCCTTCACGTTCTCGTGGTTTCCGCCCTACCGCGAGCCTCCCGATGAGATCGACCCAGAGGCCGCGCTCGAGGAGACGGAGCGCTTCTGGGTCGACTGGATCAACACGTGCGCCCACGAGGGCGAGTGGCGTGATGCGGTCGAGCGATCGCTTCTGACGCTGAAGGCGCTGACCTTCGCGCCGACGGGCGGCATCGTCGCCGCTCCGACGACGTCCCTGCCCGAGTGGATCGGCAGCGTCCGGAACTGGGACTACCGCTACTGCTGGCTGAGAGACGCGACGTTGACGCTGCTCGCCTTCCTGACGTCGGGCTACGTCGACGAGGCACGGGCGTGGCGAGACTGGTTCCTGCGCGCGATCGCCGGCTCGCCGAAGGACCTGCAGATCATGTACGGCATCCACGGCCAGCGTCGGCTGCCCGAGCTCGAGCTCCCGTGGCTTCAGGGCTACGAAGGGACACAGCCGGTTCGCATCGGCAACGGAGCGTCGGGCCAGCTCCAGCTCGATGTCTACGGCGAGGTGATCGACGCGCTCCACCAGTCGCGGATGCATGGCCTCGAGGCGTCTCGGGACGCCTGGCGCATCATCCGCAAGCTGCTCGATTGGCTCGAATCCGGGTGGCACCAGCCCGACGACGGGATCTGGGAGGTGCGGGGCGGGCGCCGTCACTTCACCCATTCCAAGGTGATGGCGTGGGTCGCCTTCGACCGGGGACTCCGTCTGGTCGAGTCCTTCGGGCGGGACGGGCCGGCGGACCGGTGGAAGGCGATCCGTGCCGAGATCCACGACGAGGTCTGCCGCGAGGGGTATGACGCCGGGCGCAAGACGTTCGTCCAGTCCTACGGCTCCGATCGCCTGGACGCGAGTCTGCTGATGATGCCGATCGTCGGCTTCCTCCCCGCCACCGACGAGCGCATGATCGGGACGGTCGCCGCGATCGAGCGGGAGCTGATGCGCGACGGCTTCGTCGAGCGCTACCGCGCCGACGCCGAGAACGTCGAGATCGACGGCTTCCCGCCCGGCGAGGGCGTCTTCCTCCCCTGCTCGTTCTGGCTCGTGGGCGTCCTCGCCCTGCAGGGCAGGGAGGCCGACGCGAGAGCGCTGTTCGAGCGCCTTCTGGGGCTGCGGAACGACCTCGGCCTCCTGTCCGAGGAATACGACCCGGAAGCGAAGCGGCTGCTCGGCAACTTCCCGCAGGCGTTCACCCATCTCACCCTCGTGGGTGCGGCGACGCAGCTCTCCAAGCGGCGCATGATGCGGAAGCTCTGACCTGCGTCGACTAGGCGTCTCCGGACGAGTAGGCGAACGTCGACTCGTAGCCGCAGTTGCCGTGGAACTCGAAGCCGAGGGGCTCTGCCTCGGTCGCGCGGAGGACCTCTGCGATCACCTCGCGGCCGTCGCGGTGATGACCCGGGATGATGCACGTGACCGTCTCCTGGCGCTCGACCGGCCCGCTCACGCGGACGAGCACCTCATCGGCGGCGCGGAACCAGCCCTTGCCGGGCGTGTGGTCGATCTCGATGCGCGCGGTGCGGATGTCGCGGAGCTCGCTCGGCTTGAAGACCCAGGGGAACTGGAGCTGCGGTGTGCCACCGAGCTGCCCGGTCAGGATCGCGGCCAGCGCCTCGCGCTGCCGCGTGTCACCCCGCTCGTCGACGAAGACGACGAACGTCCACGGCGACCCTGGCTCGTCGTCGGAGTAGCGAATCAGGAGCACGGCGCCGAGCCCTGCCAGCTCGACCTCCCCCACGTGCCCCTCGGCGACGAACCAGGACAACGCGCCCCTGCACTCGCCGTACGTGGAACGGCCGCCGAGCCGACCGCCGATCCTCCGGCACGGACAGATTGCCTCGCAGTTGCAGGACTCGAGGTACGTCCCGGAGATGGCCCACGGTGTGGTCGCGCTCACTGGACACCGATCCTACGGCGGGTCAACGGTGGCCGAAATGATGTGCGCGTGGCATCGCGGTGGCCGCGTCGTCGCGTTCGGCCACCCGGCGGGCGAGCGCGGACAGACTCTCGAGGGAGGAGACGAGGATGTTGCGGTTCTCGCCGACGTGTTCGAAGCGGCCGCGCGCGAGCAGGAGCGGCTCGCCGCGCACGATTGCCCGGTGGCGCTCGTAGACGTGTGGCGGGACGATCAGGTTCACCTGCCCGAGGTCGTCCTCGAGCAACATGAAGACGATGCCGTTCGCCGTCGAGGGACGCTGTCGCGCGATCGCGAGGCCCGCGTAGGCAACGTCGCTCCCGTGGGGAGCGACGAGCAGCTCGCTGCTGGCCAGCGTTCCCGGCGGAAGGTGCGGCCGCAGGAGCTCCAGGGGGTGGATGCCGACCGAGAGGCCAGTCTGCCGATAGTCGGCGAGCATGCGCTCCCATAGCGTGAGATCGGGGAAAGCGGGCGTCTCGGCGGTGGGATCGAGCGCGAGGGTGAGCTGCTTCTCCTCTCCCCCGCTGCCCGGGACGGTCTGTGGTCTGAAGACGAGCCCGAGCTCCCAGAGCAGATCGCGCCGCTTCCCGAACGCGTCGCACGTCCCCCCGTTGACGAGCGCCTCGAGCGCATCTCGTGAGAGGGGCGCCCGGCGCGCCAGTGCGCCGATGTCCTCGAACGGCCCGTTTGCTTCTCGCTCTGCGACGAGTGCCTCGGCCTCGTCCTCGCCGATCGCCTGCACGTACGCGAGGCCGACGCGAACGGCAAACCCGGGGACCTGACCGCCTAGCGGTTCCAACGAACACCTCGCCGCACTTTGGTTGATCTCTGGTGAGCGCACCTCCACACCGTGCCGTTGCGCGTCGCGGACGAGGCTGGCCGGCGGGTAGAAGCCCATCGGCTGCTCGTTCAGGAGCCCGCACAGGAACTCGGCCGGATAGTAGTGGCGCAACCACGCGGACTGGTACGCGAGCAAGCCGAACGCAGCCGCGTGGGATTTCGGAAACCCGAACCCCGAGAAGCCGACGAGCTTGTCGTAGACGAGGTTCGCGGTCTCCTCTGCGACGTCCTTTGCGGCTGCGCCCTCGACGAAGCGGGTGCGGTAGGACTCGAGCGCCTCGTGCGAGCGCTTGCGGCTCATCGCCCGCCGCAGACCCTCCCCCTCTCCGACCGTGAAGCCCGCGAGCGCAATGGCGACGTCGAGCACCTGGTCCTGGAAGACGACGACCCCGTGCGTCGCACGCAGCGGCTCCCGGAGCAGCTCGTGATCGACGGGCGGGACGTACGACGGGTCCTCTCGCAGCCGTCTCCTCGCCTCGATGTACGGATGCACGGCCTTCCCCTGGATCGGGCCGGGCCGCACGAGCGCGACCTGGACGGTGAGGTCGTCGATCGTCTCAGGCTTCGTCCGCAGCAGGCTCTGCATCTGCGCCCGGCTCTCGATCTGGAACGTGCCCACCGTGTCCGCCCGCTGGATCTCGGCGAACACCTCCGGGTCGTCGAGCGGGATGCGCGAGAGATCGATCTGCGCGCCGCGCAGGCGTGCGATTCGGTCGACGCAGTCCTCGACGCACGAGAGCATGCCGAGCCCGAGCAGGTCGATCTTGAGAAAGCCCGCATCCGAGCACGAGTCCTTGTCCCACTGGCAGAGCTGCCTCCCCGCCATCGCAGCCGGCTGGACCGGCACCAGCTCGACGAGTGGACGGGAAGAGATCACCATCCCGCCCGGGTGCTGGGAGACGTGCCGCGGCAGGCCGGCGATCTCGCCCGTCAGCACCTGGAATGCGCGCCAACGGCGAGAGGCGAGCTTCCGCTCGGCATCGGGGAGTGCCGCGACCTCCTCGGCCACGCGCCGTGCGTTCCAGCCGTCGGAGAGCCGCGCGAGCCGCTCCAGATCTGCGTGGGGGAGGCCGAGCGCCTTCCCCACGTCGCGGATCGCGCCGCGCGACCGGTAGGTGGCGAAGCTGGCGACGAGCGCGGCATGTTCGCGCCCGTAGCGCTCGGTCACGGCGACGATCAGCTTTTCGCGGATGTCGCGCGGGAAGTCGAGATCGATGTCCGGGACGGTCTTGAGCTCGCGATTGAGGAAGCGGCCGAGCGAAAGGTCGTGCTCGACGGGATCGACGTGCGAGAGACCGGTGAGGTAGCAGACGATCGAGCCGACGGAGCTGCCTCTGCCGCGGCCGGGGGGAAGGAAGCTCCGGGGGGAGCCCTCGCCGCGTACCTCGAGTGCAACCGTGCGGGCGAGCTCGAGCACCTCCCAGTGGAGCAGGAAGAAGCCGGCCAGGCCGAGCTCGTCGATCAGCGCCAGCTCGCTCTCGAGGCGGGCGCGCGCCTTCGCCTGCAACTGGTCGGCACACGCCCCGTAGCGCTCCGTGAATGCGTGCGCGCAGACCTCGGCGAGCTGCCCGATGGCGGGATCCGGCCCGTCCGAGAAGTCGGGGTAGCGGTAGCCGAGCTCCTGCGTCAGGTCGAACTCCAGCCGCTCCGCGACCACCCCGGTTCGCTCTGCTGCAGTCCGGTCGATGCCCGCGAAGAGCTCGACCATCTCGCCGGGCGGGCGAAGGAAGCTCTCGCGGTTGCCGCGACGCTCCTGCTCGCAGCCGTCGAGCGACGTCCGGCAGCGAACGGCGACGAGGACGTCCTGCAGCAGCGTTCGCGTGCGGTCGTGGGCGTGGACGTCCCCGGTCGCGATCGTCTCGACGCCGAGGTGCGCCGCCAGGTCGGTCAGGAGCGTATTGCGGCGCGCGTCGCCTCGCTCGAACGGCCGCTGCAGCTCGACATAGAAGCGCTCCCGTCCGAAGGCCTGGGCGAGCCTGGCAGCCCCGTTCGGGTCGCGTATCCCGAGCCCCTGGCGCGCACAGCCGGAGAGACAGACGAGCCCCTCGTTCAGCTCGGCCACCGTCTCCCGCGCGACCGCCGGCGGCAAGGGCTCACGATCCTCCCGGCCGGGACGCCGTGTCCCGGCATGCGCCTCGGTGAGGATGCGGCAGAGGTTGGCGTAACCGCGCTGGCTCTCGCAGAGCAGCGTCACGTGAGTGTTGCCCTCGAGCGTGACCTCGGCACCGGTGATCGGGCGGAGACCGACCGCGCTCGCCGCGTGCGCGAACTCGAGTGAGCCGTAGACGCCGTCGTGATCGGTCAGTGCGAGCGCGTCGTAGCCGAGCGCCACCGCCCGCGCTGCGAGCTCCTCGGGATGGGACGCGCCGTCGAGGAACGAGTACGCGGAGTGGCAGTGGAGCTCGACATACGAAGGGGTCATAGACTGGCCTCGTGGTCGAGCCGATCGTCGTCACCGACAGGCCCGAGCGGAGTGTGAGCATCCGTCTTGCGCTCGACCAGGTGGTGATCACGGAGTCGCGCTACGGCGCGGGCGAACGCGGGCCCGATCCCCACGTCCACCGGTTGCATGCGGACTGCTTCTACGTGCTCGAGGGAATGTTCACGCTTTCGCTGAACGACGGCGACCACGTGGTCGGCCCGGGCACCTTCGTGCTCGTCCCGCCGAACGTCGTCCATGCGTTCCGGAACGACAGCCAGGAGGGGACACGTTTCCTCAACCTCCACGCGCCCGGGGTGGGATTCGACCGCTACGTACAGGCCATCGCCGGAACGGGCGAGGAATTCCAGGCCGCGCTCGCCGCCCGCTTCGACCAGCACCCGCCGCCCGAGGACGGTGGGCTCGATCCGGCAGGGGCGCTCGTCCGCACAGCCGAGACCGACGCGGTCAGCATGATCGGCGTCCACATCGGCTTTCTCGCTGACGCCGACCATGCGCTCGGCGCGATGGGTCTCGTCGAGTACACGGCCCCGGCGGGCTTTCCCGGGCCGCCCGTGCACGTCCACGAGCACACCTGGGACGCGTACTACGTCCTCGAAGGGTGTCTCACCATGCGTCTCGGCGACGACCGGCTCGAGTTGGCTCCCGGAGATGTGGCCGTGGTGCCTCCGGGCACCGTGCACGGTTTCTCGAACACGCTCGAGACCCCGGCGCGCTTCCTCGGCGTTCACGCTCCCGGCGGCTTCGAGCGCTACTTCAGGGAGCTCGCGGCTGCGCTCGCCGACGGTCCGCCCGATCCGGCCGTGATCGCAGGGATTGCCGCCCGCTACGACGTGAAGAACGCGTAGATGAGCGAAGACGACACTCCCATCGTCTTGCTCCACGGCGAGGGCGAGCAACTCGGCGGCTCGATCGTCAAGGCCGCCCGGCCCGAGCTCTCCCTGCTGGAGTTCTCGGTCGAGCCGGGTGGCTCCGTCGACCTCCATCTTCACCACGGGCAGAGCGATTCGTTCTACGTGCTCGAGGGCGAGCTCGAGTTCTAGGTCGGAGAAAAGGTCGTGCTCGCCCCCGCCGGCTCGTACGTGCTGGCGCCCCCCGGCGTGGCGCACTGCTTCCGCAACGTCGGCGACTCTCCGGCTCGTGCGTTGAACATCCACGCGCCCGGAGGGTTCGTCGAATACAGGCGCGAGCTCGAAGCGCTCCGTGCGACAGGCACGGAGCCCGGCGACGCCTTCTTCGAGCGCCACGACGTCTTCGACGTGTAGCCACACCGCTTCACCGACCGCGACCACGTCCTCACCGGAATTGCCAGTGCTCGGGGTGGGCACGGATGGCGGCACGGGCAAGCACGATCCGTCCGATCGCATGGACGTGAAACGCCATCTCGTCGAGATCCGCGGGATGGGCCTGGGGTAGCTCCTGGAAACGCGTGAACACCTCTCCTGCCAGCTTTGCGACCGCGATTTCCTCCTCTGTCAACCCCTTCACCTGCATGTCCGCAAGCGCCATGACTCTCCTTTCTCAGGCACGCTGGGTGAACCAGCATGCCGCGTCCGCGTCCCGGTAGACGCAGGCGTTCTCGCCCGATTCGAGCACGACCTCGAAGTAGTGCCGGTTCACGGGCTCCTCCGTCCACCAGCGATCGACGACGCGCCACTCCTCCCGGACGAACGTGACGCGCTGGCGGTTCACGAGCTGGGGCGATCCGTCGACGTGCATCTCCACGAGCGCCGGCCGCGGGGCATTGAGACGCCCTACGCTGCGGCGCGCACGAGGATGAACGTCATTCGTCACGCGGCACGACGAGCGAGCGCGCCTCCGGGATGCGCGACCATGGAGCGACTTCCACCACCGCGCAGACCGATCCGGAGCCGGTGCTCGCCCTCACCTGGCGCAGACCTTCGCGCAGCCTCCCCCCTAGCTCCTGCCCTCTCGGCTCGACGAGGGCGAGCTGGGTGCCCGTGTGGTCGGCCAGCTCGACAGCCTCGAGCCGCAGCTCGACGATCGGCGCCGGCAGCTCGGCGAGCTTCGGCCCGAGGGCCGCACGCAGGCGTGCCCGTTCGGCCGTCGCCTCGCGCAAGGTGACGGTGCGCCGCCACGAGCCGCCGCTGACGAGCCGTGCAGCCACGGCGAGCTTGCGAAACGGCCGTCCGCCCCTGTCCGGCCGGGCGAGCAACCGGTCGAGTAGCGCCCCGAATGCGCGCCGAAGCGTCAGCTCGTTTGCCACCGCCTCGGGAAAGGAGAGCGCCTCTGCGAGCTCGACGGCCGGCGCGCGTCCCCGGACGCGACGCCGCTCGCCTCCGCGCGAGAGCGCCCAGGCCCGCCGTCCGTCGGGGCCCAGTCGCTCCGCGACGGCGCCGCCCGGCAGCGCCGCGAGCTCGCCGAGCTTCCGCACGCCCAGGCCTTCGAGCTCCGCGTACCGCTCCGGGTGGAGCGGGAGCAGAGAGAGCGGGAGCGGCGCGAGAAACTCGCGCTCCTCCTTTCCCTCGACGATGAGAATCTGCCCGGGACGTGCGACGCTCGCCGCCGCGAGGGCGGCGAACCGGCGCCCGGCAGCACCCGCACGCGGATCCCAGGCAGTCCCGACGGCGGCCAGCGCGCGTTGCAGCGCCTCCGCCACACCTCCGTAGAGCCTTTCGACTCCTTTCGTCTCGAAGACGACCACCCCAGGGTCGACCGGCTCGACGGCGAGGCCGACGTCCTCGAGCCTTCTCAGAACACCCTCCCACTCCCGCTCGACCTCAGCGGGGTCGGGGTCGACGAGCACGAGCTCCGGACAGCTCGCGAGCGCCTCTCCCAGGCGCATCTGCGCCCGCACTCCCGCAGCCTCGGCCGCGGCCGTCACCGGTCCGAGCAACGGCTCCGTCCCCGGGACCGGGGCGAGCGCCGCCGGTTTGAGCTCGACCCCCGGTCGCGAGCGAAGCGCTGCACGAAGCTCGAATCCGGGGATGAGCAGGCAAGCGATCATGGGAACATACGTTCTATACGAACAGACGTTCTCCTGTCAAGATGTCCCGTCGGGCAAGCCTACGAACGCGGCTGGGGAGCTTCCAACCGCGCCCTGCTCGAGGAGCAGGTACACCACGGCTCTCCCCCCGGTCTCCTCGCCTACGTGGACGACGAGGCCGTCGGCTGGTGCCGCGTCGGCCCGCGCGAGAGCTTCGAGCGACTGGAGACCTCACCGAAGCTCGCCCGTGTCGACGACGAGAACGTGTGGTCGCTCGTGTGCTTCTCGGTCCATCCGAGCCGGCGGCGCCACGGCGTCGGCGGCGCGCTGCTCGAGGCAGCCGCCGCCCACGCGGCGAACGAGGGGGCACGGATCCTCGAGGCCTACCCGGTACGCGCGGGACACCACGTGATCGACGCCTTCACGGGCTACCTGCCGATGTTCCTCGCCGCGGGCTTCGACGCCGTGAGGGAGGCGGGCCGGCGTACGATCGTGCGCCGAAGTCTCGGTGGCACGAGCTAACGCCGCACGGCGCGGAAGCACTCGGTCACGTACGGCAGGCCGATGCCGTCCGATCCCGCCCGCGCGTCGTACAGCGCCGAGACCTGTTCGAGCACCTGCTCCAGCTCCGCCGGCGCCAGCACCGCGCAGTAGCTGCGCGAGCGAACGAGATCGAGGAGCTGCTCGCGGTCGAGCAGCTGGACGAACGAGAACGTCGCGTTCTCGACCGGCCCGAAGAGCCCGCTCGCCGCGATCGGCTCTGCGGCGTCGCCCGACTCGACCGACTCGTTCCCGATCGCACGGCTGAGCTCGGCCGCCCACGGCTCGCGGTCGTCCCGCGTGTTCCAGACGAGGCCGATGCGGCCGGCCGGACAAAGCACGCGTGCGAACTCCTCGAGCGCTGCCGTCCGGTCGAACCAGTGGAAGGCCTGTGCACAGACGACGACGTCGGCACTCGCGTCCGGCACGGGCAGGTTTTCGGCGGCTCCGGCGAGCGCCGTGGCGCTCGGCACGGCGGTCCGGAGGTGCGCGAGCATCTCGGGCAGAGGCTCGATCGCGGTCACGCGATGGCCGAGCGCGACCAACCCGCGCGTCAGCTTCCCCGTCCCTGCGCCGACGTCGACCACGTCCACCGGCTCGTCCCCCGTCAGCCAGCGAATCGCCTCACGCGGATACTCGGGCCGGGCACGCTCGTACGCATCGGCCACCAACCCGAAAGACGTTGCACGGCCGCGGCGCTCGTCGCGGTTGACGATCACGAGACCGCGATCTCGGCCGCGACGCCGCGCATGCCGACGAGGCGCGGCACGACGCCCAGCACGCTCGTTCGGGCGCACCGGGGAATGTCCGCCTCGAGCTCGGGGCCGTTGGCGATGAGGTTGCGGCCGCTCCGCGACTGGCGAAACGCCTCCTCCGCGGTGGCATACGAAGACACGAGCCGGACTGCCGCCTCGGCGGCGTCCGTCCTCTCGTAGCCGAGCCTGTCGGCGACGACGCCGGCCACGTACGCATCGTCGAGGGCGAAGGCGCCCTTGACGCCCGCACAGAACACCGCCACGTCGTCGCCGAACGCGTGCGCCGCCTCGACGACCGCATCGAGGTTGAGCAGCGATGCGATCAGCACGCGCTCGCAATGCTCGCCCGCCGCGACGATCGCGCGCGTCCCGTTCGTCGTCGACATGGCGAGCACCGGCGAGCGAGGCTCGAGGTATTCCGCCGGCGAGTTGCCGAGATCGAACCCGTCGATCCGGACACCGAGGCGCTCGCCGCCCAGCGTCACGCCCTCGAGCTCGTCCTTCAGACGCCGAGCGTCTTCGACCTCGGCGGTGCAGTAGACGCGGGAGTAGCCCGCGTCGAGCGCCTGGCAGACCGTCGACGTCGCCCGGATGACGTCGATCACGAGGCCTGTCGGCGCGGCGGCCGTCTCGGCCGGTGTGAAGGCGACATGGACGCGCACGCGGGTACGCTAGCCGCCGGTGGACGAGCGCCTTCACTGCTATCGGCATCCGAATCGCGAGACCTATGTGTCCTGCTCGGAGTGCGGTCGCGGCATCTGCCCCGACTGCATGGTCTTCGCGCCCGTGGGCATCCGCTGCCCCGACCACGCGAGCATCGGCGCCCCGCGTCCCAGCGCGACCAGGACGGTCCGGCAGGCGCGCGGGCGCATGACCGGTCTCGCCGCCCCCGTCACGAGCGCGCTGATCGCGATCAACGTCCTCGTCTACCTGATCACCGTCGGCCAGGGCGCGGGGATCAACGCTCCGGGCGGCAACATCTTCCAGAAGGGAGAGCTGATCGGCTACAGCGTCGGACAGGGCGACTGGTGGCGGCTCTTCACGGCGATGTTCCTCCACGGCGGCGTGCTGCACATCGCGTTCAACATGGCGGCGCTGTGGTGGCTCGGGTCCGTCGTCGAGCAGGCGCTCGGCCCGTTGCGCTTCCTGCTGCTCTACCTCGCGGGAGGGCTGGCCGGGTCGGCGGGCGCGCTGGTGCTCCCGATCACCCACGTCTCCGGCGGCTGGTCGACGCAGTACCAGCCGTTCGTTCCCACGGTTGGCGCCTCCGGCGCCATCTTCGCGATCCTCGGCGCCCTCCTCGTGCTCGAGTACCTGCAGACGGGCTCGCTCGCAGGCCAGGCGATGTCGATGATCGTCCTCAACCTCGCGCTCTCGGCGGCGATCCCCAACATCTCTATCGGCGGCCACGTCGGTGGCTTGATCGGCGGTATCGCGGGCACGTTTGCGCTCAGCCGGACGCGCTACGTGCGCCCGCGCTACATCGGCCCGCTCCTCGTGGTTCTCGTGGGCGCGATCAGCGTTGCGCTCGCCGTCGCGCGCGCCAAGCGCTACATATAGACCGAGTTGGGGACAGGTTTAAACCTGTCCCCAACACGTTTTCACGCGCTAGGCCGCAACCTCGGGCTCGAGCGGGCGGACAACGGCCGTGACGCCCTCGACGCCCAGGACCTCGACGGTCGTGCCCTCGGGAATGGCGTCACCGATGTCCTGCTCGCGCTTTGCGCTCCAGTACTCCGTGCCGACCTTGATCTGCCCGCGCGAGCCCGGGCCGGCAGGCACCGCCACCGTGACGACGGCATGGCGTCCCATGATCGTCTGCACGTTCGAGCGCACGAGCGGCGTCTTGCCGAGAGCGTTCCGCAGCGGCTTGCGCGTGAGCACGAGGCTTGAGACGGACACGAGCACGAAGACGATCACCTGCCCCCCGAACCCCGCTCCGGCACCCGTCGCGATCGCCGCGCACAAGGCGCCGAGAGCCACGTAGACGGCGACGAACGCGAGCGTCGTCGTCTCGACCGCGATGAGGACGAGCGCGCCGACGAGCCAGACGATCAGCGACGCGGTGTCGGACATCAGCTCGAGCTCGTGCCGGCGGCGTCCTGACCCGACTGGAAGCCGCCGCCGAGGGCAGCGATCGCACCCATTGCCGCCGTCGCATCCGACGGAACGACCATCAGCGTCACACCCTCGCCCTGCGCGATCTGCGGGAGCGCCTGGATGTACTGGTAGGTGAGGAGCTCGCGCGACGGCCGGCCCTCGTGGATCGACTTGAACACCGTCACGATCGCCTCGCCCTCACCCTGGGCGCGCAGGATCTTCGACTGCTTCTCGCCCTCGGCGCGCAGGATCGCGGCCTGCCGCTCGCCTTCGGCCTCGAGGATCTGCGACTGCTTCTGGCCCTCGGCGTTGAGGATCGCGGCGCGCTTGTCGCGCTCGGCCCGCATCTGCTTCTCCATCGCCTCCTGGATCGATCCGGGCGGGTCGATCGACTTCAGCTCGATGCGGTTGACGCGGATTCCCCAGCGCTCCGTTGCCTCGTCGAGGACGATGCGGAGGTCGCTGTTGATCTTGTCACGCGACGTGAGGGCCTCTTCGAGCGAGAGCGACCCGATGACGTTGCGGAGCCTCGTCACCGTCAGCTGCTCGACGGCCAGCAGGAGGTTCGCCACCTCGTACGTCGCCCGAAACGCGTCGGTGATCGTGAAGTACAAGACGGTGTCGATCGAGATGGTGACGTTGTCCTGGGTGATCACCGGCTGCGGCGGGAACGTCACGACCTGCTCTCGGAGGTCGACCAGCGGCCTGCGCAGCCTGTCGACGAACGGGAAGACGAATGCAGCCCCGGATCGAGCGTGCGGCTGTAGCGACCGAGGCGCTCGACGATGCCGGCGCGGGCCTGCGGCACGATTCGCACCGCCTGGACGAGAATGATCAGGACCACCGCGACGAGGACGAGGGCGACGATCAACGCTGCCACGGCAGATCCACCCTCCGAATCGACGACGCTCCCGACTGTAGTCGCGCGGTCGGCCGGTGCCGGGTCAGCCGTCTTCGCGCTCCACGAGGACCCTGAGAGCTTCGAGGTCGCGACGTATGTTACGACGCACCATCCGGTCGAGCAGCGGCCCTGCGACCTTGAAGAAGCCGCCGTGGTCGCCTCGCGCGTGGATGCTCGCCCGCGTCCCGTCAGGCGCGTCCTCGAGGTGGTAGGTGACCGCCATCGGGAACGGCCGCGCGACGCGCAGCTCCAGCGAGCGCCGGTCGGCCGCGACCACCTCGTAGCGGTACGTGAACCTCCGGCCGGCGAACCTGACGTCGCGCTCGACGACGGATCCGGGAGCGAGTGGGCCCTCGGTGACCTGCCTGCTCGCGACGACTCCCGACGTCCATTCGCGGTCGCGCCGCGGGTCGAACATGACTGCCGCGACGGCATCGGGCGGCCTGCGAACGCGAACCTCGACGCGGACGTCGGTTGCCATGGCCGCGCCGCCTCAGCCGCCGATGGCGAGCGCCACGACGCCGCGCTCGGCCAGCGCCGCCTGCGCAGCGGAGAGGCGGGCGAGAGGAACTCTGTACGGAGAGCAGCTGACGTAGTCGAGCCCGAGGCGGTGGCAGAATGCGACCGACTTCGGCTCTCCCCCGTGCTCGCCACAGATCCCCAGCTTGAGGTCGGGCTTGACGCCGCGGCCGCGCTCCACGGCGATGCGCATGAGCTCGCCGACGCCCTCCTGGTCGATCGTCTCGAACGGGTTTCGCTCCAGGATCTGCTGCTCGAGGTAGAAGGTGAGGAACTTGCCCTCGGCGTCGTCGCGCGAAAAGCCGAGTGTCGTCTGCGTCAGGTCGTTCGTCCCGAAGGAGCAGAAGTCGGCGATGCGCGCGATCTCGTCGGCCCGAATGCACGCGCGGGGCAGCTCGATCATCGTCCCGCAGAGGTAGTCGACGGTCGGCTCTTCCGCGGCGACCCGCTCGGTCAGCTCGCGCAGCCGGCTCAGCTCCCCCTCGAAGCCGACGAGGGGGTGCATGATCTCGACGACGGGCGCTGCACGCGTTCGGTCGTGTACCGCCTTTGCGGCCCGGACGATCGCGCGGACCTGCATCTCGTAGATGCCGGGATACTCGAGCCCGAGGCGGCAGCCGCGTGTTCCCAGCATCGGGTTTGCCTCCTGGAGCTGGTCGATCCGCTTGCGCATGGCGTCGGAGGTCGCGTCTTCGCGCGCCGGCAGGAACTCGTGCAGCGGCGGGTCGAGCAGCCTGATGATCACGGGCAGCCCCGCCATCGCCTCGAAGATGCCCTCGAAATCCCCTTGTTGCATCGGCAGCAGCCGGTCGAGGGCGCGCGCACGTTCCGCGTCGGTCTGCGCCAGGATCATCTCCTGCACGATCGGGAGGCGGTCCTCCGCCATGAACATGTGCTCGGTGCGGCAGAGGCCGATCCCTTC
>Ga0066710_100001493_pt1 | contig 17554 bp, 18 predicted proteins | sample GraSoiAngelo_159_FD_79666 | JGI IMG/M metagenome (GOLD analysis project Ga0066710, IMG submission 79666) | Grasslands soil microbial communities from the Angelo Coastal Reserve, California, USA - 14_1009_16_40cm | ecosystem: Environmental > Terrestrial > Soil > Grasslands | place: USA... | reverse complement strand
GGCCCAGGGCGGGCCGACGACGCTCTCGAATCTCGCGGTGCTATGCCGGCGCCACCACCGCGCCGTCCATGAGGAGGGCTACCAGCTCGAGCGATTGCCAGACGGCGAGCTGCAGTTCCGCCGTCCGAACGGGTGGGCTCTCCCCGACGTTCCACCGCCGCCGAACGTTCCTGATCAGCCCGTGAAGCTACTACGGGCGCTCAACGACGCTGAGGGGCTTGTCCTGCATGCGCACACCGCCACGCCAGGTTGGCTCGGAGAGCGCCTGAACGTCGGTTACGCGATCGACGTCTTGCACCCGTTGGCGGTAATGATGCGTCGGTCGTGAATTGGTTGGACCCAGTCAGAATCACGCGTAGTTCACGGGAGGTCTCGCATGTATGAGCACATCGTGTGGGAGCGGACGGAGACCGTCGTCGTCATCACGCTCGATCGGCCGCGAGTGCTGAACGCGCTCAACCGGGCGCTCAAGCGCGAGCTCGCCGACGCGCTGACGAAGATCAAGGGCGACGAGAGTATCCGCGCCGTCGTCATCACGGGGGCCGGCGATCAGGCGTTCAGCGCCGGGCAAGACCTGACCGAAGCAAAGGACATGACCGGGCCCGAGGCCGAGGAATGGGTGCGTGAGTTCGAGCTCCTCTACGACCAGGTGCGGATGCTCGACGTGCCGGTGATCGCGGCGGTGAACGGCTGGGCCATGGGCGCGGGCTGCCAGCTGGCGCTCCTGGCCGACATCCGGATCTCGTCCGAGAACGCGCGCTACGGGATGCCGGAGATCCGTGACGGAATCCCGGCGGTCTTCGGCCTCGAGCTCCTCTGGAACACGATCGGGATGAGCCGCGGGCTCTACCTCGTCCTGAGCGGCGACTCGCTCGATGCGCGGCAGGCGCAGGACGCCGGGCTCACGATCAAGGTCGTGCAGCGGCGCGAGCTCCTGACCGAGGCGATGGCACTCGCCCGCACCATGGCTCAGTTCGCGCCGATCGCGATGAAGCAGAACAAGCAGTATGCGCGACGGCGGACCGAATCCGACTTCCGCGCCTGCGCCCGATTCTGCGAGAGCGCGCATCACGCGTCGTTTGCGGCCGGGGACGCCAAGCGCGGGATGGAGGCGTTTCTGACGAAGCAGCGCTGAGCCTGACGGCTCAGCGGGCGCGCGACCACTCCTTCAGGCGCGTCTCGTCCATCTCGACGCCGAGGCCCGGACCCTCGAGCGCCAGGATCGCGCCGTCGGCATATTGCACAGGGCGGCGTACGACGTCGCCCGCGAGCAGCAAGGGGCCGAACAGCTCGCAGCCCCACGTCACCGGCGCCGCCGCCAGCGCCACCTGCAGGTAGGCCGCGGTCCCGAGCGAGGTCTCGATCATGCAGCCCACGTAGCAGCTCATCCCGGCCGCCTCGGCGATGCGCGCGATGGCCATCGTGCCGAGGATACCGGCCGACTTCGTGAGCTTGAGGGCGAGGATGCTCACGCCGCCGCGCCGGGCGATCGCGAGCGCGTCGTGGGTCGAGCAGCAGGACTCGTCGGCCATCACCGGCACGGTCACCGCCCGCGCGATCTCGGCCATGCCCTCGCCGTCCCAGCGCGGCACGGGCTGCTCGACGAAGTCCAGACGGTAGGGCTCGAGAGCGCGGATGGCCTGGAGCGCCGTTGCGCGATCCCAGCCCTGGTTCGCGTCGACGCGGAGGGAAACCTCCGGCCCGACGGCCTCGCGGAGTCGACGAACCCGCTCGACGTCGTGGGCCACCGGGTGCGCGGCCGTCTTGATCTTGAAGATGCGGTGGCCGAGCGCGACTTTCGCGCGCGCCTCCGCGATCTCGGCCTCCGGGCTCTCGACAGCGAGCGACCACGAGAGCGGCACGCTCTCGCGCACCCGCCCGCCGAGCAGGCGGTGGACGGGAGCGCCGAGCGCCCGGCCGTTCAGGTCCCAGAGCGCCATCTCGACCGCGGCGCGCGCGAACGGGTTACCCTGCACTCGCTTCGCCATCTCGCGGCCCAAGGCTTCGATCCGGGTCGCGTCGCGCCCGACGAGCCACGGCGCGATGTAGCGCTCGATCGTGAGGGCGACGGATTCGGACGACTCCTCGCTCCACGTCGGGCCGCCCAGGCATGCCGCTTCGCCCCACCCGACGAGGCCGTCGGCCGTCTCGATCCGGACGAAGGCGAAGTTGACGGCTTCGAGCGTCGTGAAGGACATCTTGTGCGGGCGCTTGACCGGAATGTCGGCGAGGACGACGCGGACGTCGGCGATCTTCACCGGATCACTCGGCGTCGGGAGCGGCTTCGGCCGCAGCGCCCGGTCGGTCGAACCGACCCGGGTCGAACAACGAGAGGTCGAGCGACGGCTTGCCGTCGAGCAGCCACTCCGCGACGTAGCGCCCGGTGGCGGGCGAGTGCTGGAAGCCGTGGCCGCCGAACCCGACGGCGACGAAGAACCCCTCGACACCGGGCGCCCAGCCGATGATCGCGTGATCGTCGGGCGTGAGCGGCCTGAGCCCGGCCCAGCCGCCCGCGATGCGAGCGTCGCCGATGATCGGCACGCGCTGGATCGCCTTCTGCACCGCCTCCTCCACCTTGGCCCAGTCCATCGGCACGTCGAAGTCCTCGCCGATGTCTTCCACGTCGCCCGGGCTCAGTAGCACCTGCTCCAGCTCTTTCCTGAAGTAGAAGCCGCTCGTGACGTCGGTCGTGAGCGGTACGGGTCCGGGAATGGCGGGGAACGGTTCGGTGAAGAAGATGTGCCGGCGTCGGGGGTGCACGGGCACGACCACGCCGGCCAGCCGCGCCACGCGCGCCGCCGAGGGCCCGGCGGCGTTGATCACGAGCGGCGAGGAAATCGAGCCGGCCGAAGTCGTGACGCCGCTCATGCGCCCGTTCGCGCGCTCGAGCGACTCCACGCGGACGCCCTCGACGATCTTCACGCCGAGTTCGCGCGCCCTCCGCGCGAAGCCGGCGGTGACTTCGGCCGGGCCGGCGAGCCCGTCTCCCGGCCCCCACACCGCGGCGATCAGATCGTCGACGCGCAGAGCCGGCACGAGCTTCTGAGCGTCGGGGGGAGTGATGACTCGCACGTCGCCGCCGAGCTTCGTCTGGAGCGCGATCCGCTTCTCGAATGCGCGGAGCTGCTTCTGGTCGGAGACGAGGAACAGGTAGCCGATCTTCTTGTAGCCGGGATCGACGCCGAATTCGTCCTCGAAGCGCTCGAATACACGGATCGCCTCGAGCGAGAAGCGAATCTCGGTCTCGGTAGGGAACTGGACACGGATGCCGCCGGCGGCCTTGCTCGTCGTCCCCGAGCCGACCGTCTCGCGCTCCACGACGACGACGCCGGCGAGACCACGCCGCGCGAGATTGTAGGCGATGCTGCAGCCCACCACGCCGCCGCCGATCACCACCGCGCTCGCCGTCCTGGGCAGGTCCATGGTCCTCATGCTTTGTACACGACCATCCGACCAAGGTCCAATTTGTCGCCGGCCCGGGTGGGCTGAACAATCAGCGAAGTCGCGCGATCAGCTCGCGGTCGGCCGGCGGGAAAGCGAATTCCCCGAGACGTTCTGGCGCGACCCATTCCATCGCCTGCGACTCCTGAGGCTGGATCGTTCCCGACTCGAGGCGGCACCGATAGAAGTGGATCACGACCGTTCGCTCGGGGTACTCCCACCGGACGGTCTCGACCCTCTCGCCGACAGCGAAGCACGCCGAGAGCTCCTCGGCGAGCTCGCGCCGCATCGCGTCCTCGAGCGACTCGCCGGGCTCGCGCTTGCCGCCCGGAAACTCCCACATGCCCGCGAGGTGCGAGCCACCTCGGCGCCGGGTGATCAGATAGCGGCCCGTGTCGTCCTGGATCAGCGCCGCCACGACCTCGACGAGATCAGGCAAGCCGGTAGGCGGCGCAGAAGCGCTTCATGGGGCAGGAGGCACAGCGGGGCTTGCGCGGCGTGCACCACGTCGCGCCGAAATCCATGAGCGCTTGATTGAAATCGTAGCCTCGGCCGCGCGGCACCAGCGCGGCGGCGAGGTCCCAGAAGATCCGCTGCCCGCGAACTCGCGCGAGCCGGCGTGGGCCCAGGAACACCCGACCCAGGACGCGCCGCACGTTGGTGTCGAGCACGGCGGCGTCCTGTCCATAGGCGAACGACAGGATCGCGCCGGCCGTGTAGCGCCCGATGCCCGGCATCTGCCGCAGCGCCTCCTCGCGATCCGGGAGGCGTCCACCGTAACGGGCGACGCTCTCGCACGCGATCGCGTGCAGGCGGATCGGGCGGACGTTGTAGCCGAGCGGGTACCAGAGGCGCCGCACGGCGTCGACGGGCGCCGCGGCGAGCTTCTCGATGGTCGGATAGTGACGGAGGAACTCGCGGTACTTCGGCACGACGCGGTCGACCTGCGTCTGCTGCAGCATGATCTCGGACACCAGCACGCGGTATGGCTGCCGCGTCCGACGCCAGGGCAGGTCACGGCCGTGCTCGGCATACCACTCGAGCAGGCGTCGCTGGAAGCGGCGAATCGTGGACGGTGGCGGCGGTCGCACCGCGCGCAGTCTAGCACGCGGTCGTCATGTAGAATGACGCCATGGCCGCGTCCGAAGAGTACGCGTTGGTGCGGCGTCAGGTCGGCCTCCTCGATCGCACGGACTTCGGTGTCCTCGAGCTCACCGGCCGCGACCGCGCCAGCTTTCTGCATGCTCTCGTGAGCAATGAGATCAAAGCCCTGGGACCGGGGCAGGGATGCGCCGCGACCCTGCTGGACGTTCACGGCAAGGTGCAGGTCCTCCTCTTCGTCTGGGTCGCCGACGATCGGATCTTCGTCGTCACGCCGCCGGCGATGGCCGCGAAGACCTCCGAGGCGCTCGATCACTACCTCTTCTCCGAGAAAGTGGCGATCGAGGACGTCTCGCGCGAGAAGGCGCTGTTCGTCCTGGCGGGCCCGCAGGCTCGAGCGACGAGCGAGCGGCTGACGGGCGCGCGTCCCCCAGAGAACCCGTGGTCTCACGTCGTCGCGACGCTTGGCGACACGCCGGTGCGGCTCGTGAGCGGCGGCGGGGAGACCGGCGAGGCCGAGGTGTGGATCATGTGCCCTCTCGCCGAGGCCTCGAAGGTGCGCGAGGCGCTGGGCGGGGCGGGTGTACGGCCGATCGGCCCGGAGGCCTTCGAGTCGCTGCGGATCGAGGCGGGCACGCCGCTCTTCGGTCACGACGTCGACGAATCCGTGCTGCTGCCGGAGATCCCGTTCGAGAATCTGCTCTCACAGACGAAGGGCTGCTACCCCGGCCAGGAGGTCGTCGTCAGGATCCGCGACCGAGGCCACGTGAATCGGACGCTTCGCGGACTGGTGCTGGATGGCGACCAGGTGCCCGCTCAGGGCGCTGAGGTCGTGGTCGACGACGCGGTGATCGGCAAGGTGACGAGCGCGACCCGGTCGTTCGGCCTCGCGCACCCGATCGCGCTGGCGTTCGTCCGCCGGCAGCACGCCGAGCCGGGCACTCGCGTGTCGGTTCGTTTCGCCGGGACAACACTGGCAGCAGCGGTCAGCGCGCTGCCGTTCACGCGCTGAGGTCACGTGGCAGAAAACCGGCTCGCGCGCGAGACCAGCCCGTACCTCCTCCAGCACGCCCACAATCCCGTCGACTGGTACCCATGGGGCGACGAGGCCTTCGCCAAGGCCCGGGCCGAGGACAAGCCGCTTCTGCTCTCCGTCGGCTACTCCGCGTGCCACTGGTGTCACGTGATGGAGCACGAGTCGTTCGAGAATCCCGACATCGCCGGCGTGATGAACCGGCACTTCGTGAGCGTGAAGGTCGACCGCGAGGAGCGCCCGGACGTCGACCAGATCTACATGCAGGCCGTCCAGTCGTTGACCGGACACGGCGGCTGGCCGATGACCGTGTTCCTCACGCCCGACGGCGCGCCGTTCTACGGCGGCACCTATTACCCGCCGGTCGACCGCCACGGGCTGCCGGGATTTCCGCGCCTGCTCGCCGCGATCGCGGAGGCGTGGGCGACGCGCCGCGGAGAGGTCGTCGAGTCGTCGCGCAAGATCAGCGAGGCGCTCGGCCAGTCCGAGCGCCTGCGTGCGGCGACCGAGCTGCTGACGCCGGCGATCCTCGGCGAAGCCTTTCAGCTCATCTCGGCGCAGTTCGACGACGCCGACGGAGGCCTGGGTGGGGCGCCCAAGTTCCCGCAGCCGATGATCTGGGAATTCGCGCTGCGCTACTGGAAGCGCACGCAGAACGCGCGCGCCCGCCAGACGGCGCACACGACCCTGACGACGATGGCGCGCGGCGGGATGTACGACCAGGTCGGCGGGGGCTTTCACCGCTACTCGGTCGACGCGCACTGGCTGGTGCCGCACTTCGAGAAGATGCTGTACGACAACGGCCAGCTCGCCTCGCTCTACCTGCACGGCTGGCTCGCGTTCGGCGACCCCGAGTGCCGTCGCGTCTGCGAGGAGACGCTCGACTATCTCCTGCGCGAGATGACCGACCCGGCCGGGGGCTTCTATTCGTCGCAGGACGCGGATTCCGAGGGCCACGAGGGCAAGTTCTTCGTGTGGACCCCCGATGAGCTTCGCGACGCGCTCGGCGCCGCCGATGCGGAATACGCGGGGCGGTACTGGGGGGTCGACCGCGGCCCGAACTTCGAGGGCAAGAGCATCCTCTACGTCGCGGGAGAGCCGGATCCCCTGCGCATCGCGGCGATCAAGAGAACGCTCTACGAGGCACGCGAGCGTCGCGTGCATCCGGGCCGAGACGACAAGGTCCTCGCATCGTGGAACGGCCTCGCGTGCCGGGCCTTCGCCGAAGCGGGCCGGGCGCTCGGCCGGCCGGACTACATCGCGGCCGCCGTGAAGAACGCCGAGTTCGTCCTGGGAGCGATGCGGGCCGACGGCCGGCTTCTCCGGAGCTGGAAGAGCGGCCGGGCCAAGCTCAAGGGCTACCTCGAAGACTACGCGATGGTCGCGGTGGCGCTCCTCGAGGTCTACGAGGCGACCTTCGCGCGGAGGTGGGTCGACGAGGCACGCGCCCTCGCCGACGACATGATCCGGCTCTTCTGGGACGAGCAGCTCGACGGCTTCTACGACACCGGCAGCGACGGGGAGCCGCTCATCGTCCGGCCGCGCAATCTCTTCGACAACGCCGTCCCGTGCGGCACGTCCGTCGCGATCGAGACGCTCTTCCGGCTGGCGGTGTTGACGGGCGAGTCGCGCTACGAGGCGACGGCGCTCAGCGCGCTCAGGCCGATGGCGGATCTGATGGCCCGCCACGCGAGCGGCTTCGGCCGCTTCCTCTGCGCGCTCGATTTCCATCTCGGGCCCGTGGTGGAGGTCGCGCTGGTCGCGCCCGCCACGGGCGACGGTCTCGGCGCTCTCGTCACCGAGGTCTTCGGACGATACCTGCCGAACCGCGTCGTGACCGGCGTGGTGAGCGGAGACGGCGCCGCCGCCGCCGGGATCCCATTGCTCCAGGGCCGGGAAGCGGTGGGCGGCAAGGCGACGGCCTACGTCTGCCGGAACTACGCCTGCGAGCTCCCGGTCACCGATCGCGCCGCGCTGGCCCGTCAGCTCGAGGAGGCCTAGCATGCGACGAGTCGTCCCGTTGCTGTCGGCTCTCGTGCTGCTGTCCGCCGTACCCGCGTCGGCCCAGCTCGATCAGATCCTCAAGGAGGTGGAGACCTACGCGCGGCCCGGCGTCGGGGCGTCGCCCGACGCGAGGATCGGCGCCGCGCTCAAGCAGGCGCTCCAGGTCGGAACCGAGAACGCCGTGAAGCTCACGGGCAAGACCGACGGCTACTTCACCAACAAGGCGATCAAGATCCTCATGCCCGAGAAGCTGCGCACGGTCGAGAAAGGTCTGCGGACGGTGGGCTACGGCCCCGAGGTCGACAATCTCGTGCTCAGCATGAACCGCGCGGCCGAGCGCGCGGCCCCGGAGGCGAAGAAGATCTTCTGGGACGCGATCGGGAAGATGACGATCGACGACGCGCAGCGGATCCTCAACGGGACGCCGACCGCGGCGACCGACTATTTCAAGGACAAGACCTCGGCATCGCTCACCCTGGCGTTCCGGCCGATCGTCGACCGCGCGATGGACGAGGTGGGCACGGTCAAGCAGTACAACGAGCTGCTCGGCCAGGCGAAGACGATTCCATTCCTGAAGACCGAGCACTACGATCTCGATCGCCACGTCGTCGGCAAGGCGCTCGACGGCCTCTTCCACGTGGTCGGCGACGAGGAGCGCAAGATCCGGTCGGACCCGGCGGCTCGCGTCACGTCGCTCCTGAAAGATGTTTTCGGCAAGTAGCGGCTACTGACTTTCGACCGCCTTCCCCGCGGGTCGCCGCCGGAACGCCAGGCCGGCCAGGAAGACGAGGGCCGCCGGCAACCAGACCCCCACGCGGACGCGATGCCGACCGTGAGTGCGAAGCCGACCCAACGCTCGACCGTGCATGTGCATCGCTCGACGTTGCAGTGGATCACGTTCCCGCGCTTCGTCCTGTCGGGCGGATGGTCGCGCTATCTCCGCCGCTCGCCCGGGTCGCGATCCGAGCCGAGCTAGCCCCCGGCGCCGCCGGTGTCGCGCTCGGGCCCCGACAAGGTCGCCCCGCCGTCGACCACGAGCACGTGGCCGGTGATGTAGCGCGCGAAGTCGGACAAGAGGTACCGCACGGCGTGGCCGATGTCCCAGCCCGTCCCCTCGACCTTCAGCGCCGAGGCCGTGCGCCGCCGATCGCGCGCGGCCGCGCTCATGCCGCGCTGATAGACCATGGGCGTGTAGACCGGCCCGGGCGCGACGCAGTTCACCCGGATACCCTCGGGCCCGTGGTCGACGGCCATCGCCTTCGTCAGCGCGATGACCGCGCCCTTCGAGACGGAATAGGCGGTGAGACCGCGTGGACGGAGCGCGGAGATCGACGACACGTTGACGATGGCGCCGCCGCCCGTCCGCCGCATCGCGGGGATCGCGTGCTTCGCGGCGAGAAACATCGTGTCGACGTTGACGGTCATCAGCCGGTGCCAGCTCTCCTCGGTCTCGTCGACCACGGAGCCGCGGCTGCCGATGCCGACGTTGTTGTCCAGATAGTCGAGCCGGCCGTAGCGGTCCATCGCGGCCTCGACCACGGCCGCGCAGTCGGAGGCGCGCGTCATGTCGGCCTGGAACGCGAGCCCCTGGCCGCCGCCCGCCTCGATCATCTCGACGGTACGCTTGGCCAGGGCGACGTCGCGGTCGACCACGATCACCCGCGTGCCGGCCCGCGATATCAAGATCGCGGCGGCGCGGCCGTTGCCGATGCCGTCGCCGGCGGCGCCGCCGCCGGTCACGATCGCGACCTTGTCTTGCAGTCCCCAGCTATCCGGTACGTCGACGTGCTGTGTGTCGGCCATGTCTTCCTCGGAGCGGATTCTATCACCGGCGATCGCCGGCCGGCTCAGCCGAGCGACACGCGCAGGACGCTGATCGAGTGCGCCGGGAACTCGTGCTCGAACCGGTGGCCACGCGTGGCGAGCCGCGCCTCGCGCACGTCGACCGCCCCGGGGGTCTCGAACGAATTGGTCGCGTCGACGCCGGCGCCGTTGACTTCGGAGACGAGCACATCGTCCTTCCTGCTGATCGTGTTCCTCGTGGCCAATCGGCGAATCGTGGAGGGGGTCCGAGTCAGCGCGCTGAAGGGCTAGCGCGCTCCGCTGCCCTCGCCGGCCGTCGGTGTCCACCGGCCCGTCACGACGATCGCCTCGTCCGGGCCGGGCCAGGGGGGCATGGTGACCCCGAGCACGCGCAGCGAGCCGTCGCGAAGCGTCCGGAACTGGAAGTGGACGCCCTGCGGGATCGTGAGGCACACGCCGGGCTCCAGGGCGACGACCTCCTCGCGGGAATCCTGGCGGCGCCACATCTCGCCTCGGCCGCTCAGGACGTACCAGATCTCCTCGACCGTGCGGTGAGCAACCGCCACGGACACCCGGCCGGCGGCGAGCTCGAACTCGGCCGCGCTGCCACCGGCCAGAGAAAGGAGGACTCGGACGTCCGAGCCGTCCGGCGCGACCGCGGTGGGATCGCGCGGTCGGAGCGTCGTTGTGAACGACGTCACCGAGCCCTCACGTCGGCGCGACTCTCCATCCCATGGGGTGGGCCCAGTGTAGCCTGCGCCGGCACTACGGACCGCACGCGTCGAGGCGTCGGGCCCGAGGGGCAGTGTCGTGCGGATCGGCCCGCAATATTTGACCCCGCCGCGACCCAGAACCTATGGTGGATCTATCCCAGTTGTTCGCGAGGGAGGTCCATCATGGCCGATGCGAACCCGGCGACACCCGTCGCCACGAGGTGCGGGCGCTGCCAGGCGGCGCTCAGCGAGAGCGAGCGGGTCAGCGCCGGTGACCGCGTCTTCTGCCGCACCTGTTACGACATCCTCAAGCTCCAGCTCCGGACCGGCGTGGCGGCCATGTCGCAGGACATCAACTATCCGATGGCGATGGTCGGGGCCCTCCTGGGCGGCATCGTCGGCGCGCTCGCGTGGTGGGGCGTCACCGTGCTCACCAAGATCGGCTTCGGCCTGGTGGCGGTGGTCATCGGGGTGCTGGTCGGCCACGGCACGCTTCGCTTCGCCGGCGGCAAGCGCAGCGTCGGGCTTCAGATCCTGGCGGTCGCGGTCGGGGCGCTCTCCTTTCTCGGGGCCGTCTATCTCGTCAACATGACGTTCATCAACGATGCGCTCGCTCAGCGCGGCGACGCGCTGCGCGTGAGCTTCCCACCGACCGGTCTCATGATGTTCTACGCCGTCATCGCGGCGAACTTCGGCATCATGAAGCTCGTGTTCCTCGGGATCATCGTGTACGAGGCCTGGTTCATCCCGCGCCCGATCAAGCTCCCGTCGGCGTGACCGAGCCGAGCGAGGGCGAGCGCCGGGTCCGCGAGGTCGAAAACCTCCGGGCGGTGTACCAGAGCCTTCAGCCGCCGAAGGCTCAGGGCGAAGGTCGGTCTTCGCACGCCGGCAAGGCCGCGGCCGGCGCCGCCGGGGCCGGCCTGCTCTTCGTGCTCGGCAAGGCCAAGTTCTTCGGCCTCCTCGCCGGCCTGGTGAAGTTCAAGACCCTCGCGACCATGCTGCTCTCGATCGGCGCCTACGCCGTCGAGTGGGGCTGGCTGTTCGCGGCCGGCTTCGTGCTGCTGATCTTCGTCCACGAGATGGGCCACGCCGTCGCCATGCGGCTCGAGGGCATTCCAGCCGGCGCGCCGGTGTTCATCCCGTTCGTCGGCGCCTTCATCGCGATGCAGGGCCAGCCGCGCAACGCGGCCGTCGAGGCGAGGGTGGCGATGGCGGGGCCGGTGGCCGGCTCGCTCGCCGCGTGGGCGACGCTCTGGGCCGGAATCGAGCTCGAGCAGCCGCTGCTTCGCGCCCTGGGCCACACCGCCGTCCTGATCAATCTCTTCAATCTCGTACCGGTCCCGCCGCTCGACGGAGGCCGGATCGTGACCGCCTTCACGCGCACGTACTGGGTGATCGGCTACGCCGTCGGCATCGTGGCGCTCCTGGTGACCCGGTCGCCGCTTCTCCTCATCGTCCTGCTCGTCGGTCTCTGGTCGCTGGTGCAGCGCTGGCGGAATCCCGTCGCCGGCTACGACTCGCTGCCGCCGCGCCAGCGCACGGCAATCGCCCTCTGGTACGCGGCGCTGGTCATCGGGCTCGTCGCGACCTTGGCCGAGTAGCCCGCGTCCGAGTACACTGCCTCTCGGGGGGGACTGGATGACCGAGATCGGCAGAAGCGAGATCGTCTGGCGACCCACCCGGGAGTATGCGGAGCGCACGCGGATCGCGCGCTTCATGCGCTCGCTCGGCGTGAGCTCGCTGGAAGAGCTGCAGCGGCGGAGCGTCGCGGAGCCGGACTGGTACTGGGACGCGGTCGTTCGCGACCTGGGTCTTCGCTGGAGCCGCCCCTACACGCGCGTGCGCGACATCTCGGGCGGGGTCCAGTGGCCGCGCTGGTTCGAGGGCGGTCTGATGAACTTCGCCGACAACTGCGTGGACCGGCACGTCGACAGCGGGCGCGGCGAGCAGCCGGCGCTCATCTGGGAAGGCGACGACGCGCGGACGCGCACCCTGACCTACCACGAGCTGTCGCGCGAGGTGAACCAGCTCGCCAACGCGTTGAAGCGGCTCGGAGTCGGCGAAGGCGATCGCGTCGGCGTGTTTCTCCCGATGTCGCCCGAGGCCGCTATCGCGACCCTCGCGATCGTGCGAATCGGCGCGATCTACACGCCGTGCTTCTCGGGCTATGGCGCCCAGGCCGTGGCCTCGCGGCTCCAGGACTGCGAGGCCAAGGCGCTCATCACGGCCGACGGCTTCTACCGGCGCGGCCAGATCGTGAAGATGAAGGAGACGGCGGACGAGGCAGTGGCCGCGTCGCCTTCGATCCGGAGCGTGATCGTCTACAAGCGCCTGGGCCGCGAGATCCCGTGGGCTCAGGGACGAGATCGCTGGTGGCACGAGCTGATCGGGCAGGAGTCGGATGTCTGCCCCGCGCTGCCCGGCTCGTTCGATCGTCCATGCCTCATCATCTACACGTCGGGCACGACGGGCCGGCCGAAGGGCGCGGTGCTCACGCAGGGCGGCTTCCTGCTCAAGTGCGCGCACGATTTCGGCTACCTGATGGACGTGGGCCCGGGCGATCGCCTCTTCTGGCTGACCGACCTCGGCTGGCTGATGGGGCCGATGCTCATCACCGCCGGGCTCTTCCACGGCGGCACCGCGGTTCTCTTCGAGGGCGTGCCCGATTTCCCGAAGCCGAACCGCCTCTGGTCGCTGGTCGAGCGCCACAAGATCACGGTGCTGGGACTCTCGCCCACCGCGGTGCGCGCGCTCATGCCTCACGGCGCCGAGCACGTGCACGCTCACGAGCTCGGCTCGCTCCGGCTCCTCGGCTCGACCGGTGAGCCCTGGAACCCCGAGCCGTACCGCTGGCTCTTCGAGAACGCGGGAAAGGCGCGCCTGCCGATCATCAACTACACCGGCGGCACCGAGATCTCGGGCGGCATCCTGAGCTCGTTCCCGATCGCGCCGATCAAGCCGTGCTCGTTCACCGGACCCATTCCGGGCATGGCGGCCGACTGCTTCGGCGAAGACGGTCGGCCCGTGCGCGGCCAGGTCGGCGAGCTCGTCGTCACGGCGCCGTGGCCGGGGATGACGCAGGGCTTCTGGAAGGACGCGCAGCGCTACGAGGAAACCTACTGGTCGCGCTGGCCCAACGTGTGGGTCCACGGCGACTGGGCGTACGTCGACGAGGATGGCTTCTGGTTCATCCAGGGGCGCTCGGACGACACCCTGAAAATCGCCGGCAAGCGTCTCGGCCCGGCCGAGGTCGAGTCGGTGCTGGTCTCGCACGAGGCCGTCGCCGAGGCTGGTGTCGTCGGCGTGCCGCACGAGGTAAAGGGCGAGGCGATCGTGTGCTTCGTCGTGCTCCGGCCGAGCCATCAGGCTTCCGAGCCGCTTCGCAATCAGCTGTCGGACCTGATCGCCCACCAGATGGGCAAGGCGCTCAAGCCCGAGCGTGTCCTGTTCGCGAAGGACCTGCCGAAGACCCGGAGCGCCAAGATCATGCGACGCGTGATTCGCGCGACGTATCTGGGCAAGGAGCCGGGCGACCTCTCGTCGCTCGAAAACCCCACGGCAGTCAACGCCATCACGGAGGCGTCATGAGGCGACCATGCTGAGCCGGGAAGACAACGACCTGCTGACGGGGACGAGCCCGGGCACGCCGATGGGCGCGCTCATCAGACAGTACTGGATCCCGGTGGTGACCTCGAACGAGCTGGTCGCCGGTGGCCGGGTGAAACGCGTGAAGCTGCTCGGCGAGCGTCTGATCGCATTTCGCGCGAAGAACGGCCGCCCCGGACTGATCGGCGAGTTCTGCCCGCACCGGCTGGCCTCGCTCTACTTCGGCCGGGTCGAAGACGCGGGCATGCGCTGCGTGTATCACGGCTGGCAGTTCGGGATGGACGGCCGATGCCTCGAGATGCCGAACGAGCCGGGCGGCGGCTTCGCCTCCAAGATCCGCCACGTCGGTTATCCGTGCGAGGAGCGTGGCGGCATGATCTGGGCCTACATGGGCCCGGCGAGCCCGCCCCCGCCGATGCCGCATCTGGAATGGACGCTCCTGCCGGACGCGCACAGCTTCGCGTCCAAGCGCGTCCAGGAGTGCAACTGGTTCCAGGCGATGGAGGGCGGCGTCGACTCGAGCCACATCTCGTTCCTGCACGCGCCGCTCGACCACGCCGACGCCGAGGTCACGCGCGAGCTCGACGCGGCGAGCTTCGGTGTCGGCTCCGCCGTGCAGACAGCGGACCGTGCGCCGCGCTTCGAGGTGGTCGACACCGACTACGGCGTGCTCATCGGCGCGCAGCGCTCGCGTCCGGACGGAACGCACCTCTGGCGCGTCACCCAGTTCCTGATGCCCTTTTATACGATGCCGCCGACCGACCTCGACGAGAAGATCACGCAGTCGCACATCTGGGTGCCGATGGACGACGCCAACGTCATCAACTGGATGGTCACCTGGCACCCCGACCGCCCGCTCACGCGCGAGGAGATCGATCTGAACGTCGCCGGCCGCGGCGCTCACGTGTGCGACTACCTGCCGCCGACCTCCGAGCCCTATGGCGACATCCGCACTTCCGCGAATCGCGACAACGACTACGGGATGGACTGGGACGCGCATCGCACGCGCATGTTCTGCGGCATTCCCGGCTTCGGCGTCCAGGACCAGGCGATCCAGGAGAGCCAGGGCGAGATCGTCGACCGCGCGCTCGAGCACCTGGGCACCAGCGATACCGCCATCATCCACGTCCGACGCCGCCTCATGAACGCCGCGCGCGCGCTACGCGACCGCGGGACGCCGGCCCCGGGCCGCGATCCCGAGTCGTTCCACGTGCGCTCGGCGTCAGTCGTGCTGGCTCCCGGCGCCAAGTGGGTGGAGGGCGCGTTGCCGCGGGTGATGGCCAAGCCGGGCCGTCAGCTCACGCTCGCCTGAGCGCTCGCCATTCTTCGCGGTGGTATACTCCGCTCTGACGTCGTGGGGGGAGGATTCCTGAGAACCGGGTGCGGCCCGGGACCCCTCGAACCTGATCTGGGTAATTCCAGCGAAGGGAACACGGCGGGAGACGAGAGCGGCCGCACCCCTTGAGGGGACGCGGCCGTTTTGTTTATGAAGATCGTGGTCAACGGAAAGGACCTGGAGGTCGCCGACGGCCTGAGCGTGGACGGGCTCCTGGTGCACCTCGGTGTCAAGCGGCAGTACACCGCGGTGGCGGTGAACCGCGAGGTGACGCCGAAGAGCGCTTACGAGGCCACCGTGCTGCACGACGGCGACCGCGTCGAGATCGTCAGACCGATGGGCGGCGGATAGAGCAGGGGAGGTCGAGCCATGAGCGACACGAATCTGGTCATCGGGGGCAAGGAATTCTCGTCGCGACTGATCGTCGGCACGGGAAAGTACGCGTCGATGGACATCATGAAGCGCGCGCACGAGGCGTCGGGAGCGCAGATCGTCACGGTGGCGCTGCGCCGGGTCAGTCTGCCCTCGGGCGAATCGATCCTCGATCATCTGGACACGACACGCTACACGCTCTTGCCGAATACCGCCGGCTGCTACACCGCGGATGAGGCGATCCGCACGTGCTACCTGGCCCGCGAGGCCGGGCTCGGCGAGATGGTCAAGCTCGAGGTGATCGGCGATCCGCGCACGCTCTTCCCGGACGTCTTCGGCCTCCTCGAGGCGACGCGCACGCTCGCGCGCGAGGGTTTCACGGTGATGCCCTACACGAACGACGACCCGGTGATGGCGAAGAAGCTCGAGGACGCAGGTGCCGCCGTCGTCATGCCGCTGGGCGCGCCGATCGGGTCCGGCCTCGGCATCCGGAACCCGTACAACATCAAGATCATCCTCGAGACGGTGAGCGTGCCCGTCATCGTGGACGCCGGCGTGGGCACGGCCTCGGATGCCGCCATCGCGATGGAGCTCGGCTGCGAAGGCGTGCTGATGAACACCGCGATCTCGGGCGCTCAGGACCCGGTCGACATGGCCCGCGCCATGCGGCTCGGCGTCGAGGCCGGACGCCTGGCATTCAAAGCCGGTCGGATCGGCAAGAAGCTCTACGCCACCGCGTCCTCGCCGCTCGAGGGCGTACCTGATTGGACGAGCTGAAGCTCTGTCTCGTCACTGATCGCACGCAGACGCACGGCCGCGACCTCACCGCGGTCGTGGGCGAGTGCCTCGCGGCGGGCCTCCCGGCCGTCCAGGTCCGCGAAAAGGATCTCGGGGCCGGCGACCTGGCCTTTGTGTGCCGGCGGATCCGCGCCCTCACGCTCGACCGGCAGGCCCTTCTGATCGTCAACGACCGGGTCGACGTGGCGCTCGCCGTCGGCGCCGACGGCGTCCAGCGTACCTCGACGTCGCTCGCCATCCAGGACATCCGCGCGGTCGCCGACAAGCGGCTCCGGATCGGCGTGTCCACCCACTCGCTCGAGGAGGCGGTGGAGGCCGAGCTGAAGGGCGCCGACTGGGTCGTCTTCGGTCCGGTGTACGACACGCCGTCCAAGCGTCCGTACGGGCCGCCGCAGGGGCTCGAGCGGCTGGCGCAGGTCGCCGCGACCGTCCGCCTTCCCGTGATCGCGATCGGCGGCATTACGCCCGACCGCGTGCGCGACGTCCTGCGCGCGGGCGCGCGCGGCATCGCCGTCATCTCGGCGATCATCGCCGCCGAGTCTCCGGCCGACGCGACTCGGCGCTTTCTGGACGCGCTGGACCGGGGCGCGTGAAGGTCCTGATCGTCGGCGGCGGGATCATCGGTTGCGCCGCCGCCTACGAGCTCGCCAGGGCGGGCTGCCGGGTCACGGTCTTCGAGCGGGCAACGCCCGGCGCCGAGGCGTCGAGCGCCGCCGCGGGCCTGCTGGCACCCATCGACGAGTCGACCGAAACGAGCTTCGCGCGGCTCGCCCTCGCGAGCTGGCGTCTCTATCCCGACGTCGTCCGGGACCTCCAGGAGCGCACCGGCATCGACGTCGAGTACGTCACCCGCGGGACCATCTATCCGACGTCCGCGGCCCAGAAGCGACGGGACGTCGGGCAGTGGGCGGACATCCAGGAATTCGGCGTAGAGATGCTGGAAGGCGAGGGGCTCCACCGGCTCGAGCCGGCCCTCTCCCCGAAGATCCGTCACGCGATCTTCGTCAAGGGCGATCACTGGCTGAACAACCAGCGCCTGGTTCTCGCATACGCTCAGGCGGCGGCGGCCGCGGGGGTCGAGCTCGAGACGGGCCGCAACGTCTCTCGTCTGGTCGTCGAGGGCGGCCGCGCGCGGGCCGTCGTCACCGAGGGTGAACGATTCGACGGCGACGCGGTGCTCCTGGCCGCCGGAGCGTGGAGCGGTGAGCTGATGGCCGGTCTCGGCGCGACGCTTCGGATCGAGCCGCGGCGCGGCCAGATGATCGCGCTCGCCCACGTGCCGGCCGTCGTCACGCACTGCGTGCACGGCGAGGTCTACCTGGTACCGCGGCCGTCGGGGGAGCTCCT
>Ga0066710_100001492_pt1 | contig 17561 bp, 17 predicted proteins | sample GraSoiAngelo_159_FD_79666 | JGI IMG/M metagenome (GOLD analysis project Ga0066710, IMG submission 79666) | Grasslands soil microbial communities from the Angelo Coastal Reserve, California, USA - 14_1009_16_40cm | ecosystem: Environmental > Terrestrial > Soil > Grasslands | place: USA... | reverse complement strand
TCCAACCAGTCCTTCGATGTGGCTACGCCGGACGCCGACCGCGTCGCCTCCGTCGCGCTGATCGGCATGCCTGCGGCGACGCATGGGCAGAACTTCAACCAGCGCTTCCAGCGGCTGCCGTTCACGGCCGGCTCGGGCCGGATCACCGTGACGGCCCCTCTGCGGGCCACGGTGGCGCCGCCGAGCTTCTACTACCTGTTCCTCGTGGATACGAAGGGCGTCCCGTCGGTGGCGCGAATCGTCGTGCTGAAGTAGGGCTGCGCGAACCGGGGGTCGGCCGGCTCAAGATCACAAACGCGATCCGCCGTCGATCCCCGGGCGGGGGTGATGAGCGTTCTAGCGCCGGCGACCGAAGAGGCGCAGCAGCATGAGGAACAGGTTGACGAAGTCGAGGTAGAGATTGAGGGCCCCGTGCAGCGCCAGGCGTTCGTCGCCCGCGTGTGCGTAGCCCTTGATCTTCTGCGCGTCGTACGCGGTCAGACCCGTGAAGACCACCACGCCCGCGCAGCTGAGCACGAAGCTCAGCGCATCGGAGCGAAGAAAGATGTTCACCACCAGCGCGAGGACGACGCCGATGAGGCCCATCATCAGGAACTGGCCCCAGCCGGTGAGGTCCTTCTTGGTGAGGGTGCCGTAGGCGCTCATCGCGGCGAAGGCACCGCCGGTGATGAAGAAGGTGGAGGCGATCGACTCCCGCGTGTAGGCGAGGAAGATGACCGAGAAGGTCAGGCCCGACAGCGCGCAGTAGGCGAGGAACATCGCCGCCGCGGTGCCGAACGTCGCACGCGTGACGACGCGGCTGAACGCGACGACCATCACCAGTTCGCCGATCATCAGGCCGAAGAACACGATCGGGTTTCCGAGGATGACGCGCTGGAGGCCGGGGCTCGTCACCACCGCGTAGGCGAACAGGCCGGTCAGCGCGAGGCCCGCCGCCATCCAGCGGTAGACCTTGGCGAGGAACGTCGCCTCGGCGGAGGCGCTGGACTCGTACGAGGTGGGGCTGCTCCAAGGATCGGCGGGCATCGTCTGGAACCTCCGTTCAGGGCGATGGTAACGTGGCGGGCCCGCTGTCGCCAATCCCGATCGTCGAAGTCGGGACCCGCCAGTGCAGGATTTCCCCTTCGCCAGAGCGCGTCCCGCAACGGCCGCGCCGTGAAAAGCATAGCGCCGAATACGGCGGCGACTAGCCGAGCTCCTCGCGCAGCGCCAGCGCCGAGCAGGTGCGGGCGAAGAGCAGGGTGGCGAGGGCGGCGAATCCGGTGAGGGACAGGTTCCGGGCGGTCCACAGCCTGCCGGCGACGTCCAGGGCCAGCTCGCACTCGCGCTGGAGGCGGGCGAGTGGCGGCGCCGGAGGGTCAGGCGGGCACAGGTCGCGCACCCATGCCGCCGGCACGCCGTGGCGCATCGCCTGCCAACGCTCTGGTTGCCAGGCGCCGATGGCGCCGACCACGGCCTCCAGGTCGGTCGGGAGCTGTCCGGAGCGCGCCTCTTCGCGCCACTCGCGCAGAGAGAGCGACAGCCGGAGCGACTGCGACACTCCGGCGAAGAAGGTGCGGAACGCCGGATCGACTGCCGCGGGATTGTCTCGCAGCAGCCGGGCGAGCCACTCCTCCTGCGCGCCGGCGAAGTCGCTCGCGGAGGCGAGGCGGGCGTCCATCTCGGCGAGGATCGCGTCCAGCGCGGGCGGGGGAAGCAGCCCCGCCTGCAGGTCCTCCGGGAGCGTGAGGAGCGTGCTTGCCGAGGAGAGCGCCAGGAGCCGGAGCAGCGACGCGTGGGCGGCGACCAGGATCCCGCCCGGCGGAAGCGTCGGATGCGTGGTCAGCTCGGTGGCCGAAGAGCCCGAAGAGGCGCCCAGCTGCGCAGCCTCGCGGCCCAGGTCGATGAGCCGCAGCGCCTCCTCCCGTACCCGCGCCGCGGCGATCTGCCACTGGTCCTCGCGATCGGCCGGTTCTCCCAGACCGGAGAGCGGGGAGGGAAGTGCCTCGATCGGGGCCCGCTCCGCAATCCCTCGCGAGAGTACCTCGTCCCAGCCGGGTGGACCGTCCCAGCCGTAGACGTCGGCCCGCTGGGCCAGGAGCTCGAGGCCGGCGGCATCGCCCCGGCCCCGGGCGAGCGGGAGCGCCTCGTCGACGGCGTCGAGGAACAGCTCGGCGAGGTGCAGCGCCGTCTTGCCGCGCTCCGCGAACCCTTCCCGCAGCCCGCGCTCGAGCGCGCGCGCCAGCTCCCGCTCGGGAGCGTCGCTCATCTAGAGGCCTCCGGCCACCAGCCGCCCGGCGACGAAGGTGGCGGCGGCGGCGATGGCGCCGACCAGGACGGATTCCAGGCCGCTGCGCAGCCATGGCCGTCCCGTCATCGTGGTCTTGGCCGCGCCCACCCCGAACAGCGCGGTCAGCGTGAGCGCGATCGAGAGGAGAAAGGCGCGATCCACGCTCAACGGCCAGGCGTACGGCAGCACCGGAAAGGCGGCCCCGACCGCGTAGGCCAGGGCGACCACCAGACCCGAGCGAATCGGAGCGACCGTCGGCGCCACCGAAAGGCCCAGCTCCTCGGTCATCATCGTGTCCACCCAGAACTTGGGATCCGCGGTGACGTGCTCGACGATGGTGTCCAGGGCCTTTCCGCGATAGCCCTTCTGCTCGAAGATGGAGCGCACTTCCCGCCGCTCCTCGTGCGGGAACTGCTCCACCTCGTACTCCTCGCGCGCCCGCTCGGAGAGGATGTACTCGCGCTCGGACTTGGCGGCGAGGAAGGCCCCCAGCCCCATGGCGATGGTGCCGCCCAGGAGCTCGGCGACTCCCGCGAGCAGGATGATGTGCGGGGACAAATCGCCGCCGCGGACGCCCGAGACCACCGCGAACGCGGCAACCAGGCCGTCGTTGGCGCCGAAGACCAGGTCGCGCACCGAACGGCCTCCGGGGATGTGCGCCGCCTCGGAATGTGTGGCGCCGTCGTCGCGGGTGCGCAGGAAGAAGCCGGGCAGTCTCAGGGACATGTGAATGCGACGGCTTGCCACGGTTCTGGGGGAGTGACAACCGCCCGCCTGGCCAGTATTCTTGCGGTCGGTGTTGAGACTGATTCTCATTTTCACCCTCATCGCGGCCGCCGGCCCGGCGGGGGCGCAGCCGGGCCAGAACCTGCGGCGCGCGGTCGCCCTGCTCGACTACGTGGTCGGGGACTACGGCCGGGCGGTGGGCCCTCGAGGCGAAGTGCTCTCGCAGGACGAGCTCGCCGAGCAGCAGAACTTCGTGGCGGAAGCGGCTCAGGAGCTGCGCGACGAGGCCGGAGCCCAGGGCGCCGACCTGGCCGGACGGTTGGATGCGCTGCGCTCGCGCATCGAGGCGCGGGCGCCGCCTCGCGACGTCACCGGCGAGGCGCAGGCGGTCCGGGACGAAATCGCGCAGCGCTTCCGGGTCGCGCTCCTGCCGGCGCGCCCGCCGGACCTCGTCCATGGAAGGGAGCTCTACGCCCAGGCGTGCGCGGCCTGCCACGGCGCCGAGGGGCGCGCGCCGCCCAAGGAGCAGCTGGAGCTCTCCACCCAGCCCTCCTCGTTCGCCTCGCCCGAAGACGTGCGCGCGCTCTCCCCGCAGCGCATCTTCAGCGCCGCGACGTACGGCGTCCCGAGCACCGCCATGCCCGGATACGAGGAGGCGATCGACGACGCCTCGCGGTGGGACCTCGCCTATTTCGTGCTGGCGATGGCCCACCCCTCTCCCGCCGATCCCCAGGCCGGCTTGCGACTCGCGCGGGCGGCGCTCCTCCCTGCCGGCTATCGCGAGCTGGCCACGCAAGCGGACGAGGCGCTCCTCGCGCGACTTGTTGCGGCCGGGCTCTCGCCATCCGACCAGGAGCTAGCGCTTTCGGCCCTGCGGGCGGGCCCGTTCGTGGAGGCGCACGACGCCGCCTCCGCGCTGTCGGAGACGCGGCGCGAGGTGCACAAGGCGCTGGCGCAGGCGGCTTCGGGAGATCGGGCGGGGGCCAAGCGCACGCTCATCTCCGCCTATCTCGACCACTTCGAGCCGCACGAGCCCCGGCTGCGCGCCCGCGACGGGCAGCTCGTCTCGGACATCGAGCGCGAATTCCAAGCGGTCCGCGTCGCGCTGGACAACGGGCGTGGCAAGGGCGGACCCGGCGCGGGAGCAGGGAAGGGCGGACCCGGCGACCCCGGCCCGCCCGCTGCCCGCCTGGATGCGCTTCTTGAAAAGGCGGACGTGCGCGGGCCCGGAGGCGCGCTGGTCGCGTTCGTGGCGGCGCTGGCGATCGCGCTGCGCGAGGGGGTCGAGGCGGCGCTCCTGGTCGCCGCGCTGCTCGCGCTCTTGCGCAAGGCGGGCCGGTCGACGGATGCGCGCGCGGTGCACTTCGGCTGGGCGGCGGCGCTCCTGGGCGGCGCGCTCACCTGGTGGGCTTCCGGGGCGCTCCTGGGGATCTCGGGCACTAGCCGCGAAGTCGTGGAAGGGGCGCTCCAACTCGTGACCGCCGCCCTGCTCCTGTATGCGAGCCATTGGCTGCTCGCGGCCGCCAGCGCCCGCCGGCTGGTGTCGTTCTTGTCCTCGCGCACGCTGCAGGCCGGCAGCGCGCTGGTGATCTTCGGCCTCGCCTTCGCCGCCATCTACCGCGAGATGTTCGAGGTGGTGCTGTTCTTCCGCGGCCTGCTCCTGGAATCGCCCGGCGAGAGCGGCCCGGTCGCGCTGGGCGCCGCGGTCGGTCTTCTCGCGCTGTTCGGGCTGGTGATCGCGTTCCAGAAGGTGGGCCGCAAGCTCAAGCCGCGCCCGCTGCTCATCACCTGCGGAATCCTGCTCTGCCTGCTGGCCGTCCTGATGGTGGGGAACGGCCTGCGCGCGCTGCAGGAGGTGGGGCTGGTTCCGCTCACCGTCTGGGGCGGGTTCGAGGTGCGCGCGCTGGGGCTGTACGCGACCCGCGAGGGCCTGCTCTCCCAGGCGATCGTGCTGCTCGCGCTCCTCGTCAGCGCCTTGTGGACCGGCCTCCACGGCGGCCAGAGCGGCGGAGCCACGAACGGCAGGGCACCCGCGGCCGCCTAGCTGGACCAACCCTCGATCGGGCAGCTCGATGCTGCGATGGTCTGGGCAGTGCGAAACGCTGCAACGGGAGGGGCCGGCCCGTTGTGTGATCGGGTAGTACTAGCCGCGGGAGCGGATCCAGTCCTGGTGCGCCTTCTCGGCGGCCTCGGCGGCGGTCATCGGCCGCGGCGGGTCGGGACTGGCCGGTGCAGGCGCGGCTGCCGCGGGAGCAGGCTTCTCGGCGGGCTTCTCCCTGGCGCTGGTCTGGCTGCCCGCCGAGGCACAACCAAGCGCCAGGGCGAGCGCACAAGCCACCCGGGCGGATCCCATGGCCGAACCTGCCCAGCCTGGGCGTCCGAGGTCAAGACCGGCCGGACCCGGCCTGTCCTGCCAGGGGCACGACGTCGTGGAACCGGCGGTAGTCCACCCCCTCCCGCCCGTCGGGGAGCGTCCCGAGGATGTCTACGAAGCGCGCGTTCCATACGACCTCGTCCATGCCCCAGGCGTGCCGGGCATGGATGGTCTGGTTGAACGCGTCGTCGAGCCCGATGAGCGAGGCGATGATCTCGGCGCGGCCCAGTTGCAGCTCCTCGCGCGTGTGAGTTACCAGCGGGCTGTCCGCGGTCAGCGGGTGGATCACCGTCCAGCTCAGGGCGAACACGGTGGACAGGCTGCGCCGCAGCTGCAGGTCGATGTTGCGGCGGATGGTCACTCCTTCTTTCGTCTCCTCGGAGATCAGCAGCACGACCCGGATCTGCGCCTCGACGACCTGGTTGCCCCGTTCGTTGGCGACGCGGAACATCAGGGACGGTACCCCTTCGAAAGGCGCCACCACCGCAACGTCGCTCCACAGCACCCGGGCCGTGGGCCGGGCGAACTTGGCGAACATCAGGCCGGTCGCCATCGCGACCCCGAGAAGGCCGATCAAGGACTCCAGCGTGACCAGCGCGTTGGCCGCGTGCGAGATCGGCACCATGTGCCCGTATCCGATGGTGGCGATGGTCTGCACGCTGAAGAAGAACGCGTCGGCGTACGAAGTGGGCCCGAGGTTCTCGACACCGCCGACCAGGAGGTAGGCGACGGCGAACAGGCAGTTCACCAAAAGGTACAGGATCGTCACCGCGGCGAACGCCATCCGCCAGGGAGCGCGGAGCCAGGAGTGGTAGACGTCGCTGTAGAAATGCCGGCGCAGCCCGAACTGCACCAGGGTGCTCCGGCCTTCACGGGAGAGGAACCGCACCGCCCGGCGATGGTAGCTCAGTTCGGCCGAGCGCGCGAAAGCGGCGCGGGAGCGACACGGTGAAGGTGGTGCCCTCCTCGGCCGAGGTGCGCACCGAGATCGTGCCGCCATGGGCGAGCACGATCTGCTGCACGATGTAGAGGCCCAGCCCGAGTCCGCTCGATTCCTTTCGTCCACGACCGGGCGGCCCGCGCCGGCCCGACTCGAACAGGTGCGGCAGCACCTCGCTCGGGATCGGTGGTCCGGCGTTCGAGGTCTCGAGCAACACCCGGTCGCCTTCGTCGCGGACGTCGACCCGGACGGTGCCGCTCGCGGGGCTGTGCTGCAGCGCGTTCCCGACCAGGTTGGAGACCACCTGCGCGATGCGGTCGGGGTCCCAGTTCCCCCAGGCGTCACCGCGGGACTCGAACTCGATGGTCCGCTCGGGATAGGCGAGCTCAAGCTCCTCGATCACTGATTCGCACAGCTCCCGGAGGTCCATGCGCCGCGTCTGGACGGGGAAGCCGCCGCCCAAGCGGCTGCGGGTGAAGTCGAGCAGGTCCCCGATCATCCGGGCCATGCGCTCCGAGCTGGCCGCGATGCGCGAGACGGTGCGGGCCTCCCGGTCCGACAAGCCGCCGTGGCGGAGGAGGAGCTGGGCGGCGCTGGTGATGGCGGTGAGCGGATTGCGCAGGTCGTGACCGACGATGGCCAGGAAATGCTCGCGGAAGCGGACCGTCTCCGCCGCTTCGACCATCGCACGCTTCTTCTCGGTGATGTCGGCGGCGATGGCGATGGTGCCCGGTTTCGCGCCCCGGCCGGTCCGCAGCGGAGCCACCGAGATGGAGAGGTCCACCATGGTCCCGTCCTTGCGCGGGCGCCGCACTTCGATCCCGGTCGCCACCGGGCCCCCGTTCCCCGAGAGGCCCTTTGCTCCGACGTGCGCTTCCGCGGGGAGGAACGGGTCCTCTTGCCCCAGCACCTCCTCGCGATTCCAGCCGGACACTTCCTCCGCGGCGCGGTTCCAGATGAGCACGCGCTCATCTGCGTCGTGCGCCATGATCGGCAGCGGCGAAGCCTCGATCAACGCCTGGAATGTCTCGGTGGCGCGCCGGGCGGCTCGCTCGGCACGCTTGCGCACCGTGATGTCCCGCAGCGCCCCGGTGAAGAGGGGCCCCTCCGGCCGGTCGATGCGCGTCACGGTCAGCTCGACGGGGAATTCCCGCCCGTCGCGGTGCACCGCCGGCATCTCCACCCGGTTGCCGATGAGCAGCCCGCCCTCGCCTTTCTCGACCGAGTTGCGCAGCGCCTCCGTATGCGTCTCTTTCAGCCGGTGCGGGACGATGACCTCGGCGAGAGGCTTCCCGACCACCTCCTCCCGCTTCCAACCGAAGGTCCGCTCCGCGGCGGCGTTCCAGTCGACGATCCGGCCCTCCGCATCCATGGCGACGAAGGCGTCCATCGCCGAGGCGAGGATCGCGGCCTTTAGCGCCTCGCCCGCCCGGACCTCCTCCCGGGCGCGCTCCCGCCACAAGAACTGTCCCACCTGCCGCCCGAGCGGCTCGATCGCCTGGCGCCGCGAAGGTTCGTGGACCCCCCGCGAGAACAGCTCGAGCGCGCCGAGCGTCTCGCCTCCCACCCCCATCGGCACCACGAACGCGGTCCGCAGGCCGGCGCGCGCGAGCGCTTCAGTTCTTCGCGAGCTCCGGACGCCGGCGAGATCGGACCTCCAGAGCGGCTCTCCGGTCCGGAGTACCTCGCCCGGCAGGCCGTCCGCGCCGGCGCTCAGCTGATACAGCGCTTCCGGCGGGAGGCCCTCCCGGGCCCAGCTGGCGAGACAGTGCAGGTTCCCTCCTCTCCCGACCACCCAGGTCGCGCCCGCGTCCCAGCCGAGGCGCTCGCAAGCTGCGCCGATCACGCCGCGCATCGCCTCCTCGGTGGACTGGGACTGCGAGAGGACCTGGGCCAGCTCGTTCTGCAGCGCGAGGCGGCTCTCCAGCTCGGCGATGCGCCTGTGCGCCTCTTCCTGCGCGAGGAGCAGGCCCGCGCGAGAGGCCGCGGCCCGCAGAAGCAGATCGTCCAGCTCGCCCAGGCGCCAGGCGGTCCGCGATCCGGCTTCCAGCGCTCCAGCCAGGACGCCGTCCTCGACGAGCGGCAGGGCGGTGAGCGCGCGCAAGCCGCTGGCGGCGACTGGAGACCTCTCGAGGAGCGCCTCTCGCGACGCATCTCCCGTGCTGGCGGGCTCGCGGAGACGCACCGCCAGATCGACCAGGGCGTCCGGAGCGTCGGGCAGATCCTGCGCCAGCCCCACGGCGGCCTCGCGCCGCAGACCGCCGTCGCGGAGGGCGTAGAGAGCGCAGGAATGGAGGGAAGGCGCGGATTCGAGCAGCGCCTCCAGCAGCGCGAGCGGGTCCTGCGCGGAGAGGACGCGCTCGAGCGCGTCCACCCGTCGCGGCGATGCTGCCTGCGACAGCCGCTCGACGTCCGTGGGTTGGACGTGGTCCGCCATATGGACCCCCGTAGGAAACGTAGGCACGCAGCGCTCAGTGAGCGGAGCGGCGAGGGCTCGCCTGGCCGTGCAGCTTGCGACCAAGGGGTGTGGCGCGATCCGCGGCTTGCGGATATGCAGTCGCACATGACACTTGCCCTGGTCGCAGCGCTATCCCTGGTCGCAACCGCCCGCCCCGAGCCTGGGCAGGCGGCGCCGCAATTCAACCTCGAATCCTCCGCCGGAAAGGCAGTGAGCCTCAAGGATCTGCGGGGCCGGTCGGTGGTGCTGGCCTTCTTCCCGAAGGCCTTCACCTCGGGTTGAACGCAGGAGCTGTCGGCGTTCCGCGACATCGCCTCGCGGTTCGCCGACAAGAACGCCCAGGTCCTGGGCGTCTCGATGGACGATCTCGATACCCAGAAGAAGTTCGCCGACAGCCTGAAGCTCCCCTTCCCGCTGCTCGCCGACCCCAAGGGGGAGGTGGTGCGCGCCTACGGCGTCGAGATGCAACACAACGGAAAGACGTACGCCAGCCGCATCACGTTCGTCATCGACGCAGGGGGCAAGGTGACCAAGGTGCTCGAGGGCAAGGACGCTCTCGACCCGGCGCCCGCGCTCGACGCCTGCCCGCTGCACAAGAAGAGCTAAGCGGCGTTCTGCGGGCGGCGGGCACGCAACACCAGCATCGCGCAGAACCACAGGCCGTAGAAGAAGACGAGAGCCCCGATCCCGGCGGCGTGCGCCTGCGCGATCGAGCCCGTCTGCTTGCGCACCACGATCCACAGCTCGCCGGCGAAGCCCAAGGGGAGCGTGGCCATCGCGGCCAGGACCATCCAGCTGGCAAACCGGTGGAACCTCTCCGTGTCCTCGCCGCGCTCGACGATGCGGTGGTACGCGGGCGGCGCCATCAAGAGCACGATGGTGAGCGCGATGGCGCAGGTCGCGGCGAGATGCATGTCCTGGGAGGAGGCCGGGAGCCGCTCGTAGCCTTCCATCAAGGTCATCGCGAGCTGGAACCCGAACAGCGCCTGGGCGCCGGGCAGCACCACGCGGGCCTCGGTGAGCACCTGGGTGATCTTGTCCTCGATCTTCATCTCTTCTCTCTCTTCCGCTTGTCCGGGGCGGCGGCCGATGACGAGGCCGCTTCCGAACCAGAACAAGATCGCCATGGCGAAGGTGGCCAGGCCGAGCGCGATCGCCAGGCGCGGCCCCCGCGTCGACCCCGCTTGGAACAGGTCCAGGCCCATCACCACGGCGAAGGGGAACAGGGCCAGTCCCATCGCGTCCATGGTGAAGTGGTGCAAGTCCGGCGTGTCCTCGCCGCGCTCGACGAGCCGGTGCCGCGCCGCCGGCAGCAGGACGAGGCCCATCGTTCCCAGCAGGAGCAGGAGGCCGGCCAGCTCCAGCGACTGGTTCAACGGAGAGAGTCGTTCGAAGGCCGGCTCGAAGAAAGCCCGGTACTGGAATCCCAGCAGCACCTGCGTTCCCAACACCAGGATGCGCGCTTCGTCGAGCGCGTTCTTCACCTTCGCGCGGAGCGACACGCTGGCACTGTGCCGGACGCCCGGACGTCCGTCGACCCCCGTCGGCAAGCCGAGCCCCTGGCCGGCAGCGATCCATGCTCAGCCGAAGCGGCGCGCCTTGCCGCATCGCGCCGAAGTTCACAACTTGACGTCGTGCCTCGCCACGCGATGACCGAAGAAGCGGCGATCGCCGAGGCGCGGCGACGTTGGGGAAGGAGTGGAGCCCTCTCCGTCGCCGACCAGTGGAAAAACGCTCGCTGCCTGGTCGGCGAGTTGTGCCAGCATCCGCTGCTGTTCCGGGTGCGCGGCCGCGGATCGAGCTGGGAAGCCGCTTTCTTGGACGCGGACGCGCGGCTCCTGAACGCCAGCCGCCGGCGGTCTGATCGCCAGCACGGCCCGGCCGCTCGGATGCACTAGGTCAGAGGAGCCCGTGTCCGCCTGGGAGGGCGCCTTCCGCGAATCGGGATGGCCGCAGCTCCCGCACATCGAGCGACCGCGTCGTCCCGTGCGCGATCATCTCTGCCGCGAGCGCCCCCAGGGCGGGAGCGTGCATGACGCCGTGGCCGGAAGAGCCGTTCACCAGGAGCAGGTTCTCGCAACCAGGCGCCCAGCCCAGGAGCGCATGGCCGTCCGGCGACATCTCGTAAAGGCCCGCCCAGCAATGCGCGCGATCGATTTCCACGCCGGCGAGCACGGGGACGCGCCGTTCCGCGAGGGCCCGCACCTCGCGGATGAAGGAGTCCTCCACCTCCGCCTCGAACGGGTCGGCGGCGCCGGGCGTCGGCCGCAGGAGCAGCACCCGGCCGTCGCGTACGCGCACGTGGAAGCCGTCGCCCGTCCACAGAGTCATCGGCATGTCCTCGGGCAGCGCCGCCGAAGGCATCGTGCAGGCGACCTGGCGGCGCAGAGGCGCGACCGGCACCTCGATCCCCGCCTGTCGGCCGAGCACCCCTGCCCAGGCGCCGGCCGCGTTCACCACCGTGCCGCAGGAGATCTCGCCGCTCGCGAGCCGGACCTTCTCGATCCGCCCGTCCTGTCCCCGCGCGAGCGCGGTCACCTCCTCGCCGAAGCGGATCCGGGCTCCCAACCGTCGGGCGCCGTCGAGGTAGCCGCGCAGGATCGACAGCGGGCGCAAGAAACCATCCGTCGGACAGAACGCGCCCCCGATGACCGAGTCCAGGCTCACTGCCGGGTTGAGCTGCGCGATCTGGCGCGGCTCCACCATGTGCGCCTCGTGCAGGCCCGCTTCGCGCTGGACGCGCTGAGCGGCCTGCAGCGCCTCGAGCTCGCGGGCGGAGCTCGCGAGCCAGAGGTATCCGCAGGGCCGATATCCGGGGTCGGCGCCGACCTCCTCCTGGAAACGGCGCAGCTTCTCGCGCGACAGAAGCGACAGCCGAACGTCGACGGCGGTCCCGAACTGAGCCCGAAAGCCGCCGGTGGCGCGGCCGGTGCTGCCTTCTCCGGGGGCGGCTCCGCGGTCCAGCACCAGCACGCCGCGCAATCCCAGTCGTGCGAGATGCCAGGCGACGCTGGCTCCGATGACGCCGCCGCCGACCACGACGACGTCCGTGCGCTCTCCCATGACCGCAGTGTAGCGCCCGCTTCCCACTGAACACGAGGCTCGAGCGACCGCTGCCCCGACGGCGCCGGGAGCGGATGCTTGTTCGCGTGCGCGCCGCCTGTTCCTTGCTGCTCGTCGCCGCGTCCTCTTGCTCGCGCTCCGGTGGCGAAGCGCCGGCCCCGGGCGCCGTACCGCTCGTTCTCAAGCACCAGCCGCTGTGGGGCGATCCGGCGCCGTTCCACGCCTTCCTCGATCGCTTCCGCCGCGAGAATCCGGACGTGCTTCTGCGCACCGAGACGCTGCCCAACGCCTCCGACGCGGCGCGGGAGATGTTCGTGACCGCGCTGGAAGGCGGGGCCGACGACTTCGACGTCTTCGCCATCGACGTGGTGTGGGCACCCGAATTCGCCCGAGCCGGCTGGCTCGCCGACCTCTCCGACGCGTTTCCGCCGGCCCGGCTCGCCGACGAATTCCTTCCGGGGTCCGCCGAGGCCGTGACGCTGGACGGACGCGTCTACGCCGTGCCCTGGTTCCTCGACGTGGGTCTCCTGTACTACCGGACCGACCTGGTGCCCCGGGCCCCGCGAACCTACGCCGAGCTGCGGCAGCTGGCCCGCGAAGCGATGGCGCGCGACCCTCGCCTCTCCGGCTTCCTCTGGCAGGGACGGCAGTACGAGGGGCTCAATTGCAACGTGTTCGAAGCGGTCTGGGGCCACGGCGGCGAGGTCCTGCGCGACGGGCGCATCGCCCTGGACACTCCCGAGGCGCGCGAGGGCCTCCGCTGGCTGCGCGAGGCGATCTCGACCGGGCTCTCCCCCCGATCGGTCATCTCGTCCGGAGAGGAGGAGACGCGCCGCGCCTTCCAGGACGGCCGCGCCGTGTTCTTGCGCAACTGGCCGTACGTCTGGGCGGAGGTGCAGGCGGAAGGATCGCCGGTCCGGGGAAAGGTGGGCTTCGCGCCGCTGCCCAGCGCAAGTGGCGCGCCGGGACCCGGCGCACTGGGCGGTTGGCAGCTCGCGGTCAGCGCGCGCCTTCCCGCCGCGCGCCGCCGCGCGGCGGAGCGCCTGGTAGCCTTTCTCACCTCGCACGAAGCCGCCGTGGAGCTGGCGCTCCGCTACTCGCGGATCCCTGCCCGGCGCGCCGTGTACGACGATCCGCGAGTTCGCCGCGAGGCGGCGTTCATCGCGGCCCTGCTTCCCGTAGCGCGAGCCGCGCGGCCCCGGCCGGTCTCGCCGTACTACGCCCTGGCCAGCGACGCGATCCAGGGCGAGCTGTCGGCGGCGGTGGTCGGGCTGCGTGCGCCTGCGGAAGCGCTCGCCCGCGCGCAGCGGATCGCCGATCATCTGGAGGAGCGGTGACCGCGCGAAGCCAGGCCGCGGCGCTCGCGGCGCCGGCCGTCGCGATCCTGGGCGGCGTCGCGGTCGCGCCGGTCCTCGCCGCCGCCTGGCTCAGCCTCCACCGCTCGATCCTCGTCTTCCACGAGCAGCGCTTCGCCGGGCTGGACAACTACCGGTTCCTCGTCGCGGACGGGCGCTTCTGGTCGGCGCTCGGTACCACCGCTTACTTCACCGCGGTCGCCGTCGCGGCGGAGCTCGTCCTGGGTCTTCCCGTCGCGGTGCTGCTCCAGCGGGGCGGGGGTCTTTTGCGCGCGGCAGTGCTCTTGCCGTGGGCGGTGCCCACCGCGGTCTCGGCGCGGATGTGGGCGTGGCTGTTCAACGCGGACTACGGCCTGTTGCACCGCATCCTCCCCGCGGTCGACTGGCTCGGCTCGCCGCGGATCGCGCTGCACGCGGCCATCCTGGTCGACGTGTGGAAGACAACCCCGTTCGTGGCGCTTCTCTTGCTCGCGGGGCTGCAAGCGATCCCCGAAGAAGTGCTCCAGGCGGCGCGGGTGGACGGCGCGCGCCCGGCCCGCGTCTTCTTCTCCATCGCGCTGCCGCTCCTCCGGCCCGCGATCCTGCTCGCCTTGCTCTTCCGCTCCCTCGACGCGTTCCGCGTTTTCGACGCCATCTACGTGCTCACGGAAGGCGGACCCGCCAACGCCACCGAGACGCTCTCCATCTACGCGTACAAGACGCTGATGCGGTCTGGCGACTTCGGATACGGGTCGGCGCTGTCGGTGGCGACGTTCGCCTGCGTCGTGGCGCTGGGGCTCGTCTGGCTGCGCGTCCTGGGCAGGCGGCCATGAGACGGGCGCTCGCCGCCTGCGCGGTCCTCGCCTTCTTCCTCGGGCCGCTCGCCTGGCAGGCGCTCACCTCGCTCTGGCCCGAGCCCGAGCTGACCCGCCCGCTGCCGCACAGCCTCACCTTCGCGAGCTACGCGGGGCTGGGCGGAACGTTCGCGCGCGCGGTGCTCAACTCGTTGATCGTGGCGGCCGGGACCACCGCGCTGTGCCTCGCGGCGGGCGCTTCCGCGGCATTCGCGATCGCCAAGCTCGATCTGCCGGGAAAGAGGGTGCTCCTGGGCGGGGCGCTGGCGATCTCCATGTTCCCGCCCATCGCCACGGTGAGCCCGCTCTACCTGGCACTGCGCGCGGCGGGGCTGCGCGACACGCTGGCCGGCCTCGTCCTCCCGTACGCCACCTTCGCCCTCCCGCTCACGCTGTGGCTCCTCACCTCCTTCTTCCGGGGGCTGCCCGACGAGCTGTACCGCGCCGCGCGCGTGGACGGCTGCACGCCCTGGCAAGCGTTCGTGCACGTCTTCCTGCCGCTTTCCTGGCCCGCGCTCGCCACCAGCGCCATCCTCGTCTTCATCTTCTCCTGGAACGAGCTGCTCTACGCGCTGACCTTCATCTCCACGCCGTCGCGGCGGACCATCCCGGTCGCCATCGCCCTGTTCGCCGGCGAGCACGTCGAGCCCTGGGGACAGATCGCCGCCGCCTCGATGGTCGCGACGCTGCCGCTCGCGGCGCTCACCCTGCTGTTCCAGCGCCGCATCGTCTCGGGGCTGACCGCCGGCGCGGTGAAGGAGTAGCGGTGGCGACTGTCTCGCTCGAGCGGCTGCGCAAGTCACACCCGGGAGCCCCGGACGCGCTGCGCGAGCTGTCGCTGGAGATCGCCGACGGCGAGTTCCTGTCGCTGGTGGGTCCCTCTGGCTGCGGCAAATCGACGACCTTGAATCTCATCGCCGGTCTCGACGAGCCGACCAGCGGAGCGGTGCGCATCGACGGCGCGCAGGTGAACGGCCTCCCGCCCGCCGAGCGCGACGTGGCGATGGTCTTCCAGAGCTACGCTCTCTACCCGCACAAGGACGTGCGCGGGAACCTCGCCTTCCCGCTGCAGATGAGGCGCCTGCCGCGGGCCGAGATCGAGCGGCGCGTCGCCGAGACTGCGGCGCTCCTCGGCATCGCACCGCTCCTCTCGCGCAAGCCGCGCGAGCTGTCCGGAGGGCAGCGGCAGCGGGTCGCGCTCGGCCGGGCGCTGGTGCGCAAGCCGCGCGTCTTCCTCTTCGACGAGCCCCTCTCCAACCTCGACGCGGGGCTGCGCTCGCAGCTGCGCGGCGAGCTCAAGCGGCTGCACGCGACGCTCCAGGCGACGTTTGTATACGTGACGCACGACCAGGCGGAGGCGATGACGTTGTCGGACCGGATCGCCGTGCTGCGCGAAGGCTCGCTGCAGCAGGTCGGCCCGCCGCGGGAGATCTACGAGCGCCCGGCCAATCGGTTCGTCGCGGAGTTCTTCGGCACGCCGCGCATCAACCTCCTTCCCGGGCGTGCGCTCGGGCTTCCGGAAGGGGAGGTGGGCATCCGGCCCGAGCACGTGGAGCTGCTCCTCGAGCCGGCTGCGGGCGCGCTGCCAGGAGCGGTCGAGCTCTGCGAGCTGACCGGCGCGGAGACCTGGGTCACGGTGGCGCTGGGCGCGGAGAGGCTCGTCGCGCGCGGGGAAGCGGAGCTCGCGGTCCGCTCCGGCGATCGGGTCTGGTTGCGGGCGCAGCCCGGGCGCATCCTGCGATTCGATGCGTCGGGCGAGGCAAGAAAGGCGTGAGGGCTCAGCGCGCCGCCGCGGCGGCCGGAGGGGCCGAAGCGTCCGCCTCGGCGACCGCCTTGAGCTGGGAGAGGCCTTTCTCGAAGTCGTTCCCGATCATCTTGTCCATGTTCATGAAGACCGAGAACGCCTTGCCCAAAAAGTCGTTGTGCCCTTCCATCGTCCAGGACGTCTCCGTCCCGCCGGCCTTCGGCGCGAAGGAGAACTCGGTCGAGCTGGTCGAAGCGAACGGCTTCAAGAACTCGAGGCGGAGGCGGAGGCGCTCGCCGGGCTTCGCGAAGGCGATCGTCATCCTGCCTTCGCCGACCTTGTCGTTGCCGCTCCATGCATAGGAAGAGCCCACCGCCGCGGCCGGCCCCGCATAGGACGTCTTCATCGCCGGATCGAGCTTCGCCCAAGGCGACCACTTCTCCCACTGGTGGAAATCCGCCACCAGCGGGTAGACCGAGAGGGGCGGGGCCGCGATGGTCTTGGACCGGGAGACCCGATACGAGGCAGGCCGGGTCGCGACGAACACGGCGAGAGCGGCGAGCGCGATCCCGATCGCGAGAAGCAGCTTCTTCAGCATGAGCGACCCCCATCCCTACGTGTGCTCCGGTGTAAGTCCTCCGGCGCCCGAAGCGCAAGCGGACGTGAGCTTGGTCACGCGCGGAATTCGGAATAGTTGCTACCGGCGGTTGGTAGGGAAGGCGGCAGGTGCCGCGCCGGACGCCTGCTCGTTCTCTCGTCCACCGGCGAAGAAGAGGGTTCATGTCGCTCTGGAACAGCGCTGAAACGTCCGCCAACGACCGCAAGTCGAGCGTCCCCCTGACGCAGCCCACGCCGGAGCGGCAGGAGACCGCCCCCGCAGCAAAGCCCGCCGCCGAGGTCCCGGTCGCGCCGACTCCGGCCCCGGGAGGCGATCTGCTGCTCGGTCGCGGGGCGCGCTTCGAAGGCAAGCTGACCTTCGAGGGCGTGGTCCGCATCGACGCCCGGTTCATCGGATCCATCGTCACCAACGACGTCCTGGTGGTGGGCGAGGCTGCTCGCATCGATGCCGACATCACCTGTGGAACCGTCGTCGTCCACGGCGAGGTGAACGGCAACATCAAGGCGAAGACCGCCGTCGAGATCCATCACACCGGGAAGGTGCGGGGCGATCTCGAGACGGGCTCGCTGGTGATCGACAGGGGCGCGCTCTTCCACGGCGCCGCGAAGATGGACCCAGCCAGCGCGAAGTCCGCGCCGCTCAAGGCCGCCGCTTCGAAGTAACGACCCTGAGCGCCGCTCCTGGGAGCATCTCGAGATTCAGGAGCGGCGCTTCCATCGGGCGGAGGCCACCGGCACCGCCAATCCCGTCGCGACCAGCGCGCTCCCCGCGAGCTGCGCTCCGGTCAGCCGTTCGCCGAGCGCCACCGTGCCCGCGATCAGGCCGACCACCGGGACCAGCAAGGTGAACGGCGCGACTTGCGCCGCCGGGTAGGACTTGAGCAGCCTGTTCCACAGGCCGTATCCGCCGATCGTTGCGCCCACCGCGAGATAGGCGACCGCCAACCAGGAGATCGCGTCCATGGCCCGGAGGCTGGACGCGATCGCGCCGCTTCCTTCGAAGCAGAAGGCCAGCGCAAAAAATGGCAGCGGCGGGATCAGGCTCGCCCAGACGACGAACGCGAGGCCGTTCACCGGGCCCTGGCGCGAGAGCGACCGCGAGACCAGGTTTCCCGCCGCCCAGCAGGCGGAGGCGCACAGGTTGAGCGCGAACGCCGCCAGCGGGAACGAGCTCCCGCTCG
>Ga0066710_100001491_pt1 | contig 17572 bp, 18 predicted proteins | sample GraSoiAngelo_159_FD_79666 | JGI IMG/M metagenome (GOLD analysis project Ga0066710, IMG submission 79666) | Grasslands soil microbial communities from the Angelo Coastal Reserve, California, USA - 14_1009_16_40cm | ecosystem: Environmental > Terrestrial > Soil > Grasslands | place: USA... | reverse complement strand
ACGGATAAGCGAACCGCTCAAGCGTGTCCGCCCGCATCTGGGCGCTGTAACCCGGCCGCACCGGGATCCGGTACCGGCCGTCACCAATGACGACGGGGTCGACGAAGTGCTCGTGGAGATGGTCAACGTACTCGATCATCCGGCCATCGAGTGACGCGCTGACGCACAGGTAATCGAAGATCGCGAGGTGCTGGACGAGCTCGCACAGGCCGACGCCGCCGGCGTGCGGGCAGACCGGAACGCCGAACCTGGCCGCGAGCAGGAGGACGGCGATCACCTCGTTGACGCCGCCGAGGCGGCAGCTGTCGATCTGGCAGAAGCCGATCGCCTCCGCCTGGAGGAACTGCTTGAACATGACGCGGTTGTGCACGTGCTCGCCGGTGGCCACGCGGATCGGCGCGAGCGCGCGCGCGATCGCGGCGTGGCCGAACACGTCGTCGGGACTCGTCGGCTCCTCGATCCAGTACGGCTCGAACTCCGCGAGCCTGCGCATGCTCTCGATCGCGGTGCCCACGTCCCACGTCTGGTTCGCGTCCATCATCAAGGCGCGCTCGGGGCCGATCTCCTCGCGCAGCAGTGCGGCGCGTCGGACGTCGTCCTCGAGATTAGCGCCGACCTTCATCTTGAAGTGCTGCCAGCCCTGGCCCACCGCGTCGCGGCAGAGCTGCCGCACCTTCTCGTCCGTGTAGCCGAGCCAGCCGACCGACGTCGTGTAGGCCGGGAAGCCGTCGCGGCGCATCTCGGCCTCGCGTGCGCCCTTCGTCGCCTCGTTGCGCTGGAGCAGCTCGAGCGCCTCGTCGGGCGTCAGCGCGTCGGTGACGTAGCGGAAGTCGACGCAGGCGACGACCTCTTCCGGGCTCAGGTCGACGAGCAGCTTCCAGAGCGGCTTGCCCTCCCGCTTCGCGTAGAGATCCCAGACGGCGTTCACGATCGCCGCCGTGCCCAGGTGGATCGCCCCCTTTTCCGGCCCGATCCAGCGCAGCTGGCTGTCGCCGGTGAGGGCGCGCCAGAAGGCGCCCATGTCGGCGAACAGCTCTTCGAGCGACCGCCCGACGACCAGTGGCCGCAAGGCCTCGATCGCGGCGACGCAGATCTCGTTGCCGCGGCCGATCGTGAACGTGAACCCGTGGCCCGTCAGGTCCTCGTCGTCGGTTCGGACGATCGCGTACGCAGCCGAGTAGTCCGGGTCCGGGTTCATGGCGTCCGATCCATCCAGCAGGCGCGACGTGGGGAAGCGGATGTCCAACGCGTCGACGGCGAGGATCGCTGTCATCGCGCGTTATCCTCTCGCACGGTGAGCCGGATTGTCTTCGACGGCGTCAGCAAGGTCTTCCCCGGGGACGTGACTGCGGTGGACGACGTCAGCCTGATGATCGAGAGCGGCGAGTTCATGGTCCTCGTCGGCCCGTCCGGATGCGGCAAGACGACGCTGTTGCGGATGCTCGCGGGGCTCGAGATCGTGTCCGAAGGCCGGATCACGATCGGCGAGCGCGACGTCACCCACCTGGCGCCGCGCGACCGCGACCTCGCGATGGTCTTCCAGAACTACGCCCTCTATCCGCACATGAACGTCCGCGACAACCTCGCGTACGGCCTGAAGATGCGGCATACACCGAAGGCCGAGATCCGTCGTCGCGTCGCGGACGTGGCCGGGCTGCTGGGTCTCGAGGAGATGCTCGACCGGCGCCCGCGGGCGCTCTCGGGCGGACAACGCCAGCGTGTGGCGATGGGCCGCGCGATGGTGCGCGAGCCGGCTGCGTACCTGATGGACGAGCCGCTCTCGAATCTCGACGCGAAGCTCCGCGTGAGCATGCGCGCCGAGCTCGCCCGGCTCCACGAGCGGCTCGGCACGACGACGGTCTACGTCACCCACGACCAGATCGAGGCGATGACGCTTGGCCGGCGCGTCGCTGTCATGCGTGACGGCCGGATGCAGCAGGTGGACGAGCCGCAGGCGCTGTACCGCGATCCCGTCAATCTCTTCGTGGCGGCCTTCATCGGCTCGCCGTCGATGAACCTGGTCGAGGCGACGATCTCCGACGGGACCGCTCAGTTCGGCGGCTTCCGCATCCCGCTCGACCCCGCGCGGCGGCCCGCTGTCCGCGACGGCGACTCGGTGATCGTGGGCGTCCGGCCGGAGTCCTTCGAGGACGCGGCGTTCGCCGAGGGCGGGTTGCCGGAGATCGAGGTCAGCGTCGCGGTCATGGAGGAGCTCGGCTCCGACGCGCACGTGATCTTCGAGCTGGACGCGCCACGCGTCGAAGCCGAGGAGCTACGCGCAGCGGTCGAAGAGAGGGACGAGGCGTTGCTCGTCGACTCGGGAACGGCGCTCTTCAACGCGCGTGTCGACCCGAGGACGCAGGCGAAGGTCGGCAGACAGCTCCGCCTCGCCGTCCAGCCGGCCGGATTCCACTTCTTCGACCGCGCGACCGGCGAGAATCTGCTCCTCGCAGCAGCTGCAACCGCCTAGGAGGTCACGTTGACCGCAACCTTCGAGCAGGACATCAAACCGCTCTTCCGGGAGCGAGACCGCGAGTCGATGAAGCCGGTGTTCGACCTCTGGTCACACGACGAGGTGGTCGAGAACGCCGACGCCATACTCGAACGCCTTCGCAACGGCACGATGCCCTGCGACGGCGCGTGGCCTGACGAGCAAGTCGCCATCTTCGAACGCTGGGTCGAGGCGGGCACACCGGCGTAGCCGGGACGCGCACAGTCCGACCGAGGCGTTCGCGAAGCTGCCCGGGTAGGATCCGGCGTGTCCGGCGCGCGCCGCCGCGTTCGCGGGTCAGCACCAGAGGAGGTTTGCGTGTTGCTACGACTTCAGCTTCGTCTTCCCGCTCTCGCGGTCGTTCTCATGCTCGTCCTGATCGCAGCTGGCTGACGGTAGCGCGGCCGCCGAAGGTCTTCGGCACACGTACCTGGAGTCTGCAACATCCGGCCGGCCGCGGCTCGCGGTCACCCCACGGCCGCGTGCAGCGGTACGTCGCCCGGGAGGAAGACCGTCCGCGTCACCTCGACCCTGGGCGTGGCGGTCGAGCCCTCGATCCGGCTCAGGACGAGCCTTGCGGTCAGGCGGGCGACCTCCTCGACCGGGTACGCGATCGTCGGGAGGCCCGTCTCCAGATTCTCGGGCCCGGCGTGACCCCACGTGACGAGTGAGACCTCCGACGGGACGCCGACCCCATGCTGGGCGAGTCGCTCGAGGATTCCGGCCGTCAGGGCGAGCGTGCCGGTCGCGATGATCGCGTCCACGCCGCGGTCGAGCAGCGTGTCGACGCCCGTCTGCGCGGCCTGCTGATCCAGATCGACGAACTCGGCGACATGCGTCGACGACGGCGCCAGTCCGGCCGCGGCGCACGCGGCCGCGAAGCCGGCGACCAGCTCGCGGCCCGGACGCGTCCGGTCGTTGCGCGTGATCAGCCCGATCATTTGCCGGCCGTCGTCGACGAGGTGCCGGACCGCAGCGAGCAGCGCAGGCGCGTGGTCGACGAGGACCGCGTCACAGGCGACACCGCGGACCTCTCGGTCGAGCAACACCATCGGCGTCCGAAGCGAACGGAGGTAGCGCGCGAGCTCCGGGCTGCGGTCGTCGGACGGCGCCAGTACGAGTGCGTCGACTCCGCGTCCGACCAGCATCTCGAGCGAGTCGAGGTCGCGCGGCGCGTCCCGGCGCCGCGACGACGTGAGCAGCACCCCGAGGCCGTGCTCGGCGAGCTGGCCGTCGAGCGACTCGACGATCAGCCCGAAGATGCTGATGACCGGCACCAGCAGGCCGACGAGCCCGGTGCGGCTCGTGCGCAGGCTTCGCGCGGCCAGGTTCACCTGGAACCCGAGCCGCGCGATCGCGTCGCGCACGCGGGTGCGCGTCTCGGGGGCGACACGGGCGGAGCCGTTCAGGACGCGCGAGACGGTGGTCTTCGAGACGCCCGCGGCTTCGGCGATGTCGAGGATGGTCGGCGGACGGGAGTTGACAGGCATGGCGCTGGAGTGGGAACGTTCCCGCGAAGGCTCGACGATACTTCGGGTGGATCCACTGAATCAACGCCGGTCATAAGTCATATTTGTGGGAACGATTCCGCATGAGAGGGCGGCGCTCGTCACCGGTGCGGGAAGCGGCATCGGCAAGGCCGTCGCCGAGCGGTTCCTCGACGACGGCTGGCGCGTGATCGGCTGGGACGTGCAGACGGGCGACGACGAGCGGGTCGAATGGCGCGTCGTCGACATCTCCGACTGGGACGCGGTCGCCGAGGCGGCCGCGGCCGCGCCGCCGCTCGACGCGGTCGTCAACTGCGCGGCGATCGCACACCTGACGCCGATCAACGAGATGAGCCGCGACGACTGGGACCGGACGCTCGCAATCAACCTGAACGGCGCGTTCTACGTCTCACGGTGGCTCTACCCGCAGTTGAAGGAGGCGCAGGGCGTCCTCGTCCACATCGCTTCGGTCAATTCGAAGAACCCGGCGCGGTTCCGCTCGCCGTACAACGCCTCGAAGGCGGGTCTCGTCGCGCTGACCCAGGCACTCGCGGTCGAGTGGGGCCTCGAGGAGTCCGGCATCCGCGTCTTCGCGGTCAGCCCCGGGATCACGCGCACGCAACAGGCCTGGATGCGGGTCGAGGCCGGGAAGATCACCGAGGAGGCGCTGCTCGGCCGGGTGCCGACGCATCGCTGGATCGAGCCGCAGGAGGTCGCGAACGCCGTCGTGGCGCTCGTCGGCGGTGACTTCTCCGCGCTGCATGGCGCGAACGTGATGCTCGACGCTGGCTACGACGCGTGGGGCGGTCACTTCTGATGGCGTCGTACCCCGAGCTCGAGGACCGGGTCGTGCTCGTGACGGGCGCCGGCCGCGGAATCGGCCGCGGCATCGCGCTTGCGTTCGCCGAGCACGGCGCCCGCGTGCTCGTCAACGACCTCACCGACGAGCACGCGCGCGAGACGGTGGAGGCCGTCCGTGCCACCGGAGCCGTCGCCGACGCGGTTCCTGCCGACGTGGCCGACCGGGCGGCAGTCCGGGCGATGGTGTCGGCAGCAGTCGAGCGTCACGGTGAGATCGACGCGCTGGTCAACAACGCAGGGATCAACGTGGTCTCACGGTTCCTCGAGCTGAGCGACGACGTCTGGGAGCGGACGCAGCGCATCCACCACTGGGGCCTCTTCTACTGCGCACAGGAGGTTGCGCCGCGGATGGTCGCCCGCGGAGACGGCTCGATCGTCGTGATCTCGTCGCCGGCCGCCGTCGAGACGTACGAGGGTCAGACGCACTACGCATCGGCGAAGGCCGGGCTGCAGATGCTCGCCTTCGGGCTCGCGTGGGAGCTCGGCGGCTCCGGCGTGCGGACGAATCTCGTCAGCCCGGGCTGGATCGAGACCGAGTTGAACCGCGAATACCTGTGGTCGGAGCCCGACCTGCGCGAGCGGGTCGTCCGGCAGATTCCGCTCGGACGTACCGGGAGTCCCGAGGACGTGGCTCGGGCGGTGGTGTGGTTGTGCACGAACGAGGCGGCCTACGTCAACGGCGCGGTGTTGCGCGTCGACGGCGGGCTGCTCGCCGGACGGCTGAAGGCATGAGGGAGGTGAGGGTCCCCGCAACACCGAGACGGCTGGTAGATCCATCCCCTGCACTCACATGGAGGAAGCAATGAGATCTGGCTCATGGGCGCGACGCGGTTTGTTCTGCCTCGCGGCGATCGCTGCGGTGGTAGCGGTTTCCGCCGCGGGCGCTTCGCAGACGGCGAAGCCGAGCATCGTCTGGCTCGAGCAGGGCGCCGGCAACCCGTACTGGGAGGCGCAGCACAAGGCGGCGGCGGAGGCGGGCCGGCGGCTCGGCTTCAGGTTCAAGGCGGTCAGCGGGAATCTGAACCCGCAGGACCAGGCGAACATCATGCACCAGTTGGTCGACCAGAAGCCGACCGTGATCATGCTCAACTCGATCGACCCGAAGGCGATGGCGCCCGCGCTCGCATACGCGAAGCAGAAGGGCGTGAAGGTCCTGAACATGTACGGCGTCGACGGCAAGGCGACGGCGAGCGTCACGTTCGACGAGATCCGCACCGGCCGCGTTGCCGCCAAGGTGACGCTCGGACTGCTGAAGCAGCGCTACGGGAGCGCGAAGGGCGAGGTCGCGGTGCTCAGTGGGATCCTCGGCCAGCCCGCGAGCGACATTCGCGCGAAGGGCTTCACCGACTACATGAAGAAGCAGAGTGGCGTGAAGGTCGACGCTGTCCAGCCGACCAACTGGGCGGCCGACAAGGCTTCCGCCGCGATGCAGGACTTCCTCGTCAAGTTCCCGAACCTCGCGTTCGTCTACACGCTCAGCGACACGCTGGCGCTTCCGGCGGCGAACATCGCCGACCGCCAGAGCAAGCTCTGCACGCAGCAGAACAACTGGAAGCAGAACTCCTCCTGCGTGGGCTTCGTCTCGGCAGACGGGATCTTTGCCAACCAGGTGAAGGACGGGAAGTTCTTCGCGACGCAGCTGTACTCGCCCGAGTGGTCGGGCTTCCTGTTCGCGCAGCTGGCGTACAACCTCGCCGCCGGCAAGGCCGTACCCAAGGTGACGAAGATCAACGCGTTCCTCGTAACACCCCAGAACGCTACGTGCTCGCTGAAGATGATCAACGACATGAAGTCGCACATGCGGACGTTCCCGTTCGGGCCGTCCCTCCAGGCGATCGCGAAGACGAAATACCACTGCCCGGTTCTCGACTCGAACATGTAGCGAGGCCGGCATGGGCGGAGGGGGCGGCGGCGCTCCCTCCGCCGGGCTGTCCGATGAATTCCCCGACTTCACCGCTGCTCCGCATGCGGAGCATCACCAAGCGCTTCCCCGGGACCGTTGCGCTCGACGGCGTCGATCTCGACGTGGACGGCGGCACGATCCACGGCCTGCTCGGCGAGAACGGCGCCGGCAAGTCGACGCTGCTGAAGATCCTCGCCGGCGACTACCGCGCGACCGAGGGCAGCATCGAGATCGCGGGAGAGCCGGTCGAGATCGACAGCCCGCGCGCGGCGCGCGAGCACGGGATCGGCATCGTCTACCAGGAGCTCAGCCTGCTGCCGAACCTGACAGTCGCACAGAACATCTCGCTCGGCTTCGAGCCGAGCCGGCTCGGGAGGATCGAGAGCGGCCGCGTCTCCGAGCTGGCGGAGCGTGCACTCGACGCGATCGGCGTCGCCACGGTCGATCCGGAGCGGCAGGTCGCCGAGCTCTCGCTCGCAGAGCGCCAGCTCGTCGAGATCGCCCGGGTGCTCACGATCCAGCGGCCGCGGGTGATCGTCTTCGACGAGCCGACGACGGCGCTCAACCATCACGACGTTCTGCGCCTGTTCACGATCATGTCGCGGCTGCGCGACGACGGCGTCGGCGTGATCTTCGTCAGCCACCGCTACCGCGAGGTGCTCGAGATCTGCGACGTGTCGACCGTGCTGCGGAACGGGCGCGTCGTCGGAAGGGTGGAGCGGGGCGAGGCCAGCCTCGGGCGGCTCGTCGAGCTGACGCTCGGCCAGAAGGGCGAGACGGTGTTCGCCCGGAGATGGCGCGCCGACGGCGGCGGCGAAGTCGTCGCTTCCGCGCGCGGCCTCTCGATCGGCTCGCGCATCCACGGCATCGATCTCGAGCTGCGGCGCGGCGAGATCGTCAGCCTCTGCGGCTTGCTCGGGATGGGACAGACCGAGGTCGCGCGCGCGCTGATCGGCGACGGCCGCGACATCGACGGCTCGATCACGATCCGCGGCGTCGCGGGCGTGCCGCGCTCGCCGAGGTCGGCAGTCCGGCTCGGCGCCGGGCTGATCCCGGAGGACCGCCAGGCGGAGGGCCTCTTCCCGGACATGTCCGTGCGGGCCAACATCAGCATCTCGTCGCTTCGCCGGATCGTCCTCTCGCCGCTCGTCCGAATCATCTCCTGGGCGCGCGAGCGGAGGCTCGTCGGGGAAGTCGGCGAACGTACGGGCATCGCTGCGCGTGCGCTTCCGCGCCCCGTCCGGACGTTGAGCGGCGGAAACCAGCAGAAGTCGCTGCTCGCGCGCTGGCTGCTACGGCGCTGCGACCTCCTGATCTGCATCGAGCCCACCCGCGGCGTCGACGTCGGTGCGAAGGTCGAGATCTACCGCCGGCTCGAGGATCTGGCATGTGGCGGCGCGGCCGTGCTCATCGTCTCGACCGACCTGCCCGAGGTGCTGGGCCTGTCCGATCGGATCGTGGTCCTCTACCGGGGCACCGTGACGGCGGAGCTCGATCCGCGGGTCGCCTCGGAGCAGGAGCTGTTGCTCGCGATGCAAGGAGGCGTCGAGGGCGAAATCTCCGGGTTGCTCGAGCCGGAGGCGGTGAGCTGATGGCAGTCGATGTCTCCGGAGCCACCGCTGCGTCGCACGAGGCCCCGTTGGAGCGGGCTCGCCGTGCGGCCGAGGCGTTCGGCACGGTCGCGGTCGCCGGCCTGCTGCTGCTCTCGTTCGGGCTGACGTCGAGCGTCTTCCTCGAGCCGGCGAACCTCCGCAACATCCTGGTCCAGATCACGGTCGTCGGCGTCGCCGCCATCGGCGAGACGCTCGTGCTCCTGGTCGGCGGGCTCGACCTCTCCGTCGGCGCGAATGTCCTCCTCGGCTCGGTCGTCGCCGGCGATCTCGTGCAGCGTCACGGCGCTCCGCTCTGGGTCGGCATCGCGGGCGGCGTCCTCGCCTCGACCGGCATCGGTCTGTTGAACGGGGTGCTCACCGCCGTGATCGGGATCGAGGCGATCCTCGCAACGCTCGGCACGTTCCTGCTCGCGGGCGGGATCGCGAAGATCGTCCTGCACAGCTCCTGGATCGTCGTCGACGATCCGTTCTTCGGGAACCTCGTGCGGACGCACGTCTTCTGGCAGCTGCCGGTGATGGTGATCGTGCTGTTCGCTCTGTACGCGGTCGCCGCTGCCGTGATGCGAATGACGCCATTCGGCAGGGCGGTCTACGCGATCGGCGGCAACCCTCGCGCGGCCCGCATCGCAGGGCTGCCCGCTGTGCGGATCCGCATCGTCGCTTTCGCCCTCGCCGGCGCGTTCGCCGGGGTCGCCGGCCTGCTCCAGATCGGACAGCTCGGAATCGTCAGCAGCGGCAACGCGGCCGGGCTCGAGTTTCAGGCGATCACCGCGGCGCTGATCGGCGGTCTCTCGGTGAGCGCGGGCGGCGTCGGCCGCGTCGAGCGCACGCTCCTCGGCGCCCTGATCGTGGGGATGATCGCGAACTATCAGACGATCCGCGGCATCCCGCCGAACTACCAGCAGGCGCTGCTCGGCGGCATTCTGTTGCTCGCGATCCTCACCGACCGCCTGTTTCGCGGGAGGAGCTAATGAGGGCGCGGCTGGACAAGCGCTACCTCGACGCCTGGTTCCTCGCCGGGATGACCGTCGTCGCCGTCGTCGCCTTCCGCTTCGTCGAGCCGTCCTGGCTGAACAGGAACACGCTCCAGTCGATCGTGACCCAGAACGGGCCGCTCGCAATCGTTGCGATGGCGATGACGTTCTCGATCATCTCGCGCCACATCGACCTGTCTCCCGGCGCGATGCTCGCGCTCGCCGGCGTCGTGATCGGGCTCGTGTACCGCGACACGGGCAGCCTGGCGCTCGGTTTGCTCGCCGGGCTCGGCCTCTGCGTCGCAACCGGTCTCGTGAACGGCGTGCTCGTATCCGGCCTCGGGCTGAACGCGATCATGGTCACGCTCGCGACGTACATCTGGGCCCGCGGGCTCGCGCTCGGCTTCACGAACGGCAATCCGATCGTCGTCGACACGAGGCTGACTGCGATCACGAATCACACGTTCGGCGGCTTCACGATCGTCGCACCGATCGTCGTCGCGGTCTTCGTCATCGGATGGCTCGTGCTCTCGAAGACGCTCTTCGGCCGCTACACCCACGCGATGGGCGGCGATCCGGTCGGCGCGCGCCGCGCCGGGATCCGCGTCGGCCTCTACACGACGCTGATCTTCGTCGTCATGGGCGTCGCGACGTGGCTCGCCTCGACGATCGTGGTCGGACAGCTCGCTTCCGCTCAGCCGTACGCAGCGCCGTCACTCGAGCTCGACGCGATCATCGCGGTGATCATCGGCGGCAGCCGCCTGGCGGGCGGCGAGGGCAGCGTCGGCCGGACCCTTCTCGGCGTCGCGTTCATCTCGATCCTGAACAGCGGACTGCTCAACCTCGGTCTGACCGACGCGTACTACCAGGTGTACAAGGGCGCTGCACTGCTCGCCGTGCTGTCCGCGCAGCTGCTGCTGCGGCGGCTGGCTGCCGAGGAGGTACGGCGCCGACAGGACGCCGAGCAGCTGCTCGCCGAGGCACGGGTGTACGCGTGAGCGACGCCGTCGTCGCCGTCGAGGTGAAGCTCGTCGCGGTGCCGCTCGAGCGCCCGATCACCCTGAGCCGAGGCACGATCACCGAGCGCGAGTACGCCCTGCTGCGCGTGCGCACGGAGAGCGGTCTCGAGGGAGCCGCGATCGGCTACACGCGCGGCCTTCCGCTTCGTCAGAGGCTGAACGAGCTCGCGCCGCGGCTCCTGGGCGCGGACTCCGCCGCGCGGCTCGAGGGAGCCGACGTTCGCGCGGCCTCCCTCGTCGACATCGCGCTGTGGGACGTCGCGGCACGACGCGCCGAGCTTCCGCTCTGGCGGCTGCTCGGCGGCGCGAAGCCGCGCGTGCCGATCCTCGCGGTCGGCGGCTACTTCCTCGAGCAGCGCACGGTCGAGGACGTGGAGGACGAGCTCCGCGGGCTCGCCGAGCAGGGCTATCGCCACCTGAAGGTGCACGCGCACGAGCCGGAGCTCGTGTCACGCCTCCGCGCCGCGGTTCCGGACGGCGTCGACTTCTCGGTCGACGCGGACATGTGCTGGCGCGACCTCGACGAGGCGTCCGAAGCGTGCCGGCGGCTCGAGGGACTCGGTCTCGCGTTCATCGAGGATCCGTTCCCACCCGACCTGCCGCACCTGACGCGGGCGCTCGCGGAGGCGGTCGAGACCCCGATCGCCGCAGGCGAGGACGCCGCGGGCCGCGCGGCGCTGCTCGAGCTGGCCGCGGCAGCCGACGTGTTGCGCGTCGACGCGACCGCGAGCGGCGGCATCGACGCGGCGGTCGCGGCTGCGGAGGCCGCCGACGGGAAGCCAGTGATGACGCACGCGTTCGTCGAGCTCCACGGCCAGCTCGCCGGCGGCCTGGACGCGATCTCGCTCACCGAGACGATCCCGTACGACTCCGGCGCCAACCCCGTCGACGTGCTGCTGGCAGAGACGCAAGGCGTCGAGGACGGGCAGCTCGTCCTCTCCGAGCTGCCGGGGCACGGTCTGGCATTCGACTGGGACGCCGTCGCGCGCTTCTCCCGAACGACCGACATCCACGACATCGAGCGGAGGAACTGATGCAGCTGGACGGAATCGAGGGCCGGGTCGCCGTCGTCACGGGCGGGGCGCGCGGGATCGGGCGCTGCATCGTCGAGACATTCCGGGATCTCGGCGCGAACGTCGCAGTCCTCGACCTCGAGCCGGAGGAGATCGACGGTGTTCTGAGCGTCGCCGCGGATGTCAGCGACGAGGCGGACGTGGAGGCCGCGTTCGCCGAGATCGAGCAGCGGCTCGGCCCGCCGCAACTCGCCGTGCTCGGCGCCGGCATCCTGCACAAGGCGCCGCTCGAGCAGCACGCACTCGCCGACTGGCAGCGGGTGCTGGACGTCAACCTCACCGGGCCCTTTCTCTGCGCGCGCCGCGTCGTCGGCGGAATGCGGGAGGCGGGCTACGGGAGAATCGTCATCATCGGCTCGAGTGCCGGAATCGACGGCGCCGGCGCGGCCCCGCCGCCGCTGGCGGGCTATGCCGCCTCGAAGGCCGGAGCAATGGCGCTCGCGAAGTCGATCGCCCGCGAGTACGCGCCGTTCGGCGTGACCGCCAACGCCCTTGCGCCCACGCTCATCGACACGGGAATGCTCTCGACGCTGAGCGACGACTTCCGCAGCGCGATTCCGGTGGGCCGCTACGGTCGTCCCCAGGAGGTCGCCGACCTGGCGGTCTTCCTCTGCTCGGCGCACGCGGGCTACATCACCGGCGAGGTCGTGGACATCAACGGCGGCTACCTGATCGACTGACGGAGGAGACTCGATGCGGATCTACGAACGCGAGCTGAGCCGCCGCGAGGTGATGCGGCGGGTCGGCAACCTGCAGCAGATCGGTGGGATCGAGCACGTTGCGTACCAGGACGGGCACGCGCGCGGCGTTCGCGCGCTCCAGGTGAACACGGGCGCCGGCCTTCGCTTCTCCGTCACGCCGGACCGGGGCATGGATGTCGGCCGCGCGGACTTCGCAGGGATCGGCCTCTGCTATCTCGCACCCAACCCGTCGCCGGGACCCTGGTACTACGAGGGCAAGCTCGACGACTACGCCTGGCTGCGGGTCGGCCTAGGCGGGCTCTTCAACACCGCAGGTCTCGTCACGATCGGCGTCCCCCAGACGATCTCGACGGAGCAGTACGGCTTCACGCAGCGTCTGACCGAGCGGTACGGGACGCACGGCCGTGTCGCCGTCACGCCCGCGAGTCGCTACACCTACGGCGAGCGCTGGGACGGCGACACCTGCCGCCTCTGGGTCGAAGGGCTCGTCCGCGAGGAGATCTCGTACGGCGAGAACCTCTCGCTCGCGCGCCGGTACGAGACGGAGCTCGGGTCGACCGCGTTCCGCATGGTCGACGTCGTCACGAACGACGGCTGGTTCCCGACGCCGCACCAGCTGCTCTACCACGTGAACATCGGCTATCCGATCGTCGATGACGGGGCCGAGGTGCTCGCCTCGGTCACCGAGGAACCGGCGGACATGTCGTTCACGACCGGCGGCTCCGAAGAGTCGACGAGCCGTTGGCGCACCGCCACCGACCCCGTCTCCGGCTTCACGCACGAGGGCTACGTCGTCTCGATGCGCGCCGACGCGGACGGCAAGGTCGCCGTTGCGGTCGTGAACCGGCGCCTCCGTCCCGAGGTCGGCGGCCTGGGCGTCTACCTCCGCTACGACGCGCGGCAATTCCCGGCCTACATCGCCTGGCGCATGATGCGCGAGGGCCTCTACGCGATCGGCATGGAGCCGTCGACGAACCCGTTCGGCGAGCTGGACGAGCTGCTCGCTCAGGGCTACGCGCTGATGCTCGAGCCCGGCGAGTCCCGTACCTACGAGACCGAGTTCGGAATCCTCGACGGCGCCGACGCGATCGATGCGTTCGCCGCCGCCCTCCCATCCTGACCGAGCAGAAGGAGAACCGTGCCGACAGAGAACCAGAGCTTCCTCGCCCTCGCGCAGCGAGCCGTCGAGACCGGCCTCGCCTGGGCGCGCGAGCGGGACGTCCGGATGACGTTCGTCGTGATGGACGTGACCGGCACCGTCTGCGCCGTGGCGCGGATGGACGGATCGCGGAGGATCACGTACGACATCGCCGTGGCGAAGGCCAACACCGCGCTCGCATTCCAGGCGTCCACCGCCGAGCTTGCCGGCCGCGTCAAGCCGGAGAACAAGATCGCGATCGGCCAGCTCGCCCCGAAGATCGCGTTCCTCGGCGGTGCGGTCCCGATCGTCCGCGACGGTGCGATCGTCGGCTCGATCGGTGCCAGCGGCGGCACCGAGGACCAGGACGTCGAGTGCGCAGAGGCGTGCTTGGCCGCGGTGTCGGCTTGAGCCAACGTGTCGTCGTCGTCGGCGGCGGTTTCGGCGGCCTCCAGGCAGTTCGCAAGCTCCGCCCCGCCGCCGTCGATGTGACGCTCGTCGACCGGCAGAACTTCCACCTGTTCCAGCCGCTCGCATACCAGGTCGCGACCGGCGCACTCTCGCCGGCGGAGATCGCCGTGCCGCTTCGCTGGGTGCTGAGACGCCAGGCGAATGTTCGCGTCGTGCTCGCCGAGGTGACGGGCTTCGACCTCGAACGACGGCAGATCGTCCTCGACCGCCTTCCGAACGGTCGCCGCGGCGTGACGCTCGATTACGACACGCTCGTCGTCTCCGGCGGATCGCAGTATTCCTACTTCGGTCACGACGACTGGAGGCCGCACGCGCCGGAGCTGAAGTCGCTCGACGGCGCGGTCGACATCCGCAACCGGATCCTCAGCGCGTTCGAGGCCGCCGAGGTCGAGCCCGACGACGACCTGCGGCAGAGCTGGCTCACCTTCGTCGTCGTCGGCGGCGGCCCGACCGGCGTCGAGATGGCCGGCCAGATCGCCGAGCTCGCCCGCGACAGCCTGCGCGGCGATTTCCGCGCAATCGACACGGGCGCCGCGCGCGTGCTCCTCGTCGAGACCGCCGACCGCGTGCTCACGGGCTTTCCGCCCTCGCTCTCGCACAAGGCCGAGCGCGCGCTCGAGAAGCTCGGCGTCACGCCGCTCGTGGGACACACCGTGGTCGACGTCGGGGCCGACTCGGTGTCGATCCGCTCCGGAAGCGGCGAGGTCGAGGAAGTCGGCGCGCGCACCGTCATCTGGGCCGCGGGCGTCGCAGCGTCCCCGCTCGCGGCAGACCTCGCGGCCGCCGCCGGAGCCGAGGTCGACCGCGCCGGGCGGATGCAGGTCAGAGAGGACCTGACGGTCCCAGGCCACCCGGAGATCTTCGCGATCGGCGACATGGTCCAGGTCGCGCGGAGCGACGGCACGATCGTCGCGCTGCCCGGACTCGCGCCCGTGGCGATGCAGGAGGGCCGTTACGTCGGCCGAGCGATCCGCAACCGTCTCCGCGGGGACACGACGCCGCCGTTCAGGTACGTCGACAAGGGCAACCTGGCGACGATCGGCCGCTCCAAGGCAGTGGCGGACGTCAAAGGCATCCGCGTCAGCGGCTTTCCCGCGTGGGTCACCTGGCTCGTCGTGCACCTCTTCTACCTGATCGGATTCCAGAACCGGCTGCTCGTCGTGACGCGGTGGACGTTCAGCTTCGTCACGCGGGGCCGTGGTGCCCGCCTGATCAGCGAGAGCGCCGCCGATTGAGCATCGAGGCGACACTCGACGAGCTCGTCGGCGACGCGCGCAGGCTGGCGACCAGCGGAACCCGCCGGATCCTCGGCCTCACGGGCGCGCCCGGTGCGGGGAAATCCGCACTCGCGGAGGTGCTCGTCGAAGCCCTGGCACCCAATGCGCTGCTCGTCCCGATGGACGGCTTCCATCTCGCGCAGGCAGAGCTCGAGCGGCTCGGTCGAGAGGATCGCAAGGGAGCCCCGGACACCTTCGACGCTGCGGGGTACGTCGCGCTCCTCCGTCGGCTACGCGACCCGGCCGAGGCACTTGTCTACGCGCCGCAGTTCCGCCGCGACATCGAGGAGCCGATCGCCGGCGCAATCGCAATACCGCAGGGCGTGCCGTTGATCGTCACGGAGGGCAACTACCTCCTTCTCGACGAGGAGCCGTGGACCGCTCTCGCCGGTCTTCTGGACGAGGCGTGGTATCTCGACCCCGGCGAGGAGGTTCGCGTCGAGCGCCTGATCGCGCGGCACGTCGCCTATGGAAAGCCGCTCGCCGCCGCCCGCGCGTGGTCACTCGGAAGCGATCAGCGCAATGCGGACCTGGTCGAGCTGACGCGGGATCGCGCGGACAGGATCATCAGAGTGGCCGAAGATTCGCAAGCTCGAGGACTGCACCAGTGTTCGGCACCTGGTGGTGCACGCGGGGCCCGGTGATGCGGCATGGCGTCACGACCGCACACTGACGGTGAAGCGACGCGATTCGAAGGCCTTCGGCCGCTCGCCTCGCGTGAGGCCGAACGCGACGACCGCTGTTCCGGGTCCGGCCGCCTTGAACACCAGCACCACCTGGTCGCCGACGTCCGCTTCGGATACCTGACGCAAGATCCGACGGTCGACGGATCTTGCGATTCGCCAGACGCGGCCGCCGGTGCGGTGCGGGAGTGCGAACGCAACGAGTTCGCCCGTGTGTGTCTGGACGGCGGACGTCGGACCGCTCGGCAAGGGTCCGACGGGCGGCGCGGTCGCGCGGCTCGATCCGGCGACAACGGCGGAGGCGACCAAGGCGACGACGACGGAAGCTGTGATGGTGGGGTGCCTGCTGGCCATTCTCTGTTCTCCCTTGTGGTCAGTCGACGGTGGCAGCGAGCCGACGATGCTACGCGCCGGTCGCCGCGGCGCTGCGGCCGGCGGGCCGATCGAGGTAGTGCCAGCCCGTCAAGCCGTAAGCACCGTGGCGACACAGGAGGTTTGATGGTGATTGCGTCCGCCGTGATGGCGGCGCGGCCGACAGGAGGTAGGGGGAGTGAGCTCGGGGCGGTTCGATTTGAGTGGGCGCACAGCCCTGGTCACCGGAGCAGCGCGCGGGGTGGGAGGGGGGGTCGCGGTCGCGCTCGCAGAAGCGGGCGCGGACGTCGCACTCGGTCTTCGGGACGTGTCCCGCGACGAGGGCCTTGCGGAGGAGATCCGCTCGCTCGGCCGGCGAGCGTTGTCCCTGCAGATGGACGTCGGCCGGCTCGATCAGGTCGAGGCCACCGTCGCGGCGACAGTCGAGGAGTTCGGTGGGGTGGACCTCCTCGTCAACAATGCCGGCGGGGGAGAGCCCGACACCCCGGTCGAAGAGGTATCGCTCGCCGCATTTCAGCGAACGCTCGACGTCAACCTGCGAGGCACGTTCTTCACCTGTCGAGCAGCGTTCCCTTCGATGCGCGAGCGAGGATTCGGCCGCATCGTCAACGTCTCCTCGCAGGCCGGTGAGGTGGCGCTTCCGGGTGAGGCGGTGTACTGCACGGCCAAGGCAGCGGTGTCGCACCTCACGCGCTGCCTTGCCGTCGAGTGGGGGCGCTACGGGATCAACGCCAACGCCGTCGCCCCGACGTTCATCCACACGCCCGGAACGGAGCCCGCACTCTCCGATCCGAGCTTCCGCGCGGACGTCGAGGAGCGGATCGCGGCCCTGCACCGGATCGGCGAGCCGGATGAGGTTGCCGGCGCCGTGGTCTTCCTCTGCTCGCCGGCCGCGTCTTTGATCACGGGGGAAGTGCTCGTCATCGACGGCGGCTGGACCGTGCGGTAGCGCGGGCCGATGCCTCCGTCAGGAGGAACGCCCCGAGGAACGCGGTCGTCGTGGCGTCGAAGACCAGCGCGAGGACGATCGCGAGTCGGTAGCCGGACTCCATGAAGCCGAAGAGCGGCGTGTACTCGCTGACGAGGAGGCTCACGAGCGACCCGACTGCGATCCCGATCGCGCCGAGCGCGGCAAGCACGAGGATGAGGTCGCCCAACCTCGGGCCGAGGCGCCGGACCGGGGCGATTAGGACGAGCCCGACCACCCCCGCGCCGACGAAGCTGAGGAGAAACAGCGTGCCGATCGTCGGGACGACCGAGAAGTACGCGTCGTAGTACTGCTGGGCGTGAACGACGCCCACGAGCACGATCGAGATCGCCCCGAGATAGCGGGCGATCTCGCCCGTGACGTAGCCGCGACGCGTCGGCCGGACAGGCAGGACGCGAAGGGTGGCGTTGCTCGGTGCGCTAGCCACGATGGATCTCCTTGCCTGCCGGCGAGAGCACCCACCAGGGCGCGCCGAACTGATTGACGCCCTGGCCCGTCGTCTGGCCCGGCTTCCGGTCGGT
>Ga0066710_100001490_pt1 | contig 17574 bp, 18 predicted proteins | sample GraSoiAngelo_159_FD_79666 | JGI IMG/M metagenome (GOLD analysis project Ga0066710, IMG submission 79666) | Grasslands soil microbial communities from the Angelo Coastal Reserve, California, USA - 14_1009_16_40cm | ecosystem: Environmental > Terrestrial > Soil > Grasslands | place: USA... | reverse complement strand
CGATCGACGCCGCCGACCCGGTGAAGTTCGACTTCGCGCTCTGCCACAAACGGATGTCCGGCGCCTGTCTCGACCGTCGCGACGCGCGTGTCTGCGCGCCGTGCGGCCTCAAGAGCGTCTGTCGCCACTGGCAGCGCGGTGCCGTCCGGAAGGGTCGCCATGGTCGCTGAGTGGCTGCTCGCTGCGGTCGTACTCGTCTTCGTCGCGATCGGGCTCTGGCTCCTGGCGACCACGCGGCGGGAGCTGGGCGAGCTCCGGCGAGCCACCGCGCCGGCCGAGGCGGTCACGGAGCTGCTCCAGCGTCAGATCGAGGCCGTCCGCGCCGATGGGCGCGAGGGTCAGGAAGCGGTGCGCCACGAGGTCGGCGAGCTCGCGCTCCGCATGCGGGGCGACCTCGGCGGCCTGCAGCAGAGCGTGGCGGCCGAGCTGAAGGGGGTGAGCACCGAGGTGACCCGGCAGCTCCAGGAGGGCATGAAGCTCATCCAGACCGCGCAGACGACCATGGGCGATCGGCTCGACCATGCCGCCAAGGTCGTCGGCGAGGTGCAGGGCAGCCTCGGCAAGCTCGGCGAGGCGACCCAGCGTGTCGTCGAGGTCGGCAAGGACATCCAGGGCCTGGAGCAGATCCTCAAGTCGCCGAAGGTGCGCGGGGGGCTCGGCGAGACACTGCTGGCCGAGCTGCTCTCCCAGATGCTTCCGCAGGAGCACTACACGATCCAGCACCTCTTCAAGAGCGGCGAGAAGGTGGACGCCGCGATCCGGATCGGGGATCGGCTCGTGGCGGTGGACGCCAAGTTCCCGCTCGAGAACTTCCGCCGGATGCTCGACGAGGCGGAGGAGGACAAGCGCCGGCCCGTCCGGCGGCAGTTCGTGCGTGACGTGAAGACACGCATCGACGAGATCGCGAAGAAGTACATCCTGCCGGACGAAGGCACCTTCGACTTCGCGCTGATGTACGTTCCCGCCGAGAATGTCTACTACGAGATCATCATCAAGGACGAGACGGACGCTGGCGACGAGCCGATCGCGGCGTACGCGCTCGCCAAGCGAGTCGTGCCGGTCTCGCCGAACAGTCTCTACGCCTATCTTCAGGTGATCATCCTGGGATTGCGCGGCCTCCGGATCGAGGCCAACGCGCGTGAGATCCTGAACGACCTCGCCCGGCTCGCCGGCGACCTCGACAAGGTGCGCGAGCCGCTGCGGACGCTCGGCCGGCATCTCGGCAACGCGCAGAGCCAGTTCACCGAAACGGAGCGCGCGTTCGACCGCTTCGGGACCAAGCTCGAGACGATCGAGCGGAAGGGCGGTGCCCAGGCGGAGCTCCCGGAGGTGCGCGGATGATCCCGGCCACGGCCTCGCCCGGGGCGGCAAAATCTCGCGTGGTATGATCTGGCCATGACGCCGCCGATCCCCATCCAGGTTTACGGAATCAATCTCCTGGTGCGTCTGATGGCCGAGGGTCCCGCTGACGTCCGCGTGCACTGCCCGAAGGGCTCTCCGATCCGTTACGGCGAGGTGATCGCGCGCGGCGACGGCTTCGACGAGGGCGCCAACGCGTTTCGCGAGATGCCCGACCTGAAAGCCGTGGTCGCCTTCGAGGAGTCCGCCGAAGAGGTGGAAGGGCATTACTTCTACATCGCGGGCGAGGAGTACCGCGTCATCCGGCTCGACTCGGTCATCCTGTCCTTTCCTCACGAGTAGTCCTCCGTGGCCCGCGTCGGCGCCGCGGTCGTCAAAACCGCGCTGTCCTGCATCGACGAAGACGAGCTGATCGAGCTCACCCGCGCACTCATCCGGATCCCCAGCGTGGTGCGGCCGGACGACCCGGGGGCCACCGAAGCCATGGTCGCGCGCCACGTCGAAGTCTGGCTCACCAAACAGGGGTTCGACCTCGAAGTCCAGGAGGTCGCGCCCGGACGTCCGAACGTCGTGGCGTGGCTGGGCGAGAAAGGCGCGGGCAAGAGCCTCCTGCTCGAAGGGCACACCGACGTGGTGACCGAGGGCGATCCCGTCGAGTGGACTCATCCGCCCTTCGAAGCCGATCTCGTCGGCGGCCGCATTTACGGGCGTGGCGCCGCCGACATGAAGAGCGGCCTCGCCGCGGCGATGGTCGCCGCGGCCGCCATCAAGCGGAGCGGTGTGGCGCTCGGCGGGCGCCTGGTCGTCGGCGCGCTCGTCGACGAGGAAGGGGACATGCTCGGCGCCAAACACCTCTGCACGACCGCGATCGGGCGCGAGCTGGACGCGGCGATCATCTGCGAACCCGAACAGAACGAGCTCTGCCTCGAGCAGCGCGGCGTGGTCTGGGCGCGGGTCGCGATTCGCGGCCGCATGGCCCACGGGGCCATGCCGGAAGCCGGGGTGAACCCGATCACCGCGCTCGGCGCGCTGCTCCACGAGGTGCCCGCGCTCGAGCGGCGACTCCGCAGGCTCTGTCGTCGCAGTCCGCACCTCCGCCCACCGACGGTGACGCCGACCATCGCCCGGGCGCCGGTGCAGGGCGTCGAACAGCCCAACGTGATCCCCTCGAGCGCCCGGGCGCTCCTCGATGTCCGGCTCACGCCGGGGCCGGACGAAGCCGCCGTCGTCCGCGAGATCGACGCCGCCTGCCGCCGGGCGATGGCGCGATGCCCGGGGAGCACTGTCGAATGGGAGCCGGTCAACGGGTTCCGGCTGGCGACCAGAGTCGAGCGGACCGAGCCGCTGGCGCGCGCGATGGTCGCGGGCGTCCGCCAGGCGACGGGACGGCGCGCCGTCTTCGGCGGCGTCCCGGGCTCGACCGACGGAACGATCCTCCGGACGGCGCTCGGCATTCCCATCGTGACCTGCGGGCCCGGCAACCGTCTCATCCCCCACCAGGTCGACGAGTACGTCGAGATCACCGAGCTCGTCGACGCGGCGAAGATCTACGTCGCGTCGGCGCTGAACTTCCTCCAGGCATGAGCGCCTCGGCCCCGCGCCTGCGTCGCGTCGAAGCCTTTCCCGTCGAGCACGAAGGCCGGCAGTGCGTGGCGCTCCGCGATCCCGCAGGCTACACGGCGGCGATCGTCCTGCTGCACGGGCCGCTTCTCGACATCGTGTCGCTCTTCGACGGCGAGCACCCGATCGCCGACATCCAGGCCGAGGTGATGCGCCGCCACGGACAGCTCGTCGAGCGGCGAGAGATCGAAGAGATCGCCGCCGCCCTCGATCAGCAGGGGTTCCTCGACAGCCCGGGCTTCGCCGAGCGGCGCGCGGCCATCGACGGAGGCTTTCTCGCTTCGCCGACCCGTCCGGCGACCCACGCCGGCACGGCCTACGCGATGAATGCCGGTGAGCTCCGCGCGACGATCGACGCGTTCTTCGCGCCGCCCGCGGGGCCGGGACCGATCGATGGCCACGGCGCGGCCCGACCCGAGGTGCGGGCGGTGATCGCGCCGCACATCGACTTCCACCGCGGTGGCCCCGCGTATGCGTGGGCCTATCGCGAACTGGCCGAGCGAAGCCAGGCCGACCTCTTCGTGATCTTCGGCACCTGCCACACCGGAATGGAGCATCCCTTCGCGCTCACCTTGAAGGACTACGCGAGCCCGCTCGGCGACGTCCCGGTGGAACGCGACTTCGTGGAGGCGCTGGCGACGCGCGCGCGGCAGGACTGCTTCGGCTCCGAGCTGGCCCACCGCGTCGAGCACTCGATCGAGTTCCAGGCCGTCTTCCTCCGTTACCTCTATGCGGGCCGCCGCGAGATCCGGATCGTCCCGGTGCTGGCGAGCTTCGCCCACGAGGCGATGCTGAGCGGGCGGCATCCCGACGACGACCCGCGGGTTCCGCGGTTTCTCGAGGCCCTGGGCGAGACTATCGCCGCGAGCGGACGCCGGGTCGCCCTGGTGGCCGGCGCGGATCTCGCCCATGTCGGGCCGCGCTTCGGCGACCCCGAGCCAGTCTCGGCGGGAGAGCGACGGCGCATCGAGCGCGAGGACCAGCAGATGCTCGAGCCGGTCGCCGCGGGCGACGCCCAGGCGTTCTTCGAATCGGTGGCGCGCGACGGCGACCGGCGCCGCATCTGTGGTTATTCGCCGATCTACGCCCTGCTGCGAACGCTCGGCGGCGCCGCCGGGAGCCTGAAGCGCTACGGCCAGTGGCCCGATCCCAACGGAGTGGTCTCCTTCGCCAGCGTGGTGTTCGAATGACCGCGAAGGAGGACGGCCCGGACGTCGAGCGCGCTCCGGCGCCGGAACAATGGACGCTGCCCAGGCTCCGCGTCGATGTGAACGGCGACTGGTTCGACGACGACGTCGAGATCACCCACGCGGGGATCCTCGCCAACCTCCGGTCGCTGCTCAGGCGCGACGCCCAGGGGTACTTCATCCAGACACGCGTCCGGATTCCGGTCGAGGTCGAGGACGTCCCCTTCGTCGTCGCCCGGATCGAGCGCCGCGGCGAGGCCCTCCACGCCTTCCTGAGCGATGGAACCGAGTCCGACGTCGACCCGACCACGCTTCGCGTCGGCCCTGACGACGTGCCGTACTGCGCGGTCAGGAACGGCGCCTTCGAGGCTCGGCTGAGCCGCGCCGCCGCGTTCCAGCTGCTGGCGTACGCCGACGACGACGAGGGCACGGGCCGCGGCACGCTGCGTCTCGGCGGACGCGAGTACCCGCTCCGGAGACGCGCGTGACGAAGGCGCTCTCCGCCATCCTGGTACTGGGGCTCGTGGCCGCCGGCGTGGCCTGGTGGATGCGGGTCGACGCGCAGCCGGTCACCGTCGACTCAATCGGCGACGAGAACCAGACGGTGGCACGGGGCCAGCTGCCGGTGTTCGCCGTCAAGGGCGACGCCGCCCGGCTCTACGCCTTCGCGGTCGACAACCCGGACGCGCTCGGGCGGATCCCGTGCACCTGCGGCTGCGCCCGGTTCGGCCACACCTCGAACCGCTCCTGCTACGTGAAGGACGAGCCGGCCGGACGCGTCACCTTCACGAGCCACGCCGCAACCTGAACTTTGTGTCTGGACATCACGCGTGACGTGATGCAGATGAAAAGCGAGGGCAAGTCGCTCGCGGCGATCCGGGCGGCCATCGACGAGAAGTACCTCCGGTTCGGCCCGGCCACGTCGACTCCGCGGCCGTAGTATCCTCGGCGCATGAACGTCGCAGCCGTCCTCATGGAGATCCTGAAGTCGGCCGGCGTGCGCTACCTCTTCGGGAACCCGGGGACGACCGAGCTGCCCTTCCTCGACGCGCTGCCCGACTCCGGACTCGAGTACGTGCTCGGGCTGCAAGAGGCCACGGCGGTGGCGGCCGCCGACGGGTACGCGCAGGCGTCCGGCCAGATCGGCGTCGTCAACGTCCACGTCGCTCCCGGCCTGGCGAACAGTCTTTCGATCCTCCACAACGCGGCGCGGGCCAAGACGCCGCTGGTCGTGACGGCCGGGCAGCAGGACTCACGGTTCCTCATCGACGAGCCGATCCTCGCGGGCGACCTCGTCCGGATGGCCGAGCAGTTCACCAAGTGGTCGTACGAGATTCGCCGGGCCGAGGACGCGCCCGTCGCGCTCCGGCGGGCGCTCAAGATCGCGCTGACGCCGCCGACCGGCCCGGTGTTCCTCTCGTTGCCGATGGATCTCATGAGGCCGGCCGTGGAGGACACGGGGGCCGGTCCGACGGCGATCGCCGCGCGCTCGCGGCCCGATCCGGGCGCCCTCGCGCGCGCCGTCGAGCTCCTGACGGGGGCTCGCGCGCCCATCATCATCGCCGGCGACGGCGTGGCGCGGTCGCAGGCGGTCCCGGAGCTGACCGCGCTGGCCGAGCTGCTGGGGGCGCGCGTCCACGGTGAGCCGGTCTTCCGGCGCACGAACTTCCCTGGGAACCACGCGCTGTGGCGGGGTGGCCTCTTCCCGTCACCGGGCGGCGTACGGAAGGCGCTCGAAGACTGCGACGCGCTCTTGATCGTCGGCGCGAACGTCTTCACCTGGTTCCTCCACACGGAGGGAACACCGTTCCCGCGAGGCCTTCGCGTGGTGCAGATCGACGACGACCCCTGGGAGATCGGACGGAGCCACCCGATCTCGCTCGGCATCGCCGCCGACCCGAAGGCGACGCTCGCCGAGCTTGCGGGCACGCTGCGGACACGGCTGACGGAGACCGAACGAGCGGCGGCGACGGCTCGGGTCGAGAAGATCGGGAAGGCGAGATCGGAGCTCATGTCGCGTGTGCGGGGCGCCGCCCAGGCCGAGGCCGAGCGGACACCGATCGGCCAGGCGCATCTCATGCACACGCTGAGCTCGTTGCTCTCGGCCGACGCGATCGTCGTCGACGAGTCGGCGACCTCGCTGCCGTTCGTCTTCCGCTACCTGCCGTTCGCGACGCCCGGGTCGTTCTACGGCGGGAAGACCGGGACCCTCGGGTGGGGAATGGGGGCAGCGATCGGCGTCCAGCTCGGCTCACCCGGTCGCAAGGTCGTCGCCACGATCGGCGACGGCTCGGTGATGTACGCTCCCCAGGCGCTCTGGACGGCGGCGCACTACCGACTCCCGATCACGTACGTGATTCCGAACAACGCATCGTATGCGATCCTCAAGTCCGGGATGCTGAGCCTCGACCTGGCGTCCGCCAAGCGCGGCATCTACCCGGGTATGGACCTCGTCGAGCCCGAGATCGACTACACGGGGCTCGCCCGGTCGCTGGGCGTCCGCGCCGAGCGCGTGGAGAAGCCGGGAGAGCTGGCGGCCGTGCTCGCCGCGTGCCTCGCCCATCCCGGACCGACGCTCGTGGACGTCGCGATCGACCGCGGCTTCAAGTCGATGCTCTGAGCGTACGATGCGGAGCCTCCTTTACCCGATGCCATGACCATGCGAACGGGCGGCGAATGGGTCGTCGACGCGCTCGCGGCCGAAGGCGTGCGCCACGTCTTCGGGATCCCGGGCGTCCACAACCTGGCGATCTACGACGCGCTCCTCCGGCAGTCGCAGATCACGCATGTGCTGGCCCGCCACGAGGCGGGAGCGGGCTTCATGGCCGACGGCTACGCGCGCGCGTCGGGCGCGCCCGGCGTGGTCATCGTCACGACGGGCCCGGGCGCCACGAATGCTCTGACGCCGCTCGTGGAGTCCTACGCGGGATCGATGCCCGTCGTCCTCGTGATGTCGGACGTGGCCTCGCCGCTGGTCGGCCGCGAGGTCGGCGCGCTCCACGAGGTCCCGAACCAGATCGAGTGCTTCAAGCCGGTCACGCGGTGGGCCGAGGCGGTCACCGAGGCGGCCGCGATCCCGACGACCGTGCACGGCGCGTTCGATCTCTTGCGGACCGGCCGCCCCGGGCCCATCGCCATCTCGATCCCCAACGACTTTCTGACCGCCCGCTTCGACGCGCCACCGCGGAGCGGCGGACACGGGCGCCGTCCGCCCTGCCATGTGAACGAGATCCGGGAGGCTCGGCGTCTGCTCGGCGGCGCTTCGAAGCCGCTGCTCATCGCCGGCGGTGGCGTGATCGCCGCCGGAGCCGAGGCCGAGCTGGCGCTCGTGGCTCGCCGGCTGGGCGCGCCGGTGATCACCACGGTCATGGGGAGGGGAGCGATCAGCGAGCGCGACCCGCTGTGGCACGGCGTCCTGCCCAACAGTCGCGCCACCGAAGCGGTCATCAAGGCCGCCGACGTGATCCTCGCGGTGGGCTGCCGCTTCGCCCACCGATCGACGCAGGGGCTGCTCCTGAACCTCTCGTTCGATCCCTCTCAGACGCTGATCCACCTCGATCTCGACCCGACCGTGATCGGCCGACTCTTCAAGCCCGAGCTCCCGATCGTGGGCGACGCGAAAGACGGGCTGGCGCGGCTACTCCAGGAGCTCGGGTCCGGATCGGCGCGAACCGCGTGGGACCATCGGTGGCTGGAAGGGCTCCGCTCCGCGGCGAGCTCCCGCTACACCGTGGACACCGCCCGGCTCGTCGAGTCACTGCGCGCGGCCCTTCCCAACGACGCGATCATCGTGAACGACCAGACCGGGATCAACTACTGGATGGAGTGGCGCTTCCCCGTCTTGCTGCCGCGCACCTTCCTCTATCCCGTGGGCTCGGCGACGCTCGGCTACGCGGTGCCCGCGGCGATCGGCGCCAAGATCGCCCGCCCCGATCGTCCCGTCGTCTGCGTCGTGGGCGACGGCGGCTTCATGTACTCGGTGAACGAGCTGGCGACGGCGGTGAAGTACCGACTCCCCATCGTGTTCCTGGTGATGAACGACGATCGTTACGGCGCGATCAAGTGGCTCCAGCAGACGCTCTTCGACGGGCGCTGGGGGGAGACCGATCTGGCGAATCCCGACTTCCCGGCCCTCGCGCGAGCCTTCGGGGCGCGTGGCGAGCGCGTGGGCGGCCCGGACGCGCTCAGCCCGGCGATCGCGACCGCGCTCGCCGCTGATGGGCCGACCCTCCTCGAGCTGCGCGCGACGGTCGACCCGCCGTGGGAGCTCTGAGAGGTCTGCGCCCGCGTTACTTGCCCGCGGTGCGCGCCGCAGGCCGTCGCGGGGCTGGGGCCCCGCCGGCCGAGGCGCGACTATGAATTGTGGAACAGGTTCAGCGCCGAGCCCTTCCTGAACCACTCGAGCTGCGACGCGCTGAAGGAGTGCGACAGCCGTAGCGTCTCGGTCGTCCCGTCGGCGTGCTTGACCAGGCACTCGACGGGCTTCCCGGGCGCCATGTCGGCCAGACCGAGGAGGCTCACCCGGTCGTCTTCGCGGATGCGATCGTAGTCGGCCGGGTTCTGGAACGTCAGGGCCAGCAGTCCTTGCTTCTTCAAGTTCGACTCGTGGATCCTCGCAAAGCTGCGCGCGATGACGGCCGCGCCACCCAGGAGACGCGGCGAGAGGGCGGCGTGCTCGCGGCTACTGCCTTCCCCGTAGTTCGCGTCGCCGATGACGACCCACTTGACGCCCTTGGCCTTGTAGTGGCGAGCGATCGTGGAGAAGGCCTGCCCCGACTCTCCCGTGAGGACGTTCTTGCCCTTGCCGGCCTCGCCCGTATAGGCGTTGGTCGCGCCCATGAACATGTTGTCGCTGAACTTGTCGAGGTGTCCGCGGTAGCGCAGCCAGGAGCCCGCCGGCGAGATGTGGTCGGTCGTGGTCTTGCCCTTGGCCTTCAAGAGCACGGGCATGTCCTTGAAGTCCTGGCCGTCCCACGCGGGCCAGGGCTCCATCAGCTGCAGCCGCTCGCTCTTCGGATCGACCTTCAGCACGATAGCGCTGCCGTCCTCCGGCGGCGACACGTAGGCGGGGCGGCCGCGGTCGAAGCTCTTCGCGGGCACCTCGGGCGCGGTCTTCGGCGGCGCCAGCTTGAACGCCTTGCCGTCGGCGCCGGTGAGGGAGTCGGTGAGCGGATTGAAGGACAGCCGTCCCGCCAGCGCGAAGGCCGTCACGATCTCGGGACTGCCGATGAAGTTCATCGTGGTGGGCTGGCCGTCGTTGCGTCGCGGGAAGTTTCGGTTGTACGAGGTCACGATGGTGTTGGGCACCGCCGCCTCGGCGCTGGCCCTCCGCCACTGGCCGATGCACGGGCCACAGGCGTTCGCCAGGACAACGCCGTTGATGTCCTTGAGGGACTGCATCTGCCCGTCGCGCTCGATCGTCGCGCGCACCTGCTCCGAGCCGGGCGTGACCAGGAAGGGCACCGACGTCTTGAGGCCGTGCGCCTTCGCCTGCTCGGCCACGTCAGCCGCGCGGCTCATGTCCTCGTAGGAGGAATTGGTGCAGCTGCCGATGAGGGTCGTGGAGATCTTGTCGAGGAACGCGTTCTTCGCGTCGGCCACCTCGGCGGCGAGCTTCCCGATCGGGCGCGCGCGATCCGGGGAGTGGGGCCCGACCACGTGCGGCTCCAACGTCGACAGGTCGAGCCTCACCACTCGCTCGTAGTGCTGCTCGGGGTTGGCCTCGACCTCCTTGTCCGGGGCCAGGAGGTGCGGATAGCGCGCGGCCAGCGGCACCAGCTCGCCTCGACCCGTCGCCTTCAGGTACAGAGCCATCCGATCGTCGGCGGGGAACATGGAGGTCGTGGCGCCGAGCTCCGCGCCCATGTTGGTGATCGTGGCCTTGCCGGTCGCGCTGATCGTCCGGGCCCCGGGGCCGATGTACTCGACGATCGCGTTGGTGCCGCCGGCCACGGTCAGCTGACCCGCCACGTAGAGGATCACGTCCTTGGGCGCCGTCCAACCGCTCAGCTTGCCGGTCAGGTAGACCGCGATGTGCCGGGGATAGAGGACTTCCCAGGGGAGCCCCGCCATCACTTCGACCGCGTCGGCGCCGCCGACACCGACGGCGCAGGCCCCGAGCCCACCGGCATTGGGGGTGTGCGAGTCGGTCCCGATGATCAGCTCACCCGGGAACGCGTACTGCTCGAGCACCACCTGATGAATGATCCCGGCGCCCGGCCCCCAGAAGCCCGCGCCGTACTTGGCGGCCGCCGAACGCAAGAAGTCGTAGACCTCTTGATTCTCGGTGAGCGACTCGCGCAGATCGACTTGCCCCTCGACGCGCGCCTGGATGAGGTGATCGCAGTGGATCGTCGTCGGCACCGCGACGCGGAGGCGCCGGGTCTGCATGAACTGGAGCATGGCGGTCTGCCCGAGCACGTCCTGCAGGACGACGCGGTCGGGTCGGAGGAGCAGATAGCTCTTGCCGGCCTCCATCTCCTGATGCTCCGGATCGTCGAGGTGTCCCAGCAACACCTTGTCGGCCAGAGTCAGGGGCCGGCCCAATCGGCGGCGGACAATCGCGAGATTGCGCTCCATGGTCTCGTACACCTTCGCGGCCATTTCAGCGGTCGATTCGATCGTCACCATCACCGATGTCCTCCGCCCATAGGGTCGGTTGGGCCTGAATGAAGTGTGTCATCAGCTCCTGGCACCGCGCATCCTGAACGACCTCGACGGTCACCCCACGGGAGCGCAGCAGATCTTCCTCTCCGAGGAAGGTCCGGTTCTCGCCGACGACGACCCGCGGAATGCCGTAGAGGAGAATCGCGCCGCTGCACATGGCGCAGGGTGACAGCGTGGTGTAGAGCGTGCACTCGCGATAGACCTGCGCCGACCGCCGGCCGGCATTTTCCAGCGCGTCCATCTCGCCGTGGAGCACGACACTCCCGCGTTGCACGCGTCGATTGTGGCCGCGCCCGAGGATGTGCCCGTGGTGCACCAGGACCGAGCCGATCGGGATCCCGCCCTCGGCCAGACCGCGCTCGGCTTCCTCGACCGCCGCTCGGAAGAACTCGTCCATGTCCATGCTGGGGGACCTCGACGGATCCCCCAGACCCCCCGACGACATTACTTTACTCCGTAAGTCCTACCCTGGAGGGCCTGGCCGATTTGCTTCGCCGGGGTCGGCCAGGGGAACGCACGCCTCGGGCGCCACCGCCAGCGTCACGGCGTCGCCGGGGGAGAAGCGCACGGTCGGCGGCGCCGTCACGCGCAGGACCACGTTGCTCGCGCTCACGAGAACCTGGTAGTCGACCCCATCTCCCAGATAGCTCGTGCGCTGCACGGTGCCCGCCAGGACGTTCGCCCCAGGCACGCCGCTGCGCCCGACGGCGCCCAGCTCGATCTCATGGGGGCGGATGGAGACGACGACCGGAGTGCCCGATGCGATGCCCTCCGTCGCGAGGCGGAGTCGGAGGCCGTCTCGCGTGGCGACACCCGGCTCAGCCGTCACGGCGTCGATCAAGTTCGTCCTGCCGATGAACTCGGCCACGAACCGGGTCCGCGGGCGCCGAAAGAGATCCTCCGCCGTCCCGGCCTGCACGATCCGTCCACGGTGCAGGACCGCGACGCGATCGGAGATGACCATCGCCTCCGCCTGGTCGTGGGTCACGTAGAGGGTCGTGATGCCGAAAGATTCGTGAGAGACGTCGAATCTCGAATCGCATTTCTTCGCGTAGGTTTGCATCGAGATTGCTGAGAGGCTCGTCGAGCAGGAGAATTTCGGGCTCGACGACGAGGGCTCGCGCCACGGCGACGCGCTGCTGCTGGCCGCCCGACAGCTCTCCCGGATAGCGCGACTCGAAGCCGGCCAGCTGGACGGTCCGCAGCATGTCCGCCGCTCGGCGATCTCGGTCGACCCTGGACACGCCCGCCTTGAACCGGAGGCCGTAGGCGACATTCTGCGCCACCGTCATGTGCGGCCAGAGGACATAGCTCTGGAAGATCATCGCCATCCGACGCCGCTCCGGCGGCACGACGCTGGTCGGCGAGGACAGACACCGCTCGCCCACCCAGATCTCCCCGGCCTCCGGCTGCAAGAAGCCCGCGACCAACCGCAGCGTCGTCGTCTTGCCGCAGCCCGAGGGTCCGAGAAGCGAGACCAGCTCGCCCGGCTTGACGTCGAGCGAGAGCCCTTCGACCGCAGCGACCTCGCCGTAGCGCTTGGTCAGCGTCTTGATGACGATGCCCGGCATCAACGGCGATCCGGCGTTGTCGGCTGGAGGGTGATCACAGCCCCTGGTCAGGAGGGGACGTCACCCGGCCACTGCTGGGAATCGGAGGTCTAGAACGTTCGACGCGAGGGGGGCGTGAGCCCGCACTCGCTGATCTTGTTGAGCAGCGTCTTGTAGCTGACCTTGAGGATGCGCGAGGCCTCGGCACGGTTCCAGTGTACCCGCTGGAGCACCTCCGCCAGGGCCTTGCGCTCGGCTTCGCGCGCGCCTCGGCGCGCGATCTCCCGGAGACCCTCGACGACCATCGGCCGCGGCGGCTCGGGGTGCGCTGTGCGACGCCGGTCCACCAGCGCCTCGACCATCTGCTCGCCGTCGGTCAGCACGACCAGCCGGCGGATCACGTTCTCCAGCTCACGGACGTTGCCCGACCACGTGTACTCCATCAGCCGGGCCATCGTCTCGGGCAAGAGCTGCTTCTGCCGTCCGTACTGGGCGTTGAACTTGGCCAGGAACCAGACTGCCAGCCCCGGGATCTCTTCCCGCCGCTCCCGCAGCGGGGGCACCTGGATCTCGACCACGTTGAGTCGGTAATAGAGATCCTCCCGGAACTCGCCGCGCGCCATCGCCTCCTCGAGGTTCCGATTGGTGGCGGCGATGACGCGCGTGTCGACGTCGAGCAGCCCGTGGCCCCCCACGCGAGAAAACCGAAAGTCTTGCAGCACATGGAGGAGCTTGGCCTGCAGGGCGAGCGTCAGCTCGGCGATCTCGTCCAGGTAGATCGTGCCCTTGTTCGCGTACTCGAATTGCCCGGGCTTGCGGCGGTGCGCGCCGGTAAAGGCACCCTTCTCGTGGCCGAAGAGCTCGGACTCGAGCAGCTCCTGCGGAATGGCCGCGCAGTTGACCTTGATGAACGGCCCCTGCCGCCGCGACGATGCCGCATGGACGGCGCGGGCGACGAGATCCTTGCCGACACCGCTCTCACCCCGGATCAGAAGGGTCGTGTCGGTGTCGGCGATGCTCTCGATGATCGTGCGGATGGCCCGCATACGCGGGTGGCCGTCGAAGAGGGAAAGGTGACCGACGATGCGGCGATCCTTCTGCGCCAGCGGCCTGTCCGCTGAGTCCAACTGACCCGCGCTCACGGCAAACCCTCCTGACCCGAATGCTTCCGGAAACCTCGAACCTTTCGTTCCAACAGGAAACATGAGTATGCCACTACACACCAACCCTGTCACGTCGAAAATTTTTGCACTTCCTGCGCCGAATTTTTGCTACTTCCTAGAGGGACCTTACCCTCTTCCTGCACCGAATTTTCCCGAGTTCCTACACTGATTTTCTCCCTTCTCACAGTGATAGGATGGCGGTCAGATCAGGGGAGGAGGGAGCTATGAAGCTCCTCTTGATCGAGGACGACGAACAGGTGGCGCAGGTGCTCTCGGAGGCCTTCGGCTCCGACGGCCACGAGACGACCATCAGATATTCGGGCGAGGACGGCCTTGCCTATCTGACGCGTGAGCGCCCGGACGCGGTCGTGCTGGACGTTCGGTTACCCAGGCTCAACGGCGTCGCCGTCCTGCGGCAGATCAGGTCGACCGATCCTACGCTCCCGGTCATCATCATGACGGGCCTGGCGACGCCAGGCGAAATCGCTGAAGTCCGGCGCCTCGGCGTCACCGAGATCATCGAGAAGCCCGAGGTCTTGCGGCACTTCAGCGAAGCGCTCGCTCGAATCGGTGGTCGCGACCCGCTTCAGGACGCGACGTAAAGCCGGTTCCCGCCCTCTTCTTTCGCCCGGCCCATCAGGTCCACCGCCTGACGGAGCATGTCGTCAGATCGAGTCGCCGTCCTCGGGTAGCACGAGCCCCCCGCGCTCCAGCCGGCCGTTTCCAGGCGCGTCGTCAGCCGATTGAGGATCGAGGGCAGGTGCGTCGTCTCGGCGTCGATGAGCAGGAGGGCGAGGCAGCCCTGAGACCATGACGCGACGGCGTCCGTTCCCCGGAGGTACCGCGTGACGCTTTCGGCGACGGATGGCGGGGACGCCTCACCGTTTCTCGCTGAGGCCGGCTCGACGGCGAAGCACACGACCGAGACGCTGTACCGCAAGCGCTGGGCCTTCTGTATCTCGAAATCGACGAGGAGCCTGAACAGCAGTTCGTCGACAAGCCACCCGCCACCGACGGAGAGCGGCCCGAAGCCAAGCGATTCGCTCATGATGAGGTCTTGCATGTGCGGGGAGGCACGCTCTAATAGCAAGCCCTACGCCACCAACACGGGAACCTCGCAAGAGTTCCGGAAATTACGGCTTTACGACCCTCGGCGTAGATCCTCCAGCTCCGGAACCGTGAAAACCGTTGCACAGACTATGAAGAGTGTGACAACACATCGGAGCTTGCGGTGCGTATCGATGCTGGTCGGCTAGCCGTCCTGTAAATTCCCCAATTCGCCAGTCAGGTGAGCATCGTCAGTCGGGTGCCGTTCAGTGCCCGAGTGCCACTAGATTTTCGAAGTCAACTTATTGAAATAAAACGGCTTTCCTTGTGGCACACCTGTTGCTCCCTACCTGGTCAGAGTGAGACCAGACTTAGAAGGGAGCCCTCGTGACTTCTTCGCGCAGGCGGCTTCTGGCCGGCATCCTACTGGCTGTTCTCATTTTTGCCGCTGGCCCGGTCTGCGCTGGAGTTCTCGGCGCGTCCTGGACTGCTCCGACGCAGAACACTGACGGGAGCGCCCTGACCGATCTGGGGTCCTATCGCCTGTATTACGGCCCTGCGACCGCACCCTGTCCCGGGCCCGCTTTCTTTCAGGTCGCATCGCCGACATCGAGCCCCGCGTCCGGAACAACCGTGAGCTTCAGGCTCACGCGGTTGACCAGCGGGACCCAATATTTCGTCTCCGTGAGCGCCGTGGACCTGGGCGGCAATGAGAGTGCCTGTTCGCTCACTGGAAATGGTGTCGCCCAGACCGACTTCTCCGTGACCCCGTCCGGCAACGTCGGTTTCGGGAACGTGAACCTCGGGAGCTTCGCGGACCAGACTTTCACGGTGCAGAACGCACGTGGGGGAGTCGTTTCCGGAACGGTGTCCACCTCGGCGCCCTTCAGCATCGTGTCAGGAGCCTCCTTCAGCCTTGGTGGTGCGGGGTCGACACAAGCGGTCACGGTGCGCTTCACGCCGACCACAGCGGCGACGGCGAGCGTGAGCGTCAGCTTCAGCGCCGACGGAGACACCCTCACGCGCCTCGTGACCGGGACCGGCACCGGGACGGATACGGTGGCGCCGACGGTCGCCATCACGTCCCCCGCGTCCGCCGGGACTTTCAGCGCGAGCGCGACCCCGCTGACAATCGGCGGCACCGCGTCCGACAACATCGGGGTCACCCAGGTGACGTGGTCGAACAACCGCGGTGGCAGCGGCACCGCGACGGGCACGACGAACTGGACGGCCAGCGGGATCGTGCTGCAACCCGGCTCGAACGTGCTGACTCGTCACGGCCCGGGACGCGGCCGGCAACACCCGCACCGCCTCGATCACCGTCACGTTCACGGACACCACGGCGCCCAGCGTGGCGATCACGTCCCCCACGTCCAGCGCGACCTACAGCGCGAGCGCGACCCCGCTGACAATCGGCGGCACCGCGTCCGACAACATGGGGGTGACCCAGGTGACGTGGTCGAGCAACCGCGGTGGCAGCGGCACCGCCACCGGCACGACCAGCTGGAGCGCCAGCGGAATCGTGCTCCAGTCCGGGTCGAACGTGCTGACCGTCACGGCTCGGGACGCGGCCGGCAACACGAGAACGGCGACGCTGACCGTGGCGTACTCACCCCCAGCGTTCACCGACATCCCGCTGGGGGCCCAGAGCACGACAATCAGATCTGTCCACATCACGGAGCTCCGGGCGGCGATCAACAGCGCTCGAGCCTCCCGCAGCCTCTCCCCGTTCGCCTGGACGGATCCCACGCTCACGATCGGAAGCACCCGGGTCAGAGCGGTCCACCTGACCGAGCTCCGAACGGCTCTGAACCAGGCCTACCAGGCGGCGGGCCGGGCTCTCCCGACGTACACGGATCCGTCCAGCGTGGCAGGGGTGTCCATCATCAAGGCCGCCCACCTGAACGAGCTCCGCGCCGCCGTCCAGGCCCTTCCGTGAGCCTCGCCGAGACGCCAACGGGCCGCGGCGCTTGCGCGCCGCGGCCCGTTTGAAGACCCTGTCGACGGACGGGCAGGTGCTCACACCTCGAGCGTCGTGATGCCCTTCTCCAGATCGACGAATTCGTAGTCACCCAGCGCCCGTCTCAGGCGGGCGGCGTCCGCTCGGGTGTAGTACTGGTAGTCGGGGAGCGGGTTGGGGACATATTTGATGTTGTGCCGGTCGATCATCTCGGCGATCGCCGTGTAGGCGGTCGAGGCCCCCGTTCCCACGTTGTAGACGTCTTCCGCACCCTTCTCCAGAAGATCGACCGTGACGCGGGCGGCATCCCGCACATGGATCAGGTCGCGCGCCTGCTTGCCGTCACCGTAGACGACCAGCGGCTCACGATTCTTCCGGGCCTTGAGGAAGATGGTCACGATGCTCGCATAGTCTCCTTTGGCATTCTCGCCAGTTCCGTACACGTTGAAGAACCGCAGACCCGTCGCCCGCATCGTGTGGATGCGCTCGTACGATTTGGCCACCATCTCGTTCATGAGCTTCGTCTTCGCGTAGTGATTGCCCTGCTTCCGGAGGTCGATCACCGTGTCTTCCGAAAAGCCGCCCAGATAGACCGCCGCGCTCGATGCGTACACGAACCGCCGACACCCGCTTCGAGCGGCCGCGTCGATGACGTTCAGGAACCCGTTGGCGTTGATCTCGTAGCACTCGACGGGATTCTTGATGAATTCCACGTTCGACGTGATCGCGGCCAGATGGACGACGCAGTCCTGGTCCTTCATGATCTGCGTCATCCGAGCCTTGTCGCGAATGTCGGCTACGACGAAGTCGATGCCGCCGGGCGAGGAAGGGCGTCGATCGGTCCCCGTCACGCGATAGCCTCTGCGCAGAGCTTCCTCCGCGACGTATCGGCCGATGAAGCCGGCGGCTCCGGTGATCAGCATGCGCGTGCTCATAGCCTCATCGATCTCCACCGCGATGATCGCTCAGCGCGCCTCGCGAAAAGAATCTGTCTCGGATGTCGTCGAGCGAGTCCGCGACGT
>Ga0066710_100001489_pt1 | contig 17585 bp, 8 predicted proteins | sample GraSoiAngelo_159_FD_79666 | JGI IMG/M metagenome (GOLD analysis project Ga0066710, IMG submission 79666) | Grasslands soil microbial communities from the Angelo Coastal Reserve, California, USA - 14_1009_16_40cm | ecosystem: Environmental > Terrestrial > Soil > Grasslands | place: USA... | reverse complement strand
GTGACCACGGCCGTGGCCCGCGGAGACCTGTCGCGAAAAATCACCGTCGACGTTAAAGGCGAGATTCTCGAGCTCAAGGACACCATCAACACCATGGTGGATCAACTCAATGCTTTCGCCTCCGAGGTCACGCGCGTGGCGCGCGAGGTGGGAACCGATGGAAAGCTTGGGGGCCAGGCGGTCGTGCCCGGCATCGCCGGCACCTGGAAGAATCTTACCGACAACGTGAATTCGATGGCTTCCAACTTGACCGGCCAGGTTCGCAATATCGCCGACGTCGCAACCGCCATCGCCCGCGGAGATCTGTCGCGAAAAATCACCGTCGACGTTAAAGGCGAGATTCTCGAGCTCAAGAACACCATCAACACCATGGTCGATCAGCTCAATGGATTCGCTTCCGAAGTCAGCCGCGTCGCGCGCGAGGTCGGCACCGAAGGCAAGCTCGGCGGACAAGCGCAAGTGCCCGGAGTCGCCGGCACCTGGAAGGACCTCACCGATAATGTGAATTCCATGGCTTCCAATCTGACCGGACAGGTCCGCAACATCGCCGATGTGGCCACCGCCATCGCGAATGGCGACCTGTCACGCAAGATTACGGTGGACGTGAAAGGCGAAATTCTCGAGTTGAAAGACACCATCAACACCATGGTGGATCAGCTCAACGCCTTCGCGTCGGAAGTGAGCCGCGTCGCCCGTGAGGTCGGAACCGAAGGAAGACTTGGCGGACAGGCCGTCGTGCCGGGAGTCGCCGGCACATGGAAAGATCTGACGGATAACGTCAACTCTATGGCTTCCAACCTGACGGGTCAGGTCCGCAACATCGCCGACGTGGCCACGGCCGTGGCCCGCGGGGACCTCTCGCGCAAGATCACAGTGGACGTTCGCGGCGAGATTCTCGAGCTGAAAAACACGATCAACACGATGGTGGACCAGCTCAACGCTTTCGCGTCGGAAGTGACACGAGTCGCGCGTGAAGTCGGAACCGATGGCCGGCTCGGCGGTCAAGCCGTCGTTGCCGGCGTTGCCGGCACCTGGAAGGACCTCACCGATTCGGTGAACCTGATGGCATCGAATCTCACCGTGCAGTTGCGCGACGTATCCAAGGTCGCCACGGCCATCGCCACGGGCGATCTGCGGCAAAAAATGACCGTCGAAGTGAAAGGAGAAATCCTTCAGATCAAAGAAACCATGAACACGATGGTGGACCAGCTCAATGCCTTTGCGTCCGAGGTGAGCCGCGTGGCGCGCGAGGTGGGCACCGAAGGCAAGCTGGGCGGACAGGCGGAGGTTCCGGGCGTTGCGGGCACATGGAAGGATTTGACCGTTAATGTCAACCAGATGGCGGGAAATCTCACGGCCCAAGTGCGGAACATCGCCGAGGTCACTATCGCCGTGGCCAACGGCGACTTGTCGAAAAAGATTACGGTGGACGTGCGCGGAGAGATTCTTCAGCTCAAGGACACCATCAACACCATGGTCGAACAGTTGCGCTCCTTTGCGGCCGAAGTGACTCGCGTGGCGCGCGAAGTGGGCACAGAGGGCAAACTCGGCGGCCAGGCGGAAGTCGCCGGCGTCGCCGGCACATGGAAGGACCTCACGGATAATGTCAATTGGATGGCCTCGAACCTTACAGGACAGGTTCGCAACATCGCGGATGTGGCCACAGCTATCGCGAGAGGGGACCTCTCGCGCAAGATCACGGTAGACGTGAAAGGCGAAATTCTTGAGCTCAAGAACACCATCAATACGATGGTGGATCAGCTGAACGCCTTCGCGTCGGAAGTGAGCCGCGTGGCGCGCGAGGTCGGCACGGAGGGCAAACTCGGCGGACAAGCGCTGGTTCCGGGCGTTGCGGGCACATGGAAGGATCTGACGGACAATGTGAACTCGATGGCTTCTAACCTTACGGGGCAGGTTCGTAATATCGCCGAAGTCACGATTGCCGTCGCAAACGGCGACTTGTCGCGCAAGATCACGGTGGATGTGCGGGGCGAGATCCTGCAGCTCAAAGAGGCGATCAACACGATGGTGGAGCAACTGCGCTCGTTCGCCTCGGAGGTCACGCGCGTGGCTCGCGAGGTGGGCACGGAGGGCCGGCTTGGTGTACAAGCCGTCGTGGTTGGTGTCGCGGGCACGTGGAAAGACCTGACGGATTCCGTCAACGCTATGGGTACGAATCTCACAGCGCAGGTCCGCAACATCGCGGAAGTGACGACCGCCGTTGCGCGCGGCGACCTCTCGCGCAAGATCACGGTCGACGTGAAGGGCGAGATTCTGGAGCTAAAGAACACGATCAACACGATGGTCGATCAATTGCGCTCTTTCGCCGCAGAGGTCACGCGTGTCGCCCGCGAGGTCGGCACCGAGGGCAAGCTGGGCGGCCAGGCGGAGGTTTCCGGCGTCGCCGGAACGTGGAAGGACCTGACCGACTCTGTGAACGTCATGGCGGCAAACCTGACGGACCAGGTACGTGGCATCGTGAAAGTCGTGACCGCAGTCGCCGAGGGTAGCTTGCGCCAGAAGTTGACCGTGGTGGCCAAGGGTGAAGTCGCGGCGCTGGCGGAGACCATCAACAACATGACCGATACGCTGGCAACGTTCGCCGAACAGGTCACCAACGTCGCGCGCGAAGTCGGTGTGGAGGGCCGCCTGGGCGGACAGGCACACGTGCCGGGTGCCGCCGGGACTTGGAAAGACCTGACCGGCAACGTCAACCTGCTTGCCGCGAATCTGACCAACCAGGTGCGCGCCATCGCCGAAGTGGCGACGGCAGTGACGAAAGGCGACCTGACGCGCTCGATTCAAGTGGAAGCTCGCGGTGAGGTGGCCGACCTGAAAGATAACATCAACACCATGATCGACAACCTGCGCGGGACAACGGAGCGCAACCAGGAGCAAGACTGGTTGAAAACCAACCTTGCGAAGTTCACGCGAATGCTTCAAGGACAGCGGGACCTCGTCACGGTGGGCCGCATGTTGTTGTCGGAACTGGCACCGCTGGTCAATGTACAGCAGGGCGCTGTATACCAGATGCAACCATCCGAACCGGGCGATAGCGCCGGTCGAAATGCCTTGGTGCTCCTGGCCGCGTATGCGCAGCGGGAAAACCAGCCCAAGCGCATCGAAGCTGGAGAAGGTCTGGTGGGTCAGTGCGCGCTGGAAAAACAGCGGATCCTGCTGACGAAAGTGCCGGAGAACTACACGCGAGTGCGCTCCAGCCTGGGCGAAGCGCGGCCGGCGAATATTGTCGTTCTACCCGTGCTCTTCGAGGGTGTAACGAAAGCTGTGATTGAGCTGGCTTCTCTGGAACCATTAACGGCCACGCACCTGACCTTCCTCGAACAGTTAACGCAATCGATTGGCGTCGTGTTGAACACGATCGAAGCGACGATGCGGACGGAAAATCTGCTGCAGCAATCGCAGCAGCTCACCATCGAACTGCAGACGCGCCAGACCGAGTTGCAACAAACCAACCAGGAACTCGCGTCCAAGGCAAAGCAACTTGCCGAGCAAAACGTTGAGGTGGAAAGGAAGAGCAAGGAAGTCGAGCAGGCCCGGCGCGCCCTGGAAGAGAAAGCGGCCGAGCTGGCGATGACGTCCAAGTACAAGTCCGAGTTCCTTGCGAACATGTCGCACGAGTTGCGGACGCCGCTGAATTCGATCCTTATCCTTGGCCAGCAGCTGGCGGAAAACTCCGCAGGCAACCTGTCGACGAAGCAAGTGGACTTTGCCCGGAATATCCATTCGGCCGGTACGGACCTGCTCACGTTGATCAACGATATTCTCGACCTGTCCAAAATCGAATCCGGTACAGTTACCGTTGAAGCCGAGCAAATCACCTTCACTTCCCTGCGCGACAGTGCGGAGCGGACCTTCCATCACGTGGCTGAATCGAAGAGTCTCGCGTTCCAAGTCGATATCGACGCGTCGCTGCCAGGCACGTTCACCAGCGATCCGAAACGGCTGCAGCAAATTTTGAAGAATCTTCTTTCGAACGCGTTCAAATTCACAGGGCAGGGACACGTGGCTATGACTGTAAGACAAGTCACCGAGGGTTGGTCACCGGATCATCCGGTGCTTCGCTCATCGGAAACAGCAGTGGCCATCGCGGTCTCCGATACCGGCATCGGCATCCCCCCCGAAAAGCAGAAGCTCATTTTTGAAGCCTTCCAGCAGGCGGATGCCGGCACAAGCCGGAAGTACGGGGGAACGGGCCTGGGGTTGGCGATCAGCCGCGAACTGGCAACGCTTCTGGGCGGCGAAATCAAGCTGGTGAGCTCTCCCGGCCAGGGAAGCACCTTCACCCTGTACGTGCCGCTCGCCTACGCCGGTTCCGGACGGGCAACTCCTGCTCCTGCCGGTGTGATATCGCCCGTACTTGTGGCAACCCAGACTGAGGAACGCGTCCTCGATGATCGTGACGATATCCACGAAGACGACAATATTCTACTGATTGTGGACGATGATCCCCATTATGCGCGCGTGCTATTGGGCCTGGCGCGAGATAAGGGATTCAAGGGAATTGTCGCTAGCCGTGGCCAGATGGCGCTGAGTCTGGCGCGCCAATACCGGCCGGCGGCAATTACGCTCGACGTGTTCCTTCCCGATATGCTCGGCTGGACCGTGCTCAATAATTTGAAGCTCGATCCGGCCACTCGTCACATCCCCGTACAAATGCTCTCCATCGAGGAGGAACGGCAGCACGGTCTCTCCCATGGGGCTTTTTCCTACCTGGTCAAGCCGGCCACAACGGAAGACCTCGAACACGCATTCGACCGCCTTAAGAACTACGTGGCGCCTCACAAAAAGCGTTTGCTCATCGTTGAAGACAACGATATTGAACGCCAGAGCATCGTCGAACTCGTGTCATATGATGACCTGGAGGTCGAAGCCGTCGCCACCGGTTCCGAAGCGTTAGCAGCGCTTTCGGACCGGCGCTTCGACTGCTGCGTGCTGGACCTGCGCCTCCCGGATATGACGGGTTTCGATTTACTTGAAACCATGCAGTCGGCGTCTCTGGGGGACTTGCCTGTGGTCGTGTTCACCGGAAAAGAACTTACCGAGGAGGAAGACTCCAGGTTGAGACGCGTGGCGAAGAGCGTCGTTCTGAAAGACGTCCAGTCTCCCGAGCGCCTCTTCGACGAGACGGCGCTGTTCTTACATCGCGTCGTCGGGGAACTCCCTCCGGCGAAGCGGCAGATGTTGGACCGGCTGCACGGTTCTAATGAAGTCCTGCGAAACCGGAAGGTACTCGTCGTCGATGACGATGTGCGCAACATTTTTGCACTCACCTCGCTGCTTGAGAACCAAGACATGGAGGTCCTCACCGCCACCAATGGCCGCCAAGCCATCCAGATCGTCGAAAACACCCCGGATCTGAGTGTGTTGCTAATGGACATCATGATGCCTGAAATGGATGGCTACGAAACCATACGCGAGATCCGAAAGAACCTCCAGATGCGCACCCTTCCCATCCTCGCGCTGACGGCCAAGGCGATGAAGGGAGACCGCGAGAAATGCCTCCAGGCCGGAGCTTCCGATTACATCGCAAAGCCGGTGAACACGGACCAGCTTCTGTCGCTTTTGCGTGTTTGGTTGTACCGGTAGGTTCGCATAGAACACAAAGACACAAAGGCACAAAGACACAAGGAAAGGCCGCTCTTAAGTTATTTATGCGGCCTTTCTTTTGTGTCTTTGTGTTCACGGTACGAATTCCCGCGCAAGACTCGGAGTGCGATCGAGAACGAGTCCGATTACATTCATAAAAACTTCGGAGGTATCCTATGAATGATATGACTCGCAATCCCGTCATCGCCGCAAATCGCGACTCCAGGCGGTTCATGACAGATGCCGCCAAATGGGACGCGGTCCGGCGCGGCGACCCTGCAGCCGATGGACATTTTTTTTATTCGGTCAGAACCACAGGCGTGTACTGCCGGCCGTCGTGCGCGGCGCGGCTGGCGCGGCCGGACAACGTTGCTTTTCATTTGAGTCCGGCGGATGCGGAGCGTGCCGGTTTCCGGCCGTGTAAACGTTGCCGGCCGGACCTGCCGTCCCGCGCGGCTCGTGAGGCGGCGCTGATTGCGGAAGCGTGCCGAACGATCGAATCCGCAGAAGAAGTGCCTCGCCTGGCCGAGCTAGCCACGAAAGCCGGCATGAGTCCGTATCATTTCCATCGCACCTTCAAGCGAATTGCGGGTGTGACACCCAGGTCTTACGCCGCCGCTCACCGGCAGCGGCGGGTGCAGGAGAGTCTCGGCTCTGGCATGGGAGTCACGGAGGCGATCTACGCTTCGGGCTTCAACTCGTCGGGCCGTTTCTACGAGGCGACCCCGGAAATGCTCGGCATGACACCGTCCGCTTACCGTAATGGCGGTCAGGGCGAAACGATTTGGTATGCCGTCCGCCCCTGCACGTTGGGTTGTGTACTGGTCGCAGCAACACAACGAGGCTTGTGTGCCATTCTATTGGGTGAGGATCCGGCCGCTCTTATTGCTGACGTTCAGGATCGTTTCCCAAAGGCCAAGTTATCTGAACCTGAAGCCGGATTCGCCGGCTGGATAACGGAGGTCGTCCGCTATGTCGATGATCCTGGCCGTGAGGAAGGACTTGGTTTGCCTCTCGACATCCGGGGCACCGCCTTCCAGCGTCGCGTCTGGGAGGCGCTCCGTCAGATTCCCGCCGGCAAAACCGTGAGCTACGCCGAAATTGCCGGACGCGTGGGCCGTCCCGGCGCCGCGCGAGCCGTGGCGGGCGCGTGCCGGGCTAATGCGCTCGCAGTGGCGATCCCCTGCCATCGGGTCTTGGCATCTAATGGCGAATTGGCCGGCTATCGGTGGGGTAAGGAGCGGAAGCGCCTGCTGCTGGACAGAGAACGGAAGCGATGAGAGAAAGCCTGCCGCCGATATCAGAGCGTGTGGCCTTGCTGGATTGGCCCCGCATCGAATCGGAACTGAATGAGTATGGCTGCGCCACAATCGACGCACTGCTGACTCCCGCCGAGTGCATGGAACTGGCCGGCGGCTACGACGATGAGGCAGCCTTCCGCAGCCGTGTCGTGATGGCGCAGCACGCTTTCGGACGCGGGGAATACAAGTATTACGCATATCCGCTGCCTCATCCCATTGCCGCATTGCGCCTTCACTTCTATCCGCGGCTCGCCGGTATCGCCAACCGTTGGGAAAGCAAAGCCGGCAACGCTGCCAGCTATCCTACCGACCACAAGACATTTCTTGAGCGGTGCCACACCGCCGGGCAGGCCCGCCCCACGCCGCTGCTTCTGAAGTACGATGAGGGCGACTACAATTGTCTGCATCAGGACATCTATGGCAAGCTCGTCTTCCCGCTACAGCTGAGCATCCTGCTCAGCGCGCCCCAGGAGGACTTCAAGGGCGGCGAGTTTGTGCTGACCGAGCAGCGCCCGCGGATGCAGTCGCGCGTCGAAGTGGTGCCTCTCCATCGCGGTGAAGGGGTGGTTTTCGCCGTGAACCAACGTCCCGTTCAAGGGACGCGGGGAATCTACCGCGTCGCCATGCGTCATGGTGTTAGCCGCCTGCGCTCGGGCCGGCGATTTACGCTTGGGATCATCTTTCATGATGCCGCATAACCGTGACGTCCGAGCCGGAACAGAGATGCTAGCCGATGGCGCCGCCCGTTCCGCAAAGCCCTTTAAGCCCCCTCATCGGTGCGCTGTGCGAGCGGCGCCAGTTCGATTATGATTGAATAAGGGTACGAAAGCACATGGCGAAAACCCCGAACAAGTCGCCGGCATCCAACTCGCCGACAGATTATGGCGAACAGGACGAGAACGGCGTCGACCTGTCACTGATTCGGAGGAATTTGCGTCTGAGTCCAACCGAGAGGGTTCGGCGCGCGGAAAGGGAATCAAAGGGACTGCTCCACCTGCGTAAATATGTCCGAAGAGACCCAGAGAAGCGCTCTTGAGCTTATTTCGGAGATTCTTCTCTCCGAAGGCGTCGAGTTTATCGTTGTGGGTGGTCAGGCCGAATGGTTGTTTGGAAGCGCTCGCCCCACCTTTGACGTCGATCTCTGTTATCGCCGAACGCGTGAGAATCTTAGACGATTGGCCAGCGCCCTTCGAAAATTGAAGCCGTCCTTGCGGAACGCCCCACCCGATCTTCCTTTCCAAATCGACGAACAGTCGCTCGCCCTGGGCTGCAACTTCACGTTCGACACGCCCTTCGGCGACCTAGATCTGCTCGGCTTCCTCGAACCGATTGGCGATTTCGAAGCGATTTCTGCCGGCGCCGAGAGTATGGACCTTGGTGGCCTTAGCGTGAAGGTTATCAACCTCGACGACCTCATTAGGATCAAAGAATACATTCGCCGCCCAAAGGACCAGGAATCTCTTTTCCAGTTGCGCGCCATCAAAAAAATTCGAGCGGAACACTCGGACTAAGATCGATGCGCCAGGAGAAGGTAACAAAAACAGGAGAACTGAGATCTCAAATCGATTCACGGAATGGGAGACTTGGGCAGATTGTTCCAAGTTCGTCCTTGGAGAATTCGACCAGCTTTTTTTTCCCGACGCGCTTTCCCGTTTCGTCGTAGGCTCCCCATTGTTTGAAAAAGAAAGCCACTCCGAATTGCTCGCATTGGCGCTTGATATCGATGACCCATTCCGGCTCCATACGCCTTGCCTTTGGACCGCTCTCACCACCGACAATGACCCCATGAATACCCCGCAAGAGTTTTTCGTTAACGCGCACTGCACCGAGTAAAGGTTCGATAGAAAGGAACTGCACATTTGCAGGGGTTCGTTGCAGGTGCACGATTCGCCAATTATGCTCGTCGTTTTCGACAGAGACACCAAGCCAGACGTTCGATGGCCAACTTGCTCTCGTGAAATTTTGACTCGTCCATTCTTCGAGACGTTCGGCTCGTTTTGTAAGCACCTGAAAAGTGTGATGCTTGGCACGCTGCATGGTCTCGAATACCTGACTAATAAAGTCGTCGGGAATGTCCATGTGGAATAAGTCGGACATGGAATTGACGAAGATTCGGCGGGGCTTTTTCCAACGCAGCGGCAGTTGAAGTCGCTCCGGCCAAAGCTTCAGATCGAAGCCTTGTTCGTAAGGATGCCCGCGAACGCCGCGGAATCTTTCCGCAAACGTCTCTGCGTAACAATGGGCACACCCGGGACTAATCTTCGTACAACCCGTAACAGGGTTCCAGGTCGCGTCAGTCCATTCAATGCGCGAATTGTCAGCCATGACTCGTGTCTCCCACGGCAAGCATAGCCACACTGGAAATCGTTCCGCGAATGCCCGAATTTGCCTGGCTGGAAACTCAAAACTCACGGTGTCGAAGGCGGCTGGCACTCCCTTTAGTTGATAATGAGTCACCGTTACCGAATTTTCTGCATGGCATTCGTGGTGCTCAATCCCATATCCACAACGCAGCACCTATCATGCCCGTTTTCCACATCCACACGGACAATAAACAATAAACTCAGTCACCGCGTCGAACATTGAAGTGCTCGTGCCGAGTTGATTGCCGCAATAATGGCCTCCTTCTCCTGTTGTTCGAAGTGCCACCAATTAGTGCTCCACACTCGGTGGACTCGCCAGCCCTGTTTCTCTAGAACTCGCTGTCGCGCCCGGTCTCGTGTTCTTGCGACCAAAGAACTGTGGTAACCGGCGCCGTCACACTCAATCGCCAATAGATTTCTGCCGCATTCCTTGACGACAATGTCCAGACGAAAGTTTCCTGCACCGTATTGGCACTCGATTTCGTAACCATCGTTTTCTAAGAATTCAACAACTTGTTCTTCAAAAGGCGAATCGCAGTAAACGACGTTCGCAACGCCATCAATCCTTCTTGCAAATCGTTTGTTTCCGATCCCGAATGTTCGGCTCTCCTGTGTCTCCATATCCAAGAGCAATGCTTTGAGGCATTGAAATCCTCTACTATGCGCGCTTGTCATCTCCAGGTCCGCGACCTTCAAAGAAGTAACGACTGTGAGACCGCTACGTGAACGAGTGATCGCAACATTAAGACGGCGCTCCCCCCCGCTCTTGGTTAGTGGGCCGAGCACGGAGGCGCTGAAATGGCCCAACGGATTCTTACCGTAGGTTAGGCTGAGGATGATGCGATCCATTTCATCGCCTTGCACTGTTTCGAGATTTCTAACAAAGAACTTAGACTCGTCGGAGCAGAAGGTTCGTACAGTCTCGGATGCTTGTTGGCACAGTTCATCAATCAATTCCATCTGGGGTATGTTCATGGTCACAACGCCAAGAGACTTGTCAGGACAGTCCCGCACATGCAGTTCTATGAGCTTGATCACTTCTCTTGCTTCAACGGGATTATTTCGCTGACCGGCAGTCTCGGAATATACACCGTTTGGCAGATAGTGCAGCTTGCGGCCAATACCTGCGATACGCGCCGGAGGATACATCTCCAGTTTGCCGCCGTAGAACCAGTCATTCGAAAAGCGAATGAGATCGGGAGTCTCGCTTCGGTAATGGGACATCAGCATTACTTGTGTCTTGTTCTCTTCGAAGACACCGGCAAATTCGTCAAGCAAACTCTCACTGACTCCAAAATCTTCCGCGTCGGCGCTGGGGTCAGAACTCGCGAGACTCGCAAAAAAATCTGTGGGGGGAAGCTGATTTCTATCCCCAACAATAATGACTTGTTTACCAAAACAGATGGAGAGCAGACCCTCAAGGACACGGATTTGTGAGGCTTCGTCAAAAATGACAAGGTCGAAGGGAATACCTTGAGTCTCGAACAGCTTTGAATCGATCAGGTTTGCCAGCGACGTTGGACTCATCATCCAGCAAGGCTTTGCTGGCAGAAGGTAATCCATGTGCGTATTGAGTAATTCTCGTACCGTGCCACGAATGCGCTGTAACCCAGCGAGCCGACGCAACTCTGAGGCGCTATGTGCGGCACGCTGTGCCACATCTTGCATCGATTGCCGCAGATTTGCTTTCAGGTGGTCAATCACCCATGAGGCGAGTTTGTCGTCCTGATCTGAGAATGTTTTGAGCGTCTGCTTAAACTCTAATCCGTGAGGTTTCGCGACGGGGTCGCAGAGCCAGAGGAGATTGAAACAGAATAGTCGCTCCGCTTGATCCGTGCCGACTGAGCCATCCAAAATCTTGTTCCATAGTTCCTTGATTTCGGGAAAAGCGGGGATCTTTCCCTGCCATCGCTTCTTTTCCAGCCACAGCGGATGGCGCGGACGCTCGCTCAGAATTTCGACAATGATCATGCAAGCAGACTCATAATCGCTAATGCAGCCACTGCATTCATCGAAGAAGCTGTCGAGTTGGCTATATGCCTGTTTTATGAAACGTTGATGATGCTGAAGACGTTCGAACAGCTTGGACCAAAGCGGACTGTCTACATCTAGTTTTTGCCGTCCACGTTGTCGCTCAAACAGATCACGCCACGAGATAATGTCGTGCAGCCATTTCCAGTCTGGCTCTGGTTTTTCGGCAGTTTCGAGTTCCAGATACTTGCCTATTGATATGAGCTTTTGTTCACAGCGTGTGAATTCTCTTTGAGCTTCGAAGGCGGCCATGACTCCATTGGTTCGGTCACCATTCTGGGTTTCGAAATGTTCAAGAAATGTTTGGATGCGACTCTGGGAATCGGTATGAAATTTCAATGCATCATCTAGGCTGTCTGCCTCCTGAGTGCTTGGCAAAATCATCGCGTCGAGATCCGATAGATGAGCGTTTACTTCAGCGAGCAAACTTGGATTACCGAACTGCCAAAAGGTCTGCCAATGCGCGCTCGCAATTTCGAAGAGATCATTTCGTCCTCGGATCTCTTCTGCAAGCGCAGCCGCTCTTTCAAGGGTTTGAACGTCTTCGTGTGACAGGTAGCGTTCGATGTGGTTGTGGTTTTCGTGAGCCAGCGCAAGGTATTCAGAGGTCAATCGTTTCAAAAACGTGTGCGTGTCAGCAGCAGATCGCAACGCATTGACTATTGGTAACCCGGTGACAGCATGGAGCGTGATTTCTTGCCATTGCTTAAAGCCCTTTCTCGGAATAGCTGGGAAAACGTGACGAAGCGCATATTTACATTTCCGATCATTTACATAATGTAGGCAGTAGCTAACGACGTTGAACCCATGTTCGGCTTTTGCCTCCAGATGGCTCCAATGTGTTCCAGCTATACGCTCCAATGAAAGGAAATGCAGCGGAAGAAGTGAAACCCGTGCGTGATTGGCGCAGACTTGAAGGTGTGCCTTCCATCCAGCGACGGTGAGGACGGGAGTGCTGTCGCGGGTCCACCAACCGGGAGGTATCGTTTTTCCGAGCGAAGCCAGAGCCTGCACAGTTTGCAGTTGTGCGCGGCGAACTTTCACTAGAGGTGAATAGCGGAGGCCAAGCTGGTCACAAAGGCGTCGGTAACGCTTTTGGATTTCTTGAACCTCATTGACCTTTTTGGAGTGGTCAGCGTTGCGGTCCGATAAATCTTGCCATGAAGTAGCGCCTTCATTACGAAGTAATTCCCTCGCTTCGAATTCCGCGTCGGCGGAATAACTCGTGGTCAGCGGCACAGGATGGCGAGCGGCGACTAGTCGTTCGCGGTATTCCCAATGTGACTTAAGATCTTCAAGCTCCACCAACGTCAGTTGGGAGTTGCCAACCAACCTGGGATGACAAGTCGGCCTATCTGAGACAGTACGTGCTAACGCAAGTATTTCCTCCACGCTCTTGTCCGACTTCAGTGGCGTTTGGATTCCAACAGTTGCCGACCATTCTTTGACAATGTCGAGCGATTCAAGTTGGGTCGCGATGCCCTGGCACAACTTTCGAAGCTCGTTGGCAGCGTTTGGGTTGTCCTCGAACTTAATAACGAGGACTTTATTCCATACATTCCTGGCGTCAGTTAATACGGACGCGAGATCAGGCCACTCTCTCAAACGCTCCATCAGCTTTCGGAGTCGTTCCTTAGAAAGCGCCTGCCAGTTCGCAATTGAAATGTTTGGAACATTTTTCAATTCCTTGCGCAACTGGATCAATCCGCCCAGAGCATCGCGCTTAGTAACCTGCAACGAAGGGTGGGCGATAGCACGACCAAACTTCACTCGTTCGTTTAGGTCCTTCCGCGTCTCCCGCAATTCAGCAAGGGGATAAGCCGAGGCCGAGGCTTGTAACTTCGGCTGAAACTGATCAGTTGCTTGCTTTAGAAATTGCCGTTTGTCTAGGTCTTCGTCGTGAAGATTCAACAGGGCAGGCTTCAGGCCACAGTTAGAGAGCCTTTCTTCCACCTGGTCGATCGCTGCTTTCTTATCGCACACAAGCAAAACTCTGCGCTTGTGATAGAGGGCATTGCTGATGATGTTTGCAATTGTCTGGGACTTGCCTGTGCCTGGGGGACCCTCAACTTGCAAACAACAGCCATGGTGTGAAAGCTGCACCACCCGCAGTTGACTGTCGTCGCAAGGTAGTGCCAATCCAAGCTCCTCTAGTCCGTCGTCCGTGACCTCGCCGAGGTCAACAGCTCGGATGGTTGTGCCTTCAATTTTCGATTTCACCAACGGATTTTGTGCGAGCGCGCGACGAAGAGGTGGATCAGTCAACCGCTCTTGAATGACCAGTTGTTGACTACTGAAAAGACCAACATAGCTGTCGGTTTTTACCTGTCCACGATTGCCCAATTGCGCTTTGATCCACGCAGTCATTTCCTCTGGACTCTTGGCAACCATTACAGGGACTTGGATGCCAAAGCTGCGGAGATGCGCGGCAAGAACACCATTGAACTGCCACGGTTCATCCTCCGGCACTGTGACTCTGACTTGTTCCCCGGAGGTAAGCAGTGTTGCGCGTTTGAGGCAGATTGGAAATAACGCCGTCCTCGACTGTTGACCCGCCGCGGATGCGATCTGGATTTCGGCGGAACCGGAACACACAAACGCGCAGTGCTCACCTCGTTCACGAATATAAGTAAGGAAATTCTTATGAAGATTCCGCGCAATTGGATCGCTCGTTGTGCCGATCGCCCAGGTACCACCGTTCGCGATGGAACTAAACTCCTGTGGCTGAAGGAGCCGAAAGCGTTTCAGCGGCATTTTGATGAGCGGATTGGTCAAGCTCTGCGCGGTTGACAGCTTGAGCCACTTTTCTAAATATTCGGCAAATGTCGGCATGGATACGCGGATTCTACCTAGTAATGGGGTTTCAGCAAGATTCTGTGGTAGAGAGCACCTTTCTTGTTATGTGATTCGTCCGCCAGCTGGCCTGCATCGGTCGGAACTTGGTAAGAACGGCCCTCCTGCAATAACCAGACTTTCGCAAGAAGGCTGGTCAACGTCACACATTGGGTTAGTGACCCGGAATTCTAGGCGAAAGAACACTGACAGATGGGGTGGGCGTTTCAAAAAGTTCAATGGAACCTAATGACCTGTTTGAGCTTGTCGCATCTCCTTTGCATCGAGTATCGCCGACATGTTTAGACAGCCACCTGAAGGGGCATCATCATTAATAGGCATGATTTCCGCAATAGGTATATGGAGCCGGCAAAGCTTTATCAAAGCCGGCCAAGAGTGTACGATAGCTTCGAAATGCGAATGGCGTGATCAACGACAATTACACTTCCCGGCGCATGCCGCAGTTAGTCTGCTACTTCGTGAGCAGCGTTCCTCATAGAAGCTGTTACCATGCCGCACAGCACAAGGAGGCAAAATGTCAGAGCTGATTTGTTGCCTGCGGCGTTAGGCCACGTTTTGCTCACGGAAATGTTTTTCGACCAGTTCTTCAGTGAAGTTGATCGCTCGTTCCACGTCAGGAAGGGTAAATTCATCCCACTGAGCATGGGTTGATTTAGTTCGAACATGCGCGGCCGTTCTAGCGGTCTTCGCTTCCATTTTTGTCAACACCCCTACATCCTCCGAGCTCAGTCGGCTGATGAGGTCGTCCAACTTCTCTCCCTTTTGTGAGACGCAATATTTCTCAGCGATTCGCCGAATCGTATCTTCGAAGACGACTCCGGCTCCGGCCTCCATCTTTCGGGATTCCTCAAAATAAGATTTAGCGTGATCGAGAAATCGATCAAACGTCTCTGCCCTCACTTCGTCGGCCCATTCATTAATTAGTATTAAGTAGTCCAGATCTTGCATCTTTCAGGAGGCGATCTAGAATACTTGCTATTTCAAAGATCGATTCGGCGACCATGTAACCACTTTCTTTCGCCGCGGTCTTCTCTCTATCCCCCTTCGATAGGCGTTCTTCGGTGAACAAACTAACTGTGCAGCCTGTAATGACTCAGCTATCTAGCCCCTACATTTCGCGATTTCACCGGCATCGGTAATCTGTCCCACGCGATTTCGGTTACCAGTGAGGACCGGTACTTCTTTGATCAAGCTTTCGACTTTCGCCAAAAACTTCTCGGGAACCGACATGATGGTTTTCTCCAGAGGGACGCTCGTGGCACGCAGACCTCAAAATAGCAAAAGGCCCCGACAGAAACGTCGGGCCATTCAGAAATGGAGAATTCGTCCCATTCAGGATAGTGCCGACGAAACGGACCGCGGTGAATCGGTTGCCGCCACCTCGTCGAGACCGTTCCCAAACGCAAGCTTTGATAAACGTGTAACGCTAATTCCAAGGGGCATCTTTTCGTCAGGCTCCAAGCGGAAGTGTCGCTGAATGGGTATGGATTGGTGATTTGAACGAATTGCAATGGTGAGGAAAACGAAGCGCCTCGATTTAATGTCCGTATTGAGTGTGACCGCGTTTTCGCCAGCGACCCAGAAAATTCCAGAAGAGCCAGTGGTAGTCCGGGTGTACACAACACCGAGCGTCGCTTCTCCTCCATGCGCCGGGATTCTCTGTTGGTTGTGGGACCATTGTAGATTGACTGGAAACGCCGGGCCAATCCGCTGCCCGTGATTATCAAAGCAATCCGCGGTGGCTGTCGGTTCGACTGCACGGAATCCGGTATTCCTAACCCGAAGACGAAACATTCCATAATTGAGATCTGGCTCTAGCTCCTCCGCAATCTGTAATTCTGCTCCATCGGATTCGGTCCATGCTCTACTGACGACCCAAGACAACCAGCTCACACCCGCGGTACCAATAACCAAAGCCCAGAGCGGAAGCGTAACGGGTTGGTTGAGTAACCATGGCACACCGAGAGCAAAAAAGAGATAGCTGGTCCAGCGAAACGTCGTGCCGACGACACGATCGCCTCTCACGAGGAATCGACCGGACTTTTTCAGGATACTTCCGACTCTCATCTCGTCCACTTGCCGAGTGGCACCCGGTGGCACCCAACGCCAAAAACATGAAAAAGGACCCGGCATAACGCTGGGGCAAATAATTTGTTTCGATGGGATCGACCGGGCTCGAACCGACGACCTCCTTCGTGTGGAGCAGTAAGAGACGATTTCCGGCTTATTTCTCGTATCTTCTCGGATATTCCCGTCTTGTGGTCGATCGTCATGGAATGCCTGTCCGTTAAGGGTTTCATGTTGGCACCATTCCTGAAGGAACGTGAAAAGGCAACAAAATGACGTGAAAGCGGGTTCCCTTTGGCCCCCCGGCGGAATATCCCTTCTTGCCCGGCTCACTTTTTACCAGTGCGCCAGCCTGGCGCGTATGACTCACGTGCCTGCTGGCCGTAGGGGACAGGGCCAACAGTCGCCCGGATTTCGATTTGCTTGTGACGCTCGACCGTCGGTTTGGACGACCCGCGGTCTTCTTCACCCCAGACGAGCGTGACCTCAGTGCCCACCTCACTGTATTCGGTATCCATCACAGCCAGCGAGAGCATCGAGCGTTCGTTGTAGCTGTAACTACTGAATGTTGATAACCCGACCCTCTTTCCGCCCTTCAACACCTTGTCATATGACAACGACGCGTAGTTCGTTAAGGGCAGATCGATGCATCTGAATACATCTCCCTGTTGGAACAGGGATCCGATAGCACGGGTAACATCATCCCCATTCCAGGCGAGCGTTACTTTCTTCCGCGTTGGGTTCTTGGCTATCTTCTGAAGGGCTTCTTTTCCGATGAAGTCATGATCGAATTTGACGAAAAACCCATAGCCGAGGTCCCAGGGCGTGAGGTAATAGTCGTCGACGTTATCGGAGTAGTAGCTGCCCCCGAGTGAAGCTGTGGCTTCGTAGCCGTTCCCCGGCAGCCACTGCTTGTAGGGCTTCATCTTTTCGCCAGAATAAACCGCGGGCATGGGGGATGGAATCCACCCCGACTCGACGGTATTGGTAGCGTAAGCTCTGGCGCCCACTTGCCGAAGCCCGAACTCTTCACCCGCTTCAACGATGGCAGCCCGGATTTCCTCGCGTTCCTCATGCGGACCCCAAATCTCTAATCCAGGAGCGCCGGCCATTCCATGATGCAACGCGCGGACTTTACGTCCTGCGATGGTTATTTCCCCCATATTGAAGAACTTGATGTCCGGTATTGGCCGCCCGTTGAGCTTGTTCAGAACCTGAAGAGCATTGGGGCCTTGGATCTGATATCGGTAGAGCCTGCGAACAATCGGGACATCGCGGGCAATGGTGCTCTCGTCCGTATGTAGCGATACTTTATATCCACCGGTCTCAGCATGATACTGAACCCAGTTGTGAATGGAGGGCT
>Ga0066710_100001488_pt1 | contig 17589 bp, 12 predicted proteins | sample GraSoiAngelo_159_FD_79666 | JGI IMG/M metagenome (GOLD analysis project Ga0066710, IMG submission 79666) | Grasslands soil microbial communities from the Angelo Coastal Reserve, California, USA - 14_1009_16_40cm | ecosystem: Environmental > Terrestrial > Soil > Grasslands | place: USA... | reverse complement strand
TGCGGATGCGGCCGGGAGCCACGCGAGGGCGACGGCGCAGGCGCAGAAGATGGACGTGAGGACACGGGCACGCGGCATCGGAGCCTCCGGGATTCGGGTCGGCGACCCGAAACGTAGCCTAGCCCGGCGGCGGACCCAAGCGCTGGATCGCCGCGGGTCGAACGTGCCCCATGGGCCCGCCGAGTTGGGTCCGGCCGGCGTTTCCGAATTGGGCGAACGCGGATAGACTGCCCGATCTCATGAATCGAGCACCACGGATGGCCGCGAGTGGCCTCCTCCGGCGGGCGGCGGCGCTGATCGCGCTCGCCGTGCTCGGGTCCGGGTGCGCCCATGGTCTGCCGGGCGCCCGGGACGGTACCTTGCGGATCTATCTCGCGCGCCACGGGCTGACCGACTGGAACGCGCAGCAGCGGCTCCAGGGGTGGTCCGACGTGCCTCTCAACGCGACTGGTCGCGAGCAGGCCCGCGCCCTGGCGGAGGCCCTGCGTGGCATTCCCGTCCGGCGCGTCTACTCGAGCACGCTGTCACGCAGCCTAGAGACGGCCGAGATCACGCGCGACCGGGCGCCGCTCGAGAGTCTGGCGGGGTTGCGCGAGCGGCATCTCGGCAAGTTCGAGGGGGTCCGCCTCGACAGCGACTCCGTGGTGACCGCCGAGTACAACCGGCGGGTCGTCGACCCCGACGATCGGCTCGATGGCGGCGAGTCGCTGAACCAGCACCTTGCCCGCGTGCGTGCGGCGCTGGATACGATACTCGCGCGCGATCGCTCGGGCGCGATCCTGATCGTCGGCCACGGCGGGACCAACAAGCTGATCCTGCGAGCACTGCTCGGGCTCACGAACGAGCAGACGCAGGTGTTCAGTCAGGCGAACGACGAGCTCTACCTGATCGAGGTCGATCACGGTGAGCGGCCGAGGTTGTGGAAGCGGGTCACGGAGGCCAATCTGAAGGATCTGTAGCGGCCGACGCGCCGTTGCGCCGGTTCGAGATCGCCCGGACCGCCGTCTCGCTCGAGCGCGCGGCCGTCAAACCCCCCTCCTCCGGTCCAGAATCTTCACGAACGAGCGCAGCCGCAGCTCCTCGTAGGTGAGGCCGATGGCGAGCGCATCCTCCTCGCTGAACGCTCCGCAGTTGATGCCGCGCAGGAAGAAGTTGAGCAGCGCCTGGCCTGTCGCCGCGTCGTCGAACACGTCCCCCATCAGGGTGGCCTGTGCGGCCTTGTCGATGAACTGCTTGAGCCGCGCCGCTGCCTCGTGGCGCGCGTCGAGGAAGAACGCGAACACCGCCGCATAGCGGGAGGGGAGTTGCCCCGGATGCAGGTCCCATCCCTGGTAGTAGGCGTTCCGCAGCGACATCAGGACGTCGTCGTAGTGGACCCTCCACGCGCGATGCACGGCACGGCGGTTTTCCTCGAGCTGCGCATCGGTGAGCTTCGGTCCGTCCGGGGCGGCGCGATGCGGCGGCACGGGCAATACGTTCGTGGCGCCGTCCGACAGCGTGACGCCAGTGCCCGCCGCGCACACCTGCATGACGTGCCGGGCGAAGTCGCACGCCGGGTGCGACGGCGACTGGTGGATCGCGGTGATGTTGAGGCCTGCCGTGTAATCGTAGATCCCGAAGTGGAGCCCGCGACATCGCCCGCGGGCGCGGAGGATCAGTTCCGGGATCGCGAGCGTGCCGCGCGAGGCGATCACCGATTGCGGCGTCTCGACCATCAGCTCCATGCGCAGCGTGCCCGGAAACAGGCGGGCGCCCCGCTCCAGCATCTCGAAGGCGTCGATCAGCGCCGACACCTGCTCCGGCGACGTGATCTTGGGCAGCGTGATGACGAAGTGCGGCGGCAGGACGCCGCTGGTCTCCTGGAGCAGCGTGCTCACGAACAGGTCGAGCGTCCTCAGGCTCCGCGCCTTGAGCTCCTCGGACAGGGGCTTGATGCGGATGCCGACGAACGGCGGCAGCGTGTGCTCCCGCTGGCCCTTCGCCATCTCGCTCGCCGCCGCCACCGCGTGACCGTCCTCCTCCGCGTCGGATCGGTTGCCGTAGCCGTCCTCGAAATCGATCCGATAGTCCTCGACCGGCTCGTGCTGGAGCTTGTCGATCACGCGCGCGTACACGGCTCCGGCCAGCGCCGCCCCCGGCGGCGGTCCGGCGGGTGACGCGGACTCGCGCCGCGGCGGCGCGCTCGGCTTCTCGCCGGAGCCGGGCGTGGAAAGCCGCGGGTGCACGCCGGGCATGCGGGCGGGCGGCTTGCCCGCGGCCGCCGCCGGCGGCTGGGCGCCGATGCCCAGCGCCCGCGCGAAGCTGTCGGCATCGGGCGCGAACTCCTCGACGATCTGCAGCGCCGCGGCCCCCAGCTTGTGCGCGATGTCGGCGGTGAACAGGTGCGCCCCGCCGTACACGGTGTGGACCGGCTGGCGGTCGGCTTTCTCGCCGGGATGCGCGGCATTGAACTCGCGGTTGGCGTAAGCGAGCCGCGCGAGGATCTCGGCGAGCGAGTCCGTGGTGAGCACGTTCGGCATGTAAGCTCTCCGGAGACGAAGTTCAGGCGCGCTACTCTAATTTAACTCCGGATAGAGGGCACGGTGGCGGAGCACTGGCCCCCATCATTCCCGCGGGCAGATCCGGGATCCGTGCCGGCGGTTTTTTTTGCGGAGCCTGCCGCGGCCGGCGTAAGCTGCAGCATGGCTCGCACTGCACCGTCCCCTCGCCCCGTCCGGTCGAGGGTGCTCCTGCGCCCGCCCTCCGTCGGCCGCAGCATCCCGAAGCTCGAAGCCTACGACAAGGTCCTGGGCCGCGCGCTCTACCTGGACGACCTCCATGTGCCGGGAGCACTCGTCGGGCGCACCGTGCGCTCCACGATCCCGCGCGGGCGCATCCGCCGGATCGAGCTCGATCCGGCGTTCGACTGGACGGGCGTCGTCTTCGCGGATCACAAGGACATCCCCGGCGAGAACCTCGTCGCGTTGATCGAGGACGATCAGCCGCTGCTGGCGGTGGAAGAGGTGCGGCACGCGGAGGAGCCGATCCTGCTCCTCGCGCACGAAGACCCCGAGCGCGTGGAAGCGGCGGTTCGGGCCGTCCGCATCGAGTACGAGCCCAAGGAGCCGGTGCTCACCGTCGAGCAGGCGCTCGCGAAGCAGGCGATCATCCACGGCGACGACAACGTGATGAAGGCGATCACGATCGCGCGCGGTGATCTCGACGCCGGGTTTGCCGGCGCCGACGTGATCGTCGAGGGCGAGTACCGCTGCGGCCACCAGGAGCAGCTGTACATCGAGAACAACGGCATGCTGGCGGAGCGCACCGCTGACGGCGGCCTTACGGTGCGGGGATCGCTGCAGTGTCCCTACTACGTGCACAAGGCGCTGACGCGCGCGTTTGCGTTGCCGGATTCCAAGGTGCGGGTCGTGCAGACCGTCACGGGGGGCGGCTTCGGCGGCAAGGAGGAATATCCGTCGATGATCGGCGGGCACGCCGCGCTGCTGGCGTGGAAGAGCGGCCGGCCAGTGAGGATCGTGTACGACCGGCTCGAGGACATCGCGGCGACCACGAAGCGGCACCCGGCCGTGATCCGGATGCGCACCGGCGTCATGCGCGACGGCACACTCGTGGCGAACCAGATCGATATCGTGATGGACGGCGGCGCGTATGTGACGCTGTCGCCGGTCGTGCTGTCGCGTGGCGCGATCCACGCCGGCGGCTGCTATCGCTGTCCCAACGTCTCGATCATGGCGCGCGCCGTCGCCACGAACACGCCGCCGAACGGGGCGTTCCGGGGGTTCGGGGCTCCGCAGACCGAGTACGCGATCGAGTGCCAGATGGACCGCATCGCGCACCGGCTGGGCATGGATCCGGTGGCGCTGCGTCGCCGGAACGCCTACGCGACCGGCGACGTGACGCCGACCGGGCAGACGCTGCGCGAGAGCGTGGGGGCTCACGCGGTGCTGGAGCGCACCGCGGCGCGCGTGGGATGGGCGGCCAAGCGCCGCGCGTACGAGCGCGCGAACGCGGCGGCGGCGCGCGAGGAGCGGGCGGGTCGCTTCTCGCGGAATGGCGCCCGGCCCGGAGGCATCGAGCCGAGCTCGACGGCCGCTCCGGCGCGGCGCGTGCGGCGCGGCATCGGGCTCTCGCTCGTGCTGCACGGCGCGGGCTTCACCGGCAGCGGCGAGACCCGACTCGGCTCGCAAGCGGCGATCGACCTCAAGCCCGACGGTCTGCCGCGGGTCCTGGTCGCGAACACCGAGATCGGCCAGGGCACCATCACCGTGTTCGCGCAGGTGGTGGGGGAGACGCTCGGCATCCCCGCCCAGCTCGTCACGATCGAGGAGCCCGACACCGGGCGCGTGCCCAACAGCGGGCCCACGGTCGCCTCGCGCACCGTCATGGTCGTGGGGGGACTGCTCCAGCAATGCGCGCGCGCCATGCGCGAGAAGCTCGAGCTGTTCGCCGAGCGGCCGCCGCGCGACGCCGACGACTTCCGGCGCATCGCCAGGCGCTGGCTCGAGCAGCGCGGCCCGCTGCGAGTCGAGAGCCATTACCAGAAGCCGCCGGAGATCGAGTGGGACGACGACCGCTACCGCGGCGACGCCTACGGCGTGTTCTCGTACGCGAGCTGCGCCGTCGAGGTCGAGGTCGATCTCGACACCGGCGAGACGCGCGTCCTGCGCGTGACGACCGCGCAGGACATCGGCAAGGCGATCCATCCGGTGTTGGCCGCGGGCCAGATCGAGGGCGGCACGCTGCAGGGTCTCGGCTACGCGCTGCTCGAGGAGGTGCGCTGGAAAGAAGGCCGGGTCTGGAATCATCAGCTCACGAACTACATCATCCCGACCGCGATGGACGCGCCGCCGATCGACGTGGAGATCGTGGAGATCCCGTACTCGCGCGGGCCGTTCGGGGCGAAGGGCGTGGGGGAGCTGCCGATGGACGCGCCCGCCCCCGCGGTGGTGGCGGCCATCGCGCAGGCGACGGGCGTGTTCGTGGACGAGATCCCGGTGACGCCCGAGCGGCTGCTGCGAGCACTCGCGGCTCGAGCCTCCGTGGCATGCGAGGGGGCGAGGGCGATGTCGCCGGTCGCCCGGGCCGGTCCCGGGCGGGAGCGCCGCGAGTGACCGGCCGCGTCGACCTGAAGCTCGTGGTCAATGGCCGCGCGCGCCGCGTCCTGGTGCCGCCGATGAAGCGCCTGCTCGACGTGCTGCGCCAGGACCTGGGCCTCACCGGGACGAAGGAAGGCTGTGGGGAAGGCGAGTGCGGCGCGTGCACGGTGCTGCTCGACGGCGTGAGCGTGAACTCCTGCCTCGTTCCCGCGTTCCAGGCCGACGGCCAGAAGGTCGTCACGGTGGAGGGCCTCGCGGTCCGGAGCAAGCTGTCGCGTCTACAGCAGGCGTTCGTGGAGATGGGGGCCGCGCAATGCGGCATCTGCACGCCGGGCATCCTCGTGTCCGCCCGCGAGCTGCTCGCGCGCTCGAGCGGCCGCGTGCCGAGCGAGGCCGAGGTGCGCGAGGCGCTGGCCGGGAATCTGTGCCGCTGCACCGGCTACCAGAAGATCGTGGACGCGGTGCGCGCCGCCGCCGCCGCGGGACGGCGCACCTCGAAGCCCCGGCGCGCCGGGCGCGGCGCCCGCACCGCATCCGCCGCCCGCCGCGTCGCGTCCGGCGCCCGCCGCACCGCATCGGCCGCCCGCCTCGCCCCCGCTCGCCGAGCCGGCGCGCGATCACGGAGACGCGCGTGAGGTCGGCGCTCTCGAAGCTCGAGGTCGTGCGCCCCCGGCGTCTGACGGAGGCGTTGAGCGAGATGGCGGAGGCCGCGTCCCGGGAGCGCCCGACGCCGATCGCGGGCGGCACCGACCTGTTCGTCTACCTCAACGCCGGGGAGCTCGGCGCCACCCGTTACCTGGACCTGCTCGGCCTGCGCGAGCTGCGCGGGATCCAGGTGCGGCGCGACGCCGTCGTGCTCGGCGCGCTCACGACGTTCCACGAGATTCGCACGCACCCTGCGATCGTGCGCAGGCTGCCGTCGCTCGCCGCGGCGGCCGCCGAGGTCGGGGCGCTCCAGATCCAGCATCGCGCAACGATCGCGGGCAACGTCGCGAATGCGTCGCCCGCCGGCGACTCGCTGCCCGTGCTGCTGGCGCACGACGCCGTCGTGCACGTGCGCTCCGTGCGCGGCGAGCGCGCGATCCCATTCGAGCGGCTCTACACGGGCTACCGCACGCTTGCGACCGATCCCGACGAGCTCATCACGGCGATCTCGATCCCGACGCCCCCTTCGGGCGCGTTTGCGTTCTTCCGCAAAGTCGGCACGCGCCGCGCCCAGAGCATCTCGAAGGTGGTGTTCGCGGGACTGCTCGCCTCGGACAAGCGGCATCGCAGCGTGCTCGTGCGATTCGCCTACGGGAGCGTGGCGCCGACACCGGTGCGGGCGCGAAACGCGGAACAGGCCTTGATCGGAGAGCCTCCGAGCGCTGCCGCCGCGGCGCGCGCCCAGCAGGCGCTCGCGCGCGACATCGCGCCGATCGACGACATCCGCTCCGAGCGCGATTACCGGATGACCGTGGCCGGCAACGTGCTCGATCAGTTCCTGCGGGCCGCGGATCCCCGCTTCATGCGCGGCTCGTGAACACTGAGCCGCGAACCGACCGGCGGTCGCAGGCAGTTGGCTCATCAGCAGTTCGGGCTAGCCATTTCACTTCTTCAGGACCGATACGGGCGTGCCGATACACGCGGCATTGCGGGCCTTTTGCCCGCGGCAGGCAAGGGAGGGCAGTGCCGTGTCGGAACCCTGGAGTCCGTCGATCGGTGATATCTGCTGCGCGTTCCGCGATCTCGCGGACGAGGTGAGCGAATCCAACAATAGTCCCATCGATCCGGGGGTCGAGCAGACCATCAGACACTTGCTCGACGATCTCGAAGCGTTCATCCCCGGGCTGGATCCGATGCCCGACGCCGAGGCCGGCCACGCCATGGCTCGCGCGGCGATCGTCGCGCTCGAGCGCGGCGTCGAGCGCGAGGCCGTGGTGCGCGCGCTGCGTGGCCTGTCGTTCGCGCCCCACGATCCGCGACTCCACTACCTCCTGTCCTCCGCGAGCTTCGAGATCGGCCGCGTGGAGCTCGCGTTCCGCCTGCTGTGCCACGCGCTGTGGATCAACCCCGGCTACCAGGCCGCCCGCCAGGACCTCGAGGCGCTGTCCGCGTTCCTCGACGGCAGTGACGAGAGCGAGCGCGCCGCCTGAACGAAGCTCGGCGTTCGAGCTGAACGCCGCGTCGTGAGGCCGGCGGTGGGATTCGCCGGCTAGCCGAGCGGAGTGACGCCACGGCCTGGTCGATCCCGGCCGGGTCGCAGGCAGAAGTCAGAGGTCAGCGCTGGCACCCCGCGCGGCCACTGTGCGACACTGCGCCCGCGTATGCGCTGGTCGGTCAAGATCGGCACGATTGCGGGAATCCGCGTCGAGCTCCACGTCACGTTCCTGATCTTCATCGGTTGGATCGCGCTCGCGAGCGGGCTCAGCACCCGCAGCCCGATCGAGGCGATCACGGACGTGGTCGGCATCCTGCTCGTGTTCGGCTGCGTGCTGCTGCACGAGCTGGGCCACGCCCTGGCCGCCAGGCGCTACGGCATCACCACCCGCGACATCGTGCTCTTGCCGATCGGCGGCATCGCGCGCCTCACGCGCATGCCCGACAAACCCTCCGAAGAGCTGGTCGTGGCGCTCGCCGGACCGGCGGTCAACGTGGTGATCGCCGCCGGCCTGTGGCTGCTGGGGGCGCGGGTGCAGAACGTCGGAGCGCTGCGCGACGTGACCCTTGTCGACCTGCTGCTGTCGGTGAACGTCATGATGGTCCTGTTCAACATGATCCCGGCGTTCCCGATGGACGGCGGCCGCGTGCTGCGCGCGCTGCTCGCGTTCCGCATGCCGTACCGGCGCGCCACCCAGATCGCCTCGGGCGTGGGTCAGGCGTTCGCCCTGCTGTTCGGCGTCTATGGCCTGTTTTCGAGCCACTTCATGCTGGTGTTCATCGCGATGTTCGTGTTCCTGACGGCGGCCGAGGAGCGGGCGCTGGTCGAGACCCGCACGTCGCTGAGCGGGCTGCCGGTGCGCGCGGCGATGGTCACGGATTTCCGCTCGCTCGACGTGCGCGACCCGTTGCAGCGGGCGGTAGACTACCTGATGGCCGGCAGTCAGCAGGATTTCCCCGTGCTCGACAACGGCGCTCCGGTCGGCGTGCTGACCCGAGCCGACTTGGTGCTCGGGCTCCAGAAGCACGGCGCGAACGTTGCGGTGGGGGACGTGATCACGCGCGCCGACGACTACGTCGACGCCAGCGAATCGCTGGAGGCTGCGATGCGGCGCATGCGCGATCACGGACGCGCCGCGCTCCCGGTGATGCATCACGGTGCCATGGTCGGCATGGTCACGCTGGAGAACGTCGGCGATCTGCTCGTGGTCCGCGACGCGTTGCGGCGTCACCTGAGTCGCTGACCGACATGCCCGGCCACGTCCCGATCGGACGCATCGCGGCATTGCTCGCGATCGTGGTGGGCGGCGTCGTGGTGGCGCGCGGGACGCGCGAGCCGCGGTTTCACGGCGTCGCGCGCGGCGTCGAGTTCGGGAGCCTGCGCGGGGATCGTTACTGCCGCCAGGGCTCGCCCGAGATCGGCGTCGTGAGGCTCGACCCGTCGCAGGTCAGCGTCCACGTGCACCACTATTCGCTCGAAGCCCCGCGTCCGCTCGACATCCTGGAATGGCAGCGCCGCACGCGCGCCCTCGCCGTGTTCAATGCCGGGCAGTACTACCCGGACTGGTCGTACATGGGGCTCTTGATCAGCGGCGGCCGGCTCGTTTCGAACCGGCTGCACCCCACGTTCAAGGCGGTGCTGGTGGCGGGGCCCCGGAGCGGCCGCCGTGACGCCCGGGTGCTCGATCTCGATACCGATCCGGTCGATATGACTCGCCCGGCGTGGCGCGAGGCGGCGCAGTCGTTCATGCTGTTCGATCACGGCGGGACGCTGCGCGTCAAGAAGACCTCGCAGATCGCGGCGCGCACGATCGTGGCCGAGGACCACGACCACCGGCTGCTCGTGATCACGACCGAAGGCGCCTACACGCTGTACGACATCGCCCGGCTGCTCAAGGGGTCGCCGCTGCACCTGACGCACGCGATGTCGATGGACGGCGGCAGCGAGGCCCAGCTCTGCGTGCGCGCCGGCTCCTTCCACTACGCGAGCTTCGGCCGCTGGGAGCCGGACGCGGCGAACGACGACCTGCGCGCCGCGCTGGTGCCGCTGCCGGCCGTCGTCACCGTGAGCGAGCGGTGAGCCGCCGCCGCGGCGCCGATCGCGCGCCGCGCGGGCGCGGGCCGCAATTCCCCTGCGTGCACTGCGGCGCCCCGCTGCGCCGGGAACGCGGCGCCCCGCCGCGACTGCGTTGCCCGCGCTGCCGGTATCGCATGTTCGACTATCCGCGCGCGTGCGCCGGGATGATCGTGCTGCGCGGCGACGACGTGCTGGTGCTGCGGCGAGGCGACCCGCCCCGGCGCGGGTACCTCGACACCCCCGGCGGCTTCATCGACCCCGGCGAATCGATCGATCGGGCGGCCCGCCGCGAGTTGCTCGAGGAGACCGGCTTGCGCGTCGGGCGTCTCGAGTGGCTGGGGTTCTACTGGGATCGCTACTACCTCAAGGGGTTCGGTTACTTCCCGACCATGAACTTTTACTATGTCGCAAGGTGGAAGGGCGGCACGCCGCGCGCGGCCGACGATGCGGCCAGCGTGGACTGGGTGCCGCTCGCGCGCCTCACTCGGCGGCCCGACCGGTTCGCGTGGAAGCACATGGCCCGCGTGATCCGCGACGTGAAGCGCCGCGCGCTCCGCAGCCCCAAGCACAAGCCGTAGCGACGGGTCGCCGCCCCGGTTCGGCGTGCCGCGTCCGTCTCCCGACTGATACAATCCGATCCGCGGTGGTGTGTGTCTCGCCGATTCCCGCCCAGGGAGTTACGCATCCGTCCCGTGCTTACTCGAACAGCCTTGGATTCCCGGATCGGGCGCGCGAGCCGCGCGGCCCGGCGTGCCCTGCTCGCAGCCTTCTGCGCGCTCGGCACAGCGCTCCCCGCCCGCGCCGGGAGCCTCAGCCCCGAGTTTCCGCCCCGCGCGCCGCTTCGCTACCTGGAGGACCGGGTCGGCGTGCGTCTCACTCCGCCGGGCGCCGCGGCGCTGCGCACCGCGACATCACAGGCGGGCTCCATCGACTCGCCTGCCCTGGCGCGGCTCGCCGCCGCCGCCGGCGTCGCGGCGTTCGAGCCCGAGTTCCCCCGTCCGCACGGCGCGCGCGCTGCCGGCCCATCCGCCGATCTGTCCGCGTTCCTGATCGCGCGGCTCGCTCCGGGAGCGAAGCCCGACGCCGCGGTGGCGGCGCTGCGCCGGGCGGCGGACGTGGCCGACGCGTGGCCGATCGCGATCCTGCCGGTGACGGCCTTGCCCAACGATTCGCTGTTTGCCCAGAGCTACCATCTCTACCAGGCGTCACGCCGGGACCTGCACGCGCTCGAAGCCTGGGACGTCTACCCTGGCGACTCGTCCGTCGTCGTCGCGATCCTGGACACCGGCATCCTCCCCGACCATCCGGATCTCGGTAGCTTGTCCGGCGCCACCCACCTGTGGATCAATCCCGCCGAGCGCGACGGCGCCGCCGGCGTCGACGACGACGGCAACGGCTACGTCGATGACCTGTGGGGGTGGGATTTCGTCGCGGCGGCGCCCGGCGCGCGCGCCGACGAAGGTGAAGACTGGCGCGACGCCGACAACGATCCCAGCGACTTTGCCGGCCATGGAACCGCGGTCGCGGGATTGATCGGCGCGGTCGTCGACAACCAGATCGGCGTCACCGGACTCGTCCCCGACGTGAGGTTGATGGCGCTGCGCATCGGCTGGTCCTCGGTCGAGTCCGCGATCGGCGTGGTCTCGCTGTCCTACGCCGCGCAAGCGGTGGACTACGCCACGCGCATGGGCGCGGACGTCATCAACTGCTCGTTCGAGACCACGGCCAGCCCCGATTTCGACGCCGCGGTGGACGCGGCGCTGCGGGCGGGGGTCGTGGTGGTGACCGCGTCGGGGAACAACGGCGCGTACCACGACCTCGCGAGCCGCCCCGACGTGATCTCGGTCACGGCCACCGACGCCGCGGACAAGGTGCAGCGGTTCTCGAACTTGGGAGCGTACGTCGACCTGGCGGCTCCCGGCTACGCGCTGCCGACGACGACGGTGCGGCACGCGAGCGCCGACAGCGTGGGCGCGCGGCAGCCGACCTACACCACCGGGGCCACGGGAACTTCGTTCTCGTCGGCGCTCGCGAGCGGCGCCGCCGCCCTGCTGCAGGGAGATCGCAGGCGCCGGGGCCTGCCGCGCTACACGCCGGCCGAGATGCTGCTGCGACTCAGCGAGACGGCGGACGACATCCGGGACCAGAACCCGGGGGTCAGCGGCTACGGATCCGGACGTCTCGACCTCTACCGCGCGCTCACCGATCCGCGCGGCTCGCGCGTCGTCGCCGGGACCGACACCGTCGTGGGACCGGTCGCGGCGTTCGACATGCGCGGGCCGCAGCCCAAGATCGCCTACGTCACGAGCGACGGCATGCTGATCGTGCGGGAGGGGCTCGACAACTCGGTTGTGCTGCGGGCGTCGTTGCCCGCGCCGCCCGCGAGCGGCGTGTCGGTCGCGCGCCTCGGCGGCGGGCACGGCTACGCATTCTTTGCCGTCACCCGCGACGGCCATCTGGTCGGGATCGACGAGCAGGGAGCAACACTCCCGGGATGGCCGGTCGAGCTGGGCGCGACCTCGGGAGACCTCGAGCCCGCGCTCGGCGACATCGACGGCGACGGCCGGCTGGACGTGGTGCTGGGAGGCATAGGCGGCGTGGTTCACGCCTGGAATCAGTTCGGCGAGGAGCTGTCCGGATTCCCTCACGCCGTGGGCGACGATACCGCCGACGTCCATGTCGGGCTTTCGAGCCTGGACGATACGTCGAGGGTCGAGGTGCTCGCGGTCGCAAGCTCGGGCACCGTCGACATCGTGCACGCGGGCGGCGTTTCGCTGCCCGGCTGGCCCCGTGCTGCCGCCCCCGCCGCGGGGGCGCCCACCGTGATCGCGGCGGATGCGCTGGGGACCCCGGAGATCGTGGTTCCCGCAGGCGAGAGCGTTTTCGGGTTCGCGACGAACGGCGCTCGGCTGTGGCGCCAGTACCTGAGAGGCGTCACGGGGGACGCGGTCGCGGCCGCCGACCTCGACGGCGATGGAATGGACGAGATCCTGGTGCCGCTCAAGACGCTTCCGAGCGTCGAGGTGCTGGATGGCTACGGGAACGTGCTCGCGCCCCTGGACTGGTCGGCGGTCGCGAGCACGCCGACCAGCGCCGAACCGCTCGTCGGCACTCTCCGCGACCCCGCCACGCTCGATGTGGCCGTGTTCGTTCCGGGCGTGGGCCTGCTCGCGTTCGACGCGCACGGCTCGATCCTGACCGGCTACCCCAAGCCTGGTCTCGCGGGCGCCAGTGCGGCGTTCGGAGATTTCGACGGGGACGGGAACATGGAGCTGTTTGCGGGCTCGGCCTGGAACGGGGACCTCTACTTCTACGCCGGCGCCCCGGGCAGCTCCGCCGTTCCCGCGTCGGGCTGGAGCAGCCCGCGCGGCAACTCCGCGCGCACCGGGAGCCACCGGTTCGATCCGACCGACAGGGGAGGCGTGGCCGATACCAGCCGGCAGCTCCTGCTGTCGCGGACCGCGATCGAGTTCGGCCAGGTCCTGATTGGAACCTCCGTCCAGGCCTCGTTTCACGTGATCAACGCGACGCGGGATTCCGTGACCCTGGACGTCTCCGGGCCGGGTGCACCGTTCGGCCTCGAGCCCTCGACGTTTCCGCTGGCGCCGGGGACGACCGGGCAGGTGACCGTGCACTTCGCGCCAGATGCGCGATCCGCGTTCGCGGCCGACCTGCACATTCGCGACCGCTCCGGCCGCGATTCCCTCACGCTGCGGGTCTCGGGTTCCGGGGTCTCCGCCCCCCAGCTGGCGGTGGCGGTCGACACGCTGCGCGCCACGCTCACGGTCGGCGATTCGAGCGTGGTCCCGCTCGGCCTCGAGAACCGCGGGGATCTCCCGCTCGTGGTCCAGCCCGCGCTCGAGCTGCCGAGCGCGGCGGCGGCGGCGCCCGCGCGCCCGCTGGCCGCGCGCCGCGTCGTCCTCGCCGCCAGCACGCCGGTGACGTGGCTCGAGACGCTGCTGCGCAGCCTCGGGCTCGACGTGATCCGGGTATCCTCGGTCGAGACGCTCACGCCGGACACCCTGGCGCTCGCGAGCCTCGTGATCGTGGCGCTCGACGGGGGCTGGGTGGGCGCCGATGTCGTAGGCAACCTCGCCAACGCCGCGCGCGCCGGGAAGGCGGTCGCGGTGCTCGGCGGCACCCAGTACCCGCCGTTCGCGAAGGCGATCAACGAGCAGGTGATCGCGAACGCGCAGACGCCCGGATGGGCGACGAGCCGCTCCCCCGGCTTCATGCTGCGATCCCCCACGAGCGCGCTGGCGGATTCGCTCCCCAGCGAGTACACATGGCACGCACTCGAGCCCTCCTACTACTCGCTGCGCGTCGCGGATCCAGATGCCAAGGTCATCGCGGTCAATGGCAACGGCGATCCCGCGCTCGTGTACAAGCGGCTGGGACTCGGCTCGGTGCTGATCTGGACCGCGACACCTAGCGATGCCGCCTGGCGCGACCCGGGCGACCTGGCCGTCATCCGGCAAGTGGTCGCGAACGCGGTGCGGGTCGCGTCGCAGTGGGTGAGCATCCGCGTCGACCCGATCACGATCGACCCGCACACGTCGCGCGACCTGGACGTCGTGTTCACCGCCGAGGCGCAGAACGCCGGGACGCTCACCGGCGACATCCTGCTGCAGAGCAACGACCCGCTGCTGCCAAACGAACGCGTTCCGATCCGGCTCGACGTCGTGCCGGCCGCCGCCCGGGGCGCGTCCCAAGGCGGGAGGTCCCCGTGGTGGGCGGGCAGGGATCTCCGGGGCGCGGCGGGAGCGCCGCGTGCGACCGAAGCGCGCCGCCGGCGCCGCGGCGCTGGCTCGCGCCGGTGTGCTCGCTGGGCGTGATCCTCGCGCTTGCGGGTCCGGTCCGCGCGCAGTGTCCGCCGCGCAGCGATCTGTTCCCGAGCAACGATTCCTTCACGCTCGCCGACCCGGCGGCGCACGTCGTCGTCGAGGACTTCAATGGCGACGGCGTGCCCGACCTCGCGATGGGGGGGAGCGGGAACCGTGTGACGATCATGCTCGGCGCCGAGGTGTACGGGCGCGTCGTGTTCGGCGATCCGCGCGACGTGCCGGCGGGCCCCACGCCGTACGGCTTCACCTCGGGCGATTTCAACGGCGACGGGGTTCCAGACCTGGCGATCGCCGCGTCCGACGGGGACCTGCTGTTCATCTATGTCGGCTCCGGCACGGGGAGCGACTGGACCATGACGCAGGTCGCCGCCTACACGACGCCCGAGCGGCCGATCTCGGTCGCGGCCGGCGACATCAATGGAGACGGCAGCCTCGACCTCGTGGTTTCCAATGCGCTCGCCAGCTCGATCTCGGTGTTCATCGGCCGCGGGGACGGCAGGTTCGGCAGCCGGTCCGATTACTTCTGCGGCGGCCCGCCCGGGGAGGTGGTGCTCGCCGACGTCAACAAGGACGGGCTGCTCGACATCGTGACCGCGAACTACACGCGCTCGGGCGTCGGTATCTTGCTCGGCAACGGCGCGAGCGGAACGGGCGGGGGGATGTTTCGGGCGTTTTCAGTCGATCGCTTCGGGACCGGCGGTCTTCCGGTCTCGATACGGCTGGCGGACTTCGACGGTGACGGCATCATGGATTGCGCCGTCACGCGCACTCAGACGCAAGGGCTCGAATTGATGCAGGGCCAGAACACGGCTCAAGGGTTCCGGTTCGTCGGTGTGGGCAGTCTGGATCCCGGAGGCAGCAATCTGTCCAGCCCCAACCCGCGGGGGCTTTCGATTGCCGACGTGGACGGCGACGGCCATCTCGACATCGCGACGGTGCTGCCGATCGGTGTAATCGGCGCGACCTACAAGAAGATCGCGGTTTACTACGGAGACGGGTCGTTCGGGTTCACGCGAGTCGACTACCCCGGTCCCGATCAGGCTTCGGCGATCGAGGCCGCCGATCTCGACGGCGACAACGCGGTCGACCTGGTGGCGGTCGGCCTCGGCGCGAGCTACACCGTGGCATGGGGGGCATGTCCCGCGGGCCCGCCTACGATCGCGAGCTTCGAGCCGCGCGCCGGTGCAGTCGGCGACACGGTGACGCTGCGCGGAGGCGGGTTCAAACTGGTGGCGCACGTCCGCTTCAACGGTGTGCTGGCGGAGATCCTGGCGCGCTCGGTGTCGACGCTCACGGTGCGCGTGCCCGCCGGCGCCACGAGCGGGCCGATCACGGTTCAGAGCAGCACCGGCACCGGCGCCTCGGTGTCGAGCTTCATCGTCGGCGAGAAGCCGCAGGTGCTCGGATTCGTTCCCGACCACGCCAAGCCCGGCCACACCATCACCGTGCTGGGAATCTATCTCACCGGAACGGAGGAAGTTCACTTCGGCACCGGGCCCCCCGCGAGCTTCGAGGTGGTCGCCGACACGGCACTGCTGGCGGCGGTGGACACGCTGGCGCGCACGGGACCGGTCTCGGTACGCACGCTCATCGGACGTGGCGTGAGCGCGATCCCGTTCACGGTGGTCCCGCTCGACACCGCCCCGCGCATCGAGGCTGTGCGCGATGTGCCGCAGGATCAGGGCGGGCAGGTGACCGTGTCATGGGAGGCCAGCGATTTCGACGTCGTCGGGCGCGGGCTGATCGGGGGATACGTGGTGCTGAGGCGGATACCTCCCGGCGACGGGGCCGCGCGGGCGCTTGCTGCATCTCGGATTCCGCGTGACGCCAGCATCTGGCGGACGCTTTCCCCGCCCGGCGCCGGGGCCGGGCTTGCTGCATCCGGGACTTCGCCCGGCGCCGGGGCGCGTCAGGCGCCTCCTGTGTCCGCGATTCCGCGTGGCGCCAGCGTCCGGCGGACGCTTTCTCCGCCGGGCGCCGGGGCCGGGCGGGCGCTTGCTGCGTCGGGCCCGTCGTTGCCTGATCCCAGGGAAGCCTGGGAGCCTATCGCGAGCGTGCCCGCCTCCTATTTACCGAGCTATGCCGTGACCGCCGCCACCCGCGGCGATTCGACGTCGGCCGGGATTCCCTACGAGACGTTCGCGGTGCGTGCGTACAGCGCCGACTCCAGCGCTACGTTCGAATCACCCCCGGACAGCGGCTTCTCCGTCGACAACCTGGCGCCCGATCCGCCTGCGGGGCTCACCGCCCGGCATGACCTGGATCGCGTGGAGCTCCAGTGGCAAGCGAACGCGGAGACCGACCTGTTCGCGTACGCCGTCCATCGCGGCGACCACGCCGGCTTCGAGATCGGGCCCGAGAACGTACTGGCTGTCGTCCACGAACCGCGCTACGTGGACACGCCGGGCCGCGGCGACTACTTCTATCGGGTGGTGGCGATCGACGCGCACGGCAACCGGAGCCTGCCCGCGGAAATCAAGGTCGAGGGCCTGCCGCTTCCCACGCGCTTCGAGGTCGCGAGACTGGGCCCCAATCCGGCGAGCGACCGGCTGGAGCTGGTGCTCGCGCTTCCCTCCAAGGATCCGGTGCGCCTCGAGGCGATCGACCTTGCGGGGCGCCGCGTGCTCCAGGACCGGGTGACGCTCCCGGACGCCGGCTTTCAGCGGATTGCCTGGAGCGCCGTGGCTCGCCTGAGACCGGGCGTCTACTTCGTGCGGCTCGAGCAAGGAGCGCACACCGTCGCGCGCCGGATCGTCGTCAGCCATTGACGCCAAGCGCTTCGTGTAGGTGCATCGCCGGCGTATGCCGCGGCGCGCCGCAAGGCATGCGCGCCGAGGCGGCCTTAGCGACATCGACCTCCTGCCGCGCGCCTGCTCCTCGACTCAGACCGCATGCGCCTGCGGCGCGCAGCCTTGCGTCAAAATGGGGCTGCTCGGGGACGTTATTTTCATGGCAGTGCCTGCAGGCCCGTACCCGACACGACCATGGAAACGGGTCTTCGGACTCAGGAACTTGAGCGCGGCGCGCACCCGGTCCTCGAGCGTGCCGGCGGGCATCGTCTCGCAGAAGTCGACCGCACGCCGGGCCTCGCTGGCGCGAAATCCCAGCTCGCGCAGGCACGCCATCACGTCGCTGGCCTGTTCTTGGGCAGCAGCCAGCGAGCGGGCCTCCGCCTCGGCGACGCGCGCGCGTGCGCCTGGCTCCAGTTCCGTCCGCTGCGGCTCGGCGTGCGCCCTCGCCTGCGCCGCGACCCACGTGTGGGCCGCCGCGCGCCGAGCGTCCTCCCGCTTCGCGCTCATGAACCCGGCTCCAAACGTGCGCTCGGCCTCAAGCTGGTTATGGCCTCTACAGCGAAGACGCAGGCCCTGCACCCTGGCCTGACCTCCGCGCGCCACAGGGTCCACATGGTCGTACTCCAGGAACCTCCGCGACT
>Ga0066710_100001487_pt1 | contig 17598 bp, 14 predicted proteins | sample GraSoiAngelo_159_FD_79666 | JGI IMG/M metagenome (GOLD analysis project Ga0066710, IMG submission 79666) | Grasslands soil microbial communities from the Angelo Coastal Reserve, California, USA - 14_1009_16_40cm | ecosystem: Environmental > Terrestrial > Soil > Grasslands | place: USA... | reverse complement strand
GGAAGTGGAGGCGGAGGCGGACGGCGTGCTGCTGAAGATCCTCGTCGCCGAGGGCGAGGTCGACGTCGGCACCACCGTTGCTGTGATCGGAGAGGAGGGCGAGGCGTTTTCGGTCGCGGACGCGCCGGAAAACGCTAAGGGCGACGGGGCCGCCGCAGCTGGGGCACCGCCGCAACCCGAGCCGAAGCCGGAGCCGGAGCCGGAGCCGGCATCTGCGCCGACCGACGCCGAAGGCGGCGTCGACGCGGGTGTAGCCCGCGTCAAGGCGTCGCCGCTCGCGCGCCGGATGGCGAGGGAGCGTGGGCTCGACCTTTCGCGGCTCACCGGGACGGGGCCCGACGGGAGGATCGTGGCCGAGGACGTGGAGAAGGCCGCGGGTGAGCCGGGCGCCGCTCGAGTCGCGCTCGAACCGGCCGAGGTCGAAGTCGTCCAGCTGACGTCCATCCGCAAGACGATCGCCCGCCGCCTCACAGAGGCGTGGCAGGCGCCGGTCTTCCAGCTCGGCGTCTCGGCGGACATGACCGAGGTGCTGGCGCTGCGCGAGCGCCTCGTCGAGCGCCTCGGGGAGGATGACGTGAAGCCGACGGTGAACGACGTGCTGACGAAGCTCGTCGCCGTCTCGCTCACGCGCCATACCGCCGTGAACGCCGTGTTCACGGGCGACGAGATCCAACGGTTCCCGGCTGCGCACGTCGGCATGGCGGTCGCGGCGCCGGCCGGCCTCGTCGTGCCCGTCATTCGCGACGCCGACCGCCGCACGATCCAGGAGATCGCGAGGGCCCGGGCCGACCTCGTCGGGCGGGCCCGCAACGGGAAGCTGACGCTGCAGGACATGGAGGAGGGCACCTTCACGGTCTCCAATCTCGGCATGTTCGGTGTCGAGCAGTTCGTCGCCGTGCTCAACCCGCCGCAGGTGGCGATCCTGGCCGTCGGAGCGGTCAAGGACACACCGGTGGCGGTCGACGGCGGCATCGACGTTGCGCCCGTCATCCAGCTCGTCCTGACGTGCGACCACCGCGCCATCGACGGCGCCGACGGCGCACAGTTCCTGCAGACGCTCGTGGCGCTGATCGAGCAGCCGGGCCTGGCCTTGTGAGCTCGGGCGTCGTCGTCCGCCGGGGAGGCGCTCAGGACATCCGCTTCCTCCGAGACATGCTCCACCACGCGTACTACTGGAAGGAGCGGAGACCGGACGCAGGACCCGGGCCGGTGCAGCTCTACGTCAAGGCGTTCGGTCGGCCGGGCGACACCGTGGTGATCGCGCTCGCCGACGGCTTTCCGGTCGGGGCCGCCTGGTACCGGCTGTTCAAGGCGGCGAAGCCCGGATACGGGTTCGTCGACGAGAAGACACCGGAGCTGGCCATCGCCGTCGTGCCGAGCGCGCGCGGCAAGGGCGTCGGCAGCGCGCTGCTCGATGCCTTGCTCGCCCGCGCCCGCGCGGCCGGGCACGAGACCGTCAGCCTGAGCGTGGACAAGAAGAACCTGGGCGCGATCCACGTCTACGAGGAGCACGGCTTCTCCCGCGTCGCCGAGAGCGACGACTCGCTGACGATGGTCTGCGCGCTGGCTGCCTGACCGCAGGCCGGCGCCTGCAGCTCAGCCTGCGAGCACGCCGGTGAGCGTCATCACGAGCAGGCCGCCGACGAACCCGCCGATCGCCCAGCCGGAGCGGAGCCCGCCCGGCATCTGCCGCGCCACGTACCGGCAAACCTCGGCGACGACCTGGAACGCGGCGCCGGCGGCGATGGCGAAGAAGAGCACGGCGAGGACGTCGCTGGACGCGTAGCCACCGAGCCAGGCGCCCGGAATGGCCGGGGCGCCGGCGATCAGAGCCAGCCCCGCCAGAAAGCGGATTCTCGGCCGCTCCCCGGCGGCCGGAGCCGCGATGCCGAGCCCTTCCGTGACGTTGTGGATCATGAAGCCGACGATCAGGAACGTGCCGAGCTGCAGCTCGCCGACAGCGAATGAGGTGCCGATGGCGAGGCCCTCACCAAGGTTGTGGACGCCGATGCCGATCGCGACGAGGAGGGCCAGGGCGAGGCCGGCCGCGCCGCTCGCGCCCCCGAGCCTGGCCGCGAGGACGGTCATGCCGAGAAAGCTGACCGCGACGCCGAGCAAGACGAGCCCCGGGCCTCCGAGACCGGGTGGCAGCGACGCCTGCTGCTGGAATGCCTCGGCGAGCGCCTCGATGCCGAGGAACGTGAGCAGGCCGCCCGTGAGCGCCATGAACGCCGCCGTCCAGCGGCGGTCCGCGCGGCGGAGCGACGGGAGCCAGAGGAGGCCGAGTGCGACCGGGACAATGCCGACCAGCGCTCCGACCGCCCCGTAGCCGAGCAGTCCTCGCGCCGAGGCGCGTGGCGTCTCGACGGCCGCGGCGATCTCCTGGGTCGTCTGGATACCGGTGGAGCTGGTGACGCCGACACTGATCGGCTCTTCGGGAACCCAGTCGTAGTGCACGACGACCGTCGTCGACCGCAGCCGGCCGACCGTCCGCGGCCCGTCCAGCGTGTACGGCACGATCGCATCGTCGACCGTCACGGAGGCGATGGTGATCGTGTCCCTCTGGGGGTTGCGGACGCGGATCGTGATCTCGCCGGGGTGGAACTCGACGCGTCGGATGTCGAGCTCGTCCGCCGGCGGCGGATTGTGACCGACGAGATCGAGTAGCGACTCTCCCCTCCAGACGAAGGCGGCGACGACGCCCGCGAGCAGCAGCACGGGGGCAACAGCACACAGGCGCCAGCGGATCGACTCGGAGTCGGCCGGCGAGCCTGCCTCCATCAGCCCTCGACCTCGAAGAACCCCATCCAGCCGAGCTCCGCGAACTCCGATTGGTGGGCGTGGAACATGAACGTGCCGGTGTTCGCGAACTCGATCTCCAGCACGCCGCGCTGCCCCTGACACTGGACGACGGTGTCCGTGTACTCCCAGTGATCGCCCGTGCCGGTCGGCTGGTAGCGGAAGAAGTCGCCGTGCAGATGGAGCGAGTTGACGAGATCGAACTCGGTGAGGTTGGCCAGGATGGACGCGCACCGGCTCGGCCCGGCGCACGCGGATCGGATAGCGCGCGTAGAAGAACGAGCGGCCGTTGATGAATCCATGGGCAAGGCCAAGACGCTCACGAGCGCGATGGAGGACTACCTGCGCTCGATCCTCGATCTCGAGCGGCGCGACGGCCGGGCGACGACGAGCGCAATCGCCCAGAGCCTCGGCGTGACCGCCCCGTCCGTGTCGGAGATGACGAAACGGCTCGCCACTCTCGGCTTCGTCGAGCGCTTGCCATATCGCGGGGTCGTCCTGACAGAGGCCGGCCGGCGCGTCGCACTCGAGGTGCTCCGCCACCATCGGTTGCTCGAGCGCTACCTGGTTGAGTCGCTCGGTCTGCCGCTGCACGGCGCACACGCCGAGGCCGACCGGCTCGAGCACGCTCTGTCCGAGGAGCTGGAGGCGCGCATCGACGAGGTGCTCGGCCACCCGACGGTCGACCCGCACGGAGACCCGATCCCCGATCGCATGCTGGCGCTCGCCGAGACCGACCCTCGGACCCTGTTGGACGTCTCCGTCGGCGAGGAGGTCACTGTTGCCCGCGTCCCCGATCGGGATGCGTCGTTCGTGCTCTACCTGACTGATCTGTCGCTACTCCCCGGCTGCACGGTCTCGCTCACCGGGCTCGCACCGTTCAACGGGCCCCTGAGCGTGCGCACGGACAGTGGCGAGCACGCGATCGGGCGGGAGGTGGCAGCCTCCATCTTCGTCGCGTAGGACCGGCGGGCATCGTCTCTCCGGTCGATACGATCGGCGAGCCGAAACACATCGAGAAAGGGACGACCGACAATGGAATGTGACGTCGCCGTCCTGGGCGGAGGGCCCGGCGGCTATACCGCGGCGATCCGAGCGGCCCAGCTGGGTGCCAGGGTCGTGTGCATCGAGCGGGAGCCCGAGCTCGGGGGCACCTGCCTGAGGGTGGGCTGCATCCCGACGAAAGCCTGGGTGCAGACCGCGCACGCGCTGCACGACGGCCGCGACACGTTCGCGCGGCTCGGCGCCGTCGTCGGCGAGCCGCAGCTCGACCTCGCTGCGGCCAACGTCTGGAAGGACGGCGTCGTCAAGCAGATGACGGGCGGCGTGGCGCAGCTCTTCAAGGCCAACGGCGTCGAATGGGTGAAGGGCGACGGCACCTTCACCGGTGCGAACACCATCGCGATCGAGGGCGGAGAGGAGGTCACGTTCGGGAGCGCGATCATCGCGACGGGCTCATACCCGATGCGGCCGCCCATTCCCGGGCTCGACTCCCCGCGCTGCGTGGACTCGACCGGCCTGCTGAGCCAGACCGAGGTGCCGCGGCGCCTCGTCGTTCTCGGCGGCGGCATCATCGGCTGCGAGTTCGCCTCGATCTTCAACAGGTTCGGCAGCGAGGTGACCATCATCGAGATGCTGCCGACGCTGATTCCGCAGGAGGACGAGGACGCGGCCAAGGAGCTGGCCAAGGCATTCGGAAAGCGAGGGATCGCACTCCACCTCGGCAAGCAATGCACGCAGGTCGACGACGCCGGCTCGCATCTCGTCGTCCACTTCGGCGAGGGCGAGACCGTCGAGGCCGACCTGATGCTCGTCTCGGTCGGACGCGCCGCGCTCGTCGAGGGAATCGGCCTCGAGGCGGCAGGCGTCCAGTTCGATCGCAAGGGCGTCGGCACGGACGATCACCGGCGGACGAACGTGCCCCACATCTACGCGGTCGGCGACTGTGCCGGCTACTGGCAACTCGCCCACACGGCCTTCCGCGAGGGAGAGATCGCAGCCGAGAACGCATGCGGTCACGACGCGGCGATCGGGAATCCCGCCGTGCCCCGGCCGATCTACACCGATCCCGAGATCGCGGGCGTCGGTCTCACCGAGGCGCAGGCGAGAGAGCTGCACGGCGACGCCGTCGCCGTCGGCCGGGCGCCGTGGGTCGCGATCGCGCGCGCGGTGATGTCGGGCGACACGACCGGGTGGGTCAAGACGATTCACGAGACGACCTACGGCGAGCTGCTCGGCGTCGTCATCGTCGGTCCGCATGCCACCGACCTGATCGCGACAGGTGTGGTCGCGCTCGACGCGGAGTCGACAATCGAGACCGTCGCAGACGGGATCGCCCCGCATCCGACCTTCTCCGAGGCGATCAAGGAAGCCGGCCTCGTCGCCCTCGGCCGCGCCATCCACCTGCCGCCACGCCGCAAGGCCACGGCGTAGACGCCGCGGTAGGCTGTTAGGCCATGGCCGAGCCGTTCTCCCGTCGATACGCGCTGCTCGGCTGGGTCGTGTGGCGCATGGCGCAGCGGCGCTTGCGCAAGAAGCTCCGCGGCGATGGCGACGCGCCGCACCGCCGCAGGTTCCTGCGCGGGATCGTCGCGGTCGCCGCGCTCGCGGCGATTGCGCGCGCTGCGGCAAAGCGCGCCGGCGGTGACGACGGCGAGAGCGCCGACGTCTCCGGCGACGACCGCGCATGACGCTGCCCCGGGACGTGCCCGCCGATCTGATCCGCAGCGCCCTCGGCGACATCGTCCCGTACGAGCCGGGCAAGCCCGTGGAGGAGGTTCAGCGGGAGCTCGGTCTCGAGCGGGTGGTGAAGCTCGCCTCCAACGAAGGCCCGCACGCACCCTTCCCGGCCGCTGCGGAGGCGATCGAGCGGGCACTCTCCGAGTTCAACCGGTATCCGGACGGCGGCTGCTTCAGACTGCGCTCGGCGCTCGCCGAGCGACTCGGCGTCCGGTTCGAGGAGATCACCGTCTGCGCCGGAGCCGACGCGGTGATCGGGTACGTGTGCCAGGCATGCCTCGATCCGGGCGACGAGGTCGTCACCGGCTGGCCCTCCTTCGTCAGCTTCGTCCTCGACCCGCTCAAAGTAGGAGCCCTGCCGATCCGCGTCCCGCTCCGCGACCATCGGTTCGACCTCGACGCGATGCTCGAGGCCGTGACCCCGAGGACGAAGCTCGCGTTCGTCGCGACGCCCAACAACCCGACCGGGACGATGACCGCGAGGGCCGAGCTGGACGGGTGGTTCGAGCGCGTGCCCGAGCACGTGCTCACCGTCGTCGACCAGGCGTACTTCGAGTACGTCGAGGATCCGGACTATCCGGACACCGTCGCCGAGTATGCGCGTGCCGGACGCCGCATCCTCGTCCTCCGCACGTTCTCGAAGATCTACGGCCTGGCCGGATTGCGCGTCGGCTACGGCGTCGGCCCCGAGCCCGTGATCACGGCGATCGGGAAGGTGCGCCGCGCCTTCGACGTCACGTCGGCCGCGCAGGAGGCCGCGATCGTGAGCCTCGACGACACGGCCGAGCTCGCGAGGAGACGCGCAGGGAACCGCGAGGCGATGGCCGCGCTCGAGGACACGTTGCGCAGGCACGGTTTCGACCCGGTGACGCCCGCGGTCGCCAACTTCTTCTTCGTCGAGACCGGGGAGGATGTCGCCGAGCTCAACGACGCACTTCTCCGGCGAGGCGTGATCGTCCGTCCGATGGGGCCGTTCGGAGCGCCGCGCGCATTACGGATCACCGCCGGGACACTCGACGAGATCGCGTTCCTGTCGGAGCAGCTCCAGGCAGTGATGCCCGCGCGCGCGTAGGAAGCGCCGGCATGCGCCGGACACTCGGGTATCCTCCAGCTGCGGGCGCTTGGCGCCCGTCCCTGTATGCGGACGACGCTCAAGAGTCGACTCGGCCGGGCGGCCGCGGAGAACGGAAACGGCCATGGCGTTCTGCCTCCGGCCCCGCTTTCGCCGGTCACGATCTACCGCCAGCCGCCTCCACCGCCGAGAAGGCGCGTGTCGCTCGCGTTCAAGATCCTCGGCTGGGGCGTCGTCGTCGTGCTCATGCTCGTCGTCGGTGTCAGCGGCGGCTACTACCTCTGGGCCCACGAGTCCGTCGCGGCCGTGGGCGCGAAGTCGGTCGGGGTCAAGAAGGCCGCGCGCCAGCTGAAGACGCCGCTGCCCGGTCAGCCGGCAACGGCGCTCGTGATCGGCTACGACCATCGTGCCAACGAGGCGAAGGGCACGCCGTCACGGTCGGACACCCTGATGCTGATCAGAGCCGACCCCCGTTCGAAGACGATTTCGCTTCTTTCGCTCCCTCGCGACCTGCAGGCCGAGATCCGCTGCCCAGGCAAGACCGCGTACGCGGGAAAGATCAACTCTGCGTACACCTATTGCGGCCCGCAGGGGACCCTGCAGACGGTCCGCGGGCTCACGAACCTCGACATCAACTACCTGATCACGGTCGACTTCCACGGCTTCAAGCAGATCGTCGACCGGCTCGGCGGCATCTACCTCGACGTCGATCGGCGCTACCTCAACACGCACAGCGGCCCCTACGGCTACGCGACGATCAACCTGCAGCCCGGATATCAGCTCCTGGGTGGCCAGGAGGCACTCGACTTCGTGCGCTTCCGCCACACGGACTCGGACCTCTACCGCGTCGCGAGGCAGCAGTTCTTCGTCAAGGCACTGAAGGATCGGGCCCGCTCCAAGATCTCGCTCACGTCGCCCACGAGCATCGCGATCAAGCTGCCGAAGCTCGTCAGCGCGATCGTCCACAACACCGAGGTCGCCCAGGGTGGCGGCAAGAGCCCGAGCCTGAAGACGATTCTCTCGTACGCGCTTTTCGCCTTCGGGCTCCCGTCCGGCCACGTCTTCCAGGTCAAGATCGAGGGCCTCGAGGGCTACGCCAACCTGACGACGTCGCAGCAGAACGTCACCACCGCCACCCAGGAGTTCCTGCACCCCGACGTCGAGTCGCCCGACAACGCGACCAACATCGCGCTGGGCGTGCGGGCGAAGGTGAAGGCGCCGCCGCCGAGCCAGACCTCGGTCACGGTCCTGAACGGAAACGGCGTTCCCGGCTCGGCGTCCCAGGCGGGGACCCTGCTCAACCAGAGGGGCTATCAGATCCTGACGCCGCCGAACGGCATCGCGGCGAACGCGCCGACGTTCGGCTACTTCCGGTCGAGGATCTTCTACGACCAGCACCAGCGTGGGGCGCGCCTCGCGGCGAAGAAGGTCGCCGGTCTGATCGGCTCGGCCGACGTGATGCGGCTCAACGCGCGCATCCGGGGCCTCGGCAACGGTGCGATGGTCGTCACGGTCGTCGGGCAGACCTTCCACGGCACGCTGGCGCCCGCTCCGATCGACCAGACGCCGAAGCGGACTCCCGCAAACGTCACGCAGGGAACGAGCGCGTCGCTGGATCTCCTGCGCGAGAAACAGCGAAGGGTGCCGTTCCGGCTGATGGTGCCGACCGTGATCGAACGCTCGTCGTGGGTCGACCGTGAGAAGCCGATCCGGCTGTACCGGATCGACGGCGACAACGGCAAGCACAAGGCGATCCGGCTCGTGTACCGGATGGGCGGTGGCAACAAGTACTGGGGCGTCGAGGAGACCGACTGGAACGAGGCTCCGATCCTGAGCGACCGGAGCCTGGGGCGAAGGATCAAGGGTCGCCTCTACTCGCTCTACTACAACGGGCCGCACCTCCACATGGTCGTCGTCCGGCGCGGCAAGGCGACCTACTGGGTCGTCAACAGCCTGCTCGACGAGCTCTCGAACGAGACGATGCTCGCGATCGCCAAGGGCCTCAAGCCCATCAACGCGGTCTCATAGGGTCCGGCCTGGCGGATGGGTATCGTGCGGCCCGTCGTGGCGGAGCCTGGAAAACGGATCGCGGTCTTCGGCGCCGGCTACGTCGGGCTGGTCACCGGCGCCTGCTTCGCCGAGATCGGTCACGACGTGGTGATCCGCGACGTCGACACGTCGAAGATCGCGGCGCTGCTGGCGGGCGACGTCCCCATCTTCGAGCCGGGGCTCGACGAGGTGCTCGAGCAGAACCGGGAGAGGCTTCGCTTCACCACCGACGTCGCCGAGGCGGTCGAGGCTGCGGAGTTCGTCTACGTCGCCGTGGGGACGCCGCCCACGTACTCGGGTGACGCCGATCTCTCCGCGGTATGGACGGTCGTCGACGAGCTGCCGCAGCTGGACCATCGTATCGTCGTCGTGATGAAGAGCACCGTTCCCGTAGGCACCGGCGACAAGGTGCGCCACCGGCTGGACGCGCGTGGTCTCGGCGAAGTCGGCTACGCCTCGAACCCGGAGTTCACCGCCGAAGGGACCGCGATTCGCGACTTCATGCATCCCGACCGGATCGTCGTGGGCTCGTTCGACGACGGCGACGGCGACGCGGTGGCTGCGCTCCACAGCGGCATCGACGCGCCGATCGTCCGCTGCGACGTCGCATCTGCCGAGATGATCAAGCTCGCCGCGAACGCGGCGCTGATGACGCGGATCTCGTTCATCAACGAGATCGCGAACGTGTGCGAGGCGACGGGTGCCGATGTCGTCAGCGTTGCGGAAGGCGTCGGGCTCGACCGCCGCATAGGCTCGAGCTTCCTCCGCGCCGGGATCGGCTACGGGGGGTCATGCCTGGTCGGTGACGAGACCGTGCTCGTGCGGCGGGGGCGGCGGACTCGTCTCGTCTCACTCGCACGCCTCTATGACGAAACTGAGCCGAGGGACGCCGTCGAGATCCTGACCTGGCGCCCCGATGGAGATGGCCCCGAGTTCCTGCCCGTCGAGCTGCTGACGCGACGCCATTACAACGGCGACGTCGTCGAGGTACGCACCAAGATGGGGCGACGGGTCGTCTGCACGCCCGACCACCCGTTCGTGACGCAGCGTGGTCGAGTGCTCGCGGAGGATCTGACCTTCGAACACCGGCTCCCCATCGCGCAGGGGGTACCGGCTAGCGAGGCGTACGCAACGACGCCACATCTTTCGGCTGGGGGCCTGGCGCTCGTCGTGGGAAGAGAAGCGCTGAGACGCCACCGAGGCGTTGGGCCAAAGCTCGAGCGCGCCTCCGAGGGCGATGTTCACCGGCTCCCTGATCTGATCTGGGATGAGCCGCTCGAGCACAAGCGGGCCTTGCTCTCGGGGTGGTGGCTCGGCGACGGCTCCTGGTCGTTCGTCGCGCAGGGGCCGAGCGTGGTCATCGAGTACGGAACCGTCAGCCGAGAGCTCGCCGACGGCATGCTGCGTCTGCTCGGCGAGCTCGGCATCGTCGGTCGGCTCAAGGTCGGGCGGACCGCGAAGTCGACGGTCGACACGTACTGGCTCGTCGTCTCGGGTGCGGATCAGGTCGAGCGGCTCCTCGAGTTCGTGCCGGAGCAGCATCGTCGCCGGATCGTCGACGCCATCGGCCGTCAGGCGAAGCGAATCGCGCCCACCGGCTATCGGCGGGGAGACAACGCCGCCTGGGTGCGCGTCGTGGACGTTGCTCGGAGACCGTATTCGGGGTTCGTCTACTCGCTCGAGGTCCCCCCGACCCACACCTTCGTCACGACGGGCGGGCTCGTGTGCTCGAACTGCTTTCCAAAAGATTCGCTCGCGCTCAAGCAGCTCGCCGCCAACTCCGGCTACCACTTCCAGCTCCTCAACGCGGTTATCGAGGTCAACGAGCTGCAGAAGCGCCGAGTCCTCGCGAAGCTCGAGCGCCATCTCGGAACGCTGCGCGGGAAGACTGTGGCGCTCCTCGGTCTCGCCTTCAAGCCGGACACAGACGACATGCGCGAGGCTCCGTCGCTCGTCCTCGCCGGACGGCTCCTCTCGGAGGGAGCCAGTGTCAGGGCGTGGGATCCCGTTGCCCGCCCGCACGATCTGCGAGGCGTCGTGCAGGTGGACTCGGTGAAGGAAGCACTCGCAGGCGCCGATGCCGCCGTCATCGTCACCGAGTGGCCGCAGCTCGGAGAGCTCGACTGGGCGAAAATTGCGGCCACAATGACAACACCGGTGCTGATCGACGGTCGCAACATGCTCGACCCCGCGGCGATGCTCGCTGCAGGTTTCCGCTACGAGGCGATCGGCCGCGCCGCTCCAGGAAACGCCGGAGGCTAGGCGGCGCGGCATGGAGGCGATCATCCTGGCAGGCGGGAAGGCAGAGCGGCTCGGCGATGCCGCTCAGGGCAAGCCGAAGTCGCTCGTCCCGGTCGCCGGACGGCCGCTCGCCGTGTACCAGATCGGGCGCCTGCGGAACGCGGGCGTCGAGCGAGTCATCCTCAGCTGCGCAGCCGGACAGGAGGAGCTCTTCACGACCGAGCTCGCGGACATCGGCGTCGAGATCGTCACCGCCGGTGAGCCAGAGAGACTCGGGCGTGGGGGAGGGATCCGCTTCGCCTCACGGCTGCGCCGTGAGGAGGGAGAAGTCTTCGCACTCAACGGCGACGAGCTGATCGACGTCGATCTCCCGGGTCTGCTCTCGCGCCACCACGAGACCGGCGCTGCAGCGACGATCGCCGTCGCGCAGCCACCCTCGGCGTTCGGTGTCGTCGACATCGACGCGGAGGATGTCGTGACCGGGTTCCGCGAGGCGGGCCGCGTCCCGTTCTGGGTGAATTGCGGTGTCTACGTCCTCGGCGCGGAGGCGCTCGAGCGCTTCCCCGAGCGCGGCGACCACGAGACGACGACGTTTCCGGAGCTCGCCGACGAGCGCAAGCTGCGCGCGTTTCGCCACGACGGCCTCTGGCTGACCGTGAACACGCCGAAGGACCTACGACGCGCCGAGGAGTACGTCGCCGCGCACCCGGAGTGGCTGGCGGCATGAGTGATCCGCTTGCATTCGAGGTGAGGCGGGTGGACAAGCCGTGGGGCCACGAGATCATCTTTGCGCTGACCGACCGCTACTGCGGCAAGGTGCTGTTCGTCCGCGCCGGGCAGGCACTCAGCCTCCAGTACCACGAGGTGAAGGACGAGGCGTGGTACGTGGAGAGCGGCACAGCGACGCTCGAGCTGGGAACGGTCGGTGAGGAGGATGCGCTCCGAACCATCACGCTCGGCCCGGGCGACGCGCTGCATTTCCGTCCGGGGACGATCCATCGCGTCACCGCGATCGAGGACATCACGATCCTCGAGGTCTCGACGCCCGAGTTGGACGACGTCGTGCGACTCGAGGATCGCTACGGGCGCGAGGGCACTTCGGCGCCGTAGAGGCGACCGGTCTTGTCGCCCTCGATCTCCCGCATCCCGGGAAGGAAGAGCGCCGCGAGCGTGATCGCGCCGCCGATGACGGCTGACCCGACCAGGGTTGCGCGCACTCCAACGGCGGCAGCCACCGGAGCGGTGAGCGCGAACGACAGCGGCACCAGGCCGATGGAGACGAGCCAGTCGAGGCTCGACACCCGGCCCAGTAGCGCCGACGGCACGTGACGTTGCTTGATCGTCGCCCAGACGATCGTCCCCGCGGTCTCGAGCGCGTTGAAGAGGAGGCTCGCGAGCATGAGCTGCCACGAGGCTGTGGCGAGCCCGTAGCCGGCAACCGCGAGCGTTGCGACAGTCCAGCAGACGTACATGAACGTCAGATCACGGTCGGGATGACCGCGCTGGGCCATCAACACCGCGGCGAAGACGGCGCCGATCCCGCCGGCGGCGAACACGAGCCCGAGATCACGGGCCGACGCGTGCAGGCTGTTCTTGACGAGGTACGGCAGCAGCACCTCGATGGGGCCGAGGAAGAGCAGATAGGCAACAGCAGCGGAGAGGAGGGTGCCCCAGAGCCAGACCCGGCGCCGCACGAAGACGAGTCCCTCTCGCAGCGCGGCGAGTGACGACTCGCCCGCCTCGGTGTGCGGGCGCCCCATCGCCGGCAGGGCCAGGAGTGCGAGCAGCGAGCCGCCGAAGGAGACGGCGTCGACCGCGAATGCTGCCCCGGCACCGAGACCCGCGACGAGCGCGCCGCCGATCGCAGGACCGGCGAGACGCCCTGCAATCGGTCGGACGAACTGGTCGAGGGAGTTCGCGGCCGCCAGATCCTCCCTGGGCAGCAGGGTCGGCACCATCGCCTCGAACGCGGGCGTGAAGAACGCCGTCCCGATCCCATAGACGGCGACGAGGGCGACGAGCTCCCACAGGCGCAGCGTGTGGGTGATCGCGAGGACCGACAGCAGCGCGATCGCGACGAGGCGGAAGAGGTCTGCAGCCAGCATGACGGTGCGCCGGTCGAAGCGGTCGCTGATCACACCGGCCGGCAGCAGGAAGACGACCGTGGGGACGGTCATGCCGATGCCGACGACCGAGAGCGCCGCCGGTGCGTTCCAGAGCTGGTAGGCCTGCCAGGCGAGCGCGACCAGGAAGATCCCGTCGCCGAGCAGGGACACGGTCATTCCCGCCCACAGCAACCGGAAGTGCGCGTGGCGGAGTGGGATCAGAAGGTTGAGCTTCGAGAATCCGCCCGGGCGGTCGAGCGACTCGTGGCTATGCAGCATGCGATTCGGGCTGCTCTTCCGCGACTGCCGGAGGCGCGTCGGTCTCCTTCCCGGTCAGGAAGTCGGTGAGCGAGTCCTCGTTCATCGGCTCGGCGAAGAGGAAGCCCTGGCCGAGCTCGCAGCCCAAGTCGCGCAGGGACGGCACCTGGTCGAGTCGTTCGACGCCCTCGGCGACGACGTCGAGCTTGAGGCTTCTCCCGAGCGAGATGATCGCAGCAGCGAGGCTCGAGTCCGCCTCGTGATCGGACACGAGAAACGACCGGTCCATCTTGAGGATGTCGACCGGCAGGCGGCTGAGGTAGGAGAGCGACGAGTAGCCGGTGCCGAAGTCGTCCATCGCCAGGCGAATGCCGAGAGCCTTGAGGTCGTTCAGCTGCTGGATCGCGAGATCCATGTCAGCCATCATCACGCTCTCGGTGATCTCCAGAACGAGGGCTGACGGGTCGAGCCCGGTGCTCTCGAGCGCGGCCCGGACGTCGGGGACGATCGAGTCCGACTGCAGCTGCTTCACCGAGAGGTTGACGCTGATCGTCAACGGCCCGTTGCCGGGGGGCATGGTCGAGTTCAGGCGCGCCGCCTGCCGGCAGGCCTCGCCGAGCACCCAGCGTCCGATCGGGATGATCAACCCCGTTTCCTCGGCGAGCGGGATGAACTGATCGGGCAGGATCGAGCCGCGCGTGGGGTGGCGCCAGCGGAGCAGCGCCTCGATCCCGTAGATGACCTTTCTGTCGAGGCGGACGACCGGTTGGTAGTACACCTCGAGCTGCTGGCTGTCGATTGCCCGCTGCAGCTCGGCTCGGAGCTCGAGCCGCTCGACGACCCGCTCGTGCATTCTCGGCTCGAACAGCCGGTACCCGCCCTTGCTGTCCCTCTTCGCCATGTACATGGCGACGTCGGCGTTCCTTAGCAGCTCCTCGGCTGCCGGCGCGTCGTGGTCGCGATCGGCGATGCAGATGCCGACGCTCGCGCGGGGGAAAACCTCCTTGCCGTCGACGTGGAGGCTCTGGTCGAGTCCGCGCAGGATGCGCTCGGTGACATCAGCAGCCTCCTGCGTGTCGACGATCCCGTCGAGCAGGACGGCGAACTCGTCGCCGCCGAAGCGCGCCACCGTATCGGTGGGGCGCACCGTCGTGCCGAGCCGGGCGGCAACCTCCTGGAGCACGAAGTCTCCCGCCGCGTGCCCGAGGCTGTCGTTGACCGTCTTGAAGTCGTCGAGGTCGATGAAGACGACGGCGACCGAGAGACCGCCGCGCTGCATGCGGGTGAGCGCGTGCTGAACGCGGTCGGCGAAGAGCGCGCGATTCGCAAGACCCGTGACCGGGTCGTGGAACGCCTGATGCGCCAGCTGGTCCTCGAACGCCTTCTGCTCGCTGACGTCGCGGCTGTTGAGGACGATGCCGCGGACGTGCTCCTCCTGAAGAAGGTTGGTCTGCTGTACCTCGAACTGCAGCCACGTGCCGTCCCGGTGTCTCAATGAACACTCGATGGCGTGCGTCTCGCGTGTCGCGTCGGGCACGCCGGTGAGGATGCGTGCGAGCCGTGGACGGTCGGATTCGCGGAGCAGCCGGTCGAACCGAGTGCCCTCGATGTCCTCGGCGGAGTAGCCGAGAAGACGCTCGATCGAGGGGCTCTGGTACGTGACCGTGCCGTCTGCTGCGAGCACGGTGATCAGGTCGCTCGAATGGGCGACGAGCGAGCGGAACCGCGCCTCGCTCTCACGGCGGTGGAGATCCTCGGCGAGCAACGCCCCCTCGACCGCCAGTGACACCTGGGTGGCGAGCGCCTCCAGCGAGTCGAGCGACTCGCGCGCGATCTGAGCCGGCACGCCGACCACGAGCACACCCCGTGTCTCGTCGCGGGCAGCCAGCGGTAGAAACACCGCGCTGCCGGTGTTGTCGAGCCGGAGGTCGTGGCGCACCGCCGGGGGAAGCCCGCCGACCGCCACCTGCGTTGTCTCACGGGACGCGAACAGCCAGTCGAGCGTCTCCGCGGAGATCAGCCAGCCGTGGCCCTCCGACGACGCGGTGACCATCGTCGCGTCGTCCGACCGGAGCACGAGCCGAACGGGCTCCTGGTCACCGAGGAGGACTTGCGCCGACGCGACCGCCGCCTCCTGCACCTGGCGCTCGCCGGCGGCGGCCACGAGCCGCACACCGGCCCCACGGAGGGCGACTTCCCTGTTCACCGCACGCTCCTCCCGCCGGACGAGCCATGCCATGCGGGCCACCACGAGCAGGAACAACGCCGCCGCGGCGACGACGACGACCTCGATGTCGGGGTTGTGCAACTCCTCGACGAAGCGGATCCCGGGCGCGACCAGACAGGCGGTGGCGAGCAGTCCGAGCCGAGCCTGGGTAAGACGGTTCCTGGTGTCGAGCGCAGGCTCCTCCAGCGTCCGCATGGACGGGTGGAGGGCCGCAGCGCCCCACAGCACGTAGTAGGCGATCCAGCCGACGTCGTAGATCAGCTGGTGGTTGTACGTGCCCTTGAGCAGCGCGTAGTCATACGCGGAGTCGACGGTGAGCAGGCAGACGATGCTCCCGGTGAGGAGGTAGAAGGCGGGAGCGCGCTTCCCCGTGTCGACAGCGAGCCGGATCGCTCCGGCCAAGAGCAGGACGTCGCCGAGCGGGTATGCGGAGGACACGAGCTTCGGATACAGCGAGAGGCCCGACAGGTGCAGGTTCGGGGCGATCAGGAAGACCCACGAAAGCAGTGCGATGCCGACTGTCAGGATCGCGGAGTCGATCAGGCCGGGAAGGTCCCCGTGCGGGTTGCGCCTCCGCACCAGCATGAACAGGCCTGCCATCAGCGCCGGGTAGACGGCCAGGTAGAGCCAGTCGCCCGGCGACGGGAAGGGAACGTCGTGGTGGAACAGCTTCGGGTAGCTGTACGTGTAGACGTCGCCGGCGAAGAAGAGGAGCTGGCCGCACGCGAGCAAGAGCCACGCCACCCAGGCGCGCGGCTTGTGCATGAGGACCCCGGCGACGATCGCCAGCGAGGACGACAGCCCGAGAAGGTTGATGAGAGGGCCGTTCCCCTTGAGATGGGGCGCGAACAGGTACGCGACCGTGAGGATCGTGCCGACCGCGAGGTAGGCCACCCAGATCTGGGCGAGGGATGCGCGCGCGCGCGTCAGAACGGTCATGCGGCGCGCTCCTCGGCGTGGCTGGGCTGGAGGTCGAAGCTGCTCACGAGCTCACCCATGACGGCGACGAGCTGGTCGATCTCGGACTGCGTGTTGGCCGCCGTCACCTGGATGCGGAAGCCGACCTCGCTCTTGGGCACGAGCGGGTACGCGGCCAGCGTCACGTAGATGCCCTGCTCGAAGAGGAAGCGGCCGACGGCGTCGACGTCCTCGTGGCGCGCCAGCGGTACCTCGACGACGGGGAAGCCCGAGACATTCGGGGTGTGCACGCCGAGCCTGTCGAGGGCGTCGAGCACCTGTGCCGTCTTCTGCCAGAGGTCCGCGCGCAGTGCGTCGCCGCGCTGGTCGTTGACGTCGAGGCCGGTGAGCACGGTCGCGAGCGACGCAACGGGCGACGGGCCGGAGTAGAGGTAGGGCGGTGCGGCTGTCTTGAGCAAGCGCTTGACGTCGCTCGGGCAGGCGATGAACGCGGCCAGGGACGAGTACGCCTTGGAGAAGCCACCCACGAGGACGACGTGGTCGTAGTTCTCGCCGAAGTGCCTGACGATGCTGTTGCCGCGGACTCCGTACGGGCATGGCTCGTCGGCCGATCGCTCACCGATGACGCCGAAGCCGTGCGCGTCGTCGACGTAGAGGAGTGCGTCGTACTCGCGGGCGATGCGGGCGAAGGCCTTCAAGTCGGGCGCGTTGCCGGTCATGCTGTTGATCCCGTCCATGCAGATCAGCCTGGTCGTGGCGCCGTCTTCCCGGAGCAGCTGCTCGAGGTCGTCGGGGTCCGCGAAGGCGAATCGCTTCAGCGTCGCTCCGTGAGCAGCCGCGAGCTGGCACCCGTCGTAGAGGGTCTTGTGCGCTCGGCTGTCGACGAAGACAGTCCCCTCGCGCGCCAGCACGGGAATGACCGAGGAGTGGATCAGGGTGATCGTCGGCAGGATGAGCGAGTCCTCGCAGCCGAGCAGGGCAGTCAGCCGTTCCTCGATCTCCCCGTAGAGGGCCGGGCTGCCGAGGAGACGGGACCAGCTCGGGTGTGTGCCCCAGCGCTCGAGATAGGCCGGGATCGAGGCGATGATCTCCCGGTCGAGGTCGAACCCGAGGTAGTTGCACGAGGCGAAGTCGGCGAGCCAGTGGTCGCCGATGCGGATCATGCGCCCGTCGATCTCGTCGATGACCGC
>Ga0066710_100001485_pt1 | contig 17600 bp, 11 predicted proteins | sample GraSoiAngelo_159_FD_79666 | JGI IMG/M metagenome (GOLD analysis project Ga0066710, IMG submission 79666) | Grasslands soil microbial communities from the Angelo Coastal Reserve, California, USA - 14_1009_16_40cm | ecosystem: Environmental > Terrestrial > Soil > Grasslands | place: USA... | reverse complement strand
TCTTCGCCTGCAGGTCGAAGTACGAGCGGTTGTAGACCTTGGTCAAGGGATCGACGAACACCAGCTTCTCGATGCGCGCCGCGCGCTCCACCACGGAGCCGCAATAGTCGGCGAGCAACCCGACCCGGGCCAGGTCGTCGGGACGATAGGCCGCCGGGCGCGGACTCGACACCTCGAGGTGACCGAGCGGCACGCCCTCGGACGAGACGACGCCGGCCACGACCAGCGAGCGCAAGCCGCGGCGGCGGGCCTCGGCCTCGAGCCGCCGACTCCCCCAGGCGTCGGCGCAGTAGAGGATCGCGGCCGGGCGCGCGATCGCCTCGGCGGCCAGCGCCGCGTCCAGGGCGGGGGCCGCCTCCGGCCGCTCGGGCGCCTCGCTGCTGGGATGGAACGCCACCGCGCTCTCGCCCAGCAGGTCGCGTCCCGCGACCTCGAGGCGGCCGATGAGCCCGGCTCGCCCCGAGCCCTCGCGCGGGTCGCCGACCAGCACCGGATCGTCGAACCGCAGCAGCGGCCGCAGTTGGTCGAGGTGGGCTACCGCTCGCGCCGGGAGCGCCGAGCGGGGGTAGGCGGTCACCCCGTCGTCCGCCACGCGGCCGGGCAGGTGGAGGGTGATGATCTGGAAGGCGTCACGCGGCTGGAAGCGGATCGCCCCACCACCGTTGCCCGGGGGCGGGAGCCGCCGCAGCGCGCCGCTGCCCTCGAGGGTCTCGATGGTGAGGTAGGCGGCGCGCTCGAGCTCGGACTCGATGCCGCTGTTGAGCGCTCGCTGCACCTGGAGCCGCTCGGCGGGGGGGAGCTCCTGCAGCGGCAGGACCCGCTCCAGCAACTCCCTGAACCCGATGTCCTCACGCTTCATGGGGTGGTCCTGCCTCCCGGCAGGGTGGCCCCGTGCAGCAGTCCTAAGCGCCCTGTGTCCGGGGGTTCGTGCGGGAGGCGTGACGAGATGGATACGATGCCCGGGCGCGGACGCGGATATCGTAGCACGCGCGCCGCGCGCGGGACCACGCGGAAGTGCGCCGATCGCGGCCTTGGGCGATCGCCGCGCCCGGCGCGATGCACCCCGCACGCCCTCGTGCGGGACGCGGCGCCGCCGCGGACGTTACTTGCCCGTGGGGATCGAGGGCGGCGTCCCCTCGCCGGCGTCCCCTGCCGGGCGGCGGTTCGACCCGAACGCGCTCCTCGCCGTGCGCGCCAGCTCGCCGATGCCGCGTGGCCCGAAGGTCGCGAGTAGCGAGCCCACCAGGCAGACCACGCCGCCGATGGCCCCGCCGGTGATGACGCGCGGGAGGCCCCCCGCGAGGAGGCCGCGGCCGAAGTAGAGCAGCAGCAGCCCCGGGAGCGCCCCGAGCAGGGCCGGCAGGAGCGGCGCCATCGCGATCCGCATCGGCGGGATGTGCGCGTCCGGCCGGCGCTTGAGCAGCATGAACAGGGCCACGTTGCGCGCGATCATCGCCGCCCCGTTGCCGATGGCGAAGCCGAGCGGGCCCATGTGGAACCCGAGGCCGAGCACGATGCTGAGCGCCACGTTGCCGAGCGCGATCGGGACGATGAGCGTGACGATGGCGCCGATGCGGCCGCGCGCGTACAGGATCATCCAGACCGGGGCCGCCGCCACGTCGAGCGTCAGAGGGGCGAGCATCACGATGAGGTAATTCACCGAGTCCCGATACTGCGGGCCGACCCAGGCGTTGAGGAACAGGTCGCCGATGATGCACGGCACCAGGCACACGGTGACGCCCAGGACCGACGCCACGCCGACGATGCGGCGCAGGGCCGCCCGGGCGCGCTCCATCTCGCCGCGCGCGTCCAGCGAGGTGAACAGCGGGGTCAAGGCGGTGATCGGGACGACGATGAAGGTGTAGATCAGCGGATACCAGCGGGCCCCCATCGAGTAGTGCGTCACCGCCCCCGCCCCGAAGAAGCGACCGATCAGCAGGTTGTCGGTGGTCAGGTAGAGCAGCTCGGCGGCCTGGTTGAGCAGCGAGAGCCCGCCGTAGCGGAACAGCTCGCGGCGCACGTCCGGGGCGCCGAACTGGGGCCGCGGGAAGGCCGCGCCCACGACCCCGGCGCGCTGGGCGATGATGCCGATGAGGAGGGTCGAGACCACCGCGGTGCCGATGGCGGCGATGCCCGCGACCGAAAGGCTCGGGCCCATCAGGCGGAAGGCGAGCACGGTCAGCCCGACGCGCAGCCAGGTGACCGCGCCCTTCGCCAGCGACAGCCCGGCGGTCCGCGCGGTCGCGTAGGAGGGGATCTCGAGCATGGTCGAGGTGTCGAGGATCACGGTGCCGGTGATGAGCAGGGCGATGCCCAGCGCGCAGTCGGCGCGCGAGGCCGCCGAGACGCGGAGGAAGCCGGTGAGCGGGGCGGCCAGGACGAGGCCGATCAGGAAGATCCCGCCGCGGAGCAGGCCCGCCCACCAGAACCCGGCGGCGTAGTACTGGCGCGCCTTCTCGTGCTCGCCGGCGTGGTGGTAGAGGGTGACGAACCGCCGCAGCGCCCCGCCCACGCCGCCGCGCAGCAGCGACAGATAGTCGTAGGTGGAGCTGGTCACCACCAGCACGCCGTAGAGCTCGGGCCCGATGCCGTGGAGCAGGAACGGCGTGAGGATCATGCCGACCAGCAGATTCGAGAGCCGGACGGCGACGGTCGCGAACGAATTCCGGGCGGCGGTCGAGGCGAGTCCGGTCCCACGCGCGGGCTCCGACATGGCTCAGCGCGACGCCGGGGCGGCCGGCGTCCCTGAGCCTGCCACGCAGCGTCGTGGAGATGAAGGCACCACGGCACCCTAACGGCACGACTCCGCTGAGTGCAAGGCCGGGCGTCGCGCTTCCGGTTGCGCCGGCCCGCGCAGCGGCTATCCTGACCCGGCCCGGGGGTCATGACGCGACCGCGACCTGCCGATAGAGGGGCGATGGGGCGCGGAGACGCCGAGGCGTCGCCCGAGACCGAACCTAAGGAACGGAGGTCCAGCGCGGTGGACACGCTTGGCAGCGAGGGCACGCGGACGGCAGCAGTACCGCCGACGGGCAACCGCCCGGCGGGCGCGCCGCGCGTCTCGGTGGTGGTGTTCTGCTCGCGCAACGAGGACCGTCCCCTCGAGGTCCTGACCGAGCTCCGGCGCTGGCTCGCCGCGTCGGGCCTCGACCACGAGGTCGTGATCGCCTTCGACGCCGACCGCGCCGCGTTCGCCGGGCTGGTGGAGCGCCAGGCGGAGGGCGCCGGGTCCCGCCCGCGGCTGGTCGTGCTCAGCGCCCGCCAGGGCCAGCTCGCCACCATCCGCGCCGGGGTCGCGGCCAGCACCGGGCGCTTCGTGGTCACGCTGCCGGCGTTCCCGCAGGTGGATCTCTCGGCGATCGGCTCGGTGCTCGAGCGCCTCGAGCAGGGCGCCGACTACGTGGTGGGCTACCGGGCGAGCCGCCGCGTCTCGGCGTTCAACTGGCTGGTGAGCGGGCTGTTCCGCCGCATGGTGCGCCTGGCCTCGGGCCGCGACTTCGGGGACATCGCCTGTGGCGCCCACGGGATGCGCCCCGAGGTCCTCAAGGCCATCCCCGTCTATGGCGACCACCAGCTCTTCCTGCCCATCCTGGCGGAGCGCGAGGGGTTCAGCGTGGTGGAGACCCCGCTCGAAGAGCACAAGACCGCGCCGCCGCTGCGGGTGTTCTCCCCGGGCATCTACCTGGCGCGGGCCCTGAGCCTGTTCACGCTCGCCTTCCTGATCCGGTTCACGCAGAAGCCGCTGCGGCCGTTCGGCGCGCTCGGCGCCGTGCTGTTCGTCGTGGGCTCGCTGGTGGCGGTCGTGCTCGCCTGGCAGCGCGTGTTCCAGGGCCGGGGCCTGGCGGACCGGCCCATGCTGCTGCTGGCGCTGCTGCTCATCACCACCGGGATCCAGGTCATCGTGCTCGGACTGCTCGGCGAGCTGCTCATCTACCTCCACTCCCGCGACCAGATGCAGTACCGGGTGCGCGAGCGCACCGGGGTCACCCGGGACGGCTCGGGATGAGCGGCCTCGAGCCGGCGCCTGAGGTCTCGGTGGTGGTGCCGGTCTACAACGAGTGCGAGTCCATCCCGCACCTGCTGGAGCAGGTGGCGGCCGCCCTGAGGCCGCTGGGCCGCCGGTTCGAGATCATCCTCGTGGACGACGGGTCGAGCGACGCGTCGTGGCAGGTCATCCGCGGGCTCACCCCCCGGTTCCCGGAGCTGATCGGCTTGAGCCTCGGCCGCAACTACGGCCAGACCGCCGGGCTGATGGCGGGCATCCACGAGAGCCGCGGCGCCATCGTCGTCACCATGGACGGCGACCTGCAGAACGATCCCGCCGACATCCCCCGGCTGATGGCCAAGGTGGAGGAAGGCTTCGAGGTCGTGAGCGGCTGGCGGCGCCGGCGCCAGGACAAGTGGCTCTCGCGCAGGCTGCCGTCGCTGATCGCCAACGCCCTCATCAAGCGGGTCGCGCGCGTGCCGATCCACGACCAGGGGTGCGCGCTCAAGGCCTACCGCGGCGAGCTGGTGCGCTCGATCGCGCTCTACTCCGACTTCCACCGCTTCGTGGTCCCGTTGACCCAGATGGGCGGCTCGCGCGTGGCGGAGGTCGAGACCCATCATCGCGCGCGCGAGTTCGGCCAGTCGAAGTACGGGATCAGCCGGACCTTCAAGGTGATGGCCGACCTGGTGACGCTGGTGATGATCACGCGCTTCCCGGACCGGCTGCTGCCGTGGTTCCTGCGCTTCGCCGTCCTGCCGATGGGGCTCGGCGCGGTCGCGGCGGCCTGGACGCTGGCGGTGATGCTGGCGCCCGGCTCGCGCAGCCTGATGGTGCCGATCGGCAGCACCGTGCTGCTGTTCCAGACGAGTGTCGCGATCGTCGCCTTCGGCCTGGTGGCCGAGCGCATGCGGCACCTGGCGCCGGCCCATTGGCGCACCGCCGAGCGCTGGATGGCCCGGATCAGCGAGCCGGGCGGCCAGGGCTCCCAGGCGGTGCTGATCCGCGACGGCGAGGTGGTGCGGATGGACGGCGAGGCGGGGCCCGGCGCTCAGGCGTGACGCCTCAGAGCCGGACGATGCGCGCCGTCGCCTGACGGCCGTCGGCGGCGAAGCGCACCAGATAGACGCCGCGCCGCAGCGGCTGGCCACGCTCGTCGCAACCGTCCCAGGCCAGGCTCACGAGCCCGCGCGCCAGGGCCCCTTGATGGAGCAGCCGCACGCGCCGGCCGGCGAGGTCGTAGATCGCCGCCTCGCCCCGCGCGGCCTCGCCCGCCGCACCGGCGAGGCGGAGCTCGACCGTGGCGGGACCGCCTCCGGGGTTCGGGAACACCGACACGCCGATCGGCCGCGCCAGCGCCAGCGAGATGGTCGCGGGGAAGGGGCCGTACGAGACCGGCCGGACCATGTCGCCCTCCGGCACCCGCAGATCGAAGCGATAGAGGTACGAGGCGCCCGGCACCGCGGCCGGATCGGGCGCCGAGCAGGCGCCCAGGCAGAGCACCTCGTTGAGCGTGATGGGTGCCCAGTCGCCGCCCGAGGCCGGCGCGCGGAAGACCGTGTAGGACGCCCCCGCGTACGTGCCGGTGAGCGTGACGCGCGGCACGCCGCCCGGGTACTCCAGGAGCAGTCGCGGCTCGGCGAAGGCGAGCGTGGCGCACAGAACGGTCGCGGCCAGAATCAGCGGGAGCGGGCGGATGCGCATGGACACCTCGCGGGGGTTGGGCACTAAGGGGATGTCCTGATGGTACACGCGCCGGGCGCCGATGTGACCGTCGTTCCTCGCGAGGCCGGTGCTCCCGCCGTCACGCCGAGCCCCCGAGCCTTAAAGGACCGCGCGCCCGCGACGCGGCGCCCGAGGCCTAAGTCCGGGCGAAAGCGCTTGACACCCCAAGCAGCCCTCCTTAGGTTACAAACGATTGTCCTGCCTTGTATTGCTGACTCGAGGCTGACCCCGATGCTGCTCTCCGAACTGCTCAACGCCGCCGCCATCAACACGCGCCTCAAGGCCACGGGCAAGCGCGAGGCCGTGGCCGAGTTGGTGGCCCAGCTGGAGTCGGCCCATGGGCTCGACAGCCAGGGCGAGATCCTCGACCGGGTCCTGCGCCGCGAGGCCATGATGTCGACCGGGATCGGCAACGGGGTCGCCATCCCGCACGGCAAGGCGCGCGCGGTGGACCGGATGCTGGCCGCCTGCGGCGTGTCCCAGGCCGGAATCGAGTTCGACGCGGTGGACGCCGAGCCCGCGTACCTCTTCATCCTGCTGGTCTCGCCCGAGAGCGTCGGCACGCCCCACGTCAAGGTGCTCGCCAACGTCTCGCGCCTGCTCAAGGAGGAGTCGGTCCGCCGCGGCCTGCGCGAGGCCGAAGCGGGTGCCCCCTTCCTCGCGGCGCTCAAGGCCGCCGAAACCAAGTACCTGGCGACCGCCGCGTCCTGACGCTTCCCCGGTCGGACGCGGTCCGGTCACGACGGGTCCAGGAGGGACGCGCGTGCAGTTCCTCGCGAGCTGGAGCGAACTCTCAGCCTTCGACCTGCTGCGGCTGCTGGCCCCGCCCGGCTTCCTGATCGCCGCGCTGCTCCTGCCCGGCGTGCGCGTCGCCCGGGTGGCCGCCCTGGGGGTGGCTCTGGCCATCCCGCTGCTGCACGAGCTGGGCACCTCGCCGCCGCTCACCGCCGCCTGGTCGGCGCTGTGGCTGCTGGTCGCCTGGGCCGCCGGGGCTCGCGAGGGTGCCGCGCGCCGGCCGCTCGCCCACCCCCGCGGCCGGGTCGAGGCGGGGACGGTCGGCATGCTGCTCGGCCTGGCGCTGCTCGCGCTCCTGGTCGTGGCGGTCGCGCGCCAGGACCTCTCGCCCGAGGACGCCCGCCGCGCCTCGCTCGGGGCGCTCATCCTGTCGCTCGGCCTCATCCACCTGATGATGCGCGGCCACGCCCGCCGCGCCGGCGTGTCGTTCGCCTCGCTCGGGCTCGGGCTCCAGGTGCTGGATGGCGCGGCGCGCGCCGCCCAGGTCCCGCAGACGCTGCCCCAGGGTGGCGCGGTGCTGATCGCCACCGCCATCGCGGTGGCCCTGGCGATGCGGGTGGCGGCGAGCCGCGAACGGTTGGCGGGCACGGCGTGGGTGAGCGATGCCCACGACCTGCACGACTGAGACGACCGTGCGACGTCCCGCCGCCCCCGATCCGTCACGCTTGGGCGGCGCCCTGTGCGTCGCGGGCCTGGCCCTCCTCGGCTGGCCGTCGTTGTTCACCGCCGCACTCGGCATCGAGCTGATCGCGGCCGGGTTCTGGGTCTGGGGGCGCGCCGCCCAGGACCGCGCCGAGCAGCTCCCGCGCTGGTCCTGGCTCCGGCGTCCGGCCTCGGCGCTGTGGCTCGCCGCCGGGCTCAACGTGGCGCTGCCGGCGACCGACCACGCCGTGCTGCCCGCGCTGCGGACGCTCGCCGGGATCGTCGGCCGCGTCGAAGCGCTGGCGGTGCTGTGGGGCGCGCTCGAGCTGATGGCGGCCCTGCCGCTCGCGCGCGGTTTCTCCGACCGGCCGGGGCCGCTCGGGCCCGCGGGGCCGTGGGTGCCCGTCATGCTGCCGGCGGCGGGCTTCTTCGTGCTGTGGCGGCAGGCCCCGCACTGGACCCCGATCCCCGAGGTCCGCGAGGTGGCGCTGGTGCTCCTGCTGGTGACCGCCTGCCTCGCCGCCCTGCGCGCGTTCTCGCGGCGCGGCTGGATACCGTGCCTGCGCTGGCTGGTGGTGGCCGACTGCGCGCTCGGCGGCGTGCTGGTGGCGCTGGGGGCGGTGACGCCCGAATCCGCCCTGCTGCTCTGGCTGGGGGCGTGCGGCGCGCACGCGCAGCTGCTCGCGGGCGAGCTGGGCGGGGCGGCCGCGCGCCGCGGTGCCGCACCGCGCCGCCTCTGGCGCATCGCCATGGCGACCGCCCTGGCGAGCCTCTCCTGGCCGGTGCTGCTGACCCTGGCCTTCGGCCCGCGCGGGGCGTCGCAGCCGATCCTGGCCCTGGCCGCCACGGGGGCCGTGGCGCTGGCGGCGTGGGTGAGCGTGCGCCGCTTGGTCGCGACGCCGGAGCGGCGCGCGGTGGTGCGGCGCGAGTCGGCCGTGCCGCTCTTCCAGTTCGGCGCCATCGCCACCCTGGCCGCGGGCCCGATCGGGCTGGTCATCGCCTGGTGGTGGGGATTCGAGCCGCGCGGGATCGACTCGCTCGTGGCCCTCACGCCGGCCATCGCCGGCGCGTGGTCGGGGGCGCTGGGCGGTGGCGGCGGCCTCGCCAGCCTCGAGCCCGGCGTGCGCGCCCAGGGCGGACGGGCGCGGCGCGTGGCACGGGCGGCGTTCAACGCCGTGATGGGATTCGAGCGGCGGCTGGTCGCGGTCCTGGTGCGCATCGGCCAGGCGCTGATCGCCCCGGCGCGCGACCTGCACACGGGCGACGCCCAGGAGTTCCTGCTCTTCCTCGCCGGGGTCGCCGTCCTGGGCCTGGTGCTGCCGCTCTTGCGATGATCGCGCTGGCGCTGCCGCCCCCCGCCTGGCCGCCGGTCGCGATCGCCGCGGCGACCCCGCCGCTCATGGTGTCGGGCGCCGCGGCCTTGGGCCTGTGGCTCGCGGCCAGCATCCTGCTGGGGCTCGAGCCGCGCCGGCGCCGCGGGCCGGTGGGGTTCGTGGTGCTGGCCGGGCTCGCGTTCGCCGTGGCCCTGGCCCCGCTCGCGCGACCCGGCTGGGCGCCGCTCGCCGCGGGCCTGGTGACCGCGGCGCTGGCGCGCGACCGCGAGGACCCGCTGCACGCCGAGTGCGCGCTCAAGCTGGCCTGGGTGCTCGGGCCGGCGCTGGCGCTCTCGTGGGCCGGGCTCTCGCTGCTGACGCTCGCCACCGGGACGCCGGTCGCGCTCGAGCAGTGGGCCGTGCTCCAGCTCGGCCTCGACCCGCGCTTCCTGTGGAGCACCGCACTCCCGCTCTCGCTGCTGGGCGGGCTGGTGCTGCTGGGCGGTGCCCCGTTCAACTTCTGGGTGGCCGACGTGCTGCAGGGCGTGAGGCCGTGGCTGGCGGCCGCGACGGTGGCGACCCTGCAGATCTCCGGGGCGGCGTGGCTCTGCCGCCGGATCGAGGGCATCGCCGGCTTCCCCGCCGGGCGCGAGTTGGTGGCCGATCTGTTGGGCGTGGCCGCGGTGGTCGCGTTCGCGGCCGGTGCGGCCACCCTGCTGGTGCAGCGCCGCCCCGAGCGGCGCGTCGGCACGCTCGCGAGCCTCAATGGCGCGCTGATGCTGGCGGCCCTCGCCACCGGCCGGCCGCCGGGACCGCTGGCGCTCGCGCTGTGGGCGGGCCACCTGGCGCTGGCGCTGGCGGGGGCGGCGAGTGTCGCCAGCTTCCTGCCGACCTTCGCCGGTCCGGCGCCCGGAGCACCGCTCTTCCGCCGGCACCCGTGGAGCGGCATCGCCGGCCTCTACGCCGTGGCCTCGCTCGCGGGCGTGCCCGGCACGCCGGGGGCGCTGCTGTGGTTCGAGAGCGCGCGCGCGCTGGCCGTCGCGGGGCGCACCTCGCTGCTGCTGGTCATGGCCATCGCCTGGCTCGCCGGCCTGACCGCGGCGATGCGCCAGTGGCGGCAGGCGTTCGGCATCGCGACCGGCGAGGCGCCGCGCCCGGGCGTGGTGCCGCTCCAGGCGCGGCTGGCGCTCTGGATCGCCGCCCTCGGGCTGGTGGCGGTCGGGGCGCTGGGGTTGTGGCGGGCGTGAGCGGGGCGCTGGCGCGACGGCGCCGCCGCGGGACCGGGACGGCTCAGGCGGGGGAGTGGTCGCGGACCCGCGCTCATCCTTCGGAGTGCGGCCGCCGATAACCGTGGCATCCCGAGTCCGCCGCCCGCCGCACGTTCGGGCGTCGCAGCCGCTCGGTCCCACGAGGGTCCCGATGCGTCTGCCGCCCGCCGGGCACGCCGTCACGCTGGTCGCGCTGGTACTCGTCGCCGTCGGCATCGGCGACGGCCGCGCGAGCCTCACGCCGCAGGCCCAGGCGATCGTGGATCACTACGTCGCCGCCACCGGCGGGGCGGCGGCACTCGCCGCCGAGCCGGCGCTCCACACCCGGGGCCGCATCCAGGCCGCCAAGCTCTCGGGCACGGTCGAGCAGTGGACGCAGATCCCCGACCGCCTCGCGACCCGGCTCGATCTCGGCACCCTGCGCCTGCGGATGGGCTACGACGGCCACGTCGCGTGGCGCACCGATCTGAGCTCGCGGCGCGTCCAGATCCTCGAGGGCAAGGACCTCGAGGCGATGGCCTCCGACGCCTACTTCGAGAACGAGATGTGGGCCCGTCCCGACCAGGGGGGCGGCCAGGTCACCTTCGGCACCACCTCGTACCGCGACGGGCAGGCCTTCCACTCGCTCGTGGTGACGCCGCCGCTTGGGCCCCTGCGCCGCCTGTGGTTCAGCGAGAAGACCGGTCTCATCACGCGGGTGGTGACGCGCAAGGACCAGGTCGAGTCGGAGACCTGGCGCTCGGAGTATCAGGTGCTCGCCGGGCGCAGGCGCGCGACGCTCGACGACGCGGTGGACCAGAGCCTGGCGTTCCTCTACGACGAGGCGCCGGTCGCACGCGTATTCACCGACTCGGCGTGGGTCGCCGCCGGGGAGTCGACCCGGTTCGCGCCGCCCGAGGCGCCGCAGCCCGCCACCCGCTGGCTCAAGAGCCAAGGCGTCGCCCAGGTCCCGTTCCGCTACGGCAGCCGGCACGTATGGATCAAGGTGTCCATCAATGGTGCCCCGCCCGCCGACTTCCTGCTCGACACCGGCTGCAGTGCCACGGCGATCGACCGCGGCTATGCCGAGCGCATCGGCCTCGGGCACGAGGGCGACTTCGGCGTGCAGGGGATGGGGGGCCACGCCTCCGAGGCCATCGCGCCGGTGCGCAGCATCACCGTGTCCGGACCGGACGGCGACGGCGTCACGCTGCGCGACTTCAAGGTGGGCGTGCTCGACCTCGCCGACGGGGCCGAAGCGGTCTTGTGGCGCCGGGCGTCCGGCCTGCTGGGCGCGGACTTCCTGAGCCGTTTCGCGGTCGAGATCGACTACGACCATGAGACCGTGGCGTTCCACGATTCCGCCTCGTTCGTCTACCACGGCACGAGCGCTCCGATCGACATCCGCTTGATGTCGGGCATCCCGACGATCCCGGTGCGGCTCGATGACGGCTGCGAAGGCCAGTTCCTCGTCGACGTCGGCAACTCGTTCGGCATGATCGTCCACGGCTCGCTCGTGAAGGGCTGCCGCATCTTCACGAAGACCCTCGGACGCAAGGAGGTGCGCACCTTCGGCGGCGGCATCGGCAGCGGGTTCCAGAGCTGGCTCTGCCGGCTCGACACGCTGCGGATCGGGCCCTACGCGGTCGCGCAGCCGATCGCCGGGCTCACGCTGAGCACGCACGGGATGGTCGGCAGCGAGGACTATGGGGGCAACCTCGGCAACGGCGTGCTGCAGCGCTTCCGCTGCACCTTCGACTACGCGCACCGCAAGCTCTACCTGGATCCCGGCAAGCGCTTCGCCGAGCCGGACCGCTACTCGCGCATCGGCGCCTACCTGATCCGCGAGCCGCACCGCGTGCTGGCATGGGGCATCGTGCACGGCTCGGCGGCCGACGAGGCCGGGCTCAAGGAGGCGGATGTCGTGGTGGCGATCGACGGACGCCCCGCGACCAGCTACACGCCCGAGGAACTCGACCACCTGTTCGTGGACGGCGAGGTGGGCAGCACCCACACCCTCGAGGTGCTCCGCGACTTCAAGCCGACGCGCCTCACCGTGACGCTGCAGGACGTGATCTAGCGTCCGGTACCGGAAATCATGCACACGCCGCGCGGGTTCTCGTGGCCGCTGGCGGCGTCGCTCCTCCTCCGGGTATCGCAACGGATACGCGTCGTCGTCGCTCCTTGCCAGCGTCCACGATTCCTCCGCGGGGCATGCCCATGATTTCCGGTACGGGACACTAGCGTCGGGTTCCCGCGGCCGGCTCTCGGGCGTCGGGATGCGATGCGGGGCGGCGGGACCTCCGGGGCTCGGCAACGGGCGCCGACGGCCTCTCGGTCGATCGGCGCGTGGCGATCCTGCGGTGAGCGCGTGTATCGCATGACTGAACTCGTGGGCCGCTCATCCGATTCCGCCCATGCTCCGTAATCAAGGCGCCATCCCGGGGTCTTGGATCTTTTGATTCCACTCGGGGCCCGGGCCCGCGATGCTGGCGGCACGGGTCGCGCCACCTTTCACGACGGAGGGATTCCATGCCCGCGGACAAGAACCTCGCACTCGTGCGTCGCTTCTTCGACGAGATGTGCAACCAGCGGAAGCTCGACATCGCGGATCAGCTCTTCGCGGCGAATCACACGTACAACGACCCCAGCACGCCGACCGGTCCCGGACCCAAGGGCGTGAAGGACGTGATCTCCGGTTATCAGAATGCCTTCGGCGACGCGCACCGGACGGTGCACGAGACCTACGCGGCCGGCGATGACATCGTCGTCACGCGCTGGACCGGAAACGGGACGCACAGCGGCGAGCTGATGGGCATCGCGCCGACGCAGAAGAAGGTGAAGGTCACGGGGATCTGGATCCACCGCTTCTCGGGCGGCAAGATCGTCGAGAGCTGGAACACCTGGGATACGCTCGGGATGCTGCAGCAGCTCGGGGTCGTCCCGACGATGGCGTCGGCCAAGGGCTAGCCTCGATCGTTCGTCCCGGCTGAATCGAAGCACCGATTGCGCCTCCATGCGACGTCCTCCGGAACCGCGCCGGAATCGGCTCGACATGGAGGCGCAACGGTCATTGGCAAGCTGCCGTGAGCGGAAGGTCGCGCGAACGGGTCCGTGAGGTCAGGCCGCGTTCGCCTCCTGGCCACCGGTGCCCCCGTTGTTATCGCGCGCGTCCGCGACCGCGGAACGGACGCGGACCGTCATCTCCCGCTCGTCCCGCCAGCCCTCGATCATGGCCTCCGCCTGCTTGATGAGGAACTTGAGCGAGCCGGCCTTCTCGACCGCCTGGTCCACGACGGCCTTCTGTGCCTGGAGCGTCTCGAGACTGGATCGCACGTCCATCAGCAGGGCCTCGGCGCGGGTGAGGCGCTCTTCCGCCTTGCCCATCTGGCGCTTGCGCTCGTCAAGCGAGTTGGCGGTCCCCTTGATGTCTCGGAGTCCGTTCATCACCTCGGTGAGGAGACCGCGGCTTTGCTCGATCTCCCCGTGTGCGGAGGTGATCTCGCGGACCTCCTTCGCGGTCTTCTCGGCCATCATGATCATGCGGTTGAGATCGAGCTGTAGCGATTCGACGGTGCCCTGGCGAGCGATGATCTGCTCGAGGGTCCGGCCGATCTCCTGCTCCACGGGTCCCCACTTGGACAGGCGCTCGTCGAACTGACCGAGCCGCCTCTCGATCGCCTTGAGGCCGTCCGCACGCCCATCGATCTTCGTGGCCAGATCGTCGAGGTGCCGCGCCCGGTCCTCGACCGCCGAGAGTGTCGCCGTCAACCGGCGGGACAACTCCTCGAGCTGCTGGGCCGCGGATGCCGCCTCTTTTCTCATCTCAGATGCCTGCGCAAGGCTCTTGCTCGCCTCGCTGAGTGAGCGCTGGCGCTGTTCGAGCTCCGGCCTCAGTGCCCGTGTCTGCTCGGCGAGGGCCTCGACCGACTCGCAGCGCGCCGCGACGCCGGCGATGTTCTTGGCGATCGCGTCGGCCTTGCGCTCGGCCTCGTTCACCTGGCCCGACATGTTGGCGACCGTCTCGCCGAGGCGCTCGGCCTCCTCGGCGCGTCTCGAGAGCCCGGTGAATCGCTCCTCGGTGACCTCCATCTGGCTCTGAAGCTGCCGGCCGCGCTCGTCGAGCTTGCCGCCCAGGTCGCTGAGGTCGTCCATGCGCCGCTGCAGAGTGTCGACCAGCCCCCGGCGTCTTTCGATGTCGCTCAGGGAATCGCTCAGTCGTTGCGCCTGCTTCTGGGCGACCTCGATCGTCGGCGCGAGCCGGCTGACGTCGGCCACCTGGTCCTTGAGGTCCTTGACGCTGCGCTCCACCTCCGCCATCCAGGATCGCGCGTCCGACTGGCCCTCGCGGAAGCGGGCGATCTCACCGTGCGCGAACTGGGCCTGTTCGAGCGAGTCTTTCACGATCGCGTGGACGGCGTTGAGCTGCTCGAAGTCGCGAAGTGCCCCCTCGACGGTCACCCGCGCGGCTTCGATCTGCGAGAAGCGCGTCGAGATGTCACGGGCGGTCTGGCTCGTCTCCTCCAGCTCGCGCCGAACGGACTGGAACTTCGCCACATCACGATCGACCTGGTTGACCTCGGCCGAAAGCCCACGCACCTGCTCGCCGAGGGCCACGGTCTGCGAGCGGATCTCGGTGGCCGCCATGCTCGACTCGCCGAGGCCCGTGAACCGGTTCTCGTAGTCGGACAGGGTGACGCGCAGGTCCGACACGCGCTGGCTGACCGACTCGAGGCCCTGGCTTTCGAACTCGAAGCGCTCCGTCACCTTCTTCATCTCGAGCGAAAGCGAGGTCAGTTGCTGACGGGTCGTCCGCGTCTGTTCGTCGGTGTCTCGCTGGAGCTGGGAGATCTCGTTGGAACGCTCCTGGAGCGACCCGTGGAGCGACCGCAGCGTGTTCATCTGGCTCTGCAGCACGTTCAGGCTCTTCTCGTGCTCCTGCTGCTGACGCAGGCCCACTTCGATCTGGCGCATCGCCCGATCCAGGAGGTCGGCCTGGGCGATCGCACGCTCGACGGTATCGCGTTGGACTTCGAGCGTGGCCGACTTCTCGACCACCGAGTTCCCGAGCGCCTTGAGCGTCCCGATCTCACGCGTGAGATCGTCGATCGTCTGCTGGAGGCCATCGATCTTCTGGGTCGCCTCCTCGACGGCGGAGACCCGATGTTCCTTGTCCTGGAGGACCCGGCCCAGTTCCTCGCAGCGCCGCTCGATCGCCTCGAGCTTCGCAGCGGCCAGCTTTTGGGCTTCCATGGTCCGGCCGTTCTGATCCTGGAGCTTGGTCATGTTCTCGGCGGTGCCATCGACCTGCCCGCGTAGCGTCTCGGCATCGCTTCGCAACTGCTGGAACGGCCGCTCCACGTCCATGAAGTTGCCGATCCGTTCCTTCAACTGCAGCGCGGAGTCGACCCGCTGGCTCAACTCCTCGTACATGGAGCGGAACTTCCTTGCGTCTTCGAGCACGTTGCCGAGCTGCGCTTCGGCGCGTCGCTGGTTCTCCGCCAGATTCTCGGCGCGCAGATCCAGGGACGGGAGGGTCGACGAGAGCTGCAGGATCGCCGAGAACCGCTGCTCCACCTCGGCCAGGCGCTTGGCCACGGCGTCGACGTCGGTCTTCGCCTTCGTGACCGGGGCGTCGAGGTCCTGAAGCCGCGCATTGGAGGTGCGGAGGTCGATGATCAGGAGTTGACAGCGATCGCGCTCTTCCTGCATCTCGCGCATGGCGGCACACATCTGCTCGAATAGTTCCCGATCCTTCGAGTTGTTCGAGAGCAAGTTCTTGAGAGACATCAGACGCTCCTTTGGACGTGCGGGCCGGGCGCGTGTTCGGAGCGGCGGTTTGGCCGCGTGCGCGTGCGGTTGGCTCCTCGTTGGTAGCCATCGGCACGCGGCGACGATGTCTTTCAACATTTTTTAGCGCCCCCCGGGGGGGGCGCGGCCGGCCCCTCACGCTGATCCCCGAGCGGGTCGCCGGGCCGATGCCGGCCGGGACCCACCGGTGCCCCTGGCCATCCGCGCAGCTGCCCGGATCGACAAGCGCTTTCCCCGCAACCGGATACGCCATCGGTTCGTCGGATTCCCCTCTTCCCGGCGCGGGACACCCCGTCCCTGCTTCGGGAGTACGGCCCTGCGCTTCGCGCGCCGATATTCCGGAGGTGCCTCGCGATTCGATCGTTCGCTCCCGGCCCGGACGGGATGGACCGGCCCACCGCCGAGCAACCCCTGGGGAGCCCAGATGAGCCGGAGCGTCTCGAGAGGTAGCGCATGCACCCGGTGCGGGCGTCGCGCGCCCGGCGCGGGAGGGACGGGTGCGGCACTGCGCCGCGCGTGGATGATCGCATGCGCCGGGCTCATGGTCTCGGTCGCCGTGGTGCACGCCGCCGAGATCGGCGCGAGCCTGGCACGGACCACGATCGGCGTGGGGGGGGCGACCACGCTGACGGTGGTCGTGCGCGGCGCGACCGGGTCTGTCGCCGACCCCGTGTTCGTTCCGCCCCCAGGGATCGAGATCCTCGGCAGCGGACGCTTCCAGAACTTCACCGGGGGCGACGGTCACGGACCGGTCGAGACCGTCTTCCGCTTCGAACTCTCGTCCAACGCGACCGGGCGCTACGCCATCGGCCCGGTCTCGGTGCGCGTGGGCAATGAGATCTTCCGCAGCGCCGTCCTGAGCCTGGAGGCGACGGCGGCCGAGGCGCGCATCGCCGGGTCGCGGGGATCGTCGGGGCCGGCGTCCTTGCTGGTGGATGTGATCCCGGCGACACCGCTCGTGGGGGAGCCCTGCGTCCTCCGCGTGCGGCTGGTGCTGCGCGTCTCCCTGGCCGAGGACCCCCAGTACACGCCGCCGGCCACGCCAGGATTCTGGGCCGACCAGCCCGGCCCGCCCCAGGCGTACTACGCCGATGAGCACGGGGAGCGGGTGCTGGTCACCGAGACCCGCACGCGTGTCTATCCGTTGTCCACGGGCGCGGCGACGGTCGGCGCGGCGGAAGCCACGCTGGAGCTGACCGGCGCGGAGCGCGACGCCCAGGCGTGGAGCGGCGACCGGGTGCCGCGCCGCGAGGTCACGATCCGCAGTCAGCCGCTACGAGTCCGCGTCGGCGAGTTGCCCGCCGGGGCGCCCGCCGGCTTCGCGGGCGCGGTCGGCGACCTTTCGGTCACGTGGACGGCGGACCGCGCCCGCACGTCCGCGGATGTGCCGGTCACGCTGAGCCTCGACCTGCGTGGGGTCGGAAACCTGCCGCTCATCCATCCGCCCGCCCTGGCGGGAAGCGATATCGAGGTGTTTGCCAGCACCGTCGAAGACAGTTTCGCCCCGGCCGGGAGCAACGGTGCGGGCCGGCGGCGATTCCAGTGGACGGTGCTCCCTCGGCGCGTCGGAGGACTCCGGCTGCCGGTACCGACCTTCGCGTGGTTCGATCCGGCGAGCCGTGACTATCGCTGGGCCAAGTCGGAGGCGATGGTGATCGACGTCGGGCCTGCGGTGTATGCCGGGACGCATGAGGACGACGAATGGCCGATGACCTTCGCGCAGCATCCGGTGGACCCCGACGCGCGCACCGCGCGGCCGTGGGCCTGGTCCATCGCCGGGATCGCGCTCGGCTGGGCGGCGGCGTTGTGGCGCAGCACGAGCCGGAGGCGCGCGACGGCGGGGCGCGGCCAGACCCTCGAGTGGCTTCGCGCGGTGGGGCGGGCCAAGGGCCCCGACTTCTGGCGCGCGGCCGAAGCGTCGAGCGCCTGGCTCGCGCAACGCGGCGAGCCGGTGGAGACCCTGCGCCGGCACATCCTCACCAGCCGCTACTCGGGCACAACTCCGAACGAGGGGTGGACGCGCCGCCAGCTCGTGGACCGCATCACGGCGACCCTGCCGCCGATGCCCGCGCGCGGCGCCCG
>Ga0066710_100001484_pt1 | contig 17604 bp, 20 predicted proteins | sample GraSoiAngelo_159_FD_79666 | JGI IMG/M metagenome (GOLD analysis project Ga0066710, IMG submission 79666) | Grasslands soil microbial communities from the Angelo Coastal Reserve, California, USA - 14_1009_16_40cm | ecosystem: Environmental > Terrestrial > Soil > Grasslands | place: USA... | reverse complement strand
GAGCCGATCACGGAGTGGCCGCTGACCCGCGATCTGATCATCGCCGACACCGACCGGAAGGCCCGGGAGCTCGCCGAGCAGCACATCATGATCGCGTATCGCCGGGAGTACGCCGGGGGCTGGCGCCATCCCTTCATCGACGCCTCGGTCGCGACCGACCTGGACGGGCTGATGAAGGACCGGTTCATCATCGGCGGCCCCGACCAGTGCATCCGGGCGATCCGACGCTTCGTCGAGGAGTACGGGATGACGCACCTCATCTGCCGCACCTTCTTCCCGGGCCTGCCGCACGCCCACATCATGCGAGAGCTCGAGCTGCTCGCGCAGGAAGTGGCGCCCGCCTTTTCGTGAGGCTTAATCTGTAAGTATGTGATAAACTAGGCGCTTACCTGGGGCTTCCAGGGGAAGAGGAGTGTGATTCCGATTCCCAATAGCGCCTATCGCTTCGACAGGTCATACCAGTGGAACTATGCGCATGCTCCCGTGCTCCCGCGGGTCCGCCGCCTGCCCTCGGGGCCTGGCGGCCGGCTCTTCGGCCACCTCCTCAGCTCGAGCCTGGGCATCGCCGCGGGCCCCTTGATGAACTCGAAGTGGGTGGAAAGCTACGCGCGGCTCGGTTTCGACGTCCTGACCTACGCGACGGTCCGTTCGGCGTTCAGGACGGCCCTCGGTCTCCCCAACATTCGGCATGTGGATAACCGCGAAGGCGCCGCCATCGTCGCGCGCCGGCCCGCCGGCAACGGCGACACCACGATCGCCGTCTCGCTGGGGGAGCCCTCGATGGAGCCCGACGTGTGGCGCAAGGACGTCCGTCGCGCCAAGGAGCGCATCGGCCCCGGCCAGGTCCTGATCGTGAGCGTCATCGGTACCCCGCTTCCGGGCGGCGACCCGGAGACACTCGTCGCCGACTATGCGCGGTGTGCCGCGTGGGCGGCCGAGAGCGGCGCCGATGCCGTCGAGGTGCATCTGGCGACGCCGGATCCGTTCGCGGAGCACGCCCGGATGATCTACGAGAACGTGCCGCTCGCCGCGCAGATCCTCCACCGCGTGCGCACGACGATCGCCGCGCCGATGCTCGCGAAGCTCGGCGCGTTCAGGGCGCCGCGCCTGCTCCACGAGACCGCGACCAGGCTCGCGCCGTGGACCAACGGCTTCGTCCTGGTCAACAGCATCAGCCGGCGCGTGCTGGACGACGAGGGGGACCCGCTCTTCGAGGGACCCGGCCGCGAGCGCGCCGACGTCGTGGGCGCGCAGACCTTTGAAGTCGCGTCGCGGCAGGTCGTGGAGATGCTCGCCTGGCGAAAGGCGGGCGCCTGGGACCGCGCCGTTCTCGCCGTCGGCGGAATCTCCACCGCCGAGCGCGCGCACGATCTGCTTCGCGAGGGCGCCGACGCCGCGCTGGTGGCCACCGCCGCCCTCTTCGATCCGCTGCTCGCGGTCCGATTCCGCCAGACCCGCGCGACGGCCGTCGCCTGACCGGCGCGCGGGTGCCCCCCCGGGCCCCCGACGCGTGTGCTACGCTACGGCCCGTGCGCTGGCTCGTTGTCCTTCCCTTCGAGCGGCCCGGGCTCACGGGAATGGACTTCGCCGACGAACTGCGCCAGCTCGGTCACGAAGTCCGGACGTTCGAGTACCGCAAGGACAATCCGCTCTACAAGAACCGAGGGACGAAGGCCGCCTATCAGAGCTACATCCTGCGCTCGCTCGAGCGCACCTGCATCGCGTGGCGCCCGACCCTCGTCCTCGTCGTCAAGGGTACCCCCATCACGCCCGAGCTGATCACGCGCGTGAAGCGGAAGTGCGATCTCCTCTTCATCAACTTCTTCCCCGACAACCCGCTCTGGATGATGCCCCTCGCGGCGATCGAGGCGTACGATGTCTTCTTCACCAAGGAGCGCTACGCGATGCGCAGCCTCCAGCAGGTCGGGATCCGGAACCTGGCGTACCTGCCCATGTATTGCGTGCCGTCGGAGCACTACCCGGTGACGCCGACGACGGACGAGGCGCGCCGCTACGGCGGGCCGATCTCGTTCGTCGGCAACCGCTACCCCTACCGGGAGCGCTTCGTCAAGGCGCTGCGCGACTACCCGCTGCGGCTCTGGGGCCGCGGCTGGGCCGCCGCCGAGGATCCGGCCATCAGCTCGGTCGCGGGGCCGGCGGTGTTCGGCCACGAGAAGCTCCTCGTGTACGCCGCCTCCGCGCTCTCGCTCAACCACCACCATCCGATGAACGACATCGTCGGCGTGAACACGCGCGCCTTCGAGCTGGCGGCGGCGGCCGCCTGCCAGATGGTGGATCTCAAGGAGGACCTTCAGCACCTCTTCAAGCCGGGTGAGGAGATCGTGGGCTACCGCGACCTCGACGAGCTCCGGCGCCAGCTCGACTTCTATCTGGCGCATCCCGACGAGGCGCGCGCGATCGGCGAGAACGCCCGCCGGCGCGCGCTCGCCGAGCACACGCTCCGTCACCGGATCGACGAGATGCTTGCCACCGTGAACGACCGCTTCGGCAACTTCGCCCGGACGTCGGGGGCGGAGGCGCCGCGACCGCAGGTATGACCTCCGACTCGCTGGCCGAAAGCCTCACGTGCATCGAGTGCGGCGCGGCCTATCCGCTCACTTATCGCCTGGAGTGCGCGCGATGCCGGGGTCTCCTCGAGCTGCGCTACGACGTCGCGCGCCTGCGGGCGCTCGGCCCAGGGCTCCTGTCAGGCTCGGGGCTCTGGCGCTACGCGCCCGTCCTGCCGATCGCCGATCCGGCCCACCGGCTGACCCTCGGCGAGGGGGGTACGCCCCTGCTCGATTGCCCGCGGCTCGCCAGGGAGATGGGAATACGCCGGCTGCTCCTCAAGTTCGACGGCCCGAACCCCACCGGGACGGTCAAGGATCGGTCCTCGGCGACCGCCGTCGCCGCCGCGCTTCGCTTCGGCTACCGCGCGACGTCGGTGGTCAGCTCCGGCAACGCGGGCTCGTCGATCGCCGCCTACTCGGCGCGCGCCGGGCTTCCCTCTCTGATCTTCGCGTACGAGCGCGCGTCGGCGCCGAAGCTCCTGCACATGGCGGCGACGACGGCGAACCTCATCATCTACCAGGGGGTCTACGACGACCTCACCACGATCCGGGACCGCCCCGTCGGGGGGCATCTGTTCTTCGACTGCGGTGCCTCGCGCAACGCGTACAAGCAGGAAGGCAAGAAGACCCTCGCCTACGAGATCGCCGAGCAGACGGGCTGGGCGCCACCCGACGTCGTCGTGGCCCCGGTAGCGGTGGGCGAGACCTTCATCGCCGCGGCGCGTGGCTTTCGCGAGATGCGCGAGGCGGGCTGGATCGAGCGCGTACCGCTGATGGTCGCCGCCCAGGCGACGCGGGCCAACGCCGTCGCGCGCGCCTTTCGCGAGGGCACGGCCATCACGCCGCTCAAGATCGGCTACACGGTGGCGGAGGGCCTGGCGGCCGGCGATCCGGGCAAGAAGGGCGCGTGGGTTCTGCGGCTACTCCGCGAGAACAAGGGCCTCGCCGGCGACGCCGAGGACGACGAGATCCTCCGGATGCAGCACCGGCTCGCGCGCGTCGAGGGAATCTGGGCCGGGCCCACCGGCGTCGCCACGCTGGCCGTCCTCGCTCGTCTCCTCGCGGACAAGCGGCTCGAGCCGGCGCAGGATTTCTGCGCGATCATCAGCGAGACCGGCCTCAAGACCGAGGCGGAGCCGCCCAGCCGGGTCGGGGTCGCCTTCGACTACGACTCGCTCAAGCGCCTCGTCGCCGAGCGTCTCGCCTAGGTGCCGCTGCCCCGGCGCTTCTACCGGCGGACGGCGCGCCTCGTCGCGCGCGACCTGCTCGGCTGTGTCCTCGTCACCCGTCGCGGGCGGGTCGTCACGGCGGGACGGGTCGTCGAGACCGAGGCCTACCTCGGGCCGGAGGACGCGGCCTCCCACGCCGCGTTCAGGCCCGGCAGCCGCGCGCTCTTCTACGGCGACGGCGGCTTCGCGTACGTCTATCTGAACTACGGGATCCATCGCTGCCTCAACGCGATCGCCGGCGCGGCCGGCCGGCCGGGGTGCGTGCTCATCCGCGCGGTGGAGCCGATCCTCGGCCTGCCGGCGATGGCGAGGCGACGCGGCATCCCGCCGGATCAGGCGCGACTGGCCAGCGGACCCGGCAATCTCACGCGCGCGTTCGGCATCACCCTGCGCGACAACGGCGCCGACCTCACGCGCGGGCGGCTCACCGTCGAGCCCGCGGACGCGCCGCGCGCGTTTCGCGTCGCGGCGGGCCCGCGCATCGGCCTCACGCGTGCCCGCGACCTTCGCCTGCGCTTCTGGATAGCCGGGAACCGCTTCGTCTCACGATAGCCCCGCCGCGTCAGAGCGGATAGGGCACGAGCTCGCGGCCGATCTCGACCTCACCGGCGAACCGCCGGCGGGCCTCCTCGGCGAGCGCGTCGACCGCATCGTGATACTCCGCGCCGATGTGCGTGAGGATCAGCCGGCGCACGCCGGCGCGCGCGGCGACTTCTCCGGCCTCGGCGGCCGTCGAGTGCGCGTGTCCGCCGGCGCGCCCGGGGTCACGCTCCGAGTAGGTCGCCTCGTGTACGAGCGTGTCGACGCCGCGGGCGAGCGCGACCACGGTATCGCAGGGCCGCGTGTCCGACGAGTAGACGAAGCTCCCTCGCCCGGCGACGTCCACGCGCACGGCGAAGTTGGGCATGGCGCCGTGGTCGTTCGGCGATGTCCGTACGCCGAGCGGTCCCAGGTCGAAGAGATGCGCGTTGTCCGCCAGCTCGATCGCGCGAACCGCGAGCTTGAACATCCCCGGACGCTCGAGCGTGTTGAAGAGGCTCAGCAGGCTCCGCAACGGCTCGACGTGCTCCGGCCGGCAATAGACGGTCAGGGGCGTCCCGCGCCCGAGAACGGCCAGGTTCCTCACGAGCGCCGGCAGCCCGTAGGAGTGGTCGGGATGGATGTGGGTGACCACGACCGCGACGAGCGCCAGCGGGTCGACGCCGGCGCGCCGGAGCTTCTGGACCGGGCTTCCGCCGCAGTCGAGCAGCACGGCGCCCTCGGGCGCGGCGATGACGATCGACGTGGTGTCGCGGACGGCCGACGGAATCGAGCCCGAGGTGCCGAGAAAGGCGAAATGCATCAGCGCGCCCTCAGGCTCGCAGGCTCGAAGAGGGCGTCGGCCGGATTCGTGTTGGTCAGGATCGAGCGCACCGTGTACAGCATGAGGAGCTTGCCGTCGACGAACACCTCCTGGCGGTACGGGAAATAGAGTCGCCCCGACAGCGGCCGGTGCTCGGAGAGCGCGAGGTCGACCAGCTTGGTCCCGTTCGGAAGCCGCTCGCGCGTCACGAGCCGGACGACGCCGTAGTCCGGGTCGAGCCACACCGCGGGGACGTCGCGGTCACCCGGCCGGGCGCCGATCACCGTCACCGTCCGCGTGCCCACGCGCACCACATGGCTGACGTCGTCCCGCACGCCCCGTGCCCGCCACTCGGCGAGCAGCTCCTCGGCCCGCCGCTTCACCGGGATCAGGATGTTCGGGAGGGCTCGCAGCGGTTCGACGGCCGGGAGCTCGACCACCTTCCCGTCGGCCCGTCGTACCCAGACCCGATTGCCGACGGTGATCTGGATCTCGCGCTGACCGTCCAGGGTCTGCTCGACGCGCTGGCGCTGCGGGACCTTGAAGAACATGCGCTGCTCGCCGGACAGATAGGGACGCTGCCCGTCGGGAAGGTACAGGGCGAGGTTCTGATCGATGACCACGTCGCTGATCCGGACGTCGGAGAAGCGGGTCACGAAGGCTTCGACGGCGGCCCGGCTGTCCTGGGCGACCGCGACGGGCACGCCCATGCCGATCGAGGCCAGCAGGAGCGGGAGGACGACGGCGCGCCCCACGGATGTGGTTATAATGCCGTAGATGCGCTGAACGCAAACTTAAGGAGTGCCCGTGCCGAGTGATTCGCTGAGCTCCGGGATTCTGGCTCTCGTCTGGAACTCCGGCCCGATCGCGAAGTTCGTTCTCTTCGTGCTGATGATCTTCTCGATCGTCAGCTGGGCGCTCATCGTCGAGAAGGCGTTCCAGTTCCGGCGGGTTCGCCGGCAGACGTTCGAGTTTCTCAGGGTTTTCCGCGAGGCCCGACGCACCTCCGTCGTGCACACCGCGGCGCGGCGGCTCCGCCAGAGCCCGCTCGCGCAGCTCTACTTCGCGGCCTATCAGGAGGTCTCGGGAATTCCCGAGGTCCTCGACAAGGTGCTCGACGATTTCGACGAGGGACTCGGATCCGACCGCCTCGAGGCGGTCCACCGCGCCCTGCGACGCGCGGCCGCGCTCGAGGTCGCCCGGCTCGAGCACTACCTGCCGTTCCTCGCGACCACCGCCAGCTCGACCCCGTTCATCGGCCTCTTCGGCACGGTGTGGGGTGTCATGGCGGCGTTCCACGGGATCGGCGCTCAGGGCTCGGCGAGCCTCGCCGTCGTCGCGCCCGGAATCTCCGAGGCGCTGGTCGCGACGGCCGCGGGGCTCGGCGCTGCCATCCCGGCGGTCATCGGCTACAACTACTTCGTCAACCGCGTGAAGCACTGGGCCGTCGAGATGGAAGGCTTCACGATGGATCTCCTGAACGTCCTGAGCCGGCCCGTTGCCAAGGCGGGACGCACGGCCAAAGATGGCGTTTAGCACCGAGTCGTCGGACGCGCGTCGGATCGGCACCAACCTCGCCGAGATCAATATCATTCCGCTGGTCGACGTCGTGCTGGTCCTGCTCCTGATCTTCATGCTGACGGCCCCGATGATGTACCGGGGCATCGACGTCAACCTGCCGAAAGCCGCGTCGAAGCCGACTGCCGTCGAGGAGCGACTGGTCCTCACCGTCACCAAGGACCAGTCGCTCTTCCTGAACGACCGGCGCGTGCCCGCCAACGGCCTCGAGGGGGCGCTGCGTCAGGCGTTCGCCAACCGGACCGACAAGACCTTGTACCTCAAGGCCGACGCTGGACTCTCGTACGGCGCGGTCGTGGAGACGATGGACCGCGTCCGTCGCGCGGGCATCGAGCGACTCGGCATGGTGACCGAGCCGGCTCGGGAGCGCTGAGACCCCGGCGCTTGCCGTGGCTCTTCCCGCCAGCTTTCACATCGGTCCAGCGCTGGGGCGGCTACGGCTTCCGCTGGCCCCGGCCGTCGTGTCGGCGATCGCCCACGTGGCGTTCTTCGCCGTCGTCATCCTGGGCGCGTCGATGTGGACCGACACCCGGACCAAGCCCGTATTCGTCGTGCTGACGCCGAGCGTCGCGGCCGTCGGCTCCCCGCGCGGCGTGCCGGCACCGCCGCGCGTCGAGGAGGCGCCGCTCAAGCCGCCTCCGACCGAGCTGCCCCGCCGCGAGGCCGCCCGCGATCTGCCGGCACGGGATCTGCCCTCGCGCGAGCTGCCGCAGCGAGACTCCGTCGGGCTGCCCGATCGGAGTCTTCCGACCCGCTCGCCCGCCCCGCCGCGACCGGCCGACAAGGAGCTGCCGGCGACCGCGAGCACGACGCCGACGACGGCTCCGCAGACGCCGATCCGGCGCGAGGCCGCGGCCGCGCCGCCGCCCCCGCCGCTCGGCGCTGCGTCGGGAACGTCGACGGGATCGGGTCCGCTCACGCTCAGCGTCTCTGACTTCCCGTACGCCTGGTACATCCGGCAGATTCAGGGAAAGATCCAGGAGAAGTGGCTGGGGCGCGCCATTCCCGGTCAGCAGCCGTCCGTGGTCTTCGAGATCCGACGCGACGGCCGGCTCAACGTCGTAACGATCGACCGGAGCTCGGGCAACGCCTACTACGACCAGGTCGCGCTCCGCGCGATCAACGACGCCAGCCCGTTCCCGCCGCTTCCCGACGACTTCAAGAAACCCGTGCTGAGGATCGGTCTGCAGTTCGTCTTCGATCCGACAGGGGGATGATTGGTGCGACGTCTCGCCGCCGCCGCTCTGTTGCTCACGCTCGCCGCAGTGACGTCGCTCGCGCTCTGGGCACCGCCGCCCGCGGCGCGCGCCCAGGCTGTCGACGTCTACATCAACGTCACCGGCGGTGAAAAGAGCAAGAAGCTCAACATCGCGGTTCCCGATTTCACGCTCCTCACCGGGACCGACACGGCGCTCGCCAAGCTCCTCGCCTCGGTGGTCGGCAACGATCTCACGCTCTCCGGGTTCTTCAGCGTCGTCGCGGCGACGGGCTCGATTCCCGCCAACAACCCCGCGGCGCTCGCGCAGACGTGGAGCGCGTTCGCGGCCGCCGGCGCCCACGCGGGGGTGCACGGGCTCCTGTCCATCCGCGGCGATCGCCTCGAGGCCGAGATGCGCCTCTACGATCTCACGACGCCGGAGCACCGCCTGATCGCGTCGCGGAAATTCGAGTCGACGGCGCCGCAGTCGCGGCGCCTCGCGCACAAGATCGCCGACGAGATCGTGCTCCAGTTCACCGGCGAGCAGGGGGTCGCCGACACGAAGATCGCGTACGTGGTGGGGCCGCCCGGCTCCAAGGAGATCGTCGTGGCCGACTACGACGGGGCGGCCGCCGGCAACGTGACCCGGAACGCCTCGATCAATCTCTCGCCCGTCTGGAGCCCCGACGCGCGCTCGATCGCGTTCACCTCGTTCATGAACGGCTATCCCGACCTCTTCCGCCTCTTTCCCTTCGAGCGGCAGCGGCCCGTGCAGACGCTCGCCTCGTTCGTGGGCATCAACTCCTCTCCCGGATGGAGCCCCGACGGGCGTTACCTGGCGCTCACGCTCTCGAAGGACGGTAACCCGGAGATCTACGTGCTCACGCTGGCGACCGGCGTGCTGCAGCGTCTCACGCGACACGCGGGGATCGACACGGAGCCGACCTGGTCGCCGAGCGGCCAGCAGATCGCGTTCGTCTCCGACCGCGCGGGACAGCCGCGCATCTTCCTCATGGACAAGGACGGCAGCAACGTTCGCCCGCTCACCTCGAGCGGCTTTCACACGCAGCCGCGCTGGTCGCCGAAGGGCGATCCCATCATCTACACGCAGCGGTCGGGAACGCACGACCTCTGGGCGATCAGCCCCGGCGGCTCCAGCCCGCGCCAGCTCACGAGCGGCCAGGGAGACAATCAAGGCGCGACCTGGGCGCCCGACGGACGTCACCTCGCGTTCCAGTCGAACCGCACCGGTCGCTGGCAATTGTTCTTCATGTCGGTCGACGGTCTGACGACGACACAGGTCACGCAAGGGACCAACGAGGCCACAAGTCCCTCTTGGTCGCCTCGCCTGCCGTGATAGGATTGGGACCCGAAAGTTGACCTCAAAGCGGAGTCCAAGGGGGGCGTAATGCTGACTCGCGCGGCGCACGCAATGTTGTCGTCGGTGCTACTGGTGGGACTGATCATCAGCGGTTGCGCGAAGACGCCCGCAACCACGGCTTCGGCGGCCGCGCCGGCTCCCGCACCGGCTCCCGCACCGGCGCCACGCGCCACGGCGCCGTCGACGCCCGCCGCGCCGAGCACCGCGGCACCGGCCACGGCACCGGCCGCCCCGCTCGCCGGCCCCGCGGCGCCGAGGCCTTCGCCGAAAGAGTTCGCGGCCATCGACGCCTTGAAGGACGTCTTCTTCGAGTTCGACAAGTACGACATCCGGCCCGAGGACGCGAAGACGCTCGACGCCAACGCGTCGTGGCTGAAGTCGAACGCCGAGAACCTGGTGCTGATCGAGGGACACTGCGACGAGCGTGGAACCAACGAGTACAACCTGGCTCTCGGCGAGCGTCGCGCGAAGGCGACCATGAACTACCTCGTCTCGCAGGGGGTCCAGGCTAACCGCATCACCATCATCAGCTACGGTGAGGAGCGGCCGCTTTGCAACGAGAAGACCGAGTCGTGCTGGGCCAAGAATCGCCGCGCGCACTTTCTGGTCAAACCGCGCTGAGCCCGCGTGAGGTTCCGGGGAGGAGGCTCGCGCTCCTCCTCGGCGTCGTCCTGTCGCTCGCCGGTTGCGCCGAGGTCCAGGAAGCCACCGGCGTCGCGACCCAGCAGGATCTCTTCCAGATTCGCCAGGACATAGCGGCGGCGCAGCAGACGGCCCAGCGTGCCAAGGCCGACGCCGACGCCGTCTCGGCGCAGGTCAAGGGCCGTTCGGCCGGGGAGGGCGACAAGCAGGCAGCGGCCCTCAGCCGTCAGGTGGACAGCCTGAGCGAGACGCTGACGACGCTCACGGGGCGCGTGGACGAGCTCTCGACGCGGCTGGACACGCTGACCCGTCAGCTTCGCGGGACGGGCCCGGCGCCCGCGCCCCGCTCCTAGTCGGCGGCTCCGTCCGGGTCCGGCCCGACGTCTCCTGGAGTTGCGCCAGGCGCCGTTGCTGCAGTACCGCCGCGCCCCTCGGCCGCCTCGCTTCAGCCACAGGACATCTATCAGGCGGCGTACATCGATTTCAGCAAGGGCAGCTACTCGCTAGCGATCGCGGGCTTTCGCGAGTTCCTGCGCCGCTACCCCGATCACGAGCTCGCGGGCAGCGCCCAGTACTGGATCGGTGAGGCCTACCTCTCGCTGGCTCGCGGATTCAGCGATTCCGCGCAGGGCGACAAGGCGACGGAGTCGCTGGAGCAGGCCGTGCAGGAGTTCAAGAAGGTCCTCGCGAACTACCCGAGAGCCGACAAGGTGCCGACGGCGCTCTACAAGGAAGCACTGGCCCTGATCGACCTCAAGCAGCTCGGCCAGGCTCAGGCCCGCCTGCAATATCTCGTCGACAACTTCCCGCGCTCCGAAGAAACGACCCTGGCCCGCGAGCGCCTAGCCGCCCTCAAAAACCGCTAACCCCACACGCGGCAGCAACTCGCTCCCGCCGAGCAGCCGTTTCCCGAACGGTAATCACGCAAGAACCGCGTACGTCGCGGGGCGACGAGGGTGGGGCCGCGGGCCGGCTCCCGGGACCCGCGTAGTCAGGGTCACCAGAGCCGCACGCCGAAGATCGACGTCGAAAGCGCGGTGGGCTAGCGGGTCCCGGGAGCCGGCCCGCGCCCCACCCTCGCCGCCCGGCGAAAGCTAGTCGGATGACTCCTCGAGACCGAGCACCCACACGACCGTCACGCCCTTTTCATGACCCGAATAGACCATGACGGTACCGTTGGGATCGTCCGTGTGGGCGGAGCTGACGACGACGGGGGGATCGGAGGCGAGGAAATCAGGCATCGCTTGCCAGAGGGTGAACGACAGGATGGCGACGGCTACCGCCGCGCCGCCGCCGAGTGCCCATCGGGGATTCCACCGCCTCCGCGCAACCGGGACAGGTGGCGGATTCTTGCCTCTGGCGTCCTCGATACCCCGGACGATTCCTGGCCAGAAACCGGCCCAGTCGGGCTCAACCCTGCGCGGGCCGGGGCTCAAAGTCCGCTGAAGCATCGCCCTGAGGCTCCTGAGCGTATCGGCCTCGCGCTGACAGGTCGTACATCCGCTCAGGTGTCTGGCGGTGGCCTGTGCCACACCACCCTCGAGAGCTCCGTCAAGGTAGGCGCCGATACGGCGGCGGGTCCGGAAACAGGTCAACACGACTGTTGGACGGCCCCGCCCACCACCCGTATTCTCATGGCCGGATGATACCCGAACAGCCCGTGAGCCTCTCCGTCGGGGCCGACCTGAGCCTCGAGGCCCTGCTGGCGATTCCGGACGCCCCGAGCGCCGGCGTCGTGATCTGCCATCCTCATCCACTGTACGGCGGCGACATGGACAACCCCGTCGTCGTGCGCGTCCAGGAGGTGTGCGCCGGCCTCGGCCTGGCCACCCTGCGCTTCAACTTTCGCGGAGTCGGCGGCTCGGGCGGCGTGCACGGCGACGGCGTCGGAGAGCAGGACGACGCGCGGGCGGCGCTCGAGGCCCTCGCCCGGACGACAGGCGGAGCGCCGACCGCGATCGCCGGTTATTCGTTCGGCGCCCGGATCGCCGCGCTCGTCGCGTGCGGCGACCCACGAATCGGGGGCCTGACCCTGATCGCTCCGCCCCTCGGGATGTACGACTTCGCCTGCATCGAGGGCGTGCGCGCGCCGACGCTCATGGTCGCGGGTACGGCCGATTCCTACTGCCCCGCCCCGGATTTCGCGCGGCTCAGCGCACGCCTGCCGTCCGCCACCGCGGTCTCCATCGAGGGCGCGGATCATTTCTTCTTCGGCAAGCTCTTCCCGCTGGGTGAAGCGGTCGCGAAGTGGGCGCAAGGGCTTCGCGGGGAGCGCCGGGCTCCCTAGACGCGCGGAAGCTGGCGGGGCGTCGCGTTGCCGGCCGAGAGGATGACCCGCACGCCCTCCTCGACCGACAGCCCGGTCTGCAGCACCTCGTCGCGCGGGACGAGCACGACGTCGCCGAGGTAGAGGTTGTTCGTCGGAATGAACAGCGTGACCATCTCGCGCTTGCCGTGCGGCGTGTCGACCAGCACGTGGCTCGTGACGAAGGCGAACGCGTACTCGCCCTGGCGCGGATGCTCGACGAGCACGACCGCCCCGAACGCGCTCCGGCGCTCGGGCGAGAACGAATCGATCAGCATCTTGACCGACGGATAGAGCCGGCGGTAGATGGGCACCCGGAGCAGGAGGTTGTCGCCCCAGGCAAGCACGCGACGGCCCACGACGTTGCGCGCGATCGTGCCCACGACCAGGATGATGGCGACGGCGGTCAGGAACCCCAGCCCCGGAAGGGGCCGGCCGAGCATCTTCTCGTACATGGGGGCGAAGACGTCGTCGATCCGGCTCCAGAAAATCCAGAGGAGCCACGCCGTGAGGAAGACGGGAACCGTGACGAAGAAGCCGGCGATAAAACGAACCTTGAGCCAGTTCCTCATGGTTTCTTCGAGAATAGCACCCCGTGCTAGCGGCGCCGGCAGAGTGCGGCGGCGCGCGCTGGTCACCGGCGGCGCCATCCGCGTCGGGCAGGCGATCGCCCTGTCGCTGGCGCGGGCGGGGATGGACGTGGCAATCGGCTACCACCGCTCGGGGCGCGCCGCCCGGCGCGCGGCCGCGGAGATCGGGGCGCTGGGCGGGCGGGTCACGACGATCCGCGCGAACCTTGCCGACCCCGCGCAGGCGCGACGGCTGGTCCAGCGGGCGGCGCGGGCGCTCGGCGGACTCGATGTGCTCGTCAACAACGCCGCGATCTTCGACCGCACGCCGTTCGCCACCACCACGCCCGCGCGCTACGATCGGCTGCTGGGGCTGAACCTGCGCGCCGCTTTTTTCTCCTCTCAAGAGGCCGCCGCGGTGATGCGGCGCCGCGGCGGGCACATCGTCAACATCGGCGACGCCGGCGCGGCGGGGCCGCGGCCGAACTACATCCCCTACACGCTGGCCAAGGTGGGGATCGAGAGCCTGACCCGCGGGCTGGCGGTGGCGCTCCGGTCACGGCGCATCGCGGTGAACTGCGTCGCCCCCGGCGCGGTGCTCCGGCCGCCTCGATTCTCCCAGGCGCGCTGGCGGAAGGTGACCCGAGGTCACGCCGGCAGCGGCGCCGCCGTCGCCGCCGCGGTCCTCTTCTTCGCCACGTGTCCCCGCTACATCACCGGCCAGGTGCTGAAGGTTGACGGCGGCGAGGGCGTGACGCGCTGAACGGCGATCGCGGACTACGGGCGGACGATCCGGCCGCCGCCCATCGTGCGCAGGAAATCGCCCAGCGACGCGAAACGCATGAACGGATTACCGCGCTTCTCGTCGCCGATCGTCGACGACGGACCCCCGTAGTTGTGACCGGGGAAGAGAAGCGTGGAGTCCGGCAGCGCGCCGAGGCGCTGCGTGAGCGAGTGGTACATCTGAGCCGGATCGCTGCCCGGCAGGTCGGTGCGCCCGCATGAGCCGATGAAGAGCGTGTCGCCCGACACGAGCCGGCCGTCGATCAGGAAGCACTGGGAGCCCGGCGTGTGCCCGGGCGTGTGCATGAAGGTCAGCGTCAGACGTCCGATCGCCAGTGTCGAGTGGTTGTCGACCGCCACCAGGTCCGAGCCGAAGCCCCGGAGGAACTCGCTCTCGGCCTTGTGGACGTAGACCTTCGCCTTCACGCGCCCCAGCAGATCCTCGACGCCCGGGATGCGCCCGGGCATTCCCCACGACTCGAGGCTGCCGCCGACATGGTCCTGGTGGGTATGCGTGACGAGCGCGCCCGTGATCGTCATGCCCCGCGCCTGGGCGGTCTCGACGATCGTATCGATCTCCCACGCCGGATCGACGACCACGCACTCGCGCGCCACCGGATCGCCGATGAGATAGACGAAGTTCTGCATCGGCCCGAGCTCCATCTGCTGGAGATAGATCGTGTCGTCGGCCATGGCCCCCATCCTACCTCCGCTCGCGGCGATCGGGGTAGAATGCTCCCCCGACCGATCAGTCCGCTGGGGAGACCGCATGACGACGGCACAGTCCGCGGCAGCACGGCGCGTGACCTATCAGCTCGAAACCCTCTGGGACTACGACTACGTGCCGACGCACGACGAGCTGGCGACCCTGTACGAGACGGCCAAGAAGAACCAGTGGAACGGCTCCACGGCAATCGACTGGAGCCGGCCGGTCGGCACCGAGGGCCCGGTGCTCAACGTGCAGATGGCGTTCCAGGGAACCGAGTTCTACGGAAAGCTCACGGACGAAGAGAAGAAGGAGGTCGAGATCCGTGTCTCGGCCTGGCGTCTCTCCCAGTTTCTCCACGGCGAGCAGGGCGCGCTCGTCGTGTGCGGGCAGCTGGTCAACTCGATCCCGGAGCTGGACGCGAAGCTGTACGCCTCGACCCAGGTCGTCGACGAAGGGCGGCACGTCGAGGTGTTCGAGCGGTACGTCAAGAAACTCCACAAGATCTACCCGGTCGACCCGCTCCTGAAGGCCCTGCTCGACGAGATTCTCGCGACCAATATCTGGGAGCTGAAGCTCCTGGGCATGCAGATGATCGTCGAGGGACTCGCCATCGCCGCCTTCAACCTCATGCGCAAGCAGACCGGGGATCCGACCCTGGCGGACCTCCTGGACTACGTCCTGCAGGACGAGGGCCGCCACGTGAACTTCGGCTACTTCGCGCTGCGGCGCTCGATCCCGACGATGGAGGCGTCGAGGCGCGAGCTGCTCGAGGATTTCACCTTCCGGGCGTGCGACCAGATGTACGCCCGGGACGAGCGGACCGGATTCCAATCGGTGAAGAGCGTCTGGAGGGAGATGGGCTGGGACGGCGACGCGGTCTGGCGCGACGCGATCGCCAATTCCCCGACGACCAAGGCGTTCAACAGCTTCCTGTTCCGCGACAACCTGATGCCGCGCCTGGAGCGGCTCGGGCTCATCTCCGAGCGGATCGCGCCGCGCTACCGGGAGCTCGGACTCCTCACCTGATCAGCCCTTGAAGTCGTCGGGCACCTTCAGGGGCTCGCCGAGCTGCTTGGCGTCGACGGAATAGATCGCCGGCGCCGTCTTCAGCTTGACCCAGGCCTGATCGCCCTCGCGCTTGCCGACGAGTAGCACCGCGGCCTCGCTGCCGTCCGCCTTGAGGAGCGTGACCTCGAGCGTCGGCGCGTCGAGACCGTACTTGGCCGGTTCGGCGCCCGTCGGCGCGGCGATCGTCTTCCACTTGAGGGCGCGGAGCGCGTAGAGCAGATTGTCCACGGTCGCCGCCTTCGCCGCGCCGCGTGGGCCCTCCACCACCTTCCAGTCGGCGTCGCCGCTCCGCTCGACGACGACCGTCTGGTTGCCGGCCCGCACGCGCATGCGCTTGATGTCCCGCGGCTGGAGCCCCGGAAACAGGGTGCGGTCGCGCAGCTCGTCGACCGAGCGGCCGATCTCCTCGAGCGCCTTGCCGTCGACGAGCACCACCGGTCCACGGCCGACCACGCCCGCGTACGCGCTCGCCGCGCCCGCACGGCGCTCCGGCGACGGCGCCAGCAGGAGCGTTCGCGCCGCGGGCGTGCCCGGATCGCCGATGCTCACGCGCACCGTGGGCTTCGCCAGGTAGCGGGGGATGCCGGCGGCGTCGTCGGTGAGGAAGGCCTGCGCCCTGAGCCCGAGTAGCTTGAACAGCACGGCGCCCGCCTCGACCTGGTCGGCCGGCAGCGCCTCCGGCGCGGTGATCTTCCAGCGCCCGTTCTCCTGCGCCAGGGTCACGGCGCCCTTCGGGCTCTCGATCTCGATCCGCGTCACCTTGTCCCGGTCGACCCCGACCACCGCCTTGTCGCGGAGCACCGCCACGTTCTTCGGCACGGCGGCCCACGTCTCGTCGGGGATCAGCACCACCGCCGACTCCCCCGCCCGCATGGCGTAGACGCCCTTCTTGGCGGCATCGGCGCGACCGAAGAGCAGCGTCTGCGTCGCGCGGTCCTTGTCGCGGCCGGTGTGGATCGCGACCCGCACCGGCCGGTCGAGACCGAACGAGGCCAGCGAGGGCGGCGCCTCGGCCACGAACTCCTTCACGCGAGCCCCGTGGAGCTTGTCCACGAAGTCACGGAGGATGCCGGAGTCGGCCGGCAGCGCCCGCGGGCGGATCAGTTGCCAGCGCCCGTCGGCCTGCTCCGCGGCGATCGAATCGTCGGCCGTGACGATCTCGAGCCCGGTGACGTCCTTCGGGTCGAACGCGAGCACGGCCTTGTCGCGAAAGTCGGCGACCGGCCGCGTCGTGTCGCGCAGGACCGATTCGCCGACCACGAAGACCGCGGGCTTGTCGGCCTCACGCGCGTACACCCACACGCCGGTCGGGCTCTTCGCCCCGAGGACCAGCCCGAGCGACTTCCCGTCCTTGAGCTTCGCCGTGATCTCGGCCACCGGCTTGTCGAGGCCGAAATCGCCGAGCGCCTTCGGGGCCGCCTCGATCTCGCGGTCCATCCGCGCGGTGACGACCGAGGTGACCGTTTCGTCGATCGGGCCGCGGTCGCCGCGCGCCTTGACAGGCTCGAGGATCCGCCAGCCGTCGGCGTCGCGCTTGAGCTTGACGACCCCGTCGGGGCGCTTGATCTCTATCTCCGTGACGTCGGCCGGCTCGACGGTGAAGACGCGCCCCTTGCGGCCTTCCGTCTTCTCCCGATCGGGGCCCAGGCGGATCTCGTAGACGTAGTAGAAGGCGCCGAGCGCGATCAGAATGACGGCCAGGACCGCGGTCGACTGCCAGCGCATCGGCTGGGTTAGTTCGCCGCGCGGCGGCGAACGACCGCGGCGATGCCGCCGGCGAGCACGAGCGCCGGCAGGACCACCACCGGCAGGAAGAAGACGGCCTTCGCCTGGTTCTCGCTCATGAACACCGGCGTTTGCTTCACGTCCTTGGGGCGGATCGAGATCTGGTCTTCCTCTTCGGCGAGCCAGCTCACGGTATTGAGGAAGAAGTCGCGGTTGCCCTGGATGTTCAGAAACTGGTTCGCGGCGATGTTCGACGTGCCGTACACGACAATGCGGGCCTTCTCGATCGTCGCGACCGCGGCGACGGCGAGCGGCCCCTTGAGGTCCTGGGGATCCGGCTTCGCCACACCGCGCTCGAGGTCCGCGCGGTTGGTTTCGCCCCAGCTCTCCGGGCTGGTGCGGGCGAGCAGCTGGACGTTGACGCCCTTGGGAGGGGTCTTGAGCGCGGCGACCGACCGGGTGAGCGGAAAGAGCGTGGTGACCCCGCCCATGTCGCGGGTGATCG
>Ga0066710_100001482_pt1 | contig 17611 bp, 16 predicted proteins | sample GraSoiAngelo_159_FD_79666 | JGI IMG/M metagenome (GOLD analysis project Ga0066710, IMG submission 79666) | Grasslands soil microbial communities from the Angelo Coastal Reserve, California, USA - 14_1009_16_40cm | ecosystem: Environmental > Terrestrial > Soil > Grasslands | place: USA... | reverse complement strand
GGCGACCTTCGCGTATGGGCCGAACGTCTGCACGACGCCCTGGGAAACGAGAACCAGCGCGAAGACGAACGAGAGCGGCAGGAGGATGTAGAGCGTGGTTCGAGTGAGATCGACCCAGAAGTTACCGATCGTCTCGGCGGAGCGACGCGCGAATCCTCGGATCAGCGCGACCGCGACGGCCATGCCCGACGCCGCCGACACGAAGTTCTGGACGGTCAGCGCGAGCATCTGCGTGAGATAGCTCATGGTCGATTCGCCGCCGTAGCCCTGCCAGTTGGTGTTCGTCGCGAAGCTCACGGCGGTGTTGAACGACGAGTCGGGCGAGACCGCGCCGAGACCGGCCGGGTTGAGCGGCAGCACGCTCTGGAGACGCTGGAGCGCGTAGGCTGCCAGGACCCCGGCGAGGTTGAGGATGAGCATCGTCAGGGCATAGGTCTTCCATCCCATCTCCGCCTTGGGACTGATGCCGGACATCCTATAGATGAGGCGCTCCAGCCAGCCGAGCGCCCGGTCGAGCGCGACCCGCCGGCCTTCGTAGACGCGCGCCATGTACGCCCCGAGCGGCTTGGCCAGCAGCAGCAACACCACCACGTAGACGACGAGCTGAAGAACGCCGTTGGCTGTCATCCGAAAAGCTCCGGTTTGAGAAGCGCCAGCACGAGGTAGATCAACAGACCCAGTGAGACGAGACCGCCGACGATGTAGAGCAGTGGCATCGTGACCTCCTACACGCGCTCACAGAGCTTGACGAACGCCCAGGTGAGGCCGAAGAAGAGCACGCTCAGTCCGAGATAGAGCCCGTCCATCCAGTCCATGGTCTTCCTCCAATCGAGAACAATAGCGCCCGCCCGCCTCAAGGAACCGTCAAGATCACCCGTGGAGACGTTAACGGCGCATCAAAATCATGGGTTCCTCCGGCTCCACCTTCTTGGAGGACGGGAGGCACAACCTCCGCGACGTTGACCTCGCCTTAACGCGGAGCGCCTTCAGTTTGGCGGAACCTTGATTCGCCCCGGCCATCTCATGGGAACGAAGGAGGATGTCCCATGAAGCCCACGTGGTGGCAGCTCTACGGAATCGGCGCGCTTCTCGTGGCGCTGATCGGACTCATCGAGGCCGATCTCTCGGCCGGCGCCCTGCGCACGACCTTCGATCGGCGCCGCGCCAAGTCGAGAGCCATCCGGTTGTGGCGTCTCCAGATCGCCATGAGCACGAACGCGAAAATGACCATATCTGGTCGCGATTGGGCGCGTCGGGCTGGCGCTGGGCGCCTGGACGCGGTGGGGGATTCGATGACCCCCTCGCGGTAGCCTCGTTCCAGATCCCCACGTAGGCCAGTCCGCAAATCAGCAGGGTGCCCCGGCGCCGACAAGCCTGACCCCCAGCGCACCACGGCGCTACACTAGGACCGTGAGTACCGACCGGCCCGACCCCGAGGCACTGCTGGCCCGCGTCAAAGAGGAAGAGGCGCGACGGCGCAAGGGGAAGCTGAAGGTGTTTTTCGGCGCCGCCGCCGGGGTCGGCAAGACGTACGCCATGCTCGAGGCTGCGCGCGAGCAGCGTGCCGACGGGATCGACGTGCTCATCGGCGTGGTCGAGACGCACGGCCGCGCCGAGACGGACGCGCTGCTCGAGGGGCTCGAGCGCCTGCCTCTGCGGGGCGTCGAGTATCGCGGCACGACGCTGCAGGAATTCGATCTCGACGGCGCGCTCGGTCGCCATCCCGCCCTGATCCTGGTCGACGAGCTCGCGCACACGAACGCGCCGGGGTCCCGTCACGCCAAGCGGTGGCAGGACGTGCTCGAGCTCCTCGACACCGGCATCGACGTCTACACGACCGTGAACGTCCAGCATGTCGAGAGCCTCAACGACGTCGTCGCGAAGATCACGGGGGTCGTGGTGCGCGAGACGGTGCCGGACTCGGTCCTGGAACAGGCGGACGAGGTCGAGCTGATCGACCTACCGCCCGACGATCTGCTCGAGCGCTTCAAGGACGGCAAGGTCTACATGCCCGACCAGGCGCAGGAGGCCGTCCGAAATTTCTTCCGCAAGGGCAACCTGATCGCCCTGCGCGAGCTCGCGCTCCGCCGGACCGCCGAGCGGGTGGACGCCCAGATGCGCGTCTACATGCACGAGCACGCGATCGGCAAGGCGTGGCCGACCGCCGAGCGGCTCCTGGTGTGCATCAGCCCCGGACCGGAATCGGCCCGGCTCGTGCGGGCGGCCAAGCGGATGGCGGACCGGCTCGGCGCCCCGTGGGTGGCGGCGTACGTCGAAACGCCGGCGCAGCTCCGCCTGCCGGCCGAGGTGCGCGATCGGGTCACCCAGACGCTCCGGCTCGCCGAACAGCTCGGCGCCGAGACCTACATGCTGCCCGGACCGAAGATGAGCGAGGCGATCCTGGCGTTCGCGCACGACCGCAACGTGACGAAGATCGTCGTGGGCAAGCCCCGCCGCCGGCTCTGGACGCGAATCTTGATCGGCTCGATCGTCGACGCAATCGTCCAGGGCAGCGGCGACATCGACATCTATGTCATCAGCGCCGAGCGTGAGCAGGGCGTCTCACCGGTGCTCGTCCGGCGGCGTGCGATTCCGCCCGAATGGGCGCCCTACGTCTGGGCGCTGACCGTCGTGGCGCTGTCGAGCGGAATCGCGTGGTTGACGCTCCCGTTCTTCGAGCTCGCCAACCTCGTCATGGTGTATTTGCTCGGGATCGTCGTCGTCGCGACGCGCTACGGTCGGGGGCCCTCGCTGGTGGCCTCCGTCCTGAGCGTCGCCGCGCTCGACTTCCTGTTCGTGCCGCCCGTCTTCACGTTCGCGGTCTCCGACGTCCGCTACCTGTTCACCTTCGCGGTCATGCTGCTCGTCGGGCTCGTGACCAGCAGTCTGGCGGCGCGCATCCGCACGCAGGCGGACACCGCCCGCCTGCGCGAGCAGCGGACGGCGGCGCTCTACGCCATGAGTCGCGAGCTGGCGAGCACGCGCGGCGTGGACCAGCTCCTGACGATCGCGGTGCGCCACATCAGCGAGGTCTTCCGCAGCCAGGTGGTCGTGCTCCTTCCCGGCGCCGGCGGTCTCGTTCCCTCGGGCGGCGGGCAGCTCGCGCTGGACTCCAACGAGCTCGGCGTCGCGAAGTGGGTGCACGAGCATCATCAGCCGGCGGGGCTCGGCACCGCCACGCTGCCCGGAGCCGTCGCGCTCTACCTGCCGCTGCAGGCGCCGCGCGGACCGGTAGGCGTCCTCGGCGTCCGCCCGGCCGACCGCCACGCGCTCGATGCGCCCGACCAGCTCCACCAGCTCGAGACCTTCGCCAATCAGACCGCGCTCGCCATCGAGCGGGCGCAGCTCGCCGACGAGGCGCAGCAGGCTCAGGTGCGGATCGAGACCGAGCGCCTGCGCAACTCGCTGCTCAGCTCGGTCTCGCACGACCTCCGGACGCCGCTCGCCACGATCACCGGGGCGGCCAGCACAATTTTGGAAAGCGGGTCCCGGCTCGATGCCCAGACGCGCCAGGAATTGCTCGAGTCGGTGCGCGAGGAGGCCGACCGGCTGAACCGTCTCGTCCAGAATCTCCTGGAGATGACGCGTCTCGAGTCCGGTGCGCTCCAGCTCCGCCGGGAATGGCATCCGCTCGAAGAGGTCATCGGGGCCGCGCTGAGCCGCCTCGGCAAGGAGCTCGCCGACCGGCGCGTGGACACGCGCGTGCCGCCCGACCTGCCCCTCGTGCCGATCGACGACGTCCTGGTCGAGCAGGTGCTCGTCAACCTCCTCGACAACGCCGTCAAGTACACGCCCCGCGAGAGTCCGATCCGGATCATCGCGACGGCCACCGACCGCGCCGTCACCGTCGAGGTGGCCGATCATGGCCCGGGGTTGCCGCGGGGTGAGGAAGACAGGGTGTTCGAGAAGTTCCATCGCGGAGCCGAGGGCGGCCGCGGCGTGGGCCTCGGCCTGGCGATCGCCCAGGGCATCGTCAAGGCGCACGGCGGACGCATCTGGGCGCAGAACCTGCCCGAGGGCGGCGTGGCATTTCTGTTCACGCTCCCACTGGCGGGCACGCCACCCGCGGCCGTGCCCGCTGATGCCTGAGCCCGTCGTCGTCCTGATCGAGGACGAGCCACAGATCCGGCGCTTCTTGCGGGCGACGCTGACCGGCCAGGGCTACAAGCTCTTCGAGGCCACGACGGGCGCTGATGGCGTCGTGGAAGTGGGCTCGCGCCAGCCCGACGTCGTCATCGTCGACCTCGGGTTGCCCGACATGGACGGCCTCGAAGTCATCCGGCGCGTGCGCGAGTGGACCGACGTCCCGGTCATCGTGCTCTCGGCCCGCGGCCAGGAGCGCGACAAGGTCACGGCGCTCGACGCGGGCGCCGACGACTACGTGAGCAAGCCGTTCGGCGCCAGCGAGCTGCTCGCGCGGATCCGCGTCGCGCTCCGCCACACCGCCGGCGCGTCGCACGAGGCGGACGAGGCCGCCTTCAAGGTGGGAGAGCTGCGCGTCGACCTCCTGCGCCGCCAGGTGCTGGTCGACGACAAGGAAGTCCACTTGACGCCGATCGAGTACAAGCTCTTGACGACGCTCGTTCGTCACGCCGGGAAGGTCGTCACGCACCAGCAGCTGCTTCGGGAGGTGTGGGGCCCCTCGCATACCGAGCAGGCTCACTACGCGCGCGTCTACATGGCTCATCTGCGTCACAAGCTCGAGGCCGAGCCCGCGCGTCCCCGCTATCTCCTGACGGAGCCGGGTGTCGGGTACCGGCTCGCGGCGGAATGATCGCCGTGTGCGCGCAAGAGATCCCCGACGCCCGTGCGGTGGCTTGCCGAGTGTTCCAGAATGCGGTATCAGCCTGAAGCGAGCCCGGAACGCACTCCAGGCGCCAAGCTCGAGTCGCCGGCTGGAGCGAGGAGAGGAGAACGACGATGGCCCGCTATCTGAAGGTCGCGGCTGCGCAAATGGGTCCCAACCAGGACGGCACGCCGCGCGAGGCGATCGTCGAGCGGATGCTGGCGCTCCTCGAGGCGGCGGCGCGCGACGGTGTCGAGCTGATCGTGTACCCCGAGATGGCGCTGACGACGTACTTTCCCAAGCGCATCCGCCAGGACTTCGACCAGTTCTTCGAGACCGAGGTGCCGCCGAAGGCCCTCGACCCGCTCTTGCGTCGCGCGGCCGACGCGCGTGTCGCGGTGCACGTGGGCTTCTGCGAGAAGGCCGACGGGAAGTACTTCAACACGGCGCTCCTCACCGACCGCGACGGCCGCCTGTGCGGGACCTTCCGCAAGATCCATCTCCCGGGCACGAAGGCCGCCGACGGCTTCGCCCAGGTCTACGAGCCCTACTACTTCGCCCACGGTGATACCGGCTACCGGGTCTTCGACGCTGTCGACGCCAGGGTCGGCATCGCGATCTGCCAGGATCGACGGTATCCGGAGAGCTACCGTTCGCTCGCCCTCCAGGGCGCCGAGATCATCCTCATCGGCTACAACACGCCGCTCTCGCCGCTGGCGCTCGACTTGAACGAGCTCTGCATGCGCGCCGGGGCCTACTCGAACCTCTGCTTCGTGGTGGGCGTCGCCAAAGCCGGCGTGGAGGACGGCGTCGAGCTGATCGCCGGCTCCTGCATCATCGACCCGCAAGGCCAGATCCTCGCGCGGGCGGCGACGCGCGCCGACGAGCTCGTGGTGGCTCGAATCGACCTCGAGCAGATGGCGCCCGTGCGGAAGCGCTGGAACTTCCTCGGGCGGCGTCAGCCCCACCACTACGGGCGCCTGCTCCAGCCGGTCACCGAGAAGGAGCCGAATCGATGAGCGCGTCCGGCGTCGACGTGGTCGTGCGCGGCGGTCGGGTGGTCACGAGCTCGGACGTCGTCGAGGCCGCGGTCGCGATCCGCGGCGACAAGATCGCCGCGATCGGGCCCGAGTCGCTCTTTCCGCCCGCCGAGCACATGATCGACGCCTCCGGCAAGCTCGTGCTCCCCGGGCTCATCGACTGTCATCTACACATCGGCCCGGAGTACGACGACTGGCGGACGGCGCCGGCGGCGGCGGCGCGCACGGGGCTCACCACGCTCTTGCCCTTCGTCGTCTACGACGAGGGCGAGACGCTGCCGAGGGCGGTCGCGCGCCTGCGCGAGGAGGCCGAGTCGCTCTCCGTGCTCGACTTCGGCTTTCACTTCATCCTGAACCACGAGCCGTACATCCTCGAGGGCATCCCCGAGGCCTTCCGCATGGGCGTCTCGTCGCTCAAGCTCTTCATGACGTACAAGAAGCGCGGCAAGCGCATGGTCTCCGATGAGTTCATCGCCAAGACGATGGAGCGGCTCGCCGCGCTCGGCGGCCTCTGCCAGCTCCACTGCGAGAACGGCGACGTCCTCTGCTATCTCGAGGACAAGGCGATTGCCGAGGGCCGCACCGCGCCGACAGACTTCCCGCTGACCTGTCCCGACTGGACGGAGGAAGAGGCGATCAACCGCGCGGTCCTCATCGGACGCCTCACCGGCTGTCCGGTGTACGTCGTGCACCTCTCGACGCAGCTCGGCCTCGAACGCATCAAGCGCGCCCAGGCCGAAGGGCAGAAGGTGTGGTGCGAGACCTGTCCGCAGTATCTGCTGCTCACCGACAAGGAGATGGAGCGCCTCGGTCCCTTCGCCAAGATCGGCCCGCCGCTCCGTCCGGCCGACGGCCCGGACCGCGCCGCGCTCTGGCAGGGCTCGGCGCAGGGCTTCATCGCCAATCTCGCGAGCGATCACGCGCCGCGCGTGCCCGCCGCGAAGGAGCCGGGCCGGAAGAACATCTTCGTGGACGCCGAGGGCAAGCCGATCCCGTTCGGCGCGCCGTCCCTCGAGACGCTGGCGCCGCTGGCCTGGAGCGAAGGCGTGGTGAAGCGCGGGCTGCCCGCCACCTGGATGGCGCGCGTGCTCGCCGAGAACCCGGCGCGGACGTTCGGCCTCTGGCCCCGCAAGGGCGTGATTCGCCCCGGCGCCGACGCCGATCTGACGATCTGGGACCCGGCTCCCGAGTGGACGATCCAGTACTCGCAGCACCTCGGCATCGCCGGCTTCACGCCTTACGAAGGCTGGCGGGCGCGCGGCAGAGCGTGGATGACGCTCGTCCGCGGCCAGGTGTTGCTGAACCCGGCGGGCGAGTTCGAGCAGAAGCCGGGGTACGGCCGGTTCCTGCCGCGCGGCGGCCCGATTCCGCCGATCGCCGGCGCGGTCGCCTGAAAGGTTCCCGCACAGTGGACTATCTGGATCGGCTCGCGGCCTTCGTCGCCGCGACACGCTTCGACGCGCTTGCCGCGTCCACGGTCGCGGCCGCCAAGCTGGTGCTGCTCGACACGCTCGGCGCCATCGTCGCCGGAAGCGCCGAGCCCGAGAACGGCGAGCTGGCGCGACTCGCCTCCGCGCGTTCGCCGCGTGGCGCCGCGACGCTGCTCGGCCACCGTGCCAAGGCCGACTCGTTCTGGGCGGCGCTGACGAACGCCACCGCCGGCGTCGCGCTCGAGGTCGACGAGGGCAGTCGTCTCGGCGGCGGCCACCCGGCGATCCATGTCGTCCCCGCGGCGCTCGCCGTCGCCGAGGAGCGCGGCCTCGACGGCCGACGGCTGCTCGAGAGCCTCGTGGCGGGCTACGAGGTCGGCTCGCGGATCGGGGGCGCGACCACGGCGCGGGCGAACGTGCACTCTCACGGCACCTGGGGGACGATCAGCACCGCCGTCACCGTCGCGAAGCTCAGCGGCGCCTCGGCCGAGACGATCCGCGCGGTCATCAACCTCGCGGCCTCGATGAGCCCGGCCAACACGTGGACCCCCGCGCTGGACGGCGCGACGATCCGTAACCTCTACCCGGGCCGCTCGGCGTTCCAGGGCATCCTCGCCGTCGACCTCCAGGGCTGCGGGTTCACGGGCCTCGACGACGCGCCGTCGGACGTCTACGGCACGATCCTCGCCGAGGGTTTCGATCCGGCGCTCGCGGTCGCCGGCCTCGACACGCTCGCGGGTCCCGATCCGGGTCGCGAGCTCTATCGCATCGAGCAGAACTACTTCAAGCTTCACGCCTGTTGCCGGTTCAATCATTTCGCCCTCGACGCGGTGATGGCGCTCCGGCGGGTGCATCGACTCGAGAGCGACGACGTCGCGAAGGTAGAGGTCGTCACCATTCCGTTCGCCGTGCGGATGAGCGAGCCCGCGCCGGCGAGCTCGCTCGCCGCCCGGTTCTCCATCCCCTGGGCGGTCGCCGCGGCGCTCGTCCTGGGCCGGACCGACCCCGGCGCCTTCGACGGCGTGGCGCTCGCCGACACCAGAATCCGTGATCTCGCGCGCCGCGTGGAGATCGGGACCGACGCCGCGATGTCCCCGCGGCGGGCCGATGGTCCAACGGCGAGCGTGAGGATCACGCTGCGCGACGGGCGGACGCTCGAGGAGACGACGACGGTGGTCCGTGGCGACGCCGCGCGTCCCGTGCCCCGCGACGAGCTCACGGCCAAGTTCGTGGCGCTTGCCGCGCCGATCTTCGGTGAGTCGCACGCCCGCAAGGTCGCCGACGCGGTGAACGAGGCCGACACGCTCGAGGACGTCCGCGCGCTGACCGCGATGCTCGTCCCCTGAGGGGTTGGCAGTGAAAGTGTGGGCCGCCGTCCCGCTGATGCTGGCAGTCTTCTGGACGCCAAGCGCCGCCGCCGCCTCGTGCACCCCGACGGCCGCGAGCCGCAATGTGCCGACGGCGCTGATCCTGTCCGGTGGCGGCGCCAAGGGCGCGTACGAGGCCGGCTCGGCCGCGGCCTTCGCCGAGCGCGGGCTCCCCTTCCGGATCGTCGCCGGCTCGTCGGCCGGCGCCTTGAACGCCGCGATGATCGTCGCGGGGCGCGCCGACCGGCTCGAGGCCCTGTGGCGCGCGGTCAAGAAGGATCAGGTCTACTCGCTGCGCGCGCCCGTCCTCTTCGCCGGTCTCCTCCCGGGGTGGCTGACGCTCCTGGCGTTGGATGGCGCCGGCTCGCTGCTGGACTCGCAACCCCTCCGCGGGCTGATCACGGCATCGGTCGATTTCGAGCGCATCCGCAGCTCACCCATCCGTCTGCTCGTGACCGCCACGGACCTCGCCCGGCGCGAGCAGCGCGCGTTCGACAACCGCACGGTCACGGTCGATGTCCTCATGGCAGCCGCGGCCGTCCCCGGAGCCTTTCCCGCCGTCGACGTCGATGGCGCGCTCCTGGTCGACGGCGGCCTCACGGGCCGCGCACCCGTGCTCGAGGCGCTCGCGGCATCATCGGTCGAGCGCGCCGTGGTCGTGTTGAGTTACGCGCCAGACGAGCAGAGCGCGCGGCCGACGACGATCCTACGGTCCCTCGAGTCGGCACTCGAGACCGTGATGCTCCACAACGTCCGGCGCGACGTCGAGCTGGCACGGCTCAAGTACCCGGCGGTCGACGTGCAGCTCCTCAGCCCCTCCGCGCCGCTCAGCCTCCGCCCACTCGAATTCGACCCCGACGGCATGGCCCGCATCCTCGCCCTCGGACGCTCCGACGCCCTCGAATGCCTCAAGTCTTGGGGCGAGTGACCTACGCACACCGCTTCAGTCCGGAGGAGCAAGCGAACCCGGACGGGTGGCGCCGGGGGTCGCACCCCCGCGCTCGGCGGAGTGGGGACCGTCCGCAGCTCGAAGAGCTGCGATTCGGGCGAGTGGGTGACGCAGCCGAGCGCGGGGGTGCGACCCCCGGCGCCACCCGTCCGCCGACTACGAGCTACGAGCTTCGCGGCGGCCAGGTGATGCCGAGAGCGTCGATTCGTCGCAGGCGATCCTGTCCGAGGGCCGTGTCGTAGACGTCGGCGAGCGCTTCCGGCGTCCAACCCTCGCGGCTGGTGATCGCGCGGATGGGCGCCGGATGCGACCAGAGCGACACCTGGTTGCCGCGGACGTGGAGGATCTGTCCCGTGACGTGGGCCGCGCGGTCGCTCGCGAGGAACGCGACGACCGGCGCGATCGCTTCGGGCGGCGCCGCCGCCTGCGCCCGGCGTCCGTCCGGGAGTCGCTCGGTCATCCGCGTCTCGGCGGTCGGTGAGATGCAGTTTACGGTGACGCCGTACTTCGCCATCGCCAGCGCCGTCGAGCGCGTCAGGCCCACGATGCCTTCCTTGGCCGCCGAGTAGTTCGGTTGGCCCGGGCTGCCCTCGAGGCCGGCGGTGGACGTGAAGGTCACGATGCGCCCGTAGCGCCGCTCGCGCATGTGGCGTGTCGCCGGACGCATGACCGTGAAGTGGCCCTTCAGGTGGACGGCGACCACGCTGTCCCACTCGTCTTCGCTCATGTTGAAGATCATCCGCTCTTTCAGGATTCCGGCGCAGCAGACGACGATGTGCAGATCGCCGAAGGTGTTCAGCGCGGCGTCGACCATCGCCTGGCCGCCGGCCATCGTCGCGACGCTGTCGGCGTTCGCGACCGCCCGGCCTCCGCCGGCCTCGATCTCCTTGACGACGGCCAGGGCCCGCTCGCTCGACGGGTCACGCCCGTCGACCGTCACGCCGTAGTCGTTGACCACGACGCTGGCGCCCGCGGCGGCCAGGCCCAGCGCCACCCCGCGACCGATCCCGCTCCCCGCCCCCGTCACGACCGCAATCTTTCCGTCCAAGAGACCCATGGCTCTCGCCTCCGCGATAGTGTTCTGTCGAGAGAGACTACTCGATTTCGAGCGACGACGCGCTACCGGCCGCTCTCATTCAACCCCGATCAGTCCAGCGAGCCGTTCGGGATCGGCGCTGAGCGCGGCCGACTCGCCGTCGTAGACGATACGGCCCTTGTCCATGACCACCGTGCGGGCAGAGAACGCGAGCGCTACCCGGCTGTTCTGCTCGACGAGCACGATCGAGAGCGCGCCCTCGCCACGCAGGCGAAGCAGGATCCCGGTGAGCGCCTCGACGATCACCGGAGCCAGGCCCTCGGTCGGCTCGTCCATGAGCAGCACCGAGGGGTTCGTCAGCAGCGCCCGCGCGATCGAGAGCATCTGCTGCTCGCCGCCGGAGAGCTGGTTGCCCATGTTGGACAGCCGCCCGCCCAGGTTCGGGAACAGCTCGAACACCCGCTCCTGGGTCCAGTGCCCCGGTCGGGCCCCGACCTCCAGGTTCTCGCGGACACTGAGCGACGGGAAGATCTCGCGCTCCTGAGGGACCCAGCCGATGCCGCGTCGAGCGCGGCGAAAGATCGGGACGCGATCGAGGCTCACGCCGCCGAGCATCACCTCGCCGTGGTGCAGCGTGGTATGGCCCATCACCGTCGCCAGCAACGTGGTCTTGCCGACGCCATTGCGGCCGATCACGCTGATACTCTCGCCCGGCGCCAGTGTCAGGTTGATGTCTTCGAGCACGACGGTCTCGCCATAGCCCGCCGTAACTCGCCGCAGCGCCAGCGCCTCAGCCACGGCCGGCTCGACCGAGGTACACCGCGCGCACGTCGGCATCGGCCCCGATCTCCCTGGGGCTCCCGGTGGCGAAGACGGCGCCGCTCACCATCACCGTGATCCGCTCCGCGAATCGGAACACGAGGTCCATGTCGTGATCGATGATGAGCACACCGATGTCCCTGGGCAGGGCGTCGACGGCGTCGAGAATGATGTGGCTCTCGGCGCTCGGCACGCCGGCTGCAGGCTCGTCGAGCAGCAGGACCTCGGGCTTCAAGCCGAGCGCGATGGCGAGTTCGACCAGGCGCTGGCGGCCGTACGGCAGCTCGGCGATGCGGTGCGTCGCGTCGGCCGTCAGCTTCAGGGTGTCGAGCAGGTGCATCGACTCTTCGACCACGTCCCGGCGCGTCCCGGCCGGCCGGAACATGGACGGGGCCGCGCCGACCCGCTCGGCGACCGCGATGTAGACGTTTTCCAGCACCGAGAGCCGCCGGAACAGCCGGTTGATTTGGAACGTCCGAGCGATACCGAGCTTGACTCGCGCCGCCTGGACCACCCCCGTGATGTCCCGCCCCTTCATCAAGATAGCGCCAGAGGTGGGCTGGATGACGCCGGTCAATAGATTCACGAACGTGGTCTTGCCCGCTCCGTTCGGGCCGATCAGAGCGTGGCGCGCGCCGGGCTCCAGCCGGAAGTTGATGTCCCGCGCGGCGGCCAGCGCGCCGAAGTTTCGGCAGAGCGCGCGGGTCTCGAGAAGGGGCGTGGTCATGATGGCGCGCGTACCGACTGGAAGCGGCGCATGGCGGCCTCGGCGATTCCCAGGATGCCGTTGCGCGCGAACAGGGCGATGACGACGAGCAGGAATCCCAGCCCGAGCTGCCAGGCGGTTGGATAGACCTTCGAGAGAAAGTGCGACAGCGCCATGTACGCGATGGCACCGATGAAGGCGCCGTAGAGACGGCCATAGCCACCGAGCACGAGGATGATGAGCACCGTGGCCGCGCGGTCGAGGCCGAGCGTGCCCAAGTTGACGTAAGCGTTCGCCTGCGCCCAGATACCGCCCGCGGCTCCGGCGATCGCCGCCGAGAGCGTGTAGCAGAGGACGAGCCGTCGCCGCACGGGCGCGCCGACGGCATGCATTCGCAGCATGTTCTCGCGGATTCCCGTCAAGCTCTGACCGAAGGGCGAATAGACCAGCGTGCGCACGAAGACGAAGCACAGGAACAGCACGGCGAGGACGTAGAGGTACTGCGTCTTCGGGTAGAGCGGATTGAACTCGAACCTCCCGAACAGCGGGGCGATCGGCAAGCTGTCGAGGCCGTCGAAGCCGCCGGTGTAGTCGTGGGCGAGATTGGCGGCCTCCTCGAGCAGCGCCATGGTGCACAACGTGAGCATGAGCAAGGTCAGGCCCTGAGTGCGCAGGAGCACCAGGCCGGAGCCGAAGCCGACGGCCGCCGCCACCAGCGCCGCGAGGATCAAGCCCGTGATCGGCTCGTTCCAGATGCCGTGCTTGGCCAGCATGCCCACCGTGTAGGCGCCGGCGCCGAAGAACGCGGCCTGACCGAGGGTCACGATCCCGGCGTAGCCGAGCACGAGATCGAGCGAGATCGCGAAGAGGATCGTGACCAGGACCTCGGTGCCGAAGCCCAGGTGTTTCGGGAACACGAAGTAGAAGGCCAGGGCGAGAATCCAGGGGATCGGCTCCCACGCCCGCGGCCGGTGGCGCCCGGCCAACGCGAGCGCGGCCGGATGATCGGCCCAGCCGGGCGCAGGTCGGGTCATGCGGACTTGGCGCCGAACAGGCCCTGCGGCCGCCAGAGCAGGAGGAGGATCGTGAGCCCGTAAATGAACGCGGTGCCGCCCTGGGGCATGTATTTCTTCAACACGAAGTCGAGCACGCCGATCAGGAGCGCGGCGTAGAACACCCCGGTCACGCGCCCGAGGCCGCCGACCGCGACCACGATGAGGAAATACACGAGATACTTCAGCGCGTACTGGGGATCGAGCCCCAGGAACTCGGCGCCGAGGCCGCCGCCCAGCGCCGCCATGCCGCTCCCGAAGGCGAAGGTGAGGGTGAACAAGCGCGCGATGTTGATCCCGAGCGACTCGGCCATGCGCCGGTTGTCGACCGCGGCGCGGATCTGCGCGCCCATCCGCGTGCGCTCGAAGGCGAGCCAGAGTCCGCCCACGATCACGATGCCGATCACGATGAGGACGATGCTGTACGTGCGGTAGTGCGTGAACCCGAGATTGACCTGTCCCTGAAGGATCCGCGGGAGCGCCAGCGGCTGGTTCTCGGGCCCGATCACCAGCGTGACCGACGCGATCGTCATGAAGACCAGGCCGATGGTGAAGAGCACCTGGTCGAGCTCACTCGCCCCGTAGAGTCGGGCGTAGAGCAGGCGCTCCAGCACGGCGCTCACGGCGGCGGTGACCACGAATCCGAAGACCAGGGCCGCCACGAACCCGATGCCCCAATGCCTCATGGCGAGCGCGATCGCGTAGCCCCCGAGCATGGCGAAGCCACCGTGGGCGAGGTTGACGAAGCCCATCAAGCCCATGGTGACCGAGAGGCCCACCGACACGATGAACAGCACCATGCCGGCAGCCACGCCGCCCAGGAGCATGCTGGCGACGTCGACGCCGAAGATCACGAGCGCGTCAGTCGAAGGGAGGCGCTCACCTCATTTGGGGGCGCACGGCCCGATCTTCTGCTCCTTGCACGCGTCCTTGACGGCCTCGATCTTGCCGATCGTCTTCTGGAAAACGCGGCCGTCCTTCATCACCGCCTCGGAGAGGTACTCGTTCATGACGATGTCGCGGGTGACGGGGTCGATCATGATGGGGCCGCGGGGGCTCGCGAACTTCCAGCCCTTGAGCGCCTCGAGCGCCGCCTCCGTCTCGATCTTGCCTTTCAGCGTCTGGACCACGTGGACGATCGCCGCCATGCCGTCGTAGCCGCCGACGGCCATGAAGTCGGGCGTGGAGGTGGCGCCGTACTCCTTCTTCCACGCCTCGACGAAGCGCTTGTTTTCGGGATTGTCGAGATCGGCGTGGTAGTGGTGCATCGTGATGAGGCCGACCGCCGCCGCGCCCATGGCCTGCAGCTTGGTGTCCTGGGTGATGTCGCCCGGGCCGATCAGCTTGATGCCGGCGTCCCGCATCCCGAGCGCCGCGTAGGTCTTGACCACCGCGGCCGCATGGTCGCCGGCCGGGACGAACACGAAAAAGACGTCCGGCTTCTTGTCCTTCGCGCGCTGGAAGAACGGGGTGAAGTCGGGCACCGCGCCGGCGCCGCCCATCGGAATCTCGTCGATCACCTTGCCGCCGGTGGCTTCGAAGCTCTTCTTGAACGCGGCGAGGCTGTCCTTGCCGGGCGGGAAATCGGTGTAGCCGACCACGGCGGTCTTCGCGTGCAAGAGCTTGGCCGAGGCCTCGCCCAGGGCGTAGCCGGCATGCCACATGCTGAACGATGTGCGCACGTAGTAGGGCGACATGTTGGTGATGTGCGCCGTGCCGGCGTTCATGATCACCGCGAGCTTTTTGCCCGCGCTCACGATCGGCGCGGACGCGATCGCGTTCGGCGAATAGATCCAGCCGGCGAGGATGTCGACGTTGTCCTGGGTCAGGAGCTCCTGTACGGCGATCTTGGCGTTGGCGCCGCCCGGATCCTTCACGTCGCGCTTGATCAGGGTGATCTTGTAGGGCTTCACCTTGTCGGCGTTGAGCTTGAGGTAGAGCTCCATCCCTCGGTCCACCAGCTGGGCGAACTCGGCGCCGATGCCGGTGTACGGCAGGTTGACGCCGACCTTCACCTCCTGCGCGTGCGCCCACGAGGTGGTCAGGGCGAGCACAACGACAGCTGGCGCGACGATCCGCATCATCATGAGAGCTTCCCTCCCGGAGGGTTCGAACTCGGACTGTCGGACGAAAACCGATCTGGAGCGAATACTAGGGCAAAAGCCGGAAACGGTGCAAGTTGTGGGACGACGACGGGTCAAGGTGCCGCGAGTGTGCGATGATCTGGGGCCAGGAGGGGGCCCGATGAACTATCGCGTCATCTCTGCCGACGATCACATCGACTTGCCGTGGCTCCCGAAGGATCTCTGGCAGAAGCGGGTGCCCGCGCAATGGCGCGAGCGGTCCCCGAAGGTCGTCGACACCTCCGACGGCCCCGTCTGGGTGTGCGGCGACGATCGCTGGGACTCCTGGGGGGGACGCAAGGGGGCAGCCGGGGCTCAAGGGGGGCGGCGCACGGCGCTCGAGCGCGGGGGCGTCCTCGAGCCCGGCGTCCTGCGTCCCACGACGACCGCCCTGCGGCTGGCCGACATGGATCGCGACGGTGTCGACGCGACGGTCATGTACGGGCCGATCGTGCCGCTGCTCATCGGCGACCCGGAGCTGCGGAAGGTCTGCTACCGCGCCTATAACGACTGGCTCGCGGAGTTCTGCGCGACCGCGCCCGAGCGCTTGCTCGGCGCCGGACTGGTCCCGATCGACGACGCGAAGAGCGCGGCCGACGAGGTGCGCTATTTGAAGCGCCTGCGCCTTCGGACGGGAATGTTCCTCGCCGCTCGGGTCGAGGTGCCGCTCTGGGACGAGTCCTGGGAGCCGCTCTGGGAGGCCGCCGCGGAGACGGGGATCTCGATCAGCTTCCACCTCGGCGGCGGCCTGCGCACGGTCGCCTTCAGCGGCCCCAAGGCAAGTGACCCCGGGAACATGGGCGTGCGCGTCGCCTGCTCGACGCTCCAGATGGACGAGCCGCTGGCCGCCGTGATCTTCTCGGGCGCCCTCGAGCGGTTTCCCCAGCTCAAGATCGTCCTCGCGGAGACGGGCATCGGCTGGCTCCCCTACATGCTCGAGCGCATGGACGACTCTTATCAGCGGTTCGTCGACGCCCCCGATTTCTGGCGCGCGCACGGCGGCCTCCCACTGACCATGGCGCCGAGCCGATACTTCCGGCGCCAGGTGTGGGCCACGTTCCAGACGGACCGCGTCGGACTACGCCTCGTCGACGTGCTCGGCGAGGACCGCGTGATGTGGGCGTCGGACTACCCGCACGCCGACAGCACGTGGCCTGATTCGCAGAAGGCGATCTCAGAGAACTTCAAGGATGTGACACAAGCCGCGCGGCGCCGCATCCTGTGCGACAATGCGCGCGCGCTGTACGGGCTGTGAGCGAGTCTCTCGCGCGACTGTAACGGTAAGTAAGGAGGACGGGCGTGGCGAAATTCAAAGTGGCGACACCGAGCGGCGCGAGCTTCACGGTTCCGGGTGGGGGCTACAAGCTGGAGATGGAAGCCCTGGCGCCCCTCGACGCGGAGATCGTCGAGATCGCGGGCAAGACCGACGACGAGTTCGTGAAGGAGGCTCGCCAGGCCGACGCGCTCTACACGAAGGGGCGCCGCATCACCAAGCGCATCATCGACGGCCTCGAGCGCTGCAAGGTGATCGCGCTCGGCAGCGTCGGGGTCGATTCGGTCGACGTCGCCGCCGCCACGGCTCGCGGGATCCCGGTCACCAACGTGCCCGACACGTTCATCGAGGAAGTTGCCGACCACGCCATGATGCTGATCCTGGCCACCTTCCGCCGGGTCACCACGATGGACCGGCTCGTCCGAGAGGGCCGCTGGGCGGAAGGACGGCCGCTGCTATCCCAGTTCCCCCGACTCATGGGCCAGACCCTCGGCTTCGTCGCCTTCGGTCACGTGGCCCGGGCCGTGGCGAAGCGGGCACGGCCGTTCGGCGTGCACATGCTCGCCTACGACCCGTTCGTCGAGGAGCTGGTCGTGAGCCAGCACGGGGTGGAGCCGGTGAATCTCACCGACCTGCTGCAGCGCTCCGACATCGTCTCGATGCACGCCCCGGCCACCGACGACGCCCACCACCTCTTGAAGGAGCATCACTTCCGGCTGATGAAGCCGGAGGCGCTCTTCATCAGCACCGGCCGCGGTCCGACGACGGACGAGTCCGCGCTCATCAAGGCGCTGAAGGAAGGCTGGATCGCCGCCGCCGGGCTGGACGTGCTCGAGCAGGAGCCGGTCGACCCGAACAATCCCCTGCTGAAGATGGACAACGTGATCCTCACGCCGCACGTGGCGTCGGCGTCGGCGCGGTTCGACCCGGTGCGGAAGCGGCGGGTGGGCCACGAGATCGCGCTGGTGCTGAACGGGCGATGGCCCCGGAGCTGCGTGAACCCCTCGGTCCTCGAGAAGAGCGGCCTCGT
>Ga0066710_100001480_pt1 | contig 17617 bp, 18 predicted proteins | sample GraSoiAngelo_159_FD_79666 | JGI IMG/M metagenome (GOLD analysis project Ga0066710, IMG submission 79666) | Grasslands soil microbial communities from the Angelo Coastal Reserve, California, USA - 14_1009_16_40cm | ecosystem: Environmental > Terrestrial > Soil > Grasslands | place: USA... | reverse complement strand
CGAAACCGTCCGCGGTGGGAACTCCCGCGCTCGATCCCGAAGTCGAAGGCTTCCTGGCCCTGCTCGCGACGCGGCGGGCACCCAAGACCGTGGATGCCTACCGCCGCGACCTGACGGCGCTCGCCACCTGGTTCGACCGTCCGCTCGGGCGCATCACGACCGAGCAGCTGGAGCAGTACCTCGCCGAGCTGCGCGCCGCGGGGCTCTCGCCCGCCACCATCGCGCGTCGCGTCGCCGCGATCCGCTCCTTCTTCCGCCATCAGGCGCTGCTCGGAGCTCGTGCCGACAATCCGGCCGCCGAACTCGACCTACCGCGACGTAGCCGGACGCTGCCGCGCACTCTCTCGCCCGCCGAGGCCGAACGCCTCGTCGAGGCCGCGAACGGGACGACGCCGCGTGTACTACGGGACCGCGCGCTCGTCGAGCTCCTCTACGGCGCCGGCCTGCGAGTCAGCGAGGCGGTCGGGTTGAACAGGTCGAGCGTGGACCTCGAGGCCCGACTCGTCCGCTGCATCGGTAAGGGCTCGAAGGAGCGGGTCGTCCCGATCGGGCGTCAGGCCGCACAGGCGCTGCGCCGCTACCTGGCACGAGGGCGCCCGTATCTCGACTCACGTCACCGACCGGAGCTCTTCCTCAACGCCAAGGGCGGCGGGCTCACGCGTGCCGGTGTCTTCCTGATCCTCCGCCAGCTCGCCACCAAGGCCGGCCTAGAGCCCGAACGCGTGCATCCGCATCTGCTGCGCCACTCATTCGCCACCCATCTACTCGAAGGCGGCGCCGACCTCCGTTCGGTGCAAGAGATGCTCGGGCACGCCGATCTGGCGACCACCGAGCTCTATACCCACGTATCCGATCGGCGGCGTCGGGAGTTGTACTTTCAGGCACACCCTCATGCACGTAGAAAGACGAAGTAGGGAGTCATGCACTTCGATCCGAACATCACGATTCTGATCGCCGTTAGTTGCGGCATCGGCTACCTCATGATCGTTGCAGGACTACAGAAGAGCGCACTCGAGCTCAAGCGGCGCCGGCGCAATTGCCCCAGCTGCGGGCGCATCATCGAGGCGCGCGTCTGCAGCGCCTGCAACAGCTAGCCCTTCGGGCCTGCGCGTTTCCTCAGCTCGCCGGCAACGGTGCGGGCCGCATTGCGCAGTTCTTGCTCCTGCTCGTCGTCATCGGCGAGCCCCGCCAGCAATACGATCGTCTCCCGCTGGGGAGAACCGTTTCGTAGACACAGGACTGCGAGCCTCCGCACCGCCTGATTCCCGTCGGCGGTTGCCATCGTGTGCAGCCTTGGGCGGATCGCGTTGACGACACCCGGTGCATCCTTCGAGAGCAGCTGGACCGAGAGCAGCGCCGATCCCCGCGCGGCCGGACTCTCGTCTTCGAGGCCCCGGCGCAGAAGCTCGAGCTTCTGGCGGAATCGAAATTGGCCGATTGCTCGGTACGCCACGGCGCGCTGCCTGTAATCCGAGCTGCGCGCTGCGGACTCGAGCTCATCGTCCCACTGCTGGCGCAGGGTGGCGAGCTCGCGCTCGGCGCCTGACCGGGCGAGCTCGTCGGCCTGGGCTGCTGCCTCGACCAGAGACATGCGGCGCGGCACTCTACCGGGCATCGTTAAGGTCCGGCGCCGTGGTGCACAAAGTCATCCTCATTCCCGGAGACGGAACCGGGCCCGAGCTGACCGAGGCGACGCGTCGCGTGCTCGAGGCCACCGAAGTCGATTTCGACTGGGACGTGCGCGAGGCCGGAGCCGACGTGATGGACAAGCACCGAGGCAATCCGCTTCCCGATGACGTGCTGGACGCAATCCGAGAGACCGGCGTGGCTCTCAAGGGCCCGATCACCACCCCGATCGCGGGCGGCTTCCGCTCGGTGAACGTCGCGCTGCGGAAGAGCCTCGACCTCTATGCCCAGGTGCGGCCCTGCAAGACCTATCCCGGCGTGCGCACGCGGTTCGAGGACGTCGACCTGATCATCGTCCGCGAGAACACGGAGGACCTCTACGCGGGGATCGAGTACGAGCAGGGCTCAGAGGAAGCGCTGGAGCTGATCGACTGGATCAAGTCCAAGGGCGGGAAGCTTGCCCATGACGACGCCGGGATCTCGATCAAGCCGATCTCCATCAGTGGAACGCGTCGGATCGTCCAGTTCGCTTTCGACTACGCCCGCCGAAACGGCCGACGCAAGGTCACCGCGGTGCACAAGGCGAACATCATGAAGTTCTCCGACGGCCTGTACCTGCGCGTTGCCGGGGAGGTGGCTGCGGAGAACGATGACATCGAGTTCGACGACCGCATCGTCGACAACATGTGCATGCAGCTCGTCCAGCGGCCGGAGGAGTACGACGTGCTCGTGCTGCCCAACCTCTACGGCGACGTCCTCTCGGATCTGTGCGCCGGCATGATCGGCGGACTCGGACTCGCGCCGGGCGCCAACTTCGGCGAGGGGATCGCGGTCTTCGAACCCACACACGGGTCCGCACCGAAGTACGCCGGACAGAACAAGGTCAACCCGATGGCGCAGATGCTCTCCGGCATGCTGATGTTGCGGCACCTGGACGAGCAGGAAGCCGCGGACAGCCTCGAGCAGGCGATCGCGGCCGTGATCCGCGAAGGGAAGAGCGTGACCTACGACATGAAGCCGACGCGCTCGGATCCGACCGCGGTCGGAACGAGCGAGGTCGCCGACGCGATCATCGAGAAGCTGGGAGTGCGCGTATGAGGCGAAAGGTGACGGTCGTCGGCGCCGGCAACGTGGGCGCAACGTGCGCGCAGGCGCTGGCCGCCCGAGATTACGCGGACGTCGTCCTGGTCGACATCAAGGAGGGTCTGCCGCAGGGCAAGGCGCTCGACATCAACCAGATGGGTGCGGTGCTCGGCTACGAGCCCCGGGTTACGGGGTCCAACAGCTACGACGAAACTGCCGGCTCGGACGTCGTCGTCATCACCGCCGGCCTGCCGCGGTCGCCGGGGATGAGCCGGGACGATCTGGTGACGACGAACGAGAAGATCGTCACGGACGTGACCGAGAAGGCGATCGCGCAGAGTCCCGAGGCGATTCTCATCGTCGTCTCCAACCCGCTCGACGCGATGTGTCACGTCGCGAAGAACGTCTCCGCCTGGCCGAGGGAGCGCGTTTTCGGGATGGCGGGCATTCTCGACACGGCACGCTTTTCGACCTTCATCGCCCGGGAGACGCAAGCCTCGATCAAGGACGTCACAGCCATGGTGCTCGGGGGTCACGGCGACCAGATGGTCCCCGTGGTCAGCGCGACGACTGTCGGCGGCATCCCCCTGCGCGCTCTGGTCGGAGAAGGCGAGATCGACGCGATGGTGCAGCGCACGGCCAAGGGCGGCGGAGAGATCGTCGAGCTGCTCGGAACCTCTGCGTGGTACGCGCCGGGCGCGGCAGCGGCGCAGATGGTCGACTCAATCATGCTCGACGAGAAGCGCATCCTCCCGTGCACCGCTTACCTCGCCGGCGAGTACGGGATCGACGGCCTCTACATGGGCGTCCCCGTGAAGCTCGGCGCCGGCGGGATCGAGGACCTCCTCGAGCTCGAGCTGAGCGAGGACGAGCAGACGATGCTGAACGAGTCCGCCGACGCAGTGCGCGAAGTAGTCGGCGTTCTCAGCTCCTAGTGGACCTCGGTCTCAAAGACCGAACCGCGATCGTCTGCGGCGCCTCCTCCGGGCTCGGTCTCGCGACGGCAGAAGCGCTCGCGGGGGAGCGAGCGAACGTGACGATGTTCGCGCGTCGCCGCGAGGTGTTGGTGCGCGAAGCTGAACGTCTCGGCGCACTCGCGGTTCGCGGCGACGTCACCAATCCGCGTGATCTCGACACCGTCGTCAAGCGCACGGTCGAGGCCTTCGGAGGCATCGACATCCTCGTCTGGAACGGCGGCGGCCCACCGCCCGGGCGAGCGGTTGGTCTCGGTGCGGAGGCGATCGAGGAGGCGGTCGAGCTGCTCCTCGTCCCGGCTGTCCGGCTCGTCGAGCTCTGCCTTCCCTACCTGGTGCAAAGCGAAGGGGGCCGGATCCTCGTCTTTACTTCGATCGCCGCGAAGGAGCCCGTCGAGCACATCGCCCTCAGCAACGCGATCCGACCCGGTGTCATGGGCTGGGCCAAGACGCTCTCGCGGGAACTCGGGCCGCGCGGCGTCACCGTCAACTGCGTCGCACCCGGGAAGATCAAGACCGCACGCCTCGAGCAGCTCTCCCCGGAGGGACCCAGCGAGGAGGAGCTGAGAGCGATTCCGCTCGGCCGGCTGGGGACGCCGCAGGAGTTCGGGGAGGTCGCCTGCTTCCTCGCCTCGGATCGCGCCCGTTACATCACCGGCACGACCGTCCTCGTCGACGGCGGTCTCTCTCGCGGGCTGTTCTAGGCCCGGGTGCGCGGCTCTCGCAACTATCCTCGCTAGGTGTTCGCCCGGCTCCTGACGCCGCTGCGGCTTGCCTCCGCCGGCCTCGTCCTGATCGTCGTCGCGTTCGTGATCCTGGTCACGAAAATGAGCGATCAGTACCTCGAGACCCCGGACGTGGCCCACCCGCTCGCGAGCCTTGTGAAGGTCCCCGGAGGGAAGCAGCAGCATGATGGTGGGGGCATCTACTACGTTGACGTGTTCCTCAAACGCGCATCGCTGCTCGAGTCTCTGATTCCGGCAGCGCGCCCGGACGGCTCGGATCTGATCCCCCGCAGCTCGATCGTCGAGCCTGGGATCTCCGAGCAGCAGCGGCTCAAGCTCGAGGTGGCCGACATGAAGGCATCGCAGGTGATCGCATCCGCGGTCGCCCTGCGAGAGCTGGGCTACCGCGTCCCGGTCAAGGCGGGCGGTCTGCGTGTCGCCGCGGTCACTCCCCAGTCGCACGCGGCGGCGCTGCTTCGGACGGGAGACGTAGTCGTTTCGGCAGACGGCAAGCCTGTCCGCACCCGGTCGGACCTGCGCGCGATCCTGGCGGGTCACCGGCCAGGGGACCCTGTCAACGTCGGCATTCGCCGAGGCACGCGCACGTTCAAGATCTCGATTCGAACGACGAGCGACCCGTCGGAGCCGAAGCGCCCCCTGATCGGCTTCCTGCCGACACAGGCCCTCAGCGTCCACTTTCCGTTTCCGATCCGCTTCGACCTCGGCGGCGTCGGCGGTCCGTCGGCTGGTCTGGCCTTCGCGCTCGAGCTGCTCGAGAAGCGGGGACGCGACGTCGACCACGGCTACAAGGTCGCAGCCACGGGCGTGATTGAGCTCGACGGCCGGGTGACCAGGATCGGCGGCATCAAGCAGAAGACGATCGGCGCCCGTCGGGCTCACGTCGACGTCTTCCTGGTGCCGGCAGATGGGGACAATGCGCGCGATGCGAAGCGCTACGCGCACGGCCTGCGGATCATCCCTGTGGAGAATTTTCAACAGGCGTTGCACGCTCTGGCAACGCTGCCCAGCAAGGCTTAGAAGTCGGCAGTTTTCGGCAGGATCGAATCTGCCGGAAAATGCTTAGTTTTCATCCGCGGCAACCCTTCTCAGTCGCAGCGGCTTCGTAGTATCCCCGCTTGTCACTGCGGCCCCTACGACCCTAGGCAGATGAGAACATGAGCAAGCGGAACCAACTGACCTGCGATGACTGCTACTTCCGGCGCGCCGGACTTTGCGCCCTGCCGACCGATGCCCCCTGCCCCACGTTCCGCCTGCACAGCCGTGGGTCCCTCGTCCCCCCACGCCAGCCCCGCCTCGTGCCGCGGCCACTCGGCGACTTCGTTCAGCCCGCGTCCGCTTAAACCGAGACCGGCTCGGCCACGAGGCTGCCGAGACGCCGAACACCCTCACGGATCTCGTCCGGCGAGACGAAGCTGAAGGCGAGCCGCGCCGTGTTCGGCGCGCCCCCGAAGTCCGTGCCCGGTACGAACGAGACGCCGGCTGAGCCCGCACGTGCGAGCAACGTGGCCGTGTCCGCACCGTCTGCGAGCTCCAGCCAGATGAAGTACCCGCCTTCCGGTCGGCTCCAGCGGGCGTCCGGGAGCTCCCGCTCGAGCGACTCCAACATCGCGTTCCGGCGTGCCGCCAGCAAGGGACGGATCCGCTCGAGGTTCGGTTCGAGGCTGTCGCGGCGCAGGAATTCGAACACCGTTGCCTGCCCGAGCAAAGCGGGCGTGATGTAGGTCGACACCGCGAGAGCCTCGAGCTCGCGCTCGAGCCCCGCGGGCAGGACGAAATAGCCGACCCGCAGACCCGGGGCGATCGTCTTCGAAAAGGATGACGAGTAGAGGACATGTTCGCCGCCGTCGAGCTCGAAGAGCGTAGGCGGAGCTTCGCCGTCGAACCGGACGAGGCCGTAGGGATCGTCTTCGAGCACGAGCAGGTCGTGCTCGCGTGCGAGGTCGACGAGCCGGCGGCGGCGCTCGCTCGTGAGCGTTCTGCCGCTCGGATTCTGGAACGTCGGGATCGTGTAGAGGAACGCAGGCTTGTCGCCGCTTGCGAGTGCCTCCTCGAGGCCCTCGAGCTCGAGCCCCTCCTCGTCCATCGCGACGGCCACGACCTCCACTCCGGCGGCAGCGAGGATCTTCAGCGGGCGGTCGTAGGTCGGCGACTCCAGCAGCACCCGCTCGCCGGCAAAACGCTTCGCGAGGAAGACCAGCCCCTGGAGTGAGCCGTTCGTGACGAGGACCCGCCCAGGCTCGACGCCGTGGCGTTCGGCGATCCACTCGCGCAGCGGCTCGTAGCCGGCGGGCGAACCGTACGAGAGGACGGTCGCGCCGTCCCGCTCGACGACCGCGCGCGCGCAGTCCGCCAGCAGTTCGACCGGAATGCACTCGGGCGCCGGCACGCCTCGGGCAAATGAAATCGTGGTCACCAGGCGAGTTTACGGCCGGGATCGGAACGCAGGTAGACACCTCCAGAAACAGCTGCTGGGGCCCCGCGTCGGCTCGAATGCGTACAGGACACCGGCGGTGTCGGCGCCGTACACGGCGCCGGCGACGCTGATCATCGCCGCGACGGTAAGCCCTGCGGTCGGGAAGCTCCACAGCGGCGAACCGTCCCCGGCGTTTACCGCGAAGAACCCACCGGTCTTCCCACCGGTCGCAAAGACGACGTTGCCGACGACGAGCGGCGTCGCCTGACTTCCCGTTCCGAACGACGCACTCCAGATCGGCCGGAAGCCGCAACCCGGATCGACGTGCCACGCCGTCACGCCGTTGCCGAGGGTCCGTCCGCCTTCACGGATCACGGACTGGCCGACGTAGACCATCTGCTTCGCGGCGGACCACGACGGCGCGCCGACGAAGGCTGCGAGCCCATCGCCGAGTGGAATCCGCAGGACCGGCCCGGCGGAGAGTCGAGTGCGATCCCAAACGTAGAGGGCGCCATCCTTGTTGTTCATCGCCGCGAGCGGCGGACACGCTTCGGGTTGAAAGAGCAGGGGCGCCGCACCAAAGTCGGAGTCCTCCGTCGACGGAACCGTTGGCGGATTGTTGGAGTCGAGCACGCTCGAGATGTCCGGAGTCAGGGCGACGATGCTGTCGCCATAGCCGGCGTTGTCGACGTAGCAGGCGCAGTCCTCCGACCAGACCGACGAGTTACCCACTCCCGTGAAGACACGACCGTCGGTGGGATCGATCGAGACGCCGCCCCACCCCCACATCCCGCCGAGATTTCCCTCGCCCGGCACCGGGTCCCAGCCGGCCGGTTTTGCCGGCGATTCGAGCGAGACGGCGAACAGCCGGCCTTCCGGCATCGGCCCTCCGGGCGGCCCCACGTCGCAATAGGAGGCGACGACGACGTACAGCCGCTCGTTCGCGATCCGCAGCCCACCCCACACGTACTCGTAATGGTTGTTCGTCACTAGTGCGATCGGATAGCCCGGAGCCTCGTCGCCGGTGGCCAGCGCCAGAGCGTGAAGCAGCCCATCGGCGCTGATCTCGAACAGCAGTCCTCGCTCGAGGTCGATCGCACCCGTCGACGTGATGCCCCAGGTGCCGCATTCCACCGTCTGCACGACTCCGAGCATCCTCTGCCAGACAATCTGGCCGGTTCCGGAGTCGACCGCGTAGACGCTGCCCGCCTCCGTCGCGGCAAAGACGAGGCCCCTGCCGTCGACCTTAGCCGCGAGTGGGGACGCGTACACCGCCCCGTCGAGCTGCGTCGACCAGACCGGACTCAGCCTGGGCGCGCTTCGCAACGTCAGCGCTCTGGTCGCGATCGAGTTGGTGAGCTGGTTGTCGTAGCCGTAGCTCGTCCACGCCTCGGGCTCGATCGGCACCCCGCCTCGGGCCCCCTCGGCGGTCGGTATGGCCACCAGCCCCAGGACGAGAGCTGCAGCGAGCAGAGCTCGCAAGTCAGGTGCGCGTTACGTAGCGGTCTGCGACGAGCTGGGCGACCCCCGTCGGCGTCGTGCCCACCTGGACGCCCACGGCCTCCAGCGCTTCCTTCTTGGCCGCCGCCGTCCCCGAGGAGCCGGAGATGATCGCGCCGGCATGGCCCATCGTCTTCCCGGGCGGAGCAGAGAAGCCGGCGATGTAGGCCAGCACAGGCTTCGTCACGTGGCTTTCGACGAACCGTGCGGCCTTCTCCTCCTCGTCGCCGCCGATCTCGCCGACGAGCACGATCAACTCCGTCTCGGGGTCCGACTCGAAGCGCTCCAGGATGTCGATGAACGACGAGCCGACGACCGGGTCGCCGCCGATGCCGACGATCGTCGAGTTGCCGAGGCCGAGTTGCGTCAGCTCGTGACCGATCTGGTACGTCAGCGTCCCGGAGCGTGAGACGAGCCCGATCGAGCCACGCGAGAAGATCTCGGCAGGGATGATTCCGACGTTCGCCTTGCCCGGCGAGAGCACACCCGGGCAGTTGGGCCCGATCATCGTCACGCCCTTGCCGCGGATGTATGCATGAATGCGCAACATCTCATGGGCCGGGATGTGCTCCGTGATGCAGATCACGGTGCCGATGCCCGCGTCGACCGCCTCGTAGATCGCGTCGGAGGCAAACCGTGCAGGGACGAAGATCAGCGTCGTGTTCGCCCCCGTCTCCTGCACGGCGTCGGCGACCATGTTGAACACCGGAATTCCCTCGACGTCTTGCCCGGCTTTCCCGGGCGTGACGCCCGCAACCACCTGCGTGCCGTAGTTGCGGTTGCGCAGACCGTGGAAACGTCCTTCGCTGCCCGTGAGGCCCTGGACGACTAGCCGCGTGTCGTTGTCGACGATGATCGCCACGGCTACTTCTGGCTGCGACGTGCCTTGACGACGATGGACTCGAGCGCGAGCAGGCCGCTCTCGACTCGGCCGGAGAGCAGCTCGCGCACGCGTTGTGCAGCACCCGGTGGCGTCTCGACGCGCTCGAGCCAGCCCTCGAGGGCAGGATGGCGCTCGAAGCGCTCGACCTGCTCGACCTCGAGGCCTGCGGCGTTGAGCAGGTCCTTCCATTCCTGCTCGGAGTAGCACCTCACGTGCGTCGGATCGCGGAGACGTTCTGCCTCCTCGACCTGCTCGTCCAGGAAGACGTTGTCCTCGATCACGACGAGCTTCTGCGTCACCCGCGCCATCTCCGCGACGGCCTTTCGGATGTCCTGGAAATGATGGGCCGCGATCCTGCAGGTGACGACGTCGAAGCTGCCGTCCTCGAAGGGCAGTCGTTCAGCGGGAGCGACCACGTCGGGCTGCATTCCAGGCGCGGGATCGACCGTCACGACGGTGCACCCCTCGTCGCGAAGACGCCTCGCGACATGGCCGCCACCGGTCGCGACGTCGAGCACCTTCACGTCCGGTCCGGGCTCGCACCATTCGACGAGCAGGTCGAGGTCGGGCCCCTCGCGATGCGTCGGGCTCTCCTGGAACGCCTTCGCGCGCTGCGACCAGACGTCGGTCACGAGGCGAGCTCCACCGCTCGCTGGGCCGCCTCGAGCATCGTCGGCTCAACGTACAGATTCGGCGGCGCAGCCTCCGCGAGGATCTTGCGGCCCTCGTCCGCGTTCGTCCCGTCCAGACGGATGACGATCGGCAGCTCGATGCTCATCTGCTCGAGCGCCGCCAGAATCCCGCGGGCCACCTCGTCGCCGCGCGTGATGCCGCCGAAGATGTTGAAGAAGATCGAGCGGACCTGGTCGTCGCTCGTGATCACTTCGAGCGCGTCGACGACGCCCTGCGCATCGCCGCCACCGCCGAGGTCGCAGAAGTTCGCCGGCCGCCCACCGGCGACCACCACGACGTCAACCGTCGACATCGAGAGGCCGGCTCCGTTGCCGAGGATGCCCACCTCGCCCTCGAGCTTCACGTAAGTGACACCCTTCTCACGAGCTAGCTGCTCCTGCGGGTCGGCGGCCGCGACATCGCGCATCTCGGCGATCTCCGGATGGCGATACAGCGCGCTGTCGTCGACCGTGAACTTCGAATCCAGGGCGCGCACGTCTCCGTCCGGAGTGACGATCAGCGGGTTGATCTCCGTCAGCATGGCGTCCGTCTCGACGAAGCAGGCATAGAGCTTCTCGATGATCGCGAGAATCTGCTTCTGCTCGCCGGGGTCGTCGATCCCCGCGCCGTAGATCAGGCGCCTCGCCTGGTAGGGCTGAAAGCCCTCGAGAGGATCGGCGTGGAGGCGGGCGAGCGCATCCGGCTGCTCTTCCGCAACCTGCTCGATCTCGACGCCGCCTTCGGTCGTCAGCATGTACAGCGGCTTCTTTGCGCCACGGTCGAACGTGATCGAGAGGTAGTACTCCTTGGCGATGTCGGAGGCACGCTCGACCCAAAGCCTGCGCACCACGTGGCCGTTGATGTCCAGCCCGAGGATCTCGCGAGCCTTTGCCTCCGCGTCGGCAGCGTCGTCCGCGAGCTTCACGCCTCCCGCCTTCCCGCGGCCGCCCGTCAGCACCTGAGCCTTGACGACGACCGCGCCGCCGAGCTCCTCCGCCGCTGCACGCGCCTCGTCAGGCGTCGTCGCTAGCCGCCCCTCGGACACGGGGATGCCGGCGTGCGCGAAGAGCTGCTTGCCCTGGTACTCGTAGAGATCCACTGGCCGCGGGCGAGTCTACTCAGCCTGCCGACGCCGCTTCCGCCCGATGTGCAGACGCTCCCTCTGGACGTACCGTCAGAGCATGAGCTCGAACAGGGAGAAACGAGGAACGAGACACCTTATGTCGTCGAGACGTCCGGTTTGACGAAACGGTTCGGCGACCGCGAGGTCGTGAAAGACGTGGAGTTGCACGTGCCACGCGGGTCGGCCTTCGGCTATCTCGGCCCGAACGGTGCCGGGAAGACCACGCTGATCCGGATGCTCTTCGGCTTGACGCCGGCGAACGCCGGCTCGATGCGGCTGCTCGGGCTGCCCCCTGCCGAGTGCCGAGCAGAGGCACTGCGACGCGTCGGTGCGATCGTCGAGGAACCGTCCTTTTCACGGCCACCTGAGCGGACGCGAGAACCTGCACGTCGTCGCCGCGGCTCGCGAGCTGGAGGCGCACGCGCGCGTTCCGTCCGCTCTCGAGACGGTCGGGTTGAGCGCCCGGGCAGACGATCGAGTCAAGACCTACTCCATGGGCATGCGACAGCGCCTCGGCGTCGCCCGCGTCCTGCTCGCCGATCCGAGCCGCTGATCCTCGACGAGCCCGCCAACGGGCTCGATCCCGCCGGAATCCTGGAGTTCCGCGGACTCGTGCGCCGACTCGTAGACGAGGGCCGCACGGTCATGCTCTCGTCGCATCTCCTCGCCGAGGTCGAGAAGACCTGCGACGGGGTCGCAATCGTCGATCGCGGCCGCATCGTCGCGCAGGGCACGATCGCCGAGCTTCGTGATGGCGGCGGCACGCACCTGCTGATCGAGGCCGAACCGATCGAGCACGCGCGCACGTTGCTCGCGTCCAGCGAGGCTGTGAGTGAGGTCACGGACGAAGGCGGATCGTTGCGTGCACGTCTGACCGATCCAGCTGCGGTGTCCGAGCTCAACCGCCGTCTGGTCGAGGCCGGCATCGCGGTTCGCCGGCTCGAGCCGGTGCAGGCCTCACTCGAGCAGCGGTTCCTGGAGATCACGTCGAGATTCGAGGAGGCAGCGTGAGCTGCCTCGTGGAAGGGGCCGGGGGAAACCGGGAGGTTTCCCCTCTCGAACTCTTCGACGTTCGCGGCGATCTCAGCGGCGCGGGCGTCGAAGCGAACACTCCAGAAGAAGGGGGCTCGTGGGGGAAACATGGTTTCCCCCACGCGAGCGAGCCGCAAGCGAGAGAGGAGGCAGCGTGACAACGACGGTCGCATTGCCCAAGCCGCGCACCAAAGAGTTCGCTTTCCGGCGACCACGCCTGATCCGGAGAGGGAGAGTGACCATGAATTGGTACACACGCGCGCGCGTCCCCACCCGGGAGGGGGAGATCACCCACCACCCTCTGCGAGAGACGGTAACGCCGAAACGTGCGCACGTCTGCGCCGAATCGGCGCCGATTCTCAGTCGGCAGAGATGATGCAGATGACCTGGCCGGTCTTCACGGGCTCCCCCGGCGCAACAGACAGTTCGGACACACGCCCGGCCCGGTGCGCGTGCACCTCGTTCTCCATCTTCATCGCCTCGACGACGCAGAGCACCTGCCCCGCTTCCACCTCGTCGCCGTCGGCGACCTCGACGGCGAGCACCGTTCCCTGCATCGGGCTCACCACCGCGTCCATGCCGGCGGCGGCCGACGTTCTACCGCGTGTGCGTTCCCGCCGCCGGCGCGCGAGCTCCGCGAACGCCGGCTCGGGCCTGAGCAGCCGGACCTTGAAGCGGCGTCCCTCCACCTCGATCGCACGCACCGCCTCGCGCACGCTCGTGGCGCCGACGTCGAGGGCTCCCAGAGGCTGCCCGTTCTCGAGCTCGGCCGCACGCGACGCCATCCACTCCGACTCCACGAGCCCGCGACACGTCGCGCCTTCCACGAAGCATGGATGCATCAGCAGCGCCTTGTGAAAGCCGATCAGCGTCTTCACTCCCTCGACCACGAACTCGTCGAGCGCGCGAAGCATGCGGCGTCGCGCGTGTTCCCGGTCGACGCCGTGGACGATCAGTTTCGCGATCATCGGGTCGTACAGCGGTGAGATCTCACTCCCGGCGACGACACCTGAATCGACACGCACCCCGGGACCGGAGGGCTCCCGATAGCGCAGGATCGTCCCCGGCGCAGGGAGAAACCCGCTCGACACGTCCTCCGCATTGATCCGGCATTCGAGCGAGTGGCCGAGAAGGCGCACGTCCTCCTGGCGCAGCGCGATTCGTTCACCCGCCGCGATCAGAACCTGCTCGCGAACGAGGTCGAGGCCGGTCACCATTTCCGTCACCGTGTGCTCGACCTGGATGCGGGTGTTCATCTCCAGGAAGAAGTACTCCCCCTCACGTGAGAGCAGGCCCTCGATCGTGCCGGCACTCTGATAGCTGACGGCCCGCGCTGCTTCGACCGCGATCGCGCCGATCCGCTCGCGGAGGGCCTCGTCGACCGCGGGTGACGGGGTCTCCTCGACGAGCTTCTGGTGGCGGCGCTGGATCGTGCAATCGCGCTCGCCGAGATGGATCACGTTCCCGTGTGCATCGGCGAGCACCTGGACTTCCACGTGCCTGGGATCCTCGAGGTAACGCTCGACGTAGACCGTGGGGTCGGAGAAGTAGGCCTCGCCCTCCCGTCGCGCCGACTCGAACGCGCGGTCCACTTCGTCCGGGCCGCGCACCAGCTTGAGGCCCTTGCCACCGCCCCCGGCCGAGGCCTTGATCGCGATTGGCCAACCGAGCTGCTCGCCGAGCCGGCGCACCTCGCCCGCCGACCCGACCGGCTCGGTGACGCCGGGGATGATCGGGACGCCGGCCGCGCGCATCCGTTCCCGCGCCTCGATCTTCGAGCCCATCGCCTCGATCGCCTCAGGCGGCGGACCGATCCAGACCACCCCGCGTTCGCCACACGCCCTTGCGAACACGGCGTTCTCCGCCAAAAAGCCGTAGCCCGGATGGATCGCCTCGGCGCCTGCCCGCCGAGCCGCCTCGAAAATTCGCTCCTGATTCAGATAGCTCTCGGACGGCGGGCCCTCTCCGATCAGGTACGCCTCGTCCGCATAGGCCACGTGAGCCGCTTCGCGGTCGACCTCCGAATACACGGCAACCGTTCCGATCCCGAGCTCCCGCAGCGTGCGGAAGACACGGATCGCGATCTCTCCACGGTTGGCGACCAGGACCTTGCTGAAGAGCGCCACTACCCCCGTATTCTCTCCGCATGAGCCTTCCCGACGCTCTGACGGTGGCGCGCGCGGCCTCCGTACCCTTCGTCGTCCTGCTGTATGCCTGGGACTTCAACGGCCACAACTACTGGGCGACGGCGCTTTTTGCCGCTGCGATGGCGACGGACTGGTTCGACGGCAGGATCGCGCGCAGCCGTGGGCGCTCGTCACCGCTCGGCTCCCTCCTCGATCCCGCCGCGGACAAGATCCTGGTGCTGGCAGTGCTGATCATGCTCGTCGACCAGCGTGTCGTCCCGGGCTGGATGGTCGCGTTGATCGTCGTGCGCGAGTTCCTCGTCACCGCGCTTCGGTTGGCTGCGCTCGAGCGCGGCGTCGTACTGCAAGCACGCGACCTCGGGAAGCTGAAGACCTGGTCGCAGGCGGTCGCCGCCGCGATCGGCGGCTTTGCCGCGGCAGGTGCATGGCGTAACGAGATCGCGTGGTGGGCGCTGCTCGTCGCCGTCGTCCTGACGGGGATCTCCGGGCTGGACTACGCCCGTGTCGCGCCGCGCCTCTGGCGGGGCGGCGCCGCAGCCTGATCTTCCTCGTCAGGGGGACCGGGACCTAGTCCGACTCGACGCCACGGCGACGGGGTAGCCGTGGCGCGCTGCTCCTCGAGCAAGGCCTGGAGGATCGCCCGGCGCTCTTCCTCACTGGGTTCAGGCGTGATCTGGACGTCCACGCCGCACACGTTAAAGACATCCAGAGCGAGGCCGATAGGACACCTATGCGCCGCCGCCGCCTTTCGTACGTCTGCGCTCTCGTCATGCTCCTCACGGTGTCGCCGGCAACCGCCGCCGCCAAGCCGGGGACCTCGTGGGCACAGGCCGAGCTGAAGACTGCAGTGGCCGCCGGACTGATGGCCAAGGAGGCGGCGGCGCGACCCAACAAACCGCTGACAAGAAGCGAGCTGGAGACTCTCGTCGCCGGTCTGACGCATGTTGAACCGGTCGCGCCAACTTCGCCGACCAAGAGCGTGACGATGGCGTCGCTCGACGCACGGCTGGTCGGCGGACTCGGTCTGACGGACACGGCGAAGCTGTTCACGCAGACTGCGAAGGAGGCGGGTCTCGCACCTCCTGCGCGCTTCGGTACGGAGGCGGTCGCACGACTGCTTGGTCTACGGACGAACCACCCGGCGGCACTCGACGCGCTCGAGCTCTCCCCGGGCGAGCCCGCCACCCACGCCGAAGCTGCCTACTCGGCCGCGCGGATCCTGAAGTTCGGGGAGTCGAGCATCCAGGACATGCAGGAGCTCGGGGCCACGTTCACTCTGCCTGCGCTCACGTCCTGGCAGCAGCACATCTTGAACACCTCGGTGCGGTTTATCGGTTACCCGTACGTCTGGGGCGGCGAGAGCGAGTTGCCCGTATCACCGTTCGGGGCGCAACTGCACGGCGGCTTCGATTGCTCGGGATTCGTCTGGCGCGTCTACAAGCTGGAGCAATACCCAAACGCCCGCAAGCTCGCGGACACGCTGCAGGGCCGCACGACCTATGCCATGAGCGGTGAGGTGCCGGCGGCGAAGCGAATTGCCTTTGACCAGCTGCAGCCAGCGGACGTCGTCTTCTTCGGGGCGAAAGGTCCGAAGTCGAAACCGGCCCAGGTCGACCACATGGGCATCTATCTTGGCAACGGCTGGTTCATTCATTCATCCGGTTACGGCGTCGCGATCGCGAGCCTCTCGGGGTGGTATGCAAAACGTTTCGCGTGGGCCCGCCGGCCGCTCGCTGAAGCGGGCCTCAACTCCGTTTCCTGAGGCTCTTTCCGCAAATCCCCCTATGGAGGGATTCGCGCCGGGTAGCCCGCAAGGAAGAATCGTCACGTCTGCCGTCTTGGTGGGGAGGTACAAACGGATGTTGCAGTGGAAGCCCAAAGCGATCGGCCTCGTTTCGATCCTGGTCCTCGTTGCGGCCGTCTCGGGCCAGTTCACCTGGGACTCGTTCGTCCAATTCACTTGGTTCTAAGCTGACGTGAGCTCCCAGGCGGTCACGCCCCGCCGGCTTACCGCCCTCATCCTCCCCGTCTGCCTGGCGGGCCTCGGAGTTCTCACCGCTGCCGGTTACGTCTTCGCGACGACCGGTCACAGCCCCCGCGCGCTTGTGAGCCTCGCTGCGCTTACCGCTGCCGCGACGCTTGCCGAACGCTTCCCCGTTCCGATCAACTCGGAGAAGGGCGGGGGCGTCATCTCGTTGACGTTCGTCTTCGCCGTTGCCGCGATCGTGCTCTTCGGCTGGGCGGCGGGCGCGCTCCTCCTGCTCACCGCCACCTCGATCATCCAGCTCTGGGAGCATCGCCCGCTTCAGCGCATCGCGTTCAACGTCGCGGTTCTGGCCCTCGTCGCGCTCGCAGCCGGTGCGCTGATCGCGCCGGTCAGAGGCGAGAGCGTCGGCGCGATCTTCGCGCGGGTGGTCCTCGCGGCCACGGCGGACTACTGGGTCAACATGATCCTGATCTCAGGTGCGATCGCCCTCAGCACCGGGCAGAAGTACGCGAGCCTGGTGCGCGCCCACATCCGCGCGACGGTCGTCCCGTTCGCGTTCATGGCCTCCGCCGCGCTGATGCTCGTCGTTCTGTGGGAACGCTCCCCCGTGCTCTCGGTAGCACTCGTCGGACCACTGCTCGCCATCTCCCTCTACCAGCGAACGACACACCGAGCGTTGCGCGCGATGCGACTCGCCCTCACCGATCCACTCACGGGCCTCGGGAACCATCGTCATTTCCACGAGCGCCTTCAGCGCGAGCTCTTGAACGCCGAGGAACAGCATTCCCCGCTCACGCTCTGCTTCGTCGACATCGACGACTTCAAGAAGATCAACGACCGCTTCGGTCATCCCTCAGGCGACCGCGTGCTCTCCCAGATCTCCGCGAGGCTCCGCCAGGGCGGCGAGGCTTTCCGGCTCGGAGGCGACGAGTTTGCGCTGCTGCTCGCAGATCACGACGAGGGGATGGCGCTCGCCGCCGCCAACTCGATCCTCACGCGGATCTCGACGGTCGAGTTCGATCACATCGGGCACGTCACCGTCAGCGCGGGCCTCGCGACCTTCCCGCTTCAGGGTCATGGGCGCGACGAGCTGATCCGGCTAGCCGACAGCGCGTTGTACTGGGCGAAGGAGCACGGCAAGAACCGCGTGCGGCTCTACCGCCCGGATGTCGTCGAGCTCGCGGAGCTCAAACGACTCGCCGCAGGACCCGACAAGGCCGCGCGCTACCGCGCCGCCGCGTCCCTGGCACAGGCAGTGGACGCACGCGACACGTATACCGGGAGCCACTCCGAACGGGTCAGCGATCTGGCCGCCCGCGTTGGCGGCCGGCTCGGCCTCGAGCCCGAGCAGGTCGAGCTCACTCGCCTCGCGGGAAGCCTCCACGATCTCGGGAAGCTCGCGATTCCTGAGGAAATCCTGCGCAAGCCCGG
>Ga0066710_100001478_pt1 | contig 17626 bp, 18 predicted proteins | sample GraSoiAngelo_159_FD_79666 | JGI IMG/M metagenome (GOLD analysis project Ga0066710, IMG submission 79666) | Grasslands soil microbial communities from the Angelo Coastal Reserve, California, USA - 14_1009_16_40cm | ecosystem: Environmental > Terrestrial > Soil > Grasslands | place: USA... | reverse complement strand
GTCGAGCGCGCGGGATTCCAGCGCGTCGTCACCGCCGAGGGGATCGCCGGCTTGCTCCATTCGGCCATCGAGCTGGTGCCCGCGGTGCGCGAGCTGCCTATCGCACGGACCTGGTGCGGGTTCAGGCCATGGGCGCCGGACAGCCTGCCCGTGCTCGGCCCCTGGCCCGGTGTCGAAGGGCTCTTCGTCGCCACCGGGCATTTCCGCAACGGGATTCTGCTGGCGCCCATCACGGCGCGCCTGATGACAGAGTGGATCACGGGCGGCCAGCCGAGCCTCACCATGACGGATTTCCTGCCCGAAAGATTTGGTCTCCGCCATCAACGTGGCTAACATAGCCATGTGAAACAGGCCAAGATAGCCAACTTGAAGAACAACCTGTCACGCTATCTCGATCACGTCCGCCGGGGCGGCTCGGTCACCGTGCTGGATCGAGACCGGCCGGTCGCCCGCCTCGTCCCGCTCCCGCACGAGGGCGCCCGGGGAGCGTCGGATCGACTCGCGCGGCTCGAGCGCCAGGGGCTCATCCGCCGCGGCATCGGCGGCCGCTCCGCCGGGGTGGCGGCGCGCAAGCCCACGCGCCTTCCGGGCGGCGTCCTGCGCGGACTGCTGGAGGAGCGGGAGCGCGGCTGGTGAGGTTCTGGGACACGTCCGCTCTCGTGCCTCTGTTCATCGCCGAGCGGGAGTCGGGCGCCGCGGTGCGGCGGCTCCGTGAAGATCCTGAGGTGGTCGTGTGGACCTTGGCCCGACTGGAGCTGCTGGCAGCGCTGGCGCGCCGGGGTCGCGACGAGCCCACCGCCGCCCGTCAGCTGGCCCTCGTGAGGCGCCATTTCCTCGATGCGTGGGAACGCTGGTCCGAAGTGACGGCAGCCGATATCGTCCGACGCCATGCCGAGCGCATCGTGGGAACGCACTCGCTTCGAGCCTCGGACGCGCTTCACATCGGCGCCGCCCTCGTCGCTGCCGAGCACGAGCCCGGCACGCTTGAGTTCGTCACCTTCGACCGTCGCCAGGCCTCCGCCGCCGAGCGCGAAGGCTTCCACGTTCTGGGCCCCGATCCTACTCCGAGCCGCTAGACCGCCTGATGTCGAGCATGGGCTCGAGCAGTCCACGCCCCGGAACCTCTTCGATCTGCGTGATCGTGTTCATGCGCGTGACGATGTCCTTGACCCTGTTGACGCCGTCGCGCGCGCGCTCTGCCCACTGAGCGTCCTCGCTGTCGGCCGGTAGCCGACGCGCGAGGATCGCGAGCCCGCCGCCCACGACCATCAGCGCGTTGTTGATCTCGTGCGCCGCCGCGCGCGCCAGGAGCGTCACCGCGCGCAGCTCCGCGGCGTCGCGCCGCGCCGCCTCGGCCGCCTGCGCGTTGACCACGTCGACGAAGAGCCGCGTGAAGCCGCCGATCCCGATCACGCTGACGATCAAGAGCGGCAGCCAGTCGCGCCGGAACAGCTCGAAGCCCCGGGCGCCCAGCACGAGGAACGAGGCGAACGTGAGGACGTAGACGGCGGCGCCCAGGACGAACCCGTGTCGCGAGCGCACGCCGCCCGACCGCCGTGCCCACGCCAGCGCCAGGGTGGCCGCGCCGGCGGTGGCCAAGAGCCCGACGACGCCGGCCGGCGCGCCCCCGCCGCCGAGCGAAGCCCGATACGCGGAGGCGACGAGCGCCGCGACCAGTCCCGCGCCACCGCCTTCGACCAGGGTGATCAGCGCGATCGGGAGGGCGCGGGCGTCGACGAAGGTGCCCTGCCCCACTTCGATCCGCGAGATCATCAGGGCGATCGTCAGGACTCCGAAGAGGAGACCCACGAACAGCGCGCGCAGCCGCGGATCGATGCGCCGGTTTGCGTCGAACCATCGCCGGGCATACGAGTAGAAGACGAGACCCAGCACCACGATGCCCGCCGCCTCGATGACATGGTGGATGTCCACAGAGAGCCTGGCGATGACGGCTCGCAACACGTCCATGGTGCCCCTCTTGGCCCGAGTGGATTCGGTTCCCGCCAGTATGCAGGCGCGGCCCGGCCAGCGGCAGTAGAATATGAGGCGTTTTCGAGGAAGAATGTGAGGCGGTTTCGAGGAAGAATGTGAGGCGCGCGTTCGAGGAAGAATGTCACGGAGAGGCGACATGACCAGGGACGAGCTGAAGCAGCGTGTCTACCAGGCGATCGACCAGCGAGGCGAGGAGATCATCGGGCTCGGTGAGCAGATCCGGCGCCAGCCGGAGCTCGGGTTCAAGGAGGTCAAGACCGCCCGTCTCGTCGAGGACACCTTCAAGCAGCTCGGGCTCTCTCCACGATCGGGCCTCGCCGTGACGGGAGTGCGGGCCGACGTGAGTGGCCGTGGCGGTGAGGGGCCGACCTTCGCCGTGCTCGGCGAGCTCGACGCGCTGGTCGTCGCCGGCCATCCCGAGGGCGATGCGACGACGGGCGCCGCGCACGCGTGCGGCCATAACGCCCAGATCGCCGGCATGCTCGGCGCGGCGATGGGCTTGCTCGACGCCAAGGCCTTCGACCAGCTCGCCGGCCGTGCGGTGTTCTTCTCCGTGCCCGCCGAGGAGTACGGCGACATCGAGTGGCGCGTGAGCCAGGCGCGGGCGGGGGAGCTCGAGTTCCTCGGCGGCAAACCCGAGCTCCTGCGGCTCGGACACTTCGACGACGTGGATCTGGCGATGATGATCCACACGACGTCGCGCCCCGAGGAGGGCAAGGCCGGCGTGCCCGCCTCGAACAACGGCTGTATCGTGAAGACCGTCCGCTACATCGGCCGCGCGGCCCACGCCGGCGGCGCGCCGCACATGGGTGTGAACGCGCTCTACGCGGCCCAGATCGGCCTGATGGCGATCAACGCGATCCGCGAGACCTTCCGCGACGAGGACACGATCCGCGTCCATCCGATCATCACCCACGGCGGCTCGCAGGTGAACGTCATCCCGGGCGAGGTGCGGATCGAGACGTACGTGCGCGGCCGGACGATGCCGGCGATCCTCGATGCCAACGTGAAGGTCGATCGCGCGCTACGAGCCGGCGCCCTGGCGCTCGGCGCCAAGGTCGAGATCGAGACCTTGCCGGGCTACATGCCGATGTCCTGCGACCCGATCATGACCCGCCACTTCCGCGACAACGTCACCGGGCTCTTCGGCGACGAGAACTACCGGCAGATCGGTCACCGGACCGGATCGACCGACATGGGAGACCTCTCGCAGGTCATGCCCATTCTGCATCCGTACATCGGCGGCGCCACAGGCACCGGCCACGGTCCCGACTTTGCGATCGTCGACAAGCCGCTCGCGTACCTCGGCCCCGCCAAGGCGCTCGCGGCCATGGTGGTCGACATGCTGTGGGACGGAGCCGCCGGGGCGCGTGAGGTGCTGGCCAAGGCGAAGCCGCCGATGACGCGCGCGAGCTACCTCGCGGCCCAGCGCGGTCTGGCGCGTCGCGAGACCTACGAGGGGTAGGCCCGGCGCCGTCGCGCCCGGATCAGCGGATCGGCTTCGGGAAGCTCTTCACCGCGAGCTCGCCGATCTGCTTGCCCATGGCGCTGCCGACCTCCGTCGAGTTGCGGTAGTGCACGCCGTCGTAGATCCGCGCGACCGCGACCTCCTGCACGAAGTCACCGACGGTTTTCCACGTGCGCACCGCGCCGCCCGCGGCCGAGCTCGCCGAGCTCAAGGTGGGCACGGGCCCGCTGCCGAGCTCGGCCTGAAGCACCGCGCCGAGGGAGGCTGACACGATGCAGTGGGCGCACGGGTACTCCGGGTGCATCGGTGTATCGATGAACGGCGTCCAGCTCGGATCGCGCTCGGTGGCGTCGTTGCCGTCGGCGTCGCCGTTGCGGATGGCCGTGATCGGACGCCAGAGATTGTAGGTGTACTTGGCGTCGAAGACGGCGATCAGCCCGTCGTCCATGGCCATCGCCGCGATCGCGAGCAGACGAGCGTTCGCGGTCACGTCGCGGCCGGGCATAGCCGCGACCGAGCGCGCCACCGGCCAGTAGACGGCCGGCGCCGTCGCCTCCCAGAACTTGGCGATCGCGGTCTGCTCTGGCGTGCGCTGGGTGCTGTTCTTCGCCCCGACCGCCTTGATCTCGTTGTAGTCCCGCGTCCACCGTTCACTCGTCAGGCCGGGCGGGGGCCCCGGGCGGAACTGCAAGCCACTGGTCATCACCCAGGGCTTCCGCTTGCCCCAGTTCGGCACCGCCGGAAGCAAGGTCGGTACGTAGACCCCGGGGGCCCCGTGGGGACGATACGTGTCGGCGAGACCGAGCCCTTCGTCCAGGCGCGCCACACACGCCGTGGCCGCTTGCTCGCCGACCGCGATGCCGTTCGTCTTGGCCGGGCCGTCGGGCAAGAGCTTCAAGGCGGCCTCGTAGTCGGCGTCGATCGCCGCCTGCTGCGTGGGCATCAGCTTCGACAGCGCGGTCCGCGTGGCGGCGAGAACCGCGGCGTCGACCGAGGCGCCGGGCGCCGCGCTGATCTTTGCCTGTAGCGGCGGATAGCGGCCGGTGATCGCGTTGACCGCCTCGAATACCGACACCTGGACGAACGCCATGATTCTCACGGCCGGCGGTGTGGCCGGGTGCTTCGAGGCGATGTCGGCGGCCTTGGCGTTGGCGTCGGTGACGACGTCAGCCTGAACCGAGGAGGCGCCGGTCAGTATCGTGACGACCAGGACGAAGATGGCGATCCAATGTTTTACATGCATGCGCTGAACTCCTTCATGGTCTGGTTGAGCGCCGGTCGTGCGCGCCGCCTTAGCCGTTTACGTCGAGACCGAGCGCGAGTCGTCCCGCGTAGAGAACCTGCGCGGGCTCGCGCACCTGATGATAGCGAGCCCCCTGCACGTCGCGGAAGAGACGCTCGAGCCCGAGGCCGCGGTAGAACCCGGCTCCGCCCGCGACCTCCATCGCGCGCTCCACCGTCTTGCAGCGCCAGGGCGGTCGAGCTGCAGTAGGTCGCCAGCACCCGCAGGACATCGGCCAGCTCGGCTTGCGAGGCGCCGCCGCCCCCGAGCTCGACGGGCACGCCAGCCGACAAGAGCCGGTGGGCGCGAAGGTCGGCTGCCATCCGAGATCCCCTCGAGGCTCGGAGCGCGATAGCCGGCGGCGTCATCTCCACGACGATGCCCCGTGCCCTCGGGCCACGAAAGCCCAAAAAATGAACTTGCCCCCGTACCCAGGACCGGCTTAGAGTCCCCCAGCATGCACGGATACGGGCAATTCTGTCCGGTGGCGGTGGCCTGCGAGGTCTTCGCGGAGCGGTGGACGCCGTTGATCCTGCGCGAGCTCTTCGCGGGAAGCCGGCGGTTCTCGGAGATCCGGCGGGGAATGCCGCTCATCTCGCGAGCGCTCCTGACGCAGCGCCTGCGCCACCTGGAGGACGCGGGGGTGATCGAGAGCCGGCCCGCGGCGGGTCGGGGCCGCGAATACCGGCTGAGCCAGGCGGGGACGGAGTTCCACGGCGTGATCGAGGCGCTCGGCGCCTGGGGCCAGCGGTGGGTTCACGGACGCGCCTCGGCGGAGAATCTCGACGCGACCTTGCTCTTATGGAATATACGACGCCGCCTGGCGGTCGACCGCCTGCCCGATCGGCGCATCGTCGTGCGGTTCGAATTTCGCGGCGTGCCGGCCGGCAAAGGGCCGAAAACCGCCTGGCTCGTCGCCAGCCGCCAGGAGGTCGACGTGTGTCTCAAGGATCCCGGCCATGGGGTCGATCTGGTCGTGGCCGCGGACCTGGCCGCCTTCACGCGTGTCTGGCTCGGCGATCTCTCGTTCGATGAGGCCCTACGCTCGCGCGACATCCGGGTCGAGGGGCCGCGCGACCTCGTGCGCGCCTTTCCCGGATGGCTTCTCCTCAGCCACTTCGCCGGCGTCGCGCGGCCGCAGCCGGCCCGCGCCTCCTAGCGGCCCGACGGATCGGAGATGTACGGGACGAGTCGTGCTGAGTTCCCGCGGCGCATCGTCTGCCTCACCGCCGAAACCGCCGAGATCGCCTTCCTGCTCGGCGCCGGCGACCGCGTCGTGGGTGTCCCGGGCACGGCGCGCCGACCGGCGGCGGCGCTCGAGAAGGCCCGCGTGGGCGGGTTCACGACGTTCAGGCTCGACAAGATCCTGGCGCTCGAGCCCGATCTGGTGCTCGCCTTCTCGGATCTGCAGCGCGACGTCGTCCGCGACCTGATCGGCGCCGGCGTGACCGTGCTGTGCACCAATCAACGGTCGTTCGACGACGTCCTGAACGCGATTCTCCTGGTCGGCGGCGCGCTCGGCTGCGAGCCTCGCGCGCGCGAGCTGATCCGCGACATGCAGGACGAGCTCCGCCAGGTGCGCGAGTACTCGGCCGCGTGGCCCGACCGCCCGCGTGTCTACTTCGAGGAGTGGATGGATCCGTTGATCGCGGGTATTCGCTGGGTGTCGGAGGCCATCGAGATCGCCGGAGGACGCGACGTCTTCGCCGAGCTTCGCGAGAAGCCCGCGGCTCCCGAGCGGATCGTCACTCCCGAAGCCGTCGTTCAGCGAGATCCCCAGATCATTCTCGCTTCGTGGTGCGGTAAGCCGGTCGATGCGGCTCAGATCGCGAGCCGCCCGGGGTGGGCTCGGATCGCGGCGGTACAGAGCGGCCAGGTTCACGAGATCGACGGCGCGGACATCCTTTCCCCCGGTCCGTCGCTCGTGCACGGCGTCAGACGCATTCACGAGATAATTCAGGGCTTTCAAACGACTGGCTAGCTTCGGGCCGCCGGTACCGACCTTCACGCGACAGGTAGAATGAAGAGGTAGGAGAGACGACCAAAAAGCTTGGGGCGCCGGGGGGCGCGCGTTAGGATTGGCCCTCACAATGGCCCTGGAGGCCGAACCGCCAATGACAGACCTTGTCCGCACTCGCCCGGAGAGTTTTTTTTCTGATCGATTCAGCATCACGTCCGATCTCATGGAGCGCGTCCTCGGTGGCAACCTCATCGGCAAGGTCGACGACGCCGATATCTACCTCGAGTACCGCATTAACGAAGATCTGGTTCTGGAGGAAGGCGCAGTCAAAAAGGCCTCGCGCCACGTGAGTCAGGGCGCCGGGGTTCGGGCGCAGTCGGGGACCCGGACCGGCTACGCCCACACGGACGAGATCTCGCTCAAGAACCTCGAAGAGGCCGCGCGCCAGGCGCGCGCGATCGCCGACCGCAGCGCCTCGTCGGGGAATCTCGCGCTGCCGGGCCGGGGCCGGCCGCACGATCTCTACGCCATGGCCGAGCCGCCGATCGCCGCCGATCTGGCTCGCAAGCTCGATCTGCTCCGGCGCATCGACGTCGAGACGCGCGCGGCCGATCCCCGCATCAAGCAGGTCATCGCGTCGATCTCGAGCGAAGAAGTCATCATGCTGATCGCCACCGCGTCCGGCTGGACGGTCGGCGACGTCCGTCCGCTCACCCGGCTGAACGTCACCGCCATCGCCGAGGAAGGCGGCAAGCGTGAGATCGGCTCGTACGGGGGAGGCGGGCGGGTGACCTTCGATTTCTTCCTGGAAGAGGGACGCTGGCGCCGGTTCGCCACCGAGGCCGCGCGCCAGGCCGCGCTCAAGCTCAGCGCGGTCGACGCGCCGGCCGGCTCGATGACGGTCGTGTTCGGGCCGGGCTGGCCCGGCATTCTCCTGCACGAGGCGATCGGCCACGGGCTCGAGGGCGACTTCAACCGCAAGGGCACCTCGGCGTTCGCGGGGCGCATGGGGCAGAAGGTCGCCTCGGAACTGGTCACCGTGGTCGACGACGGGACGATCGCGAATCGCCGCGGCTCGCTCAACGTCGACGACGAGGGTACGCCGACCGGCCGGACCGTGCTGATCGAGAACGGGATCCTGACGGGCTACATGCAGGACCGGCTGAACGCTCGGTTGATGGGCATGAAGCCGACCGGCAACGGGCGCCGCGAGTCGTACGCCTACGCGCCGATGCCGCGCATGACCAACACGTTCATGCTCGCCGGGCAGGACGACCCGGCGGAGATCCTGAAATCGGTGAAGCACGGCCTCTATGCCGTGACCTTCGGCGGCGGTCAGGTCGACATCACGAACGGAAAGTTCGTGTTCTCGGCGAGCGAGGCCTACCTGGTCGAGGACGGACGGATCACCGCGCCGGTCAAGGGCGCGACCCTCATCGGAAACGGCCCGGAGGCGCTCACACGCGTCTCACGGGTCGGGAGCGACCTGAAGCTCGACGAAGGCGTGGGCACCTGCGGCAAGGACGGGCAGTCGGTGCCGGTCGGCGTCGGGCTCCCGACGATCCGCATCGACGGCATCACGGTCGGAGGGACCGCGGTATGAGCACCGACCTCCTGGTTTCGGTGCTCAAGCGCGCCGCGCAGCGCGGGGCGACGGCCGCCGACGGCTTCCTCGTCGAGGAGAGCCACTTCAGCGTCTCGGTTCGGATGCGGGAGATCGAGAACGTCAACCACTCGCGCGAGCAGCGCCTCTCGCTGCGCGTCTTTGTGGGCCGCGCCTCGGCCTCCGCGTCGACGTCGGACCTGTCGCGGGATTCGCTCGAGCGAGTGGTCGACGAGGCGACGGCGCTGGCGAAGATCACCGCGGAGGATCCTCACGCCGGCCTGCCGGATCCGTCGACCGTGATCAGCCAGGTGCCCGATCTCGACCTCGAGGACGCGGGCGGCGACCTCACACCCGAGGAGAAGATCGAGATCGCGCGGCGCGCCGAGGCGGCGGCGCTCGAGAGCGATCCGCGCGTGACCAATTCCGAGGGCGCCGAGTATTCCGACCGCCGCGCCCGCTACGCCTACGCGACGTCTCACGGCTTCGCCCACGACTACGGCACGACGGGCTTCAGCATCAGCGTGTCGCCGATCGCGTCGCGCAACGGCGAGATGCAGCGCGATTACTGGTACTCGAGCGCGCGCAAGCGTGCCCGGCTCGAGGACCCGGAGGCGGTGGGGCGGAAGGCGGCGGCCCGCGCGGTGCGCCGGCTGGGCGCTCGGAAGATGAAGTCGGTCGAGGTGCCGGTGGTGTTCGATCCGGAGACCGCGGCGACCCTGGTCCGCTCGATCGCCGGAGCGGCCAGCGGCCCGAGCCTCTATCGCCGCGCCTCGTTCTTGCTCGACCGGCTCGGCACCAAGATCGCGGCGCCGACCGTCACGATCGTGGACGACGCGCTGATCCCCTCGGCGCTCGGATCGCGTCCGTTCGACGGCGAGGGGCTGGCGACCGGCCGGACCGTGCTCGTGCGCGACGGCGTGCTCGAGTCGTACCTGCTCGACACCTACTGTGCCCGCAAGCTCGGCATGCAGTCCACGCACCACGCCGGCCGCGACGGCAGCGGCGTCTCGGTCACCACAACCAACACGATGCTGCTCCCTGGCAAGACGACGCCGGAGGAGCTGATCGGCTCCGTCAAGAACGGGTTCTACGTGACCGAGCTGATCGGCTTCGGCGTGAACGGCGTGACCGGCGATTACTCGCGCGGCGCCGTGGGGCAGTGGATCGAGAACGGCGAGCTCGCGTACCCGGTGGAGGAGGTGACCGTGGCCGGCAACCTGCTCGAGATGCTGTCAGCGATCGACGGCGTCGGGAACGACCTGGTCCTGCGTGATCGGACAGTGGCGCCCACGCTGAGGATCGGCCGCATGGTGGTGGCGGGGACCTGATCGACGACACGATGGTCATCGACAGCCACTGTCACCTGCACGATCCGACGTTCGCCGACCTCAAGGAGACACTCCGGCGGTCGATGGCGCACGACGTATGGGGCGCGATCGCCGTCGGGTGCGACGCCGAGACGAACGCGCAGACGCTCGAGGCGGCGGCCGCCGCGCCCAAGGCGGTCTGGCCGTGCCTGGGGTTCCACCCTGACCGAACCGAGCTCACCGACGAGGATCTCGAGCGTGTCGAGGCCCAGATCGTGGCGCATCACTCGCGGATCGTGGGCATCGGCGAGATCGGCCTGCCGTGGTATTCGCTGGAAGGCGCGCCCGACCCGGCGGCCGTCAAGGCGCGCGGGCGCGCGCGACTCGATCGGCTGCTCGATCTCGCCATGCGCTGGAATCTCCCGGTCGCGCTGCACGCGCCGCATGGCGCGGCGGCCGACGCGCTCGAGGCGCTGCAGCACCACGGCGTGGAGCGCGCGGTGTTCCACTGGCACAAGGCGCCCGCGGCGGTCACGCGCGCGATCGTCGACGCGGGCTATCTGGTCTCGGTCACTCCGGACGTCGTCTCCCGTGATCGCGACCGCGACCTGGTGGCGGGCGTTCCCCTCGAGGCGCTGCTCGTGGAGAGCGACGGGCCGTGGGAGTACGGGGGCGAGTTCGAAGGCGTCGACTCCGGGCCCTGGCTCGCCGCCCGTGTCGCCGAAGAGGTCGCGAAGCTCAAGCACCTGCCGGTCGAGGACGTGATGTTCCAGCTCTCGACCAACGCCTGTCGTCTCTTCGATCTGATGTGGGCCTGACGCCGACGCGGCGAGCCGCGTCGGCGGCCGAGCGGGCGCCTCAGCCGCGGAGGACGATCGTGAAGATCACCAGGGCAAGCAGCAGCCGGTAGACGACGAAGGGTCGGAGCGAGCGGGTCTTGAGGTAGCTCACCAGGAACCACACCGCGAACCATCCGCTGACGAACGCCGTGACGAGCGCCGCCGCCAGCGGCCCTGCCTCACCCGGCGGAACACCTTCCCTCAACAAGGACAGCGCTTTCACGCTGCCGGCTCCGGCGGTGATCGGGATGCCCAGCAGGAACGCGAAGCGCGCGGCCGTCGCGCGGTCGATGCCGCCCAGGAGCCCGGCGGTGATCGTGATGCCCGAGCGCGAGGTGCCCGGAATCAGCGCCAGGGCCTGGGCGCAGCCGACCGCCAGGGCCTGCCCGAGCGAGACGCGCTCGAGCGGATCGCCTGGGACCGACGGCGCCGTCGTGGCCCGCCGATCGGCAATCCACATGACGATCGCCCATCCTGCCGTCGCCACGGCAATGACGAGAGGCGAGCGAAGCTGGCTCTCGACGAGCTTCTCGAAGAGGACACCGGTCAGGGCGCCCGGGATCGTGGCCAGGACGAGCAGAACCGCGAGCCGGCGCGAGAGCGCGCCCGAAGCCATGCCGAGGAGCTCGCGACGAAAATAGGCGAGGAGCGCCGCGAGCGTGCCGAGGTGCATGACCGCGTCGAAGGCGAGTCCCTGATCGCGCCAGCCGAAGACGTGCGGCACGAGGATCAGGTGACCGGAAGACGAAACGGGGAGGAACTCGGTGAGCCCCTGGACGAGGCCGAGAACCACCCCCTGAGTGTAGGTCACCCGACGATATCTTCCCCGCCGTCGACGCCGATCACGTTGCCCGTGATCCAGTACGTATCCGGGTGAGAGAGCACGACGATGGCACGCGCGACGTCGTCGGGCGTCGTCATGCGTCCGCTCGGATTGCGACGCCGCGCCTCGGCGATGATCGTGTCGTGCCGCGGGATCTTTTGCAGGGCTGGCGTGTCGGTGACTCCCGCTCGGATCGCGTTTGCCGTGATGCCCTGCGGGGCGAGCTCGGCGGCGAGCTGACGGACGTGCGACTCGAGCGCGGCCTTGGCCGCGGACACCGGGCCGTAGAAGGGCAGGACCCGCGTGCCGCCGGACGATGTCATGGCGTAGATGCGGCCGCCGCGCGTCATGAGCCCGCGGCCGACCACCTCCTGGGTCCAGTAGACGAGCGAGTGGGCCATGACGTCGAGCGTCATGTCCATCTGCGCCGACGTGACGACCTCCTTCATCGGATCGGCGACGTAGAGCTTCAGCGTGCCGAACGCCAGCGAGTGGAGGAGCACGCGCAGCGAGCCGGGCTCGCCGCGCTCCTCGAGGATCTTGGCCATCTGGCCGGTGATCTCGGCGCGCTTCTCGGCGTCGGCGGCGTTGACGTTGAAGAACAGGGCTTCGCGGCCGAGCGCCTTGATCTCGGCGGTGATCCGCTCGACGTTGACCATCGTCGCCTTGCGATCGAGGTGGACGCCGAAGATGTTCAGTCCCGCGCGCGCCAGCGCGAGGCTGACGGCCTCGCCGAACCCCGACGAGGCGCCGAGCGTCAGCGCCCAGCCGCTCAATTCGATCATCGCGCCTCCATTGATGAGCGCGCTTTGACCGGCGGGGGCCCCAGCCCCGCGACGGTCTGCAGCGCGCACCGCCACGCGTCGCCTTCTCGTAGACTCCCGCATTCTAGCATCGTAGAATCGCGCGGGGCCTATGCCGAAGACCGCTGGCATCATTCTCGTCGGCAACGAGATCCTCTCCGGGAAGATCGCCGACGCCAACGCCGCGTACCTGTGCCGGGAGCTCCGCGCGCTCGGCGTCGACGTACGACGCATCTCCGTCATTCCCGACGAAATCTCGCTGATCGCCCAGGAAGTCGTGGCCTTCAGCCGCGCCCACGACGTCGTGTTCACGTCGGGTGGGGTCGGGCCCACCCACGACGACGTCACGATCGAGGGCGTCGCGCTGGCGATGGGGGTCAAGGTCGCGCGTCACCCGATGCTGGTGAGCCTCCTCGAGCGGCACTTCCGCGACCGGCTCAACGAATCGCACCTCAAAATGGCCGAGATTCCCGAGGGCGCCGAGCTGGTCGGCGGCGAGACGATACGCTTTCCGACCGTGCTCATGGGCAACGTGTACGTCTTGCCGGGGGTCCCCGAGATTTTCCGCCAGAAGTTCGAGGCCATCCGCGAGCGGTTCCGCGACCAGCCGATCCATCTGAACAACGTGTTCGTGGCCATCGGCGAGGGGGTCCTCGCCGATTACCTGAACCGGCTCCTGGTGGACTTCCCGCTCCTGCTCCTGGGGTCGTACCCCGAATTTTCCAACCCCGAGTACAAGGTGAAGGTGACGCTCGAGTCCCGCGATCGGGGGTACCTCGACGGCGCGCTGACCGAGTTCCTCCGGCGCCTGCCGGCCGACGCGCTCGTGAAGGTCACCTAGCTCTCGGTCGGTGCGGGGCGTCTCGCTCGGCGTCGCTCTCGTCGCGGTCGGCCTGTACCTCGTCGGGCTCGGCGCTGCGCCGTTCATCGATCCCCCGGAGGGTTTCCACGCGGCGATCGCGCGCGAGATGGCGCTCGCCCGCGACTGGATCACGCCGCGAATCGACGGGGTGCGCTACGTCGAGCAGCCGCCGCTGCTCCACTGGCTCGTATCCGTCTCCTTCGGCGAGGCCGGCGTGACGCCGTTCGCGGCCAGGCTCTGGCCGGCGCTGGCGGCCGTGGGCTGCGCGACGTTGACCGCCCGGCTCGGCATCGCGCTGGGCGGACCGCGGCTCGGGTTACTCGCTGGGCTCATGGTCGCCGCGAATCTCGGCGTGTTCGTCTACGGCCGCACCGCTCGACCCGATCTCCTGTTCGTGTTCTGGGTCACGCTCGCGTGGGCCGGGTTCGTGCTCGCGTACCTCGGCGGCCGCCGGCGCGGGCTCTTCGTCTTCTATGCGGGCCTCGGCCTCGCCATGCTCACGCGCGATTTCCTGGACGCGCTCGGCGTCGTGCCGGTGATCGCCGTCTTCTTCTGGCTCACGCGCGAGCGGCCCGTGGGCCCGTGGATCCCGTGGTGGGGCATTCTCGTCGCCGCCGCGATCGCGGTGCCCTGGTATCTCCTGATGGAAGGGCGGACCCCGGGCTTCCTGCGGCACATGATCGTCGACAACCATCTCCAGGTCTTCACACGTCCGCGTCTGGCTCTCGAGGAGGAGGCGCCCCTGGGGTCGTTCGGCTTTCTCGGCCTGACGCTCCTCGGCTTCCTGCCCTGGGCGCTGGTGCTGCCCTGGGGGCTCGCGAGAGCGTTCAGGCAGCCCCGCGAGGACGCGCGGGCGCGACTCTGGTTGCTGCTGGGACTCTGGGCCGCGATCGTCATCGGGTTCTCCGCGGTCGCCCCGTTCAGGGCGCCTCACCACGCCCTCGTCGCGTTTCCGGCGCTCGCGCTCCTGACCGCGCGCGTCTGGGACGAGGCGATCGAGGGCGCGACTCGAGCAACCCCGGCTCGCGTGCTCCTCGTCCCGGTCCTCGCGCTGTTCGCGCTGGTCACGCTCGCGTTCGTGGCCGTGTCGATCGGCGCCCGGCCGGTTCGCGTCGAGCTGCCGGCCGGGCTCGACGTTGCCGCGCTCGCTCGGCCCGGCGTCGCGATCTTCGCCCTCGCCACGACGGCCCTGGCGGTCGCCGCCTGGCGGCGCGCCACGGCGCTCGGCGTCGGGGTCGCGCTGGCGGCGACGCTCGCCTTCCTGCCCGCGGTCGCCGGCGACGCGCGGACACAGCTCGCTCGGGCCCGATCTGTTCGCCCGCTGACGGAGGCGCTCGTCCAGCGCCTCGCCGCCGGCGACCTCGTCATGCACGAGGGCCCGATCGAGGTCAGCGCGACTCTGCTCCTGGCGGTGACGGCGCCGATCCACATCGTGAATGGCCTCCAGCCGAATCTCGCGTTCGGGGCCGGCTTGCCCGAGGCGCGTGACGTCTTCTGGGACTCGCCGCGGCTCGAGCGGGTGTGGGCGGGGCCCGGCCGCGCCTTCTTGATCTCGGCGGTCGACCCGGGACGGAGCGTGGTGCGTGCCTTGCCGCCCGCCTCCGTCCATCTGATCGCCGCCTCCCGCGAGCGCCGACTTTATTCCAATCTTGCCGATCGACCGCCTGACGTCCGATGATTGGGCTGATGAGCGGAGCATCATCCAGGTACGTGCTCAAGCCGGACGCGCACAGCAGTCACTCGGTGATCCTGCGCTGGCTGGGCGCCGGCCAGGGCCGGCGGCTGCTCGACGTCGGCGCGGCCGACGGCCTGCTGAGCCGCCAGCTCACCGAGCGGGGATGGCGCGTGACCGCGATCGAGGGCGATCCGGCTCTCGCCCAGGCCGGAGCGCGCCACTGCGAGCGGATGATCACGCTGAATCTCGATCGCGAGATCCCGCTGGGCGAGGGGCCGTTCGACGTCATCGTGTACGGCGACGTGCTCGAGCACCTCGTGGATCCGCTGCGCGTGCTCGTCGAGCTCGACCGGAGCCTCGGCCCCAATGGCGTCGTGATCATCTCGGTGCCGAACATCGCCCACCTCTGGATCCGGCTCCTGCTCCTGGTCGGACGGTTCGACTATCTGGACCGTGGCATCCTCGACCAGTCGCACCTGAGGTTCTTCACCGAGCGCTCGCTGCGCGCGATGCTCGCCGACGCGGGGCTCTCCATCGAGCGCTTCAGCGCGACCCCGGCGCCGCTCTACCAGATCCTGCCGGTGAGCTGGCATCGCAAGTGGGTGGCCGCCACCCACTCGATCAACGCGGTGATCGCCCGGAAGGTCCGCCGTCTTCTCGGCTACCAGTTCATCGTGCTGGCCCACCCGAAGGGTGCCGCCGAGCGGCGAGGAGCCTCATGAGCGTGACACGATCCGCGCCCAAGGTCGTCGTCGTGATGCCCGCGTACAACGCCGGCCGCACGCTCCGGCTGACCTACGAGGAGCTGCCGAAGGACACCGTGAACCTCGTGATCCTGGTCGACGACGGGTCGACCGATGCGACGCTCGACGTCGCCCGCCAGCTGGGCCTCGAGATCTTCGTCCACAATCGCAACTACGGCTACGGCGCCAACCAGAAAACCTGCTACGCGGAGGCGCTGCGGGCCGGAGCGGACGTCGTCGTCATGGTGCACCCCGACTATCAGTACGATCCGCGGCTCGTGCCGCAGATCATCGAGCCGATCGTGAGCGGTCAGGCCGACGTGGTCCTGGGCTCGCGGCTCAAGGAGGGCTCGGCGCTCGCCCAGGGCATGCCCTGGTGGAAGTACTTCGCCAATCGCTTCCTGACGGGCCTGGAGAACCGTGTGTTCTCGCTTTCGCTCTCGGAGTACCACACCGGGTATCGCGCGTTCCGGCGGGAGGTGCTCGAGACCGTCAACTTCCCGGCGAACTCGGATGGCTTCGTCTTCGACCAGGAGATCGTCGCGCAGGCCGTCGCCGCGCGCTTTCGGATCGCCGAGATCGCGGTGCCGACGCGCTATTTCCCCGAGGCGTCGTCCGCCAGCTTCGTCGCCTCGGCCGGCTACGGGTTACGGATCCTCTCCGTGCTCTTCTGGTTCACGCTGAACCAGCGTGGTCTGCGGCGCTCCCGCCGCTTCGACAGCCTGCGAGCCAGATACACCCGCTTGCCGTGACGCGGGCCGCCCGCCTCCTGGAGGCGGCCGCCGCGTGCGTCGCGCTGCTCCTGGGCGTGCTGATCGCGACGGGTGGGCTCACGGTGGCGGGCCGCTCGTTCACCCGCGCCGACGAGTTCGTCATCCTCCTCGCGGTGATCGTGGCGCTCCGCGCGCTCGCCGCCCCGCTTCGGTTGCCCACGGTCGCGCCCGCGCGGCTCGCGATCCTGGGCGCGGCCGCCTACGCGCTCGTGATGGGATTCATCGTCGTCACCCGACACGTGGCCCTTCGGACTCACGCCCTCGACCTCGGCTACTACGTCCAGGTCGTCTGGAGCATGGCCGCCGGCCTCGGCGCCTACGTGACGTTTCCTCCGATGCACGCGTGGGGCGACCATCTCTCGCCCGTGCTCTATTTCCTGATGCCACTCGCCTGGGTGGCGCCGGGCGCGATCGGGCTGCTCGTCGTCCAGACCCTCGTGCTCGCCGCGGGCGCCCTCGCGGTGTTCGGATACGCGGCGCGCCGGCTCGGGCCGGCTCCGGCCGCTGCTGGTCTCGCGCTGCTCTTTCTCGTGAACCCCTCGCTTCACGGGATCAACATCCGCGACATCCATCCGCAAGCGTTCGCCATCACCCTGATCGTCGCTGCGGCGCTCGCCTTCGACGCCGGCCGCTACGCGTGGTGCGCGGTCGCCCTCGCGCTGACCCTGGCGTGCCGCGAGGACGCCGCGATCGCGGTGGTCGGCTTCGGGATCTGGCTCGCTGCCGCGCGCGGCCGCTGGTGGCTCGGCGCGGCGGTCGCCGTGGCGAGCGCGCTCCTGCTGGCCGTCGACCTCAAGTACGTGATGCCGCTCTTCCGCGGAGAGCCGTACCCGCACCTCCACCGCCACGCGTACCTCGGCTCATCGGTCGGCGAGATCCTCTTGAACATCGTGGCGCGCCCCTGGCGCTGGGTTCCCGTCGCACTGACCGGCGGCAAGATCGTCTATCTGCTGGTCATGCTGCTGCCGCTCGGATTCCTCCCGCTGCTGGCGCCCCGCGTTCTGGTGGCGGCCCTGCCGGCGCTCGCGGTGAACCTCCTCAGCGTCGACCCCGTCCTCGCCAACTTCCGCTCCCAGTACCAGGCCTTCGTCCTCCCGTTCCTGATGCTCGCCGCCGTCGATGGCTACGCGCGGATCCGCGAGTGGCGGCGCGCCGCCGCGGTCCTCGCGTTCGGCTTCTTCGCGAGCATCGTGCTCACCGCGCGAACGACGAACGATCTGATGGTCACGCGCTGGCGCCTCGACGCCGGGCAGCGCGCGGCCTACTCGCTGATGCGACAGATCCCTCGTGACGCGGCGGTGAGCGCCAACGAACGCCTCGCCCCGCATCTGGCCACCCGCCGCCAGATCTTCATCTATCCGGCCGGGGCCGGAATCAGCGAGTACGTCCTCGACGTGGAGCCGGTCTTGCGGGCGCAGCCGGCGAACGGCTATCGCGAGATCGGCCGCGCCGGCGGCTGGATCCTCTTCCAGCGAGGCCGCTGAAACGAGCCT
>Ga0066710_100001477_pt1 | contig 17632 bp, 17 predicted proteins | sample GraSoiAngelo_159_FD_79666 | JGI IMG/M metagenome (GOLD analysis project Ga0066710, IMG submission 79666) | Grasslands soil microbial communities from the Angelo Coastal Reserve, California, USA - 14_1009_16_40cm | ecosystem: Environmental > Terrestrial > Soil > Grasslands | place: USA... | reverse complement strand
GGATGGGGCTGTCAGCCGGCACGGCAATCCCATAGATGTTTCCCTGGTAGGCGGTGTAAAAGATTTTTGCCTTCACCCCTTGGGGGCGAGCCGCCGCAAGCGGCTCTACGCTTGGCAGAGAGAAGGGTATCTCTTTGGTGGCAGTGGTCTTGACGCAATCCCCCGAGCCGGCCAATGCCAGCAGCTCCACCTCGACGCCGTCTTGCTTGTACCATCCCATTTTGGTGGCGACGGCAAATGGCGCAGTGGCGGAGGAGAGCGTGCGGGAGCAGAAACCAACGCGGAGCTTCGACGTCTGAGCCAGCACCGTCGCGCACGAGGGGGCGACCAGCAAACACGTGACGAGCGCGCAGAGTGTTCGTTTCATAGGGCTATCCTTTCTTGTTCCAGTCGTTCCTTTTCCGAAGGGTCCCAGAAAAGGATTCGCCGGCGGATCAGCAGAATGCAGCGGTTGAGCAACAGTCCCACGATCGATAGGATCAGGAGCACCGAGAACTGTCCAGAGACATCCATATTGAAGTTCATGCTCTGGATCAGCATGCCAAGTCCCGCCCGCGCTCCCACGAACTCTGCAACGATCGCGCCGATCAATGCAAAGATCATCGCGACATCGAGTCCCGCCATCACGAATGGAAGAGCGTTGGGAAGCCTGAGCATCCAGAAGATCTGGCTCTCGCTCGCCGCGAGGGAGCGCATGAGGTTCAGCCGATCCTCGTCGGCCGACTTGAGACCGACCATCGTGTTGACGAGCAGCGGGAAGAAGGCGACGAGGGCCGCGTTGATCACCTGCGATTTGAGTCCGAGGCCAAACCAGACCACGATCAGCGGCGCAAGCGCCACCTTGGGGAGCGACTGGAACATCACGATGTACGGGTAAAAGAAATACTCGATGTAGCGATTCAGCGCCACGGCCGTCCCGAGGAAAAAGCCGAGCGCCGAGCCAAAGAGGAAGCCGAGCACCGTTTCGAGCAGCGTGTGATAGAGGTGCTTTTGATACAGCCCGCTCGCGAAGCCGCGCCACAGCGCCATGGCGACCTTTGAGGGAGCTGGGAAGATGAAAGTCGGCACTTCGAAGACGCGTACGATCAGCTCCCACGCGATGATCGAAGAGCAGAAGAGCAGTATCGTGAGCGCGACGTTTCGCAAACTTTTCATGAATCGATCATCCCCTTCGCGTCAAACCGCCCCCGGATGGAGTGGACGTACGGGGCGAACTCGGGGAAGTTCATGACTTCCAATGCGCGCGGGCGCGGGATCTTTACCTGCACGTCGTCGATGATGCGGCCGGGACGCGGTGTCAACACGAGAATCCTATCGGCAAGAAAAACCGCTTCGGGGATCGAGTGAGTGATGAATAGCACCGTCTTCTTTCGCTCGAGCCAGATGCGCTGAAGCTCGAGGTTCATCTGTTCGCGTGTCATCGCGTCCAGCGCGCCGAACGGCTCGTCCATCAGCAATATTGCGGGATCGTGGATGAGCGCGCGGGTGATGGCGACCCTCTGCTGCATCCCTCCGGACAGCTCCCAAGGGTAGCGCCGCTCGAACCCGTCGAGACCGACGAGACTCAATAGGTCCGTCGCGACCTTCAGATGCCGGTCGCGGCCGAGGCGCTGCACGTCTACGGGCAGCAGCACGTTATCCAGCACGCTGCGCCAGGGAAGCAGGACGGGCGACTGAAAGACTACGCCGATGTCACGCCGCGGTCCCGTAATCGGAGTGCCGCGAAGCCGTGCCGCGCCTTTGGAGGGAGGCAGGAGACCGGCCAGAACCTTGAGGAGCGTGGACTTTCCGCACCCAGACGGGCCGACGACCGCGACAAATTCGCCCTCGCTTACGCTGAAGCTGATCTGCTGGAGCGCGTGCACAGTGCCATCGCGGGTGGAGTAGAGCTTCGAAAGCTCGTTGACGGCGATCGCTTCCATGTTCTCCCAACGTGAACGTATCAGTCCCTATCCGATAGCAGTCGCTTATGTCAACTTGGGTTGGCTTGCCGAGAGATCGAGGAACCTGGTTGTTCACGGGGACTCAGGTGAATTACCAAGCAGCGGCATGCGCGCTGTTGCGATAGAGCAGGACCTTCGCGCCAATATAGCGCGGCGAAAAATCGACGAGCTTCCCAGAATTTCAAGGTAAAGGGTTTCAGCGAACGCTGCGCCGCTACGGAAGGCGATGCTACAGCGGATGCGATTGCCAGGGATAATTAGGTTGCACGCGCCTGAACGGGTTCCGGAGTCGCTCTGGCATTGACGAGAAAATCGGGAGGAGTGCGCCGTGCCCCTCCCGGAACGAACTGAAACTCGTTCTAAAAACGGCTCAGGAGCCAATCTATTCCGAAATGTCTAACAATATCCCGTCCGGATCGGCGAAGGCGGGCTTGCCGATGGGGCAGGCTTTCAGATCTTTCTCCATGCCACCGCCCTGGGGACCGCCGCCGATTTTTTTCGGGGCGCATTCCGGATGAACCGCGGCGATTCCTTCCAAGTCTTTCTTAGTCTGGTCGACGTTCTCCACTTTGAAGCCGATATGATCGAAACCCTGTCGCAGACTACGATAATAGCCGTCGTGGCAGCGGCGGATAATTAAGCGTACTTTGCCGTCGGTGAGCGTGATCGATCCTTCTTCGCCGGCTTCCTCCACTCCTTTGAGCTCCAAGACTTTGGTATAAAACTCGGCGACCTCCTCCGGCTTTCTGGCGCGAAGCGCGATGTGATTCAGCCAGCGCGGCTGCTCCCAACCGTCCGACAAATAGCCTTCGCGCACGTTCGCTTGCCCCTTTTGCGATAAGTCGAACTGAGTACCTGTCGGATCTTGCGCTCGTGTGCCGGCAAAAGGAACGTAGGTCAGCGCTCGCGTGTGCAATAGGTCCGGGTAGAAGCGGTTCATCCGGTCAACGGCTTCTCTCACGTCGTCGACTTCGAAGCCGAAATGATCGATGCCCGACTGACTGCCGGCGCGCTTGGCCAGAAGCGCCAAGCCGATAACGCCGTCGCTTATGTGTCCGCGGTCGGGGTTAGACTTGCCGTTTTCGTCCACCAAACCGGTGGTGATCTGCTTCATGCCGAAGATCGTTTGATAGAATTTGCACTCTTTGTCGTAGTGTTCGGTATGCGTGGCGACGTGGCGGATTTTGGCGATCATAGCGGCGCTCCTTCCGCAGATTGTGAGTTAACTTCCTTCTAGGTTAGAGACCCGCAAGTTGTCAAGCGTCAACCAGTTCAAATCGTTCAAGCAGTTCAAAGCTTCGCAACCCTTCCGAGGAGACGATTGACTGGACCGTGAGCGCCTTGCTAGGCTCCGCGTGCGCCGGTGAGAGACGCTCGAAACACTCCATCAGAGGCTCTCAAAACATGCAGAAAATCTCCACGGTCATATTTACGCTGTTTATTTTCCTCATTGCTGGCCGTCCCGCTTCAGCACAGCTTAAGAAGATTCACTTTTCGACAACTTCCATCGCTGTAACGGAGCTGCAGTTCCGAATCGCCCAGATGAAGGGTTTCTATCGCGAAGAAGGACTCGATCTCGAAACGATTCTCATCCGCGGGTCGGTAGGAATGCAGGCGCTGATCGGCGGCTCGGTTGATTACGCTTCGGCGGCCGGCTCGATCATCGCAGCTGGAGTGCGCGGCGCGCCGGTGAAGCTGGTTCTGATCGTCAACTCGAAACCACAGTTCGACCTCGTCGGCCAACGCGACATTAAATCAGTTGAACAACTCAAGGGCAAAGTTGTCGGCATTTCCTCTCGGGGCGGCGCGGTCGATCTATTGACGCAGTTGATTCTTACCAAGCATGGTCTGACGCCAAACAAAGACGTGACTTCTATTGTCATCGGTACACCCGAAGAACTGGCGACGGCGCTCCGCGCCGGGGTCATCGCTGCCTGTCTCCTCAGCCCGCCGCGCCAGCTCATTCTGTATCGCGAAGGGTTCTCAAAGCTCGCCTATTCGGGCGATTACTTGACGAGTTATCCGTCAGGAGGAGTTGGAGCAACCGATGAAAAGATCAGAACCAATCCAGCTGAAGTTCTCGCCTTCGTCAGAGCCAGCGTAAAGGGACTGCAATACTATTCGCAGCATCGAACCGAGGCCATCGATATCATTTCGAAATATCTCGGTGTCAAAGATCTTTCATTGGCTGGCGAAGTGTATGACCTCCATCTGAGCCGCCTGGGTGGGCTTAGTTATTTGGATGACGCGTGGATGCGCGGCGCCATCGATTTTACCAAGAAAAGTCTAGCAGTGACCAAAGAGATCCCGCCGAGCCAGGTGTTTGATTTTAGTTTCGTAGAGAAAGCCTTGGGACGACGAAAAAATTGATATCTCCTTTGAGGCCTGCTTAATTTCACGGAGGAAGTGACATGAGATTGCCAAACGCGCTTATGACATTGGCCGCGACGATGCTGTTCGCGCTCCCCGTTAGCGCCCAAGTCACCGTTCTCACCCGTGCCACAGTCATTGACGGCAGCGGCACAGCGCCACAGAACGACGTGACCATTGTGATGGAGAACGGCCGCATCCGCGACATGGGACCAGCGTCTAAAATTGCCGTTCCGTCCGGTGCCACAGTGTTGGACCTCACCGGCAAATTCATCGTGCCGGGCATTATCAACGCTCACGGCCACGTCGCTGAGAAGCGCGACCCGCAGTTGCGCCAGTACGCGCTGTACGGCGTTACCACGACGACAAACATGGGTTTCGATGCCGACGACATTGCGCAATTCAAAGCGGAGCAGAAACGCGGCAATCTCCGTGGCGCACGCATTCTCACCGTCAAGTACCGCTTCATGTCCGCTCCCTTCATTCCCGGCTCCGAGCACAAAACGCCGGAGGAGGCGCGCGCGAAAGTCGATGAGATCGTCACTAAGGGCGCTGATTTCATCAAAGTGTGGATCGACAGCCAGAACGGCAAGTTGGTAAAACTCAATCCGGAGTTTTGCGCGGCGGTTTTTGACCAAGCGCGCAAGCACGGCAAGTTGACCATGGCGCATGTTTACGAGTACGCCGATGCCAAGATGATCGTCGACAAAGGAGTAAACATTCTCGCTCACAATATTCGCGACCGAGAAATAGACGCCGATTTCGTTGCGACGCTCAAACAGCGCAACGTGTCAGTGATTTCTACACTAGCGCGCGAGGAGGGGATGTTCGTGTACGGCGAAGCACCGGCGTGGATTGACAATGCTTTCTTTCAGAAGGGACTGTCGGCCGAGCGGCTGGCGATTTTGAAAACTAAGAAGCGCGAAGAGCAGGCGAAAGACCCGGAGACTCCGCGGAATAAGAGAGCCTTTGAAATCGATAAGATCAACCTCAAAAGACTATCCGACGCAGGCGTGCGCATCGCCCTCGGCACCGACAGCGGCGGCGCCGCCGACCGTTTTTTCATTCAAGGTTTTTTTGAGCACCGCCAAATGGAATTGATGGTGCAGGCGGGCCTGACGCCGATGCAAGTCATCCAAGCTTTCTCGAAAGGTTCGGCCGAAACGTTGGGCATCGATAAAGATTTCGGTACGCTGGCCAAGGGCAAGGCCGCAGATCTGTTGGTGCTGGACAAGAACCCGCTCGAAAATATCGCCAACGTCCGAACCATTCAGGCGGTCTATTTGGGCGGTAAGAAATTCGAATAGCTCGCCGGCGATTTGATGCCCGGGCAGTGAAGAGTGATCGATTTGCTACAGGAAAAAATTCAATCTCAGTCAAGGCACGACGATAAATTGGACTTATCCCCTGTATCTTTCCCATCTGTCATGCCTGCCGCCTGATTCTGCCGACAAAAAATACCTATTGCGGCCCTTTGAAGGTTCTAGCCATTCGGCTTCTTCAACAGTTCTTCGGCCACGGCGATGAAAGCGCGGACCTTAGGCGAGACGAATCTTTGCGCGGGATAAACGAAGGCCAAGGATACTTTATCGCCCCGCCATTGTGGCAGCACGCGGACGAGTTGGTCTTGCTTGATTTCCTCGACGCAGAGAAAGCTCGGCAGAAATGCCATGCCTTCGCCGAGGGTGGCGAGCGACCGCAAGGTTTCGAAATCGTCCGCGATCGATGTGCCCGAAACCGGAACGTTCAAGTTTTCTCTGCCGTTGGTGAGGCGAAAGCCTTCATTCTTGAATCGCGAGAATCGCAAGCAATTATGCCGCGTCAATTCTTTGGGATGGCGCGGCGCGGCGTGCTTCGTCAGGTAATTGGGACTTGCCCACAGCCCGAAGTAACCGAGATCGAATCTTTTCGCGATTAGGCTAGAATCTTTCAATGGGCCGGCGCGAATAGCCAGGTCGATGCCATCGACGACGAGATCGAGCACGCGGTTGGTAACAACCAGCTCGACCTCCATGCGCGGATGCTTTTTCAAAAACCCGTGGACCAGAGCAGGCAGGAGACTGTGGCCGATTTCCACGGGCGCCGTCAAGCGCAGTAGGCCTTTGGGTTCTGCGCGCCCGGTTTCCAGCTCATTTTCCGCCGCTTGAAGTTCTTCCAGGGCGCGCAGGGAGCGTTGATAGTAGGCTTCACCCGCCTGCGTTGCGCGCAGTTTGCGCGTGGTGCGCTGTAAGAGTGTCACGCCGAGGCGCTTTTCCAGCGCCGAAACTTTCGCGCTGACTGTCGAGTTGGGCATGCCGAGCAACTTGGCCGCTCGACTGAAGCTGCCGGCCTGAAGCACTTTGACGAAAATCGCGATCCCGTCCAAATCCATGCCGGTGATCTTACATTAGCCTGAACAGTGTTTCCAAGTTTTACCGTCTAGTCGGAACGGCTTGCAATGTGTACGTTAGACGACAGTTACGTGAACATCGCTTGAATAGAAAGGAGCCAAAAATGAGCTCAACGCCAAGAAGAATCTTAAGGATCATCGAACCGGAGGCGGTCGTCGAGGGCGCCGGTGTTCGCCTCAAAAGGAGCATCGGCACGCGCACGCTCGACTATCTCGATCCGTTTTTGCTGCTCGATCATTTCGAGTCGAAGAATCCCGCCGACTACGAAGCTGGCTTTCCGCTGCATCCGCATCGCGGGATTGAAACGGTGACGTATCTGCTCACCGGCGCGGTGCGCCACAAGGATACATTGGGAAACGCGGGCGTGATCGGACCGGGCGATCTACAATGGATGACCGCCGGTCGCGGCATCCTCCATGAGGAAATGCCGCAGGTTCGTCCGGAAGGCGTCGCCGGATTTCAGCTGTGGGTCAATTTGCCGGCGAAACAGAAGATGATCGCGCCGCATTATCAGAATATTAACGCGAGCGAGATCAGCGAAATTCGTCGCGACGGCGGCCCGACGATTCGCGTCATCGCGGGCACGGTGGACGGCGTGACCGGCCCGATCGGCGGTATCGCCGCGGAGCCGACATACTTGGACGTTTCGCTCCCGAGCGGCGGATCGTTTGTCCAGCCGATTGCCCGCGGACACTCGGCGTTCGCCTACGTCTTCGAAGGCGAAGCGCGCTTCGGCGACAATCTCGTTGCGTCACCGAAGCTTGTGGTGTGGGACGACGGCGACAGCGTTGAAGTTAGCGCCGAAAAAAATCCGGGGCGATTTCTTCTCGTGTCCGGCAAGCCGTTGAACGAGCCGATCGCGCGCCACGGTCCCTTTGTCATGAACACAAGAGAGGAAATCGAGCAGACGCTGCGCGAACTGCGCGACGGAACCTTCATTAGATAGATTCGATTATAGTTCGACCGAGCAGCGCGTAGGGGCGGGTTTGAAACCCGCCCCTACTGGTTTTTGACCGCACCAATGTTTAGCATGAACTGGAACGTTAATGATGCGGTATAAACTTGCCGGGTTATCCAATGGCAAAAAAAGAATTACGACAATTGACTCCGGAACAGGAAGCTATCCGGCAACGGTTGCAAGAGCTACATAGCGCATTGCTGAAACTTCACAAAGCGCTGCTCGACTCCGAAAAAATAGTATACGAAAATAACGTGGGCCCGATCCAATCGCCGAATCATTTTTTCCAACTTCTGACCAATGCTCCTTACTTCGGATGGCTGCGGCCGATTTCACAACTGATCGTGGCGATCGATGAAACTCTAGACGCGAAAGAGCCGTTAACGAACGACAGCGTCGACGCTTTGATGCGGCAATTAGTTTTTCTACTGGTTCCAGCGCAGAGCGGTGGAGACTTCGGCGAGCGCTACGTTGCAGCCTTGCAGCGAGATCCCCGTGTGATTCTTGCCCATGCGCAAGTGGCCAAGCGCATCGGCTCGAGGCAGCCGCACGGTTAACCAATGCCGTGCGAGAAACCGATGCGGCTGTCGCAGTCGCGCAAGCTTCTTCGTGCCAATGGCGGACTGTCACTGTCACTCTCTGTTAACTCATAAGCCTGTCTCTGCCGGGAACGAATTTAAAGCCCACAAGGCAAGTCGCTTGCTTCGATACCGGCCCTCGGTGTGCAAACATCGTTCATCAATCAAAGCTACCGGTGGTGGAAAAAAGAAGGGCGCTTGCTCCAGATTGAGCTCGCGCCAACCGCCCGTCTCAACCTCCGCATTCAACCGCGTATCGAGAAACGTGGTGGTCAGGAGATACTTGGACTCACTTCGCACGAGATTGCGGACCGCCGCATGAATGTCAGCCAACGAAAAATGAACGAGACAGTCGCGACACAGAACCAGGTCGGCTCGCGGCAGCGGATCCGCCATGACGTTACGGCATAAAAACGTTCTGCCTGGCTTGCCGTAACGCTGGACGTTTCGAGTGATCAGGTCGGGCACCACATCGACTCCGATATAGGTCTCGACGGAATCGCCTACATCGACCATCCAGTTGAAGTCCCCGCAACCAACGTCCAAGAGAACACGAACATCGAGCTGTTGCATCAGGGCGATGAGATCTCCGCGAAAAGCCGCAGCGCGCTCACGAGTGGAGCCAGGCCCGGAGACGGTTTCATTACTCGCCCACATCCCACGCCGATAAATATCGGTGAAAATCGTTCGATGTGGGTCCGGCCTTGGGCGAAGACGGGAACGAAGATGATCGACCGTTGCAGCCAGCTGCATCCTGATCGACAGTCTACCTTTTGCCGTCATCGCTTCAGTCGCCCTGTCTAATTTCTCAGCCTGATGTTTCTTCAGATAGCGCGCAGGTTCTGATTAGTCAGTTACTCTCTCTGAACCGAACAAATTGTTTTCTCATCAGGTCAATCTGAACGAGATAGCTGCAGGGTATGCCTACAATGGCGGAAGGGGGGAAAGTGGTCAAGTCTTTTGTTGTTTGTTGTCAAGCGCGCGACTAACTTCAAACTTGGTCAAAATCTTTTTTACTAATTTTGGTTTCGAGGCGGAGTTGCACGGCTCCGCAACCGAATGTCCAACTGTCAACAAAAGACTTGACCCGTCCCCCACACTCAGCTCAGTAATTAGTCAACAAAAGCCTTGACCGGTTTTATGACACTTTTTTCAACGAAGAACCCTAAGAAACAAAACCGTGTTAGTCTCCTTATCACATATCCACACGGCGATCGAATCCGCGCCACGTCAATCCTTGACAACAAAATTACTTCAAGGATACGGTTAAATTTTCGCCGCCGAGTCTAAGGAGGCAAACATGTTGGAAAAAGTTGATCCGCTGAAAGGTCCGATCACCCGACCGGTCGTTGTCCGGCAAGAAGAAGGCGATGAGCAAGGCGGAACGCACCGTGGTGGCGGTAGGAAAAGCGAAATCTACGGCTTCTTCGATCCCGAACATGGAATTCGCATGAGAGCAGGAATTACCACATACACGCCGGATCGCTATAATCCACGCCACCGACACACCGACGAGGCGGTGCGTTATTATTACCGGGGCGCCGAATGTTATGGCAGAGACGTCATGGAGGAAGGCGACTGCGTGTACGTGCCCGAAGGAGTTTACTATGGGCCGACAAAGACCGCCGAGAAATGCGACCATAACGTGCGCATCTCGCTCCATTTTCCTGGTCCGTCTGGATTCCCAACGCCGGTATGGCCGGAGGTCATGAAAGCGCAAAAGGAAATGCGCGAAAAACAAGTCGGGCAGTTCGAGAAGGGACTTTTCATCTGGCCGGACGGCAAAAAGCAGGACGCCTTTGAAGCCGTCCAGGAATACATCGTCGGCAGCAAGCTCAACTATCCTGAGCCGCGCTATCGCAGTTACATCATCATGCGCCACGCCAACTATTCATGGGTTCCGTTGGAAGGAGCGCCGGGCGTTTCGGTCAAGCATCTAGGTTACTTCAATGAGAGGGGACCGAACATAAAATTAATGCGTATGGAAAGCGGCGCAGAGACTCCGCAAGGCAAAGTTGATTTTCAACAGGTACGTCTGGTTCTGGAAGGGGAAGTGAAATACGACGGCGAAAACTATAAACCGGTATCCTGCATGTTCTTTCCGGCCGGGGCGGCATACTCGGCGACTACGGCGGTCAGCGAGACGACTCTGCTGGTTACCCAGCTTGGCATGCCGGGAAGCTCTCCGCTGCCATTTTGCGTGCTGTAAAATTTTGGGAATTTTTTTGCAAAGAAAAAATAAATATCGCCGCAGGGCGAATTTAACCAAAAGGAGACTACATTGAAAACACGGCCCTACGGCTTCATCGTTTTGCTCAGTATTTTTCTTGGGTTGAACTTCCTGGCTCCGTGTTTTGCTGCGACGGTTCAGGAAATTGCAAAAAAACTTTCTACGCTGCCGCCGGACCAGCGGAAAAAGGCGATTGAAGACGGCGCGCGCCAGGAAGGGCAGTTCGTTCTTTATACGTCGATGAGCGTTCAGGATAATCCCAAAGTGATGGCCGCTTTTGAAAAGGCTTACCCTTTTGTAAAGACGGATGTCTATCGCGGCACGCCAAGGAGCGCTCTGTTGAAAGCAAGCACTGAGGCAAGGGCCGGACGTTATGCGGTCGACATCATAGGAACCGCGCCGGTTGAGATGTGGCAGTTGAAACAGGCTAAATTATCCACTGGTTATCTGTCTCCGGAGCTGCAAGCGATGCCCAAAGGCTCTTATGATCCCGAAGGCTACTGGTCGGCTTTCGAAGTAACGCCGATCGTGGTTGCGTTCCAGACCAAGTTGCTCAAGGCGCCGGATATCCCCAACAATTACCAGGACCTTCTCAATCCGAAATACAAAGGAAAAATGAATCTTGGCACGGAGGAATACGATTGGTTTAGCGTGATGCTCGATGCCATGGGACAGGATAAAGGATTGGCATACATGCGGGCATTGGCCAAGCAAGATCTTCACCTACCTGGACCGAGCAGTCGCATGCGGGTGCAACTCATGTTGGCCGGTGAATCGGCAATCGCTCTTGCGGCGCGCGGCCGGCGCGTTGTCGAGTTCAAAGAACAGGGAGCGCCGATAGATTTCCGCATATTCGATCCCTACGCGGGCGAACCCAACTCCCTCGCCCTGATGGCGCGGGCGCCTCATCCGCACGCGGCGATCCTGTTTACCGATTATCTTTTGTCACAGACGGGCCAGGCCATGCTCGCGGAGATTCCAAGACTCAGCATTCGCAAAGGGATCAAGCAGAAGGGCCGGCTGCAAGACTTGTTTGCGAAGGATTTCACCTTCGTCAACCCGGCTTCCTACGGCGCCAATACCAAGCAATTGATCGATCAGTTCAATCAGATTTTTGGCGTCAGACCTTAACCAAGCGTTTAGGAGGAAAGAAAAATGCTTATCGACTTGACCTGCCCGGATCCCGCCCGCGTCGAACTGGATGCACGCAAGACGCTGCTAGTTATTGTCGACATGGAAAACTGCTCGGCACATCCTAAAGGGCCGCAGTACATGGGAGAGCCCGTCGAAAAGATTATTCCAAGGATTGCTCAGCTGAGACGCTACGTGCGCGCCAGTGGCGGTCGCGTCTTACACACGCAATCGGTGCGCAAGCCCGATGCCAAGGAATTCACGGTGTTCCACAACGTCGTGCGCAAGCTGGAAGGAACCTGGGACGCGGAATTTATCGATGCCTTGAAACCCGCGGCAGATGAGCCCGTAGTTGTTAAGTATACCCACGATTGTTTTTACCAAACCACCATGGAGCGCACCTTGGAATGGCTCGAAATTCGTCCTTGCGACAGCCGTGTGATCGTCACGGGAATCGCTTCTCGCGGCTGCGTCCAATGCGCGGTGATGGGATTCAGCATCCGTGATTATTACGTTTATATGCCGATGGATTGCACCGCGGCGAAGGACGAAACCGAGACTCTCATGTCGTTTTCGCTCTACCGAGGTTTTGGTTACCGTTACAACGTCACGCTGACGCAGTCGGACATGATCGTGTTACAACCGGCAACCGCGGCTGAAAAGATCGCTGCATCGTCCGCTGCGGCGACTTCAGTGGGAAGCCCCTAGTAGCCCCAACGCCGTGCCACTGCGCTGACGCGGTTAAATTCCTCTTGCAATTCCGGACGGGCGCGCAGCTCGTTGAACGCCTCTGTGGCAAGATCTTGCGCAGAAACCTCGCTGATCGGCGGCACGTCGTAGTTCAAATCGCCGATCGCCTTCTCCTCGCGCAAAAGATCCTCGAAGCCGGTCGCCAATCCATCGATCGGGAAAGGCATCGCCTCGAGATGTTGCGGTGAATCCCCGGCAAACTTTATTTCACGTTCTTCAGGATCCGGACTCGCGCAACGAAGCCGTCTTTCAAGATTATAGAGGTACTCAAAGTTCTTAGGCATGTCGCGCATGAACCAGTAGGCTCGGATCATCGCCCTCAAAAACGCCTTGACCAGATCCGGCCTTTCTTCGAGGATGCGGCTGTTGGCAGCGATAATGCGCTCGGGACGGCCGTTGGGATATTGCTGCTGCAGTGTGACTAACGCATTGAAACCTTCTTTCACGAGTTCTTCGGCTTCCCAGACGGCGACCGGCGCGCAGTCGACCTTGCCCGAGCGCAGTGCGTCGATGTGCACCGGATGGTAAATTCCCCGGACAAACTCGACGTCGCGATTTGGATCGAGCCCCGCCTTATGCAACCAGATCGTGATGCCCCAGTGGCGATTACTGCCGAAATCGCTGATACCAACTCTCTTTCCCTTGAGCTCCTGGAGGGATTTGATGTGCGGCGGACTCACCCAGACGTGAATATGCTGGTTCCTCCAGCCGGCAATAATATAGAGATCGGCGCCTCTAGAACGCTGGTAAAATACCGTGCGCGTCTGCACATCGAGGGCGATGTCAATCGCTTTTTCTTTCATCGCTTGCGAGATCCCTAATTTTTCCAAACCAAACGGCACCATTGAATTGGTGAATATCTCATAAGCCACCCCACCGTCGTCGTTGCGCAGCCCCTCATCGTAGAAGTAGTTCATCTCATGCGCCGTCATGACCGGCACGAGATGAAGCACGTGATAGCACGTCGGCGCGATTCGCAATTTTCCATCTAGCATGCAGGTATCCTCGCAATATTAAGCAGACATCCAGAAGCGCAGGCGCTGTAACGACCCAGCGCTTGCTGGAAAACCGGTTTAAGATCTTCTTTGCGTGTCATAGCAAACCCCTTTGCTCGTAAAGTTCGGCGACGTGGTAGCTCAAATGCAGAAAAAGAAAATGGAAAAAGAAAATGGGGTCAGAGAACTTTTTCGGATGCAATTGCCGTGGCCTTCTTGGGTCGTCCTCGGGCTTCGCCTACCAAACGCCGTCCCGTCGCCGCTTCCACCTGTTTCTGAAATGTTTCTCGCCCGATCGGGCGACCACGTTGAGTTGCTTGTCGGATTTCTTCCCATTCTCCTTCACCAATCTGTGAGTCTATCCATTGTTGATATTTTTCTTGTCTCTGTTTTTCAGTTGTTCCCAACCCTGTGTACCAAGGGTCCTCATCCAGCCAACGATCCAACAGGCCCAATGCCCGGCGCTGATAACTACTCCAGTAATAATCTTTCGGATGTGCCACTAATCCAGCTCTCACGGGATTTAATTCGATATATCGGCTGCAGGCTATCAAGTATTCATCTCGACTCACCGCTGCACTTTTAAATCGCCCTTCCCACAATGTACCCGAACGCTCATAGGTCTCGTTAACGTATCGGACATACCTGCGTCCGACGCTCTGCATGAATCGACCAAGATCCCCTACTTGAGCCGGTTCAACCAAAAGATGAAAATGATTCGTCATCAATACGTATGCGTAAATCCTGCAATGACATTTGATCTTTGCCTGTCGAAGACATGCCAAAAAGAAACGGTAATCCTCATCGGCGAAAAAAGTCACCTGGCGATTGTTGCCTCGCTGAATGATGTGATGAGGATAAGCAGGAATTGTGATTCGCGGCGAGCGTGGCATGCGACATCTCGGTGTGGTAGGGGGAACCTATCGCCGGATCAGCACATCGTCAAGAAAAAAGGTTCTCTGACCCCATTTCCTTTCCCCATTTCCTTTCCTGACCCCATTTCCTTTCATTTCCTTTATAAAAAATCGAAGCGTCCCGCTGTAAACGGTAACCGTCACGTAAGACCAACAATCCTCTCTCGGTCATTTATCCGAAAAATCGCGTAAAATCGGGATCAGAGAATTTTTCATCTCGTCGGCGTCACCTCGTAGCCTCGATAACAGGCGACGAAAACCGCTCATCTATTCTGGCATTGCACCGGCCGACCACCTGATGCCACCCAAGAGATGGTTCAAAAAGAGCGGGTCCTGGTAGGATTCCTGGGTGTGGCCCATCGCAGTATACCACGACCGGCCGCCATCGTACTGATGATACCAAGCGATGGGATGGTTTGCGCCCATCTTGCCGCCCGAATACGTAGTCTCATCAACTTGAATCAAGACATTAACGCGGGGGCTCGGATCATAACGAAAGTTATACCACTCATCACTGCGCCTCCATGCGGCAGGCAAGTGCTTCGTTGAGGCGTGTGTCGCATCTACCACTTTCAGGGTCGCCGGTTGGATGGCTGGATGACTATCGAAATAGGTTCCCACGAGCTTACCGTACCATGGCCATGCGTATTCGGTATCCGTGGCCGCGTGGATGCCGACGAATCCCCCTCCGCGCCGGATGAATCTCTCGAACGCCGCCTGAGCGTTGCTATCGAGGACATCACCCGTCGTATTGAGGAAGACGACGCATCGGTACCTTGCCAAGTGCTTATCAGTGAACACCGATGCTTCTTCGTTGGCGTCGACATGAAAATTGTGCTTGTTACCCAGCGTTTTGATGGCCGCCACTCCGGCGCCAATCGAGTTATGGCGAAATCCTGCGGTTTTGGTGAAAACAAGGATGGTCAACGCTCGCTTCTGGCCCGTCGATTGGGCTGACGCGGTCCTCCAAGCACAGCCAAGAAGCATTATGGAGAGCCCTAAGATGGTAGCTGTAACCAAGAGCACGCCATCCACACTCGTCAGCCGAGCGAGCATGGACTCCACTGCGACCAACGGAGGGGACGCGAGCCTTCGTCCTAAGCCTGTGAGCGACACTCTATAACCGTGCATCCTGGGGTGCTAGGACATGTGAGGACGGCATTACGGGCGCCTGATAACGGACACTGGCTGGGTGGCACAGGCCATGAGGCATAGAGCTAGGATCAGGATCAAGAATCGCATAACGCCTCCGATTGAATACTCGATTGCCCTACTCCGGGTCGCTCAGTGCGTATGATCGACCCCAAACTTTCAATAACAACAGTGTGGTCTGTCGGGACATACTTCGCTGCACTAATCCAGCTTCACATCGACGACGACGAAGTCGTCCGACGCGAGCGCTTGCTGAAAGACCGGTCGTAACTCCTCTTTGCGTGTGACGCTGAAGCCCTTCGCGCCATAGAGCTCCGCGAGTTTTGGAAGATCGGGGACGAAAAGCTCTGTGCCGATGACGCGGCCTTCGTAGGATTTTATCTGATCGCGCTTCATGCCGCCGTAGGCGTTGTTGCGCAGGATGAGAACGAATATCGGAATCTTGTGGTAAGTCGCCGTGGCCAGCTCCTGCTGTTCCATCATGAACGAGCCGTCACCGGTTACACAGATCACGCGCGCGTCGGGGCGGCCGAGCTTGACGCCCATTGCGGTCGCGAGCGCGGTGCCGATGGCGCGGAATTCACCGGCGTGAATGATCGGCGTTACCGCATCGATGCCGCGCAGCGTGTCGCCTGTCATACCTGACGTCGTTAAAATTTCTTTACCGGTGAGTAGCTCATTGAGAGCTTTCATCACGGACTCGTAAGTCAAACCTGACTTAACTGTTTTCTCATCGAGATTTTTTTTCCAGGCTTGTTTGGCTTGTTGGATCGCTTGCGCTCTTGCGCCATTCGCTTTTAGTTGGCGGCTTTTCACGCGATCGATGATCGCGCGCAGGGCGATCTTGGCGTCCGCTTGAATCGACAAGGCCGTTGGATAATTGCTGCCGAGCTCCTCGGGATCCGTGTCGATCTGTATGATCTTGGCTTTTTCGGGAATAATCTCGTGTCCGAAGCGCATCGTCGTGCCTTCGCTAAAGGTCGCGCCGAGGGCGAGAATCAAATCGGACTCTTGAAAAAACTTGCGCGAGTAGGGCCGGCTGCCGAAGCCGAGGCAGCCGAGCGCGAGGGGATGATTCTCAGGAAACACGCCTTTGGCCGTATAGCTGACAGCGACCGGCAGCGATAACAATTCGGCAAGCTCGCGCACTTCTTCGTGGGCGCCGGCCCAGTCGACGCCGGTGCCGGCGAGCACCACCGGAGTTTTGGCTTGGAGCAGGAGGTCTACGGCTGCTTGTGCGGCACCGGCGTCCATCGCCGGGGCAACGGGCTCGGCGGTTGGCGTGAAGCTCAACGGCTCGGGAAGATTCTCATGCTGCAGATCTTCGGGGACGATGAGAAAAACTGGACCTTGGCGTCCGCGCATGGTCTGGCGGAAGAGCGTGTCTAGCAGCGATCCTAGTTCTTCGACGCGTTCAAGTTTTGCGCTCTGCTTGGTGATCGGCTGAAACAGTCGGACATGCTCCATGCCGTGGAACGACGAATAAGCTCCTTTCGCCGAGGCGGCGGTGTCGATGTCCGAAGAGATGACGAACAAAGGCACGGATTCTTTGTGAGCTTGCGCGACGGCGGTGACAATATTGGTCGCGCCGCCACCCGCGGAAACCAGACAAACGGCTGGCTGCTTGGTGGCGCGCGCGTAACCGAGCGCCATGTTTCCCGCGCCGCCTTCGTGCTGCGCGTTGATAAAGCTCATATGAGGACGTTTGGCTATGGCATCGCCGATGGCAAACGAGGTATGCGCGAGCACTCCGAAGATATGGCGTACATTTTTAGAACTCAGATACCCAACTAACGTATCGGCGACATTGGTTTCAGCCATCGCGAGACCCTCCTATTCAAATCATAGGCCTGCTTAGTTCAGACAGGGAGAAAAAGCAATATGACGAAAATCCCGTTCGTCCCCCTTTGGCAAAGAGACAATTTGTCCCAACAAGAACACCTTCCGCTCTTTGAAAAAAAACTGAGAAGGGCAGATACGGGGGTCTGCCCCTACAACTTCAGGATGTGATGCGGCTTACATCTTGAATCGCGACGTTGGATCGGGGTAAATTTCCAAGCCCGGAAGCGGCCGCGTGCATGTCATGGCGCACACCGAAGCGAAGGCCGAAGTATCGGATGAGCAAAGCGCCGGTCATGGTGAAACCGATGATGAAGATGCTGATGATGCTGGCCGCTTCGCGATTGCTCACGGCGGTCGATGATAACTCGAGAGCCATCAG
>Ga0066710_100001475_pt1 | contig 17638 bp, 14 predicted proteins | sample GraSoiAngelo_159_FD_79666 | JGI IMG/M metagenome (GOLD analysis project Ga0066710, IMG submission 79666) | Grasslands soil microbial communities from the Angelo Coastal Reserve, California, USA - 14_1009_16_40cm | ecosystem: Environmental > Terrestrial > Soil > Grasslands | place: USA... | reverse complement strand
GCGAAGCGACTCGCGCACGCGTCGTGCGACCAGACGCAGCTTTCCGGGGGTGGCCACGCTCGTCCCGCCGTATTTCTGCACGATCCTGGTCATGCCTTGACATCCACGCGCGTGCCGTAGTTGCGCACGTCGAGGACCATCACCCTGCCGGGCACGCCCTCGCGCGCCGCGGCGGCCTCGAATGCCGCAGCGACCGGCGCCGGGTCGAGCGGCGTCAGCGCCACGATCGAAGGGCCTGCTCCGGCGAGGGCGGCGCCGGCAGCACCGGCCTCGCGCGCTGCGGTCATCAGCGCGCCGGCCGCCGGCACGAGCGCGCTGCGCGCCGCCTGATGCCAGCGATCGTCCATGGCATCGCGGAGCGCGCCGTAGTCGCGGAGCGCCAGGCAGCGCACCAGCAGCGCGCAGCGCGACGCGTTGAACACCGCGTCCTCACGCGAGAAGCTGGCCGGCACCACTGCTCGGGCCTGCTCGGTGGCAAGTCCGGTGTCAGGGACGAAGACCACGCAGCGCACCTCCTCCGGAACGTTCATCTGCGTGGTCGGCGCGCCCTGTGCACAGATGGCGAGCCCGCCCAGCAGCGCCGCGGCTGCATTGTCACGATGCCCCTCCAGCTCTTCGACGCAGTCGAGCACGCTGTCGGCGTCCCACGCGGCATGGTGCACGGCCACCGCGGCGAGCACTCCGCCCAGCGCCGCGGCGGCACTCGACCCGAGCCCTCTCGCCATCGGGATGCGGTTGACGCAGCGAAAGACGACACCGTCCGCGGGCCGGTCCATCGCAGCACAGGCGCGCGTGTACGCGACGGTCACGCGATTGCGCAGCGGGTCGTGCAGCTCGGCAGGTGCGTCTGCGCCCGGGTCGACGCTGAGCGGGCCACCCTGGGGCTGCTCGTCGCAGACGACGTCGTTCTGGAGCTGCAGCGCCAGCGCCAGGATGTCGAATCCAGGCCCGAGATTCGCAACCGTTGCGGGCACCCTGATGGTGATGCGCATCACGCGGCCAATATGGCGCGAGCCAGGGCGGCGGCATCCGCGGGGACCTCTCGAGGCGGCTGCAGAGCGCGCGAGACGGTGTCGGGATCCTTGAGCCCGCTGCCGGTCAGCACACAGACGGCGCGCTGACCGGGCGCCACCGCCCCGCTGCGCACCGACTTCTCGAGCACCGCGAGCGAGGCCGCCGACGCGGGTTCGCAGAACACGCCTTCCTGCGTGGCCAGGCGGTGCTGCGCATCAAGGATCTCGGCGTCCGTCACTGCATCGATGAGTCCTTCGGACTGGTCGCGAGCATCGATTGCTCCCTGCCGTGACGCCGGGTCGCCGATCCGGATGGCGCTGGCGACCGTCTCCGGGTCGCGCACCGCGTGGCCGACAACCAGCGGCGCGGCTCCGGCCGCCTGGCCGCCGACCATGCGCGGCAGGCGCGAGCTCAAGCCGTCACGGTGGTACTCGCGGAAACCGCGCCAGTAGGCGGTGATGTTGCCCGCGTTACCGACAGGAATGGCTAAAACATCAGGCGCGTCACCGAGCTCCTCGATGATCTCGAAGGCGGCGGTCTTCTGCCCCTCGATCCGATGCGGGTTCACGCTGTTCACCAACGTGAAGGGCTGCTCGTCGCAGAGCTCGCGGACCGCCCGCAGGGCAGCGTCGAAACCGCCGGGTATCGCCAGCACCAGCGCCCCGTGGACCTGCGCCTGCAGTAGCTTTCCAGAGGCCACGCCGCCCCCGGGGACGACGACGACGCAGCGCAGTCCGAACCGCGCGGCAAAGGCCGCGGCGGAGGCGCTGGTGTTGCCCGTGGAGGCGCACACGATCGTCGTGCTGCCCGCCTCCAGCGCCTTGGCCACCGCCACGACCATGCCCCGATCCTTGAACGACCCGGTCGGATTCAGGCCCTCCAGCTTGAGGTGCAGCGACGCGAGCCCCAGCTGAGCACCGATGTGGTGCGCCTCGACGCACGGCGTGCTGCCCTCGCCCAGCGTGATGCGCGGTGTGGTCGGGCCGACGGGGAGGCGGTCCGCGTAGCGTGCCAGGACGCCGTGGACGGTCACCTGGGCTCGACGCGATCGAGGGACACCGCAATCTGACGAACGGACGACAGCGTGTCGAGCGTCTCCAGTGCGCGGTCGTGCACGGCGCGGGGAGCCGCCCCGGTGAGGACGATGAGCTGAGGGAACGGACCGTCCAGTGGCGGCTTGTCGACGGCCTCGATCACCGGGACACCGCGATCTTCGAGCGCCTGCAGCACGAGTGCCCGCGCATCCGCGCTGTCGTCGACGATCAACCGCAGATAGCCGGCAACCTCCACCTCCTCGTCGCTCAGGAGCTGACGCGGCTGGGTGTGCGGCGGACCCGGCTGACGCGCGCGCGCGCGCACCGCTGCGACGATGTCGCTCAGCACCGCGCTGGCTGTCGACGCGCCGCCTCCCCCGACTCCGCGCAGCACCACGGTGCCGGCGAGATCACTCGTGATGATGACAGCATTGTCTGAATCGTCAGCATCGAAGCAGGGATGCCCTTCGGGCACCGCGGTGGGCCGGACCCGGAGGTGAAGGCCACCCGGCTGCTGCCGGATTTCGGCGTGCGCCAGCAGCTTGACGGAGTATCCGAGCTGGCCGGTGTAGGCCATGTCGATGCGGTCGATGTCGCGGACGCCGCGGCGGTCGACGCTGTCCACTGCCGCGGGCGCGCCGGTGGCCAGCCAGGCGAGGATCACGAGCTTGTAGGCGGCGTCCCAGCCATCCAGGTCCGAGCTCGGGTCGGCCTCGGCGAAACCTCTGCGCTGCGCGTCGAGCAGTGCCTCGTCGAGGCGCTCGCCGGTGTTGCGCATGCGCGTGAGGACGACGTTGGTCGTGGTGTTGATGACCGCGTCGAGGCTGTTGACGCTGTCCGCGCGGAGGCTGTCGCGAAGCACGGCCACGATGGGCAGGCCGGCGCCGGCCGCCGCCTCGAACCAGAGGCCGGCACCTCGCGACTCCGCCAGCGTCCAGAGTCGCGGCCCCGCCCTGGCGATCAGCGCCTTGTTGGCCGTGACCACGGTCTTGCCGGCTTGCAGTGCGCGCTCGACGGCGGCAGCCGCCGCATCCATGCCGCCCATCACCTCGACGACGATCGACACGGAGGGGTCGTCGACCACCGCGAATGGGTCATCGCAGAGCGGGACGGAGCGTAGGTCGACGTCACGTGGCTTGCCCGGGTCGCGCACCGCCACGCGGCGCAGCACCGGCGTGGCGCCGGCTCGGGTGGTGAGCAGTTCCCACGAGCCGATCAGACGCGCGGCCACCACCGATCCGACAGTGCCCAGGCCGATGAGGCCGACTCCCACGTTCTCCGCCACGTCGCGGCAAGCATACGGGCGGTCGCCGGGGTCGAGACCCGCGCTCAGTTACTGATGAGATGGAGCTTCCAGGCGGTCAGCACCGCGGCGGCGCGGTCCTTGCACTCGAGCTTCTCGAGGATGTTGCTGACGTGCGTCTTCACGGTGTTCTCGCTGACGAAGAGCTGCGTGGCGATCTCGGCATTGTTCTTTCCGTCGGCCATCAGGCGCAGCACGTCGCGCTCGCGTGCGGTGAGCGCCGGGAGCTCCGCCTTGGCGGCGCTCACCAGCTCGGGGTCGAGCAGCGACTCACCCGCGAACACCGCACGGATCGCGCCGGCCAGCTGCTCACGGGTGGCGTCCTTGAGCAGGTAGCCGCGCGCGCCCGCCTGCAGCGACGGGAAGAGGTAATCCTCGTTGCGGTAGGTGGTCAGCACGATGACCCGGGCCTTCGGATCATCAGCGCGGATGCGACGCAGCGCCTCGATGCCGTCCATCGCCGGCATCTGCACGTCGAGCAGGATCACGTCAGGCCGGTGCAGGCGGGCCTGCTCCACGGCCTCCTCTCCATCGGCCGCCCTGCCGATGACGGCGATGTCGTCCTCGAGCTCCAGCATGGTGCACAGCCCGTGCTGCACCACCGGGTGATCGTCGGCGACGAGCACGCGGATCATGCCGTGTGCGCCACCGCGACGGGCTCCGTGAGCGCGACACGCGCCGTCACGGTCGTGCCATTGCCGGGAGCGCCCACCACCGTCAGGGTGCCGCCCGCGTGGTTGACCCGCTCGCGCATGCCGTCGATGCCGAAGCAGTCGCTGCGGGGCCGGTCGTGCGTGGCATCGAAGCCCACGCCGTTGTCGTGCACGGTGAGCACGAGCTCGCCGTCAAGGGCGCGCAGGTCGACATCAACGGACGTGGCGTGGCTGTGCCGCACGACGTTGGTGAGAGCCTCCTGGACGACACGCAGCAGCGCCACCTCGGCGGTGGGAGCGATCGCCGGACGCGCCGGCACCGAACGCGGGCGGAACCGCGCGATCACCCCGGTGCGATCCTGCCAGTCGCTGACCTCCTGGCCGATCGCGGCGATGACGCCGGTGGCTGCGAGTGGCGCCGGACGCAGGTTCCAGACCGACCGGCGGGCTTCCTGCAACGCCGCCCTGGCGAGGTTGCGAGCCACCTCGACCGCGTGCCGGGCTCGATCCGAGCCCCGGGCGATGAGCGTGTCGGCCGCCTCGAGCTCCAGGACGATGCCGGTGAGCTGCTGCGCGAGCGTGTCGTGGATCTCGCGGGCCAGGCGGGTCCGCTCCTCGAGCACGGCGTGGTCGGCAAGCGCCTGCACCGGATGCACCATGCGCCGGCTCAGCAAGGTGGCCGCCACGAAGGCCAGGCCGAGCAGCAGGATCACCACCGGCAGCACCATCACCGGGAACAGACGGTGGACGCCCGCCGTCACGCCTCTGGTCAGGCCGGCGAGCTCGGGCTGGAGTGAGGCGAGCGGGACCGTGGTGAGCATCACCCAGCGCGAGCCGTACACGGGAGCCGCGAAGACCTCCTTGGCGACACCGCTCAGGTGGGCGTGGAGCAGCGCGCTGCGGCCGGTTCGTTCCAGCTGCTCGAGGCTGCGGGCGAAGGCCTGATCCTTGGGAGCCGGAAGCCGGCTGCCGATCGGGTCGCTGCCCTCGGCGACGCCGTAGTCCTGGGCGAAGGCGCCGCCGTACGCCAAGACCGTGCCGTCGCTGCTCACCAGCATCGGATAGACGTCGGCCGGCGTGACCGTCGACGCGCCGCCGGCCACGGCCTGGCTCAACAGCGTGGCGATGGAGACATCCATGCCGAAGAGGTGGCCGTCCGCGGATCGCTCCCAGACGGAGACGCCGGTGCGGCCGGAGCTGACCAGGGCATACGGCTCGGTCCAGAAGGTTCCCTCGACCCGGCTGGCCGGACCGTTGGGATCGACCCACACCGACGTATCCGCGAAGCGGCGCTGCGAGTCGGCGAAGACCTTGTGCCCGGCCCGCTCTGGCGGCGACGCCGGGTCGAAGCGTCCGTCGTCGACGGCGCGTCTGACGTCGTACGGAGGCGCGGTGCGCATGGCGCCCGTCGTGGGATCGGCGATCCAGAGGGCGTCGATCTCGGGGTACTTGGCGCGCAACTGCTGCACCGGCAGCGAGCCCATGACGGCAAGCGTGGCCGCCGCGAACCGGGCATCCGACGGCGCCGGCTGCCCCGCCACAACCAGCGAATCACGCTGGTCGGAGGCGTACATGACGTCCTCGTAGCGAGACAGACCGGGGGGCAGCGGCTGCGTGGCAGGGATCGACCCGACCGGGGACTTCGCGTATGCGCTGACCAGCAGCGTGTTGAGGTCGCCGGCGATCTCGGCCAGGCGCGCGTCGACGAGGTGGGCGTGCCCGGCCACCGTGGCGGCCTGGCTGTTCTGCTGATCCTGGAGGATCGCGGACTGTGTCGCCTGAGCGGTGCTGCGGCTGACCTGGTCGAGCTCGAGAGCGGCCAGCCCCGCGAACGCCAGCAATGGCAGCAATGCCACCGCGACCATGCCGATGAGCAGCCGGTTGCGGAAGCGGCTGCGCGGATCGGTCCGCCGTCGCGACGGCGTGGGCAGCCGGACGAACGTCTTCATCCCGCCGCCAGTTGCGCCGACGTTGCGGTCATTCGATCACCTGAACAGGCCCTCGTGTCCTGAGTATAGGCACGCTCGATCGCGTCTCCGGCGTTTCCCCGATCGGGCAGCCAAAAATCACCACAGTGGGTGAGGCTCCGTGAAAAGGCGAGCCTATACTCGCCCTCCGTGCGTGACCTGGCCGATCGCGCCCTCGATGCAGCTGCCGCGGCCGGCGCCGGCTATGCCGACTGCCGCGTCGTCAGCCGGACCGTGCACGGTCTCACCGTCAAGAACGGCGCCGTGGCGCGCGTCGCCCTCTCGGATGACGAGGGCCTGGGCGTGCGGGTGCTCGTCGACGGGTCGTGGGGCTTTGCCAGCAGCGACCGCCTCGACCCGATGAGCATCGAGACGACGGCACGGCACGCCGTGCGCATCGCGCGAGCCGCGGCCCGCGTCAACGCGGATCCGGTCCGTCTCGCCCCGCTTGCTCCGCTGACCGGAGAGTACCGGACCCCTGTGCTGCGCGATCCCTTCGAGGTGTCGCTCGACGCCAAGCTGCAGCTGCTGATGCAGACCGACGCCGCCATGGCCGGGGTGGCGGGGGTGCGCGTGCGCGAATCCTCGCTCGAGTTCGTGCGTGAGCATCGCTTCTTTGCCAGCAGCGAGGGGATGGCGCTCGATCAGACGATCATCGAGTCCGGTGGCGGCCTGGACGCCACCGCGACCGGTGACGACGAGCTGCAGGTGCGCAGCTTCCCCAACAGCTTCGGCCGCCACCAGCTGTGTGCAGGTTGGGAGGCGATCGACGAGATGCAGCTGCCCCAGAACGCCGAGCGCGTCGCCGCTGAGGCCGTCGCGCTGCTCACTGCGGAGCAGTGCCCGTCGGGGCGCATGACCGTCATCCTCGACAGCACGCAGGCCGCGATGCAGGTGCACGAATCGTGCGGTCACGCCACCGAGCTCGATCGCTCGCTCGGCTTCGAGGCCGCCTTCGCGGGAACATCCTTTCTCACACCGGAGCTCCTCGGCAACTTCCGATACGGGAGCGAGCTGGTGACGCTCACCGCCGACGCCACCAGTCCCAGGGGCCTGGGGACGTTCGGGTGGGACGACGAGGGTGTGGCGGCGCAGCGCACGTTGCTCGTCGACCAGGGCACGTTCACCGGGTTCATGTCGTCGCGTGAGACGGCCGCCGCAATCGGCCGGGAGAGCAACGGGACCATGCGCGCCGACGGCTGGTCGCGCCTGCCCCTCATCCGCATGACCAACGTCAACCTGGAGCCCGGTGAGTCGAGCCTCGAGGAGATGATCGCCGGCACCGAGCGCGGCGTCTACCTGGAGACGAACCGTTCCTGGAGCATCGACGATCGGCGCCTCAACTTTCAGTTCGGCACGCAGAACGGGTGGGAGATCGTGGACGGGAAGCGGACCCGGCTGGTGCGCAACGCGCTGTACAGCGGCATCACCCCCGAGTTCTGGCGTTCGTGCGACGCCGTGGCCGGTCCCCAGGAGTGGCGCATGTACGGGGTGGTCAACTGTGGCAAGGGCCAGCCCGTGCAGCTCATGCACGTCGGCCACGGCGCGGCGCCGTGCCGGTTCCGCGATGTCCACGTCGAGCCGGCCGGCTGAGCATGCGCACCGGCGACGAGATGCTGGCGTTCGGCGAAGCGGCCATGCAGCGGGCTCGATCAGACGCCGCTGAAGTGATCGTATCGGAGGAGACGAGCGAGCTCACCCGGTTCGCTGCGAACCGCATCCATCAGAGTGTCGCAGAGCGCGCGCTGCGCGTCCGCGCGCGGGTCATCGGCGACAGCCGCGTCGGCGTCGCGGAGTTGCGCGGAGAAGGCGAGGATGCTGCAGGACGAGTCATGCGCAGCGCGGAACAGGCGAGGGCGCTCTCCCAGCCGAGCGCGGTCAGCCCGCTGCCGGCACCGGACGGCGGCGCCGACGAGCCGGTCGCGTTCAGCGAGCACACGGCCACCGCCACGCCGGAGCAGCGCGCCGACATGGTGGCCGCCGTCACCGCCGCCGCCGCCGCCGCCGGACTGAACGCGTACGGGTCGCTGAGCACCACCACGAGCAGCACGGCGATCGTCAACAGCAACGGCATCCGGCGGCAGGCCACCAGCACGCAGAGCAGCATGGTGGTCGTGGTCCGTGGCGACGACGGGGCGGGGTACGCCGCCAGCCATTCGGCGAGCCTCGGCGGCATCGACGGCGCGGCGGTCGCCGCGGAGGTGATCGAGACGTGCGAACGCAACCAGCACGCCACCGCGGTCGAGCCCGGTGACTACGAGGTGGTGCTGTCGCCGTACGCGGTGACCGACCTTCTCGAGCACCTCTCGTGGGTCGGGTTCAGCGCGCTGGCCAAGCAGGAGCAGCGCAGTTTCATGCGCCTCGGCGAGCGGCTGATGAGCGACACCGTGTCCGTCCTGGACGACTGCAAGGACCCTGCGCTCTTTCCGTTTCCCTTCGACGCGGAGGGTGTCTCCACGAAGGTGGTGACGATGATCGACCGAGGCACGTGCGCGGCCTTCGTCTACGACACGCCGACGGCGGCGAGCGACGGCGTGACCTCGACTGGGCACGGGCTGCCGCAGCCGAACACCTGGGGTCCGTACGCGCGCCACCTGGTGATGCGGCCCGGCGGCGTTGCGCATGCAGAGCTGATCGCCGGAGTGCGCCGAGGCATCTATGTGACCCGGCTCTGGTACGTGCGCGACGTGCACCCGCTGCGCACCATCATCACCGGGATGACCCGCGAGGGCACCCTTCTCATCGAAGACGGTGTGCTGACACGTCCCGTGCGCGACCTCCGCTTCACCCAGAGCGTCGTCGAGGCACTCGACTCGGTGCTGCAGATGAGCAGCGACCGCCGCCTCGAGCTGGGTGAGGACGGTACCGCGGTGCTCACTCCGTGGCTGCACCTGGCGCGTTTCAGCTTCACGTCCTGAACGAAAATGCCCAAACAGCCGGTTGTGGGAGTCGCGCTCCGCCCGGAGGCCCGTGAGGGCGCTCCGCCTCGACTCCTCCTGAACCGCGCGTACATCGAGGCGCTGCAGCAGGCGGGCCTCGCGGTGCTGCTCGTCCCCGCCGGCGCGGATGAGCCCCTGCTGCGCTCGCTCTACGACCTCTGCGACGCGGTGATGCTCCCCGGCGGACCCGACGTGCAGCCGGAGCTGTACGGGGAGATCGTGGACGCCGAGTGTGCGGTGCACAGCAATGCAGAGCTGGACGCGACCGAGATGCGCATGACCAGGTGGGCTCTCGAAGACGGACGCCCGCTGCTGGCCGTGTGCCGCGGCATGCAGGTGCTCAACGTCGCCCTGGGCGGCACGCTGTGGCAGGACCTGTCCGCGCAACGCAGCGGCTCGCTCGCCCACCGTCACCGCGGCGAGCGCGACGCGCTCGTGCACCAGATCGCCATCGAATCCGGCTCTCGGCTGCGCGACGTCGCCGCCGCGTCGGGCCTGGACGTCAACAGCCTGCACCATCAGGGAGTTCGCGAAGTCGGGCGCGGACTCGACGTCACGGCGCGCGCCCCGGACGGTCTCGTCGAGGGGGTCGAACTGAGCTCGCATCCGTACGCCGTGGGGGTGCAGTGTCACCCCGAGGAGTTGATCGCCGGGAGCGCCTGGGCGCGCCGGCTCTTCGGTGAGTTCGCCGCCGTCGCGCGTGAATGACGTCGCGGCTTCGCATGCGGCACGCGTTCGCGCTCTGTGGATCGCTGTCTTCGCCGCAGCCGGCGCGCTCGTCGTGGCGCGCAACCTTGCGGCGCTCAGCTGGGTCCCGCCCGGTCTGTATGCCGATGAGGCATCGGTCGGCTACAACGCGTGGACCATCGCACAATTCGGAGTCGACGAGCACGGCATCAGGTTTCCTCTGTTCTTCGAGGCATTCGGCGAGTACAAGAACCCCATCTACATCTACGCGCTGGCGCCGCTGCTCCTCTTCCTGCCGCTGACCTCGGCGGTGGCGCGCTTTCCCGCAGCGTTGTTCGGTCTGATCACGGTGCTGTTCGTGACCATGGCAGCGTGGCGGCTCAGCCACTCGCGGCTCGTTGCACTGCTCGTGCTTGCGCTGGCTGCACTCACGCCGTGGCTGACCCAGGAGAGCCGTCTCGGTTTCGAGGTGAGTGCCGTGGTGGCGCTGCTCGCGGTTGGATTCTGGTGCCTGGCCGACGAGCAGCACGTGTCGCCGGCGCGCTTCGCGATTGCCGGGACCTGCTTCGGACTTGCGGTGTACGGCTACACGTCGGCTCGACTCGAGGTGCTGCTCTTCGCCGGCGCCTTCGTGGTCGCGTACGCAGCGCGGCGCAGCCGCCGCCGCGGATGGCCCTGGTTCCTGGCACCGATCGGCGTCGCCTACGTGCTGCTGGGCATATGGGGTTGGCGCAATCCCGGCGCGCTCACCGCACGCTTCGACCTCCTGAGCATCGCCTCCGACGGCGCCCCGCTGCCCACACTCATCGCTCGCTTCCTGCACAACTACGTCGGCCATTTCAGCCCCGGCTTCCTGTTCATCAACGGCGACGACAATCTCCGCCACAACACCGGATTCACCGGGATGCTGCTCGCCGTGACGCTGCCGCTGATGCTCGTCGGGATCTGGGCGTGCTGGCGGCGGCGCGCGGAATCGCTGCCGCGGTTCGTGCTCCTCACCCTGCTGCTGGGACCCGCGGCGGCGGCGCTGACCGTCGAACCGGTGCCGCACTCGTTGCGCTCGGCTGTGATGCTGCCCGGCTTCCTGCTGCTCGCCGCGTTCGGACTGGCCGGCATCCGCTCGATGCTCGCGGGCCGGGCGCTGCGAGCTGCGGCCGCCGCCATCGCCGTCGCGCTGCTGGCGCAGGGCGGGCTGTACACGATCGACATGTACACCGCGTATCCGATGCGCTCGGCGATCTGGTTCGACACCGGCGTGGAACCTGCGATCGCCGCGGCGGCCGCCGCGCGTCGCGACAGCAGCGCGATGTACGTGTCGTCCACGCTCGAGGTGCCGTACATCCAGGTGTTCTTCGCGCTGCGCCCGCCGCCGCCGGCGTCTCGGGTCAGCGACGCTGTCAGCGCCGGCCTTTCCCGCCTTGGAGTCCGCATCGTCGACCCCCGCGTCGCCGGCGCGACGGCGCGCGCGGGTGACGTCCTGGTGCTGGGTGGCGGGGATATGCCGCCGGCGGGAAGCTTCGAGTGGTTGGACATCGAGTACGCCCCCCGCAATCCATTGCAGACGAACGCGCCGAGGCCGGTCCTGGCATATGCCGTCAAGCTGCTGTAGGCGGTTGTCCGAACCGAGCCGGGGTCGCTGGATACCCTGCTAAGGTTTCGGAGAGCCACAGGGACGCGGAGAGAGTGAGAGATGAGTGACGTCGTAATCGTCGAAGCCGTTCGCACGCCCCTGGGTCGGGGCAACCAGAAGAACGGCGACCTGCGCGACGTGCACCCGGTGGTGCTGCTCGCGCACGTGCTGCGCGAGGTCGCCGGCCGGGCCGGCGTCGAGCCGGCGCTGATCGGCGACGTCGTGGTCGGCTGCGTGTCGCAGACGGGCGAGCAGGGGATCAACATCGCGCGCCAGGCTGTGCTCACCGCGGGTTATCCCGTCGAGGTGCCCGCGACCACGGTCGACCGCCAATGTGGCTCCTCACAGCAGGCGATCCATTTCGCGGCCAACCTCGTTCAGTCCGGCGTGTGCGACCTCGTGGTGGCCGCCGGCGTGGAGAGCATGAGCCGGGTGCCCATGGGCTCCAATGTCATCCAGGGTCCGGGCTCGCCCTTCCCACCCGAGCTGCTCGAGCAGTACAACCTGGTCAATCAGGGGCTCGCCGCCGAGATGATCGCCGAGCAATGGGGGATCAGCCGCGCCCAGGCCGATGAGTTCGCCGCCCGCTCGCAGCAGCTGGCCGCGGCCGCGCAGGCTGAGGGCCGCTGCGATCGGGAGATCGCTCGGGTGGTGGTGGGCGAGAACGGAGACGGGCGCATGGTCAGCCAGGATCAGGGCATCCGCCGGGAGACGACTGTCGAGGTGCTCGGGGCGCTCCAGCCCTCGTTCAAGCCGGACGGCATCATGCATGCCGGCAACTCGTCCCAGATCACCGACGGTGCGGCAGCGGTGCTGCTCGCGTCCCGCGAGCGCGCCCTTGAGCTGGGGTTGCATCCAAGGGCGGGCATACGCGCTCAGGCCGTGGTCGGGGTGGACCCGGTGACCATGCTCACCGGCCCAATTCCGTCGACCGCGCGCGTTCTCGACCGCGCCGGGCTGACGATCGACGAGATAGACCTATTTGAAGTGAACGAGGCCTTCGCCCCCGTGGTACTGGCCTGGGCTCAGGAGCACCACCCCGACATGGAGCGGGTCAACGTCAACGGCGGCGCGATCGCCCTTGGCCACCCCCTGGGGGCCAGCGGAGCCCGTCTGATGACCACCCTCCTCCACGAGCTCGAGCGTCGCGAGGCGCGGCTGGGACTGCAGACGATGTGTTGTGGCGGCGGTCTCGGCACTGCGACGATCATCGATCGGGGTGCGTGAGATTGGCGCAGCGGTCGCGCGGTTTGTGTGTCGCGCCCATCCACAGGCGGTGACGGCTTGGTCACGCTCTCCCGAGACCCCAGAAATCCCCATGCTATGCTCAGCCAGCTTTGGCTATGGCGAGTTCCGCAACGAGTACTGACGTGAAGAAAGTCCTGATCATCGAGGACTATTACGCGCTCGCAGACATCGAGTCGTTGCTGTGCACGATGGAGGGATACGAGGTCAAGGTCGCCAAGAGCGGCGACGAGGGCCTCGCGGTGTTCGGCGATTTTCAGCCCGACCTCGTGCTGCTCGATCTGATGCTTCCCGGTGACCTCAGCGGCACGCAGGTGCTCGAGCGGATTCGCGCCGACCACGGCGCCGAGCCCAAGGTGCTTGTCGTCAGTGCCCTGGTGAACGCGTCGACGGCGCCCAAGCTCGAGGCATACGGCAACGTGCAAACGCTTGCCAAGCCGTTCAAGATCAAGGAGCTTGCGTCCCGCATCCAGGCGATGCTCTCCTCGTAGCGGCGCCGGCGCCCTTCATCTCAGCCTGACACTGGGCCAGCGGGCCTGAGAGCGCCGCCACTTCATTCGCTGAGCCTTTCCAAACGGCGCTATTCCGCCCTGAATCGGGTAGCCGGCTGCGGATACACTCAGAGGTCCGATGCGAGCTGAACCGCCGCCGCCACCTCGTGGCCGTCCTGACGCGGCCGGGTCCGCCATGCGCGCGCCTGCGCGACACCGTCGCTGTCCGTATCTCGAACAGATCCTCAAGGAGCGCGCCGGCCCATTCGGTCTGCTCACCCGCTTCAAAGCGGATTGCCACGTCGACCATCGCACGCATCGGTTCACGGGGCGTCATCCGAACCCGCCGTGCATCGGAGAACCCGAGACCTGCTCCCTGTATCAGCGCGAACATCGCGCCGAAGACGAACGCATCCGCCGTTACACCGACTGAAGACGGGGTATTGGCCGAGTAGCAGACGTGACCGTCAGCTCAGAGTGGTCAGGTCGGCGCGCGCGACTGTCCAGCGACCGGTCGATTGGGAGAGCTGGCCGGGCGTGACGTGGGCCTTGACCAAAAACTCGAGTGTCCCGAGGTGCAGCCCGCGTGCCCTCAGCTCCGGTTCGCTGTAGTTCGTGAGAATCACCACCGGCGTTGGCATGGTCAGCGGATTCGCTCGCAGACGTTCGAGCACCTCGAAGCCGTCCAGACCAGGGAGGCGCAGATCGAGATAGATGAGGTCGGGAGCATCACGCTGGGCGGTGGCCAGACCGGCCACGCCATCGTGAGCGACGATGACCCGATACCCGTCGTGCTCCAGCTGCTGCTGGTACATCTCGGCGGTGACCTCGTCGTCCTCGATCAGCAGCACGGTGATCTCGGGCTTGTCAGGCACTCCCCGGGCGTCGCGCTCAATGCTCTCCAGCGTCATCAAGCCATCCTCGCCAGCCGCGTCGTCACGTCGCGCTCGACATGCGCGGCTGCAGCTCCCAGCCATACGTGGAGCTGCGCCAGCAGCTGTCCCGGCGTAGTCTGGCTCTTCACAAAGTAGCCCAGCGCTCCGAGGCGCCAGCAATCGGCCGCCAGCCCGGGATCTGCGTCGTTCGACAGGACGACGATGGGAATGCTCGACAAATCCGCGGAGGTGCTCATCGTCCGGAGCACCTCGATCCCGCTGATGCCCGGCAGATGGATGTCCAACACCATCACCTCCGGATGGACCCGCGACGCGACGGCGACCCCGTCCTCCCCGTTCGTCGCCACGTGGATGGTCATGCCCGAGTGCGAGAGGTGCTGCGCGTACACCCTGGCCACCAGCGGGTCGTCCTCCACCAAGAGAACCTGGACGGCGCGTCCACGGCCATCGCCTTCTTCTTCCATTCTTCTCGCACCTGCCGGGCTAGGAGCGATGTCACCCCTTGTGTACGGTAGCGTACCGACAATTTAGCGCTCGCCTAGGGGTGAGTCAATGCCCCAAACGCGGCAGAAGCACTGGAGAACGCAGCCCGCCCAGGAAGTTCAGCGGTTCCCGTCGGCGGTGCTGAGGACCGGTTCGGGAGCGCCGGGTACCGGTTCGTCGGTGTCCGACAGCGCGTATACGGCGAAGTAGCGCGCTTCCGGGTGGTGCATGACGATCGCGGCGGTCGATTGCTCGGGCACCATCTGGAAGCCCTCGGTGAGCGTGACCCCGATCTCGCGCGCCGGCACGACGTCGAAGAGCACCGCGTGGCCGCCCAGGTCGGGGCAGGCGGGGTAGCCCCACGAGTAGCGGCGTCCCTGGTCGTCGGCGAGGCGAAGCTCGCGACGGATGCGCTGATGCAGCCACTCCGCGGTCGCCTCCGCCATCTGTGTCGCGAAACCGTGCACGCGCAGCATGTCGTCGTAGTCGCCTGACACCTGCAGCCGATTCGACAGCTCCGAGGCGCGCGGCCCGGTGGTTACCAGCTGGAGGGCGACGATGTCGCGCTCGCCGTCGCGCACATCCTCGGCCGCGCGCACGTAGTCGGCGAGGCAGAGCCGGTTCTGCGCTGCCTGCCGCGCAAACGGGAAACGGCCCAGCTCACGGTCGATGTCACCGGGGTCGTACACGACCACGGAATCCCCCTCGGCGAGGGCGGGCCAGTATCCATACACCGCCTGCAGCTCGAGCCAGCCGTCGCGCTCAGCCTCCTCCATCGAGCGCTGCAGCCGCGGCTCAAGCTCGGTCGCGAGCAGCTGCTCCCACTGCTCCGGGTCACGCACGCCCCGGAACTGCCAGCTCATCTTGAAGAGAGAGTTCCGATCGATGTGACCGTACACATCCCAGAGGGCGATGTCGCGCACTGCGCGTGCACCCCAGAACGGCACGTCGGGGATGGGCGCATCGCGACGAGTCGCGCTCCGTGCAGGCAGCGCGCCCGCCTGCGCCACCGCAGCCGTCCGGTTGGCCGCCTTGTCGCGCTCACGCTGGCGATGTGTTTCCGCCTCTTCGCGCACGCGTGCAACCAGCACCTCGCGGCGCTGCGCGTCGAGCAGCTGATCGACTGTTTCCAGGCCTTCGAACGCATCCTTGCAGTAGAAGACGCCTGGTCCATACACGCGGTCCTCGCTCAGGTAGATGATCCGCCTGCCGAAGCCGCGGTTGATCGCCGCGCCTCCGATGATCAGCGGAAAATCCAGCCCGCGCTCGTCGAGCTCCTTGACGCACATGGGCATCTGCTTGCTGGTGCTCACCAGGAGCGCGGAGAGGCCGATGGCGTCGGCGTCCACCTCCTGCGCCTTTTCGATGATCGTGTTCAAGGGCACCTGCTTGCCGAGGTCGAAGACGGTGTAGCCGTTGTTGCTCAGGATCGTGTTCACCAGGTTCTTGCCGATGTCGTGGACATCGCCGTACACCGTGGCCAGCACGACCTTGCCCTTTGTATAGCCTTCACGCTTCTCGAGGAACTGTTCGAGGTGCGCGACTGCGCGCTTCATGACCTCTGCACTCTGCAGAACGAACGGCAGGATCAGCTCGCCGGCGCCGAAGCGGTCGCCGACATCCTTCATCGCGGGCAGGAGGATCTCGTTGAGCACGCGCACGGGGTCGCGTTCCTGCAGGGCGAGATCGATCTGCTCTTCGATGCCGTCCTTGCGCCGGTGCAGGATCTGGGCGTGAATCCGTTCGGGCGGATCCATGCCCGCAAACGGGTCGGCCACCTCGCGAACGCCGGCGTCCGACGTGCTGCTGTCGAAATGCGCGATGAAGCGCGTCAACGCGTCCGGGTCCTGGTTGAACACGAGCTCCTCGGCCAGCCGGCGCGCGGCGGGGTCGACCTCCCCATACGGCATCGTGTGCGCGGGGTTGATGATGGCCGCGTCCAGGCCGCCGCTGACGCAGTGGTGGAGGAACACGCTGTTCAGCACCGCGCGAGCCGGTTGTGCGAGTCCGAAGGAAACATTCGAAACGCCCAACACCGTGCCGGCACCGGGGATTTCGCGCTTGATGGCGCGGATTCCCTCGATGGTCTCTCGCGCTGAATCCTGCCACTCCGCCTCGCCCGTGGCCAGCGTGAAGGTCAGGGCGTCGAACAGCAGCTGCTCCGGCCGCAGCCCGAAATCGTTGCAGGCTATGTCGGTGATGCGCCGCGCCACCTCGAGCTTGCGATCCGCGGTGCGCGCCATGCCCTGCTCGTCGATGGTCAGCGCGATGACGTACGCGCCGTGATCGCGCACCAGCGGCAGCACGGCCTCGCAGCGAGCGCGACCGTTCTCCAGGTTGACGCTGTTCACGATTCCCCGGCCGGGGTAGCTCTCGAGCGCAGCCTTGATGACGTCGGCGTCGGTGCTGTCGATGACCAGCGGCGCGTCAACGGCCATCTGCAGCGTCTTGACGAGCGTCTGCATCTGCTCGGCCTCGTCGCTGCGCTCGGTCAGCGCGACGCAGACGTCCAGCGCGTGAGCGCCGCCCTCCACCTGGGTGCGGGCGACGTCGAGGATGCCGTCGTAGTCGTCCGCCAGCAGCAGGCGCTTGACCACGCGTGACCCCTGCGAGTTGACGCGCTCGCCGATCAGCAGCGGTGGCGGCTGCTGACGCAACTCGTTGGCCCGCATGCTGCTGGCCACGCGCGGCGCAACGTCGGGATGGCGCGCGGCACGAGGGGCGGTGCCCAGGGCGGCGATCAGCGCACTCAGATGCGCGGGCGTGGTGCCGCAACAGCCGCCCACCATGTCGACCCCGTACTCGTGCACGAAACGCGCCAGCTCGGCGGCCATCGGCTCGGGTTCGAGCGGGAAGTGAGCGCGTCCCTCGACGTTGATGGGCAGTCCGGCGTTGGGGATGCACGACACCGGTGACGAGCCGTGCGCACAGAGGTGGCGGATCGCGTCGTGCATGAGCTCCGGGCCCGTCGAGCAGTTCAGCCCGATGATGTCGACGCGCAGGCCTTCGAGGATGGTCAGCACGGCGCCGATGTCGGTACCCAGCAGCATGCGGCCGCTGGGGTCCAGCGAGACCGAGGCCACGATCGGCAGCGCTCTGCCGGTCTGCTCGAACGCAGCCCTGACGCCGAAGATCGCCGCCTTGACCTCGAGGATGTCCTGTGCGGTCTCGATGATGATGAAGTCGCTGCCGCCCTCGATCAGGCCGGATGCCTGTTCGGTGAAGGCCTCGACGAGTGCGGCGAACGTGATGTTGCCGAGGGCCGCGTCGCTGGAAGCGGGCAGAAAACCAGTCGG